>Ga0308160_10004391_pt1 | contig 15147 bp, 12 predicted proteins | sample PhyFR1_FD_201036 | JGI IMG/M metagenome (GOLD analysis project Ga0308160, IMG submission 201036) | Phyllosphere microbial communities from UC Gill Tract Community Farm, Albany, California, United States - DLSLF.R1 | ecosystem: Host-associated > Plants > Phyllosphere > Unclassified | place: USA...
GTGGCGCGCCCAGGTGAAGCCGGGCGGATTCTGGGCCTGCACGGCATTGTTGGTGGGACCCGGCTGGACGATCAGCGGGTCGGTCGACTGCGCCCAGTCGGCACGCGCGTTCAGCGACAGTGCGCACAGGGACGCCAGGGCGAGGGCCTGCAACAGGCCCTGTCGGTTGAATTTCATTGAATGATGCTCCGGACGATGGGATGACTTGTCGAGCGGGCCAAACACGGCGTTGGGCCCGATATTGCCGTCGATCGACGCTTTTACTGAACACATGTCGACCGCTAAAAATTCATGTTACCGCAGTAAGAAATTGAACAGCGGCAACTTTTTTCCCGAAATCATCCTTTTTTTGTGTGCATCGCAGAAATCCAACGCCAGAATATTAAGCTTGTTTCAGCATCATTTTCACAGTGGTAATAGCTGTGTTGTGTTCACAAAGACGCTCTGCCAACTTTCGTTTTTGTACAGGCAAGTTACCGAAAGTGCGGCGCACGCCGGCATGTTTTCAGATGGGGGACGCGCGCAAGGCGCGCCGGCGTTTCAGGTAGCGCAGGCAGTAGATGGCGAATGCGAGCGGCGCCTTGCGCAGGTAGCGGCGCCGCACCGTGAACTCTTCCTGGCGCGCGCGCAGCTTGTTGGCGCTGGACACGCTGCCGGCATGCTCGCGGAACACCGTCAGCGGCCGGGCGATCTGGACCGGCGTTGCATGCGCGGCCAGGCGCAGCCAGAGGTCGATGTCCATCGCATAGCGCAGGCCCTCGTCGAACAGGCCCACCTGCGCGAACAAATCGCGCCGCACGAACACTGCCGGATGGGCGATCGCGGCGTGGCCGGAGGCATAGGCCCGGTAGCTGAACGGACGCATCGGGTAGGGTTCGGCCAGCTGGCCATCCTTCAGCACGCGCACCTGGCCGACCACCCAGGCCGCGCCGGTCTCCTCGATGCAACGCGCCACCCGGTCCAGCACATCGGGAGCGGCATAATAATCGTCGGAATGCAGGTGGGCGATGTAGTCGCCGCGCGCGGCCAGGATGCCGGCATTCATGGCGCGGCTGATGCCGCCGTCCACGCCGTGCAGCACGCGCCTGGCGACCGGGTGGACGTCGATCAGGCCGAGAGTGGCGTCGCTGGAGCCGGCGTCGACGAAGATGTGCTCGAGGTCCTGGCAGCTTTGCGTGCGCACCGAGGCCAGGGTGTCGGCCAGGGTCGCGGCGCTGTTCCAGGTGCAGGTGACGATCGAGAAGCGCGGCGGCTTCGGGAGTGCATTCAGCAGTTCATTCGGCATACAGCTCCAGCAGGCGGGGAAGGATGTGGATGGCGTCGGCGCCGAACGCGGCCGCGCGGGATGGCCTGGCCGGCGCCGTGGCCAATTGGCGGCGCACGCGCGCGACCAGGTCGGGCATGCTCCAGGCCAGCTGCAGCTGGCCCGGATACTGCTGGTAGGCGGCCAGTTCCGGCGTGCCGCCGCGCGCCAGCGCGATGCAGGGCCGGCCCAGGGCCAGCGCTTCCAGCACGGTGGTGCTGCAGGCTTCTTCGCAGACCGAGGGCACCACGCACACATGGGCGCTGGCAGCCAGCGAGAGCGCACCCGGATAGTCCTGCCAGCCGAGGAAGCGCACGCCCGGCCCCGCATGGCGGCCTTCGAGCAGGGCACGCTGGGGACCGTCACCGGCCACCAGCACCTGCGCCAGCTCGGGCAGGCGCCCCGCGGCGGCGGCCAGGAATTCGCCGAAGCCCTTGCCGGCATCGACCCGGCCGACCAGCACCACGCGCCCGGCCACCGGCGCCAGCGCACCATCGACGGTGGCGGCCAGGCGCGGATAATCGACGAAATTCGGAATCACGCGGCAGCGCGCCAGGTCGGCGTGCGGCACGGCGCGCAGGAACTGGCGCTGCAGGAAGTGCGAGACGAACACGGTCTTGTGCATGGCAAAGGCGCGCGCGGTCTGCTCGCGGTAGCGCCGCACCGCCACTGCCGTGACGCTCTTGCGCAGCGCACCAGCATGCGCGCAGATGCAGGCCGAGCAGTCGCGCGGCGCCAGCGTGGTACAGGGCGTGTCGTCGCGAAAACGCAGGTGGGTCAGGCATTCGCTGCCCTGGTCGTGGCGAGTCTGCACGTAGTTCATGCCGGGCGCCACGTGCAGGCCGACCATCGGCAGATGGCCGTGGTAGTGCACGACGTCGGCGTCGGCGGCATGGCGGTTGATGGCGGTGCCGATCTTGCGCGCAAAATAAGGGCGCTTCAGCGGATTGAAGACGCCGAGCTGGCTTTCCTTCCAGCCCGGATGGGCGTAGTCGAAGCCGGGCACGAAGGCGCCGTGGAAGCCGATCTGGCGCGCATCCTCGGCCGCGGCGTGCACGGCGTGCGTGGCGCGGCCGAGGATGCGCACCGTGTGGCCGCGCGCCAGGAGGGCATTCCCGAGCGTGACCACGTGCTTGCCGAGGCCGCCGATCTGCTCGCCGGGCAAGTCTTCGGACACCAGCAGGATGCGCACACTAGCCTCCCGCCCTTGCCCGCGCCCGCAGCCGGAACCGCAGCTGCGCCCAGGCCCAGCGCCGGTCCTCGCGCTCGGCAACCAGCACGCCGGCCAGGGCCAGCAGGACCAGGGTCAGCGCCAGGACCAGCACGAAGTCGAGCGCGCCGCGATGCAGGGAGGCTTCGGCCAGCGCCGCCACCAGCGCCACGCCGGCGGCGCCCGCCATGCCCGGCAACAGGCCGTGCGTGGACAGGCGGGCCAGCGAAGTCGGCACCGTACGCCCATGCACGAAGACCAGGAAGGCGCCCGTGAACAGCACCGAAGCGATCAGGTGGCCCCAGGCTGCCCCGGCGATGCCCCACCCGGCCACGCCCAGGTAGACGACCAGCAGCCCGGCCAGCGCACGCGCCACCGCGAACAGGCCGGAGACGCGCGGATGGCCCATGCCGTCGTTCACCAGCGACGGCAGGCTGGTCAGGGAATCGACGAACTGGGCCAACGCCATCAGCGCCAGCACGGCAGCGCCATGGGCGGCGAAGTCCGGGTTCATCCAGTAGCGCAGCAGGGGCTCGGCGAACACGGCCAGCAGCACCAGCATGGCCGCGTTCAGGTAGACCACGTAGCGGGTCGCCTTCAGGTAGGCGTGGTCCAGGCGCGCCAGCTCGCCGCCCGCGGCCAGCATGCTCGCCGCCGGGAAGAACACGCCGGACAGGCGGAAGCTCAAGCCCAGCACCCGGTTGGCGAGCGTGGCCGCGACCGTGAAATAGGCCAGCCCGGTGCCCCCGACCAGGGCGCCGATGATGAGCTTGTCGGCATGGGCATACGACAGCGCGGCAAATCGCGACAGGAAGGAATAGGCGGAAAAGCCGAGGATGCCGCGCCGCAGCGCGCGCCCGGGCCAGCGCCAGTGCAGACCAGGCAGCAGGCGGGCGATGCCGCGCCACAGCAGCAGGCAGTGAATGGCGCTGGCTGCCACGCGCAGCGCGATGATCTCGAACAGGCCATATCCGAGCATCAGTACGCCGACCGTCAGCAACGGCACCAGGGTGCCGAATACCATCTCGAGCCGGCCGGATACATCGAAGCGCATCAGCGCCTGCGGCACGCTGTGCAGGTAGCTTTGCAACTGGCCGAGGAAGAAGCCGAGCGCAGCCAGCTGCAAGCTGGCGACGGCGTCGGCGGCCAGGTGCGGCGGCACCGCGAATACCCCCGCGACCAGGAAGCGGGCGCCGAACAACAGGCCGCAGCCGCCGAGCGCGCCGATCAGTGCGTAGATGGCGGCGCCGAAGCTCAGCGTGCGGGCGATCTGCTCGTCCTCGGCACGCGCATGCTGGGCGGCGATGTATTTCACCGAGCCGGCGGTAACGTTGATGTCGATGACGGCGAAATAGCCGACGATGGCCGTCACCAGCGCATACAGGCCGTAGTTGGCTTCGCCCAGGCCGGCCACGACCAGGGGCACGGTGGCCAGGGCCGCCAGCGCCGGCACCGCTGCTCCGAGCAGGTTCGACCAGGCATTCCGGAACAGGCGCAGTTGCATGGCGGTCTTGGTGGCGCTCAGGCCGGCACCGGCTGGATACAGGGGCGCGGCGCCACCATGCGCAGCGGCAGCACCGGGCGCGCCGCGGCAGCCAGCGCCACATAAGGCAGCGCCAGCGCGATGGCCAGCATTTGCGTGGTGCGCACCTGGGGAAAAGGCGTGCCGACCAGCACGTCGGGAATCATGAAGGCCAGCGCCGCCGCGCCCGCGGTGCCCAGCGGCAGCAGCTCCGGCGGCAGGCTGCGCAGGGCGCGGCGCGCGGCCAGGACAAAGGCCACCACCGTTCCGGCCAGCAGCGCGATGCCGGGCAGGCCGCTTTTCAGGGCCACGTGCAGGATCCCGCTGTGCAGGAACAGGCCGCCATCCGGATTGGCCTGCCAGGAAATCTGTTCGTAGCCCGAGTAGCGGCCCCAGGAGCCGATGCCGGTGAAGGGTTTTGCCAGGATATCGCCCAGCACCAGCTTGAGTTCCAGCACGCGCTCGCTTTCCGGGCCAAAGCGGCGCGACTGCATGTCGTAGAACAGGCCGCTGCCGCCGCGCGTCTGGCCGAGGCGGCGCAGGGCTGCATAGCCGAGCGCGGCGCCGGCCAGGGGCAGCGCCGCCAGCGCCAGCTGCAGCCGGCGCCGCGGCGGGAAGCGCAGCATCACGATGGCAAACCCGAGCATGAAGCCGAACCAGGCGCTGCGCCGGTAGGACAGCACGATGCAAGCAGCGGTGGCGCCCAGGGTCAGCCATTCGAGAAAGCGCCAGAGCGTAGCGCGCCGCACCTGCGTGGCCTGGAACAGCTGCACCGCGGCAATCGAAAAGGCGAGCATGCACAGCAGGCTGTCGTTGATGTCGAAGAACGTCAGGCGGATGCGGATCGCGTTCATGTTCGCGTACACATTGTTCGGGTCACCACCGAAGGCAGCCCAGCGCCCCAGCCCGAACAGGGCGCGGCCCAAGCCAGCGAGCATCACGAAGCGGGCCAGTTCCAGTGCCTGCTCGCGGGTGCGGAACGCGAGCAGCATCAGGGCTATCAGCGGGCCCATCCAGACGATGTTCGAGAAGCCGGACGGCGCCAGCGCGTCCTTCAGCGGTACGCCCGCAACGAAGGCGGCGCCGGCGTGGCAGGCCAGCAGCACGGTCCAGCCCCAGAACCAGGGCAGCAGGTTGCAGGACGCTGGGCTCCCGGAAACCGGCGCCTGCGCCCTGCCCGACATGCCTCCCTGCGCCCCGCCCGGCGCCAGGCCACCGCTGAAGCCTGCGGCGATGCGCGCGCAGCACCAGGCGCCCAGCACGTACCACAGCACCACCGGAAACAACAGCATGCCCGACCCGCGGCTGTAGACGCCGGGGCTGGCGAATACGGACAAATTGCCGTAGCTGGTCGAATTCATCCAGAAGAAGATGCACAAATAGGGATAGACCAGCAGGCGCGGCCACACCAGGCCGAGGCCAATGCCGAGCACGGCGAGCAGCGCCAGCAGCACCACGACAATAAAGGGGAGCGAGGTGAACAGGTATTGGAGCAGGATTTCGCTCATCGCGCTGTTTGCTCCGTGGTTTGCTGCGCTTGTTGCTGGGGGTCTTGCTGAACCTTCCGCTGCATTGGCTGCTGCCCGGCGGATCCGCTACCCTGCCCTGCCGGCACTGGCTCCGAAGCGCCGATCAGGCGCGCGCGGCTGGGCGCATCGAGGCTGGCCAGCAACGCGGCCACGAACTGGTCTTGCAATGCGTAGGCGCGGACGTCATCCACGGCAATACTGGACACCCGCACCAGCATCCCGTCGGGAATCTCGCCCGACAGGCCGTAGGCCAGGCGCCGCAGCTTTTGCTCGATGCCCGAGCGCGTGGCCTTGTCGCCGATCGTGATCCAGTAGGTGATCGGCTCGTTGCGTTGCCCCTGGCGCGCCACCAGGCGCTTGACCGGCAGCGCGCCGTAGTGCGTGGCCAGGCTGCCGGCGCCGTCGCCCACCAACTGGAAGCCTTGCGCCACATAACAGACTTCGGGCAGGTGCAGCTGCAGCGCCTTGCTCTGGTCGCCGCCATAGGCGATCGACAGCATCACGCGCCGCCCCGCCGCATCGATGTAAGTGCGCGACAGGGTCTGGTCGTACAGTTTCTTAAGCATGCCCTGCTGCTCGGGATCGGGCGTGAGCGGGACCACGCTGGGGTCGAGCTGCCAGGCGCCGAAGCGCTGCGGGATCATGGTCTCGAGCTGGAACGGCGCCTGGTCCTGGGCCAGCTTCACGCCGGGCGTGAGCGCGCCGGTGAGCGCCGAGGTGCCGGCCATGCCCAGGCCGAGCACCAGGCTGGCCAGGAAGCGGCGGTTCATCGTTCCCCTCCCCTGCGCCGCGCGACATACCATTGCAGGCCTGAATCCACCGCGAGGATCAGCACCAGCGCGGTGAGGAACAGCACCATGCCGGCAAAGCCGTGCAGGAAACCCTGGCCGGCGGCGTCGCCCAGGTAATAGGTGACCAGGGTCAGGGTGATCACGCGGATCACATTGGCGGAAAACGAGATCGGAATGATCAGGATCGCCAGGCCGATATTGCGGAAGGCTGACGGGTGGCGCATCAGGTTCAGGTAGAACAAGCCAAGCGCTTCGAGCGTGAGCAGGGTCTGCAGGCCGGCGCAGGCGTCGGCCACCAGCAGCTGGTACTGGCCGATCTGCAGGATCACCCCGGAGCGCGCGATCGGGTAACCGGCGGCAAACAGCAGGTGTTCGGTGGCCCAGGACACGGCCATCTTCATCGGCATGGTAACGGCAGCCACGACCTCGCTCGGCAGCGGCACCATGAACAGCATGAAGAAGAACGGGAACCACAGCACGCGCAAGGCGTGCGCGCCCAGCTTGGCCAGCACGACCGCGGCCAGCACCACGATGATGGAACCGATCTCGAACATCAGTATCTGCTGCGAACGGCCCAGCAGGTACAGCGCCAGGCCCAGCGCCAGCAGGGGCCAGGCCAGCCAGGACGGTGCGGCCGGCCTGGTCAGGGCATCGGCCCACTTGCGCCAGCCCAGCCACAATGCCAGTGCGAAGATCATCGGCCCATGCGCCTGTTCTTCGCCGATCCAGGCGCCGGTGAACAGGGAATACATGGTCGGCAGGAACAGCGCGGCCAGCCCGGCCAGCACCGGCCACCATTCGGGCAAGGCTGTACGCAAACCGGCGCGCAGGCGTGCCTGCAGAGGCGGGCTGCCCGCCGTTGGCGCCGCCTGTGCCGCCGGGCCGGGACGCACCTGGGTCGTCATTCAGAACTCCATCACGACCGCGCCGACCACCTCGGCCCCGGCCTCGGCCAGCTGCTCGGCCATGCGCGCCAGCTGGGCCACGCGCGTGTGGTCCTTACGCACCGCCAGCAGCACGCCGCCGGCACGCGCCGCCACCGCCAGCGCGTCGGCCCCGGCGCCGAAGGGCGCCAGGTCGTACAGCACCACGTCGTAGCGGCTGGCGAGCGAGGTGTCGAGGGTGCGGAAGGTATCGCGGCTGAGCAGCTCCTGCGGGTTCGGCGGCAGCGTGCCGGCCGGCAGCACCGAGAGATCGACGAAGCCGCCCACGCGCAGTACCACGTCGAGGTCGGCACGCCCGGCCAGCAAATCCGACAGACCCTGGCGGGCACGCAATCCGAACACTTCGTGCTGGCGCGGCGCGCGCAAATTGGCATCGACCAGCAGGGTCTGCTCGCCGAGCTGGGAAAACACCACGGCCAGGTTGGCTGCGAACAGGGCTGCGCCGTCTTCGGGATCGGCTCCCAGCACGGCCAGCGCGCGGTGGCCACGTGCGAACCAGCGCAGCATCAACTGGCTGCGGATCGCGCGCAGCGACTCGACCTGCGGAGAAAACGGCTCGTAGGCAGCCACCAGGCGCGGCGACAGGTTCGCCTGCCCTTTCGGCAGATACGGGTAGGCGAACTGGCGCGCCAGCGCTTCCTGGACGTCATCCTCGCTCACCAGGCCCAGGCGCACGGCCGCCTCGCCGAAACGGATGCCGAGGTCCTTTTGCATGCGCAAGGCGCGCTCGGCGCCCTCGAGCGTGAGCTTGCCGGCGTCCACCAGCAGGGCGCCCATGCTGGAATCGAGGGGATCGACCGGCAGCGGCGACAGGATAGGGGAATTCATCGATAGCTCCTAGTTCAGGCGCAGCAGGCGACGCGGCGTCATCAGGGCGCGCAGGCCGCCCCGCGGGCGCGCCGGCTGCCAGCCCACCGTTCCCAGTACCGGGATGCCGAGCAGTTCCTGGACGTCGCCGCTGGAACGCACCGGACGGTTCAGCAATTCGAGCAGCAGCGCCAGCCCGACGCCGAGCACGGTGCCGAGCAGCACCGCCACCAGGCTGTTGAGCAGGATGCGCGGGCCGGAAGGCTCGGCCGGGGCCACGGCCGGATTGAGCACGGCGATGTCGGACTGCTCGGACTGGGCCTCGATGCGGGTCTGCGAAAAGCGCCCACTGGCGGCGTCGAAGGCGCGCTGGGCGCTGTCGAGGTCCTTCAGCAGCACGCCGAGTTCGTCACGGGTGCGGTTCAGTTCCAGCACCTTGGCCTTTTGCGCTGCCAGTGCATTGCGCAAATCTTCCTCGCGCTGGCGCAGCACCTGGGCATTGCCGCCGACGCTGCGCGAGACCGTTGCCAGCGCCGCGCCAAGGTCGGAACGCATCTTGCCCACTTCCGCGCTGGCGGCCTGGTAAGCCGGGTGGTTGCGGCCGTAGCGCGCGCTGCTTTCGGCCAGCTTGGCCTCGGCCGCCGACAGCGACACGCGCAGGTTCTGGATCAGCGGATTGTTGGCGACATCCGGCGACTGGGCATTGCCGCCGCCGGCCATGCGCTCGCGCGAAGTGGCTTCCAGCGCCAGCGTCTGCGCCGCCACCAGTTGCGAAGACAAATCGCTCAGGCGCGAGAGTTCGATGTCGACCCGGTTGTTGTCGAGGCTGACGATACCCTTGTCCTGCTGGTACTTGGACAGGCGCGCCTGCGCGGTTTCCACGTTGTCGCGCAATTGTCTGGTCTGCTCGTTGAAATAGCTCGACGCCTTTTTCATCGGCTCGGTTTTCAGGCGCACGCTGACGTTCTGGTATTCCTCGGCAAAGGCGTTCGCCACCGCCGCCGCGAAGCCCGGGTCGGCGCCCTTGAAACTGATCTCGACCACGCTCGATTCGCGCGAGGGCTTGATGTCGAGCTTGCGCAGCAGCAGGTCGGCCAGCCAGTCGCGCACCGTGCCGCGGCCATCGGTCGCTTCCTGGAACTGGGCGATCACGGCCGGATTGCTGGCCATGCGCAGGCGCTCGACCACGCGCAGCGCCACGTTCTTGCTGCTGATGATGTCGATCTGGGTCGCCATGTAGCCGGGCAGCAGCTGGCCGGGCATGGTCAGCCCGGTGAGCGGATCGACCCCCTTGTAGTTCAGCAGCACCGAGGTGGTGGCCGTATAGGTCTTGCCCTGGACCAGGCTCCAGCCCAGCGCCAGCAGGATGGTGGTGCACAGGGTGGCCAGGATCAGCTTCCTGCGCGCACGCAGCAGCAGGAGGAATTGGTAGAGGTGCATGGCGTGCTCCCGCTCAGAACCAGCTTTCGCGCACCGTGATCACATCGTCGACCTGCACCGGGTCGCTGGCGCGGGCTTCGATGGTGACCGGGTTGCCGGCGGCGTCGCGGCGCGTGATGCGCAGGCGGCTGTCGCTGCCGCGCGGGGTCAGGCCGCCGCCGGCGGAGATCGCCTGCTGAACCGTCATGCCGCGCTCGATGCGGAAGGCGCCGGGCCGCTGCACTTCGCCGGTGACGTAGGCGCGCGGCGCCCGCTCGACGAAGATGATGTCGCCGCCGGCCACCTCGTAGTCCTTGTCGAGTTCACCCTTGCGTACCATGTCGACCACATCGATGGTCTCGCGCGTGGTCTTGCCGTCGCGCGTGCGCACCAGGCTGATCAGGTCGCCGCCGTCGGCGCTGGCGCCGCCCGCCATGGCCAGCAGGTCGAGCACCTTGCGCCGGCCCTCGACCGGATAGCGCCCGGGACGGTTGACCTGGCCCAGCACCGACACGTGCTGGCTGGCCAGGGTGGTGATGATCATGTTCACCTCGGCCTTCTTCAGGTAACCGCCCTTTTCCAGCAGGTTGCCGATCTTGCGCTCGGCAGCGGCCACGGACAGGCCGCCGATACCGACCTGGCCCAGCAGCGGAAAGGTGATCGCGCCGCTTTCGCTGACCCGCGTTTCGATCGACAGGTCGGGGCTGCCGTAGACCGACAGGCGTACCACGTCGCCCGGGCCGAGCAGGACTTCGGCGGCGCTGGCCACGCCTGCGCCCAGTGCCAGCACGGCCGCGGCCATCCAGTGTGCAAGTGGTTTCATGTTTCCTCCTGTATGCGTCTAGTCGGATTCATTTCAGGCCAGCCACGCCGCGGTCGACGGCGGCATGGTCGGTTGCGGGCGCCACTGCATCCGGGGCTGCGGCATCGGCCATCCCGCCAGGCGGGTGGTCCTTTGCCATGTCCTCGGCCATGTCCTCGGCCATGCCCCCTGCCGCACCTGGCGCCAGGCCTTCCTGCGCCGGTGCAACGCCGGCCGCGGCACTCGGCGCCCCAGCCGCGGGGGCCGTCATGCTGGCCGGCGCCGCCTTTGGTCCTGCGGCCAGGTCCTTGTTCAGGTACTCGATCTTCGCGTGCTGGCGCAGGCGCTCGACCTCGGCAGCGGCGAGTTCCTTGTTCTTGTTGCTCATCAGGTATTTTTCGATTTGGGGCGCGGCCACTTCCAGCGGCACCGGGGCGTCACGCACATCGGCCACTGCCAGCAGCATGGCGCGCTCGCCTTCGCGCACGCTGAACAGCTGGTTCTTCGGCATGCCCAGCAATTTCTTGGAAAGCTGCGGATTCAACTCGGAGGTGCTGCGCGTGACCTGGGCGCGGCCGTACTTGACCTGGTGCGCGTCCAGCCAGACCGCTACTTCTTCCAGCGAGCGGGCGGCGTCGGCCGCGGCGCGCGCCTCAAGCGTCAGGTCCTTGGCGGCCAGGACCAGCTGGTCCATCTGGAACTGCTTGCGGTTCGAAAAGAATTCGGGATGCTGCTTGAAGTAATCCTCGACCTCGGCCGGCGTGGGCCGCGCGACATTTGCCAGACGCTTTTGCATGTAGGCCTGGGCCACGATCAGCGAACGCGCCCTTTCGATGGCCTGCACGACCTTCGGGTCGCGGTCGAGTTTCTCCTGCTCGGCGGCGCCCTCGAGCAACTGACGGTCGATCAGCGCCTGCAGCAGCTGCTTGCTGGCTTCCTGCTGGCGCGCCGCCGGCACGCCGGCACGCTGGATTTCCTCGTTCAGCTGCAGCACGGTGATTTCCTCGCCGTTGACGCTGGCAAGCGCCTGGCCCGGTTTCGATTCCTTTTCCCGGTCGCCACAGCCGGCCAGTACCGCCGCCAGCAGGATGACGGCCGGAAGCAATGCCTTGCGGGCCTGATGAATGTTGTTCAAGATGACTCCTCGTGAATGTAACCTGCCGCTTCAGGCCAGCGTCTCCATGACCTGCGTTTCGAGAAATGCCGCGTAGGCGCGCCGCAATCCTTCGCGCAGGGGCGTGCTGGCGCGCCAGCCCAGCGCATGCAGCTTCGATACCTCGAGCAGCTTGCGCGGCGTGCCGTCCGGGCGCGAGGTGTCGAACACGATGCGCCCCGTGTAGCCGACCACGTCGCTTACCAGCCCGGCCAGTTCGGCGATGCTGACATCCATGCCGGTACCCACGTTCAGGTGCGAATGCATGGGATCGGTGCTGCCGCGGTAGACCTCAGGCGGAAGGTTCATCACATGCACGCTGGCGGCGGCCATGTCGTCGACGTACAGGAACTCGCGCATCGGCCTGCCGCTGCCCCAGATCACGACCTCGGGCACCGCGCCGGCCCGGGCCTCGTGAAAGCGCCGGATCATGGCCGGGATCACGTGGCTGTTCTCGGGGTGGTAGTTGTCGCCCGGCCCATATAGGTTGGTGGGCATGACGCTGCGGTAATCGGTGCCGTACTGGCGGTTGTAGCTTTCACACAATTTAATGCCGGCGATCTTGGCAATCGCATATGGCTCGTTGGTCGGTTCCAGCTCGCCGGCCATCAGGTAGTCTTCCTGGATCGGCTGCTGCGCCAGGCGTGGATAGATGCAGGACGAGCCGAGAAACAATAGCTTTTGCACGCCTGCGCGCCAGGCTTCGTGGACGACGTTCGTTTCCACCTGCAGGTTGTCGTAGATGAATTCGGCCGGATAGGTATTGTTGGCGTGGATACCACCCACCCTGGCCGCCGCCAGGTAGACCTGGTCAATGCGCTCGCTGCGGAAGAATGCGCGCACCTGGGCCTGGTCAGTCAGTTCGAGTTCGTCGTGGCTGCGCATGACGAGGTTGGCGTGGCCGCGCGCCAGCAGTGCGCGCACGATGGCCGAGCCGACCAGGCCGCGGTGACCGGCAATATAAATGCGGGGATCGGAATGATTCAAGCTGCCCTCCTGGTGGAAACGCGTCGCGATTACGGCAAATAATGCGAAGGAGCAAGCCCATCCGCACACGCGTACGGTTGGGCACAATACCGTTGCAAGCCTACCCGTCGAACGCAGCGCAACCTTTGACAAGGATCGAAGCGCACAAAGGCCGAGAAATGAACTCCGGGTTTCCTCGGCTGTCGCGCGCTGGCGCTTCGTCCTAAAACGCATTCTCACGCGTCAAAACAACCTTGATTGTCTTTAAAATGATCCACAGATCCAGCCACAGCGACCAGTTGCGCAGGTAGTCGAGGTCGTGCTGGATGCGCGCTTCCATCTTGTCGAGCGTGGCCGTTTCGCCGCGCAAGCCGTTCACCTGGGCCCAGCCGGTGATGCCCGGTTTCACTTTGTGGCGCAGCATGTAGCCCTTGATCAGTTTCCTGTATTGCTCGTTGTGGGCGACGGCATGCGGGCGCGGCCCGACGATGCTCATTCGCCCTTGCAGGACGTTGACGAATTGCGGCAGCTCGTCGAGCGAGGTGCGGCGCAGGAAGCGGCCGACCGGCGTCACCCGCCCGTCGTTGCGGCGCGCCTGGACGATGTCCTTGCCGTCGTCCATGGCCGTCATCGAGCGGAACTTATAGACCCAGATTTCCTCGCCGTACAGGCCGTAGCGGCGCTGCTTGAAGATCACCGGTCCCGGCGAGGTCCACTTCACCGCGGCCGCCACCGCCAGCATCAGGGGCGCCAGGCCGACCAGGATGAGGCTGGCGAGCACGATGTCGCTTACGCGCTTGACCAGCCCGTTCAGGCCCATGAAGGGGCTCTCGCGGATCGCGATCACCGGCATGCCGCCGACGTTGTCGAAGCGTGCCTGCATCAGGTCGAACACGTAGACGTCGGGCAGGAAATACACCGAGGCCGTGGTGTCCTGGAGTTCGTCGATCAGGCGCCGGATGCGCGGCTGCGCCGACACCGGCTGGCTGATGAAGATCAGTTTGATGTTGTGCGCGCGCACGTACTGGCTCAGGTCCGACATCCTGCCCAGCATCGGGTGCCGCAAGCCGGGCGGATGGCGCTCGCCGGCGCGGTCGTCGAAGAAGCCGTGCACCTGCATGAACAGGTTCGGGTGGCGGTCGCAGATGGCGGCGAACTTCAGGCCGACATCGTTGGCGCCGACCACCACGGTCGAGCGCACTTCGCGGCTGCGGCCGGGCCGGCCGGCCGCCAGCCGCACCGCGATATGGCACACCAGCAAGGTGCTCGGTGCGGCGATCGCCCAGGCCAGCAGGACGCGCGCGTCGTAATAATATTTCAGGCCGCTGGCCGAGCCGAGGAAGTACAGCACGCCCATGGTGAGGCACCAGCCGAACAGGGTATCGCGCGCATACGCCAGCATGCGCCCGCTGCGCCAGGTGCGGTAGGGGTCGACGTGCTGGTAGACGGCCGAGGAAATGAAGAAGACCAGGATCATCAGCACCAGCAAATAGCCGGAAAACGGTTCGTTGAAGGCCATCGACGACGCGTACAGGGACCCCATGATGATCAAGGGATCCAGCACGCGCTGGAAAAACGAAATGATCGGAATGTCGTTGACCGTCATTGCCTGGTCTTCAGAACTGTCCGCTGGCGTTGATGGCAAAGGACTGCGACTCGAACTTGCCGATGCCGAGCAGGCGCGAGCCGCTGCGCGCCTGATAGAACCAGCCGGCCGACAGCGAGATGGCCTGGCGCGGCGCCCAGGTCGCCTTCAGGCTGGCGGTGCGCAGCGCATCGTCCAGGCCGCCGGCAGCGGACAGCGTCGCGCGCGCGTTATAGTCGCGCTTCTCGTAGGCTGCGTCCGCTTCCACGCGCAGCTTGGCGCGCGCATCCCAGGTGGCGCCGGCGCTCGCTCCCTTGTTCAGGGTATAGCTGACGACCGTGCTTTCGATCGGCGCGAAGTCGCGCCAGAGCGAGGCGCGGTAATGCAGCTTGCCGCTTGGGTCGTGCAGCAGCGTCACCCGGCCGTTGGCGCCGCTCGTGCGCCCGCTGCCGAACGAAGGCTGCTTGCGGCGCGCATAGCCGGCCAAGGCCTGGACCGTGGTGGCGCCGCTCGCCTTCCAGTCCACGCGCGCCTTCAGTTCGTCCTGGGTGAAGTCGTCGGTCAGCGGACCGAGGGAAAACGGGCGCCGGTTCGGATAACTGCCCTCGATGCGGCGCAGCACCAGCCCGACCGCGCTGCCGCTGCGGGCCAGGTAGCGTCCCTCCAGCTCGGCTACGTCTTCGGTACGGTCGTTGAAGGCCTGGGCCGCCAGTGCATAGTCATATTTATCGCGCGAAACGGCGGCGTGCACTTCCCAGCGCGGATGCAGTTTCCAGCCACCCTCGAAGAAGCCGCGGCGCTGCTTGCGCAGGTTGCGCTGGTCGCTGCGAAAATCGGTATACGGCGCCAGCGTCTGCGCATGGACGACGCCGAGCTGCCCCTCGAAACGGTTGCCGAGCTGCCAGTACCAGGTACCCTGGATGTCGCGGCCGTCGTAGTCGAGCTGGCGGAAATGGTCGAACTTTACCTTCGACAGCTTGGCGTGGGCGACCAGGCGCTGGCGGCTGATCGTGCGGTCGTAGACGGCGCCGGCTTCCAGGGTGCGCCAGGAATCGGAGCGCTGGTTATCGAAGGCCGGCGCGTCGTCGGGAATGCGCAGCAGATTGTCGTCGTAGG
>Ga0308160_10004392_pt1 | contig 15146 bp, 16 predicted proteins | sample PhyFR1_FD_201036 | JGI IMG/M metagenome (GOLD analysis project Ga0308160, IMG submission 201036) | Phyllosphere microbial communities from UC Gill Tract Community Farm, Albany, California, United States - DLSLF.R1 | ecosystem: Host-associated > Plants > Phyllosphere > Unclassified | place: USA...
TTCCAACATCTTCTACAAAAAAATCCTGCCGGTTCCAAAGGGACCGGCAGGAAAAAAACACAAATGATGAAAAAAATTAAGTGGATGTATTCTGAAAATATCAGAATATTAATTTTTATAGAAACCGTTGGTGGCGATTCCTGTATTGAAAGAGGTTAACAATGAACCGTTGTTGGCATTGTAAACCGATACTTTGCTGTCTGCAGTAAAATCTTTGGCGTCGGCAATGTAGAGCTTTCCGTCAATTACGTTAAATCCGTAAAGGCTGGTTATTCCCGTTAGGGTAACAAGCGCAGACGAAGGTGCTGTGGTAGCCGTGATATTCATTGAATATATTTTGCTGTTAGCTACGAAATAGAATTTATCGGAATCGATTTTCAGTTTATCTGCCTGAGGAATGGTAGTCAGGGTAGTCGTCTGATAAGCTCCTGTAGCGGTATTGATTTTATAAATATACGAAGCGGTGCTGTTGGAAGTAAGCACATAGGCAGACCCGTTATACGAAACAAGATCCTTGATAATCGCTCCGGTATTCGGCAGGCTGACGGTAGTGGAAACCGAGTTGCTGGAAGGGTTGATGATCGTGATGGTGTTTCCGGTCGGGTGGCTGGCGTAAGGAGGCGCAGAATCATAATAAACCCCATCGGTCTGTACCACGATATTTCCTCCGGCTTCCACCACTTTTTCCGCATAACGGTCGAAATTGATGCTTTTCACAAACGTGTTGTCGCTTGAATTGTAAACGTTGATTTTCTTTACCGATCCGAAATTGTTGTTGGTTACATAATATTGGTTTCCGGAATAGGCAATGTATCTCGGGTTATCAAGATTTGCCGTAACGGTTGCCTGCTTTTTGAAAGTATATCGGTCTACGATTTCAATTTTGTTAGGCGTGTTCATCACAAGATAAGCGTTGTTCCCTTTGAAACCAATGGTCTGAAGAACGTTTCCTAAGATTTCTTTGTTGTTGTTTGCTCCGTAGATCCCGTTCTGTAAAAGCATCAGGTCGCTGCTTACGTAGGAAACCTCGGAAGTCGGTGTGGTGAATCCTCCTTCGTTGGTAATGATGATACCGTTGGTATAATCTGTCTTTGGGGTTTCCATCACAAATTCATCATCGCTACAGGCAATGTTGAACAGCAGGGCCGAAGCAAAGGCAAGAGATAAAATTTTTCTGATTTTCATTTATTTTTATTTAAAAATTAATATTCAAATAGACGCTGTAGTTCCTTTTGGGCAGCGGATAATAAGCCATGGTTTCGTAGATTTCATTGAAAATATTGTTCACCTTACCGCCGATCGTATACTTTTTAAGGAAAGTTCCGGAAATTCCGGTATTCATTACAAAATACGGCTGAAGGGCATCACTTCTTTTTTCTTCACTGTCGGTATAGGTCAGCCCGTTATACATGCCCTGAACATAAACTTTCAGGAAAGAATAACGGTAGTCGATATTCCCGAAAAACTTATGAAGCGGAACATACCGCATCTGTTTATCGGTCTCGAGATTGACGGACTTTGTATAGGAATAGCCAAGATTCGCCCGGAGCATATGCCGGCCGTATGTTTTTTCGTATTCGATCTGGGATTCAAGGCCGTAGGATTGCACCTTATACGTGTTTATTGGCGAATAATAGCCCATATTGCTCGGAAGCCAGGTAATCATATCAGTGGTCCGGATATAATAAGGGGTCAGCATCAGTTTTACGCCGGCGACGGTAAACTGGTTTTTCAGATCAAACTGGTAAGCCGTTTCAGGTCTGAGCTCCATATTGCCGCCGGGCTGCCAGTACAGGTCATTGAAAGACGGATACCTGAAATTTTTCGCCGCATTCAGGTTAAGGTTGTACCATTTCGCCACGTTCAGGTTCCCTGAAAATGAAAGCAAAACCGGCGTGCTGTATCCTTCAACGAAATCCTTTTTGATTCCCGCTTCAAAGCGCAGGTCTCCGGTAGCAAAATACCGGAGCAATCCGGCCAGGGAACCCACATCCCGGCTGATATTTTTAATGCCGCTTATATAACCTTCTCCTTTATTCACCTGGAATTCCCCGATGATATTGAGGTTCCATTTCGGATTCAGGAAATAGTTGAAATCATTTTTAAGGATATAATTTTTACCTGTTCCGCCGCTGCTTTTGGGATGGCTGATGTTGTCGAAATACTGGAAGTTTTCTTCCGTATAAGCGGCACGGAATACGTTATTTAATTTAGAGGTATTCCAGTCCCAGACCAGGAGGCTCCTCACATTCTGGGTCTCATATTTGGTTTTGGTCTGGCTGTCGAAAAAGACGGGAAAATGCTGGGTACCGTTGAAAAATTCGGAAATCCACGATACCTGGTGATGCGGTGCGATTTTATAGGCGGCTGCGAAATTAAAGTTCGTGTTGGCATATTCCCCGTTCCGGTTGATATAGTTCCTCGATTCTTCCACCGCGTAATCATTTTTGCTTACGGAATAATTCCCCGAAAGTTTAAAGCTGAATTTCCTGTCGGAGTAGGCCGCTTTTACCAGATTGTTGTAAGTGCCGAAAGAGGCGGCTTCAGAAAATAAAGAAGCCTGCAGGCCTTTATTGAATTCAAGGCTGTTGTTGAGGTGTACCGTTCCCCCGATGGCTCCGCTTCCGTAAACCACCCCGACACTTCCGGACTTTACCTCAAGCCGGTCGAATCCCATCGATGGAATATTATTCACATCCCCCTGGCCCAGAAACTGGGAATTGATGTTGATGCCGTTCCACACAAAAGCGGTCTGCTGGGCAGTCGTTCCCCGGAAGGAAGGCGACGACACGGCGCCCCGGCCGTTTTCTTTGATGTAAACCTGGGATTGGAAACGTAGGATTTCGGAAAGATTGGTTGAATTTTTTTGGGCGTCTTCCGGACGGATGGTGCTCACTTTATGGAAAAGCTTCACCTTGCTCATCTGGTTGTCGAAAACATAAACGGTATCGATTGCTGTTTCCTGTCCGAAAAGGAAACAACCGTAAGACGAAAAAAGCAGTACCAGCGATTTTTTAATATCCATTCCTTATTTGCCTTTCCTCCGAAAGCAATTATTTTAAAATTAGATCCTGGCAGGTCTCCTGACTTTCGCTTTCTACACCTTCCCGTTTGCACAGTGGTTGAACGTAGAAATCTTTTATGCGATTTACAGTTGCGGGGACAGTCCGGGGTTTTCACCCGATTCCCTTTTCATTCCAAAAGATTGGAAACCAAAATTTTTGCAAAGATAAACTTATTCGGTGGAAAACCAAAACAGAAAAACACCATAAGAAAAGATGGGGTATGGACCCTGCAAAAATCTGCAAATAGACATACGAAGCAAACCGATCTGCCTGAAAATAAGATCAGACCATCCTTTTATATCTTCGCACTCTCCAAACTGTACTCTCCAACCCTCCAACTCTCCAACCCTCCAACTCTCCAACTCTCAAACCCTCCAACTCTCAAACCCTCACACTCTCCATCCCCCAAACCCTCAACAGCATCACCCACTACAAAAAAGTAGCATCAAAATAAAACGGCAGCAGATCTTTAATGGCATGCACTTTTACGACTTCCTCGTTCATGCTCGAAAAATAAAGACCGATGTTCTCCTGCTGTTTGGTTTCATATTCCATCAGGCTCTGGCGGCAGGCTCCGCAGGGCGGGATCGGCGGGTTTTTCTCATGGAATTCCCTAGGGCCACCCACCACGAAGATAGTCCTGATCTTCACCTCCGGGAAATTGGCAGCGATCCAGAACAGGGCGGTTCTTTCCGCACACAGGCCGGAAGGATAAGCGGCATTTTCCTGGTTGTTCCCGGAATAGATTTCCCCGTTTTCCAGCAGGACGGAACAGCCCACCAGGAAATTGGAGTAGGGAGCGTAGGCTTTTTCGCGTGCCTCTTTCGCTTTTTCGAATAATTTTTTCTCTATATCGTTCAGTTCGCTGCTGTTCTTAAAATACTCGTAACGGATCTGAGTTTCTTTTTTCATATATTGTGGATTAAAAAAAGGGGGATAAAAGTACTTCTTTTTCATGAGGTGGGCAATATAGGCCTGTTCTTTGCAGCTTTCAATTTTTTAAAACCAGATTAAAATGTTATATACTCCAATTAAATTCAGAAATGTTGAACTGAAAAACCGTTGGGTGATGTCGCCTATGTGTATGTATTCCTGTGAAAACGGACTGGCCAATGACTTCCATTTTGTGCATTACGGCAGCCGTGCCCAGGGCGGAACGGGTTTGATTATCGTAGAGGCTACCGGGGTGGAACCCCGCGGGAGGATTACCAACCACTGCATGGGCATCTGGACCGATGAGCAGGCGGAAAAACTTCAGAAAATCGTTGAATTCGTCCATCAGCATTCGGAAAGCAAAATCGGGATCCAGCTGGCGCATTCCGGTAGAAAAGGTTCTACCTGGAACAATGTTCAGATTCCGGTAGAGGAGGGCTGGGAAACCATTGCGCCGAGTTCTGTTCCGTATCATCCGAAAGAAAGGATTCCGCATGCTTTGACGGCGGAAGAAATAAAAGAACAGGTACAGCATTTCAAGCTGGCGGCAAGAAGGGCGGCTGCGGCAGGTTTCGATGTTATTGAGATCCATGCGGCGCACGGGTATCTCCTGCATCAGTTTTTGTCGCCGCTGTCCAATATCCGGACGGATGAATACGGCGGAAGCTTTGAAAACCGGATTAAGTTCCTGCTGGAAGTGGTGGATGCGGTAAACGAAGAGCTGGATGACAACATTGCCCTGTTTGTACGGATTTCCGGAACGGAGTATGCAGAAAACGGCTGGAACGTCGACGACAGCGTGGAATTATCTAAAATCCTGAAAAAGCATAAAGTAGACCTGGTAGATGTTTCCAGCGGAGGAAATATCCACGGTGCCAAAATTCCGGTTCATAACGGATACCAGGTTCCGTTTGCCTCAAAAGTACGTAATGAAGGGGGAGCGGAGACCGGAGCGGTCGGGCTGATCACCACAACGGAACAGGCGGAAGAGATCCTTCAGAAAGGAGAAGCAGATCTGATCTTTATTGCCCGGGAAATTTTAAGGAATCCCTACAAAGCGGTTCACGGATCTTTCGAAATGAAAGAAGACTGTTTTTTTCCGTACCAGTATGAAAGAGCCAGAATTTCTGGTTAATTTTATATATTTGAGAAACAAAATCATCTGAATGAGAATAGAAGACTTCATGCTGCCGTGCCCGATTAAAAAGTATTTCGGAATCGAATGCTTTGGCTGCGGAACACAGAGGGCTATCGTCATGGTGTTTGAAGGAAGGTTTACGGAAGCGTTTCATATGTTTCCGGCGGTCTATACGGTATTGCTTTTCTTTACCACCGTTGTTCTCAATTTTGTAGACAGGAAAAGAAATTATAGCTACATATTGGTTTTTTTAGCCATATTTAATGCGATTGTAATGGTTATTTCCTATTTTTATAAACACTTATTTATACATACATTAAACTAAATCAAAATTATAAACTATGGATCAACAAAAATTACCCAACGCAACCGCCGTCTTAATCTTAGGAATCGTATCGATTGTAGGATGCTGCTGCTACGGGCTTCCCGGCCTTATTGCCGGAATTATTGCGCTTGTCTTAGCTAAAAAGGACGGCGAGCTGTACAGAAAAAATCCGGCACTGTATTCCAATTACAGCCAGCTGAATGCCGGTAAAATTATGGCTATTATTGGGATCGTACTCAGCGTGTTGTACGTTATCTATGTCATTGTAATGCTTTCAACCGTAGGCTGGGAGGCGATGAAAGACCCTCAGCTGATGCAGGAAAGAATGAGAGACCTGATGGGTCAGTAATCATCCGTATCAGAAATAAAAAAAGCCTTCTCCGAACCGGGGAAGGCTTTTTCAGGTAAAGGAATTTTCAGATGGAAAAGATTATCGGTAAACATTAAACTTCCATGATCCAGCTTCCCTCATCCATCTTATTACTTTACAATAAATTTCAGCATCGCTTCATCCAGCTTCAGAAGATAAACCCCTTGTGCGAGGTTCTTCATCCTGATTGAATTCCTGCCGTTCTGAAAAGGCTGATCAATCGTCTGTAGGGCTTTACCTTGAAGGTTATAAATTTCCGCTTTTCTGACGTTCCGGGTTTCCCCTTTTACAAAAATTTCATTGCCTGAAACGGGATTATTGGAGATCTTCAGTGAATTCTGATCCGGACCGGCCGCCGTATAAACATTCTGAGCCTGCCGTGAAGTGCCGGAATAGCACGTCCAGCTCAGGTTATCAATCGCTACCCGGTCGCTGGTCGAATTATTTTCAAGGGTGATCACCACATTTCCGGAAATATTGATGTTACTGAGAGTCGTGGTCGTTGCATCCGAATTGTAAGGAACGGTTCCTACCGTATTTCCGTTGACTTTTACATTAAAGGTCCCGTTTGATCCTGAAAATTTCAGCTGGGTGGTGACCGTCAGAGATCCGATCCCATTGGCGGAACTGCCGGAAGTTAACAAGCCGTCTCTGATGGTAATGGCTTTTGAAGAAAGGGTCTGGTCGGTCCGCGCATCGGTAGCCGTCCATGAGAGTCCGTTATTCGTCCACGTTCTGGTAAGATACGAAGCGGAACTTGCTGTTGGTATGGCTTCAAACGTTTCGCTGGCACATCCCGTTGAGCTTGGTGGAGGAGTGGTGCCGGTGCCGGAAGTGGAACCGGATCCCCAGATCTGGTTTACGTAATTCGGATTGTCGATAAAAGGATTCCGGTTGCCCTGGAAAGAGTAGGAGGCGTTGTTCCGGTTGACTTCCGCCTGTGAAACGGGATCCTGGTTATGCCATGCGAGCAGGACATTCAGTTCCCAGGTCTGCAATCCCGGAAAGGCGGAACTTCCCAGCAGGTTGCCGGAGGAGAAAGAGGAAAGCCGGCTTTGGTATCTCGTCACAAAATAAAAGATCATCCGGGCCACGTCGCCTTTAAATTCATCGATCGGCTCAAACACCGTTCCCGAATATCCTGAAGATGCGGAGGTTCCCAGTTTGGATCCGTTTCTGGACGTGAAGCTGGCGGTGCCCACTTTTCCGAAAGGATAATTGGATCGCATACCGTTTACTTTGCCGTCGGTCGCCCGGATAAAATGGATATCCGAAACCATAGGGGAAGCTTCATTGAACAGGCTTTGCGGAACCAGATGCTCCCGGTTGTAGCAGTTTCCCTCCGTCGAATAGGTGCCGCATTGGTTCGTGCCCGGCGTAAATTTATACGGATCGGTTCCTGATGGTTTTTCAGAATAAATATCCAGGATCGACCCGTCATTTTCATAGTTTTTGTCGATGTCCGTGGTCTTATAACCCGTCCACAGACCGTTATAGCCCTTGTCCTGATGGCCGTTGGTGATAATATTGCTCAGGGCTGTTTTCAGGGAAGCGCCTGAAAGCCCGTTGGCAGAACTGTAATAGCCGGAAGGAGCCTGCGCATTGGCCAGTCCCGAAGCCAATAAAAAGAGGAATAGTGAATTTTTCATATCAATATTTAAAAAGGTAAGATTACTATAAATCTATTGATAAAAAATTAAGGAATTGTTAATTTTAATAGGCTGTGAATAATAATTAACGTGAACTCAAAGTAGAAAATAAATGGGCAGGCTGGAAGAGGGATGGTGGGAGTCTCTCTTGTCAGAACTACAATCAAAGGTCCGGATGATCAAACGAAATCATTTCAACTTTGACAAAGTTTTTTAAACAGCCTTAGGTTTATTGTTAAACTAAATAAACAACTAAATATAAGTTGAATAAGAGCGGATTCACATTGTTTTAAATTTCCAACAGGGCGGCTACGGCTTTTTTAGGGCAAGAAGTAATAACCGTGATTCGTTCTGCCAAGAGCAGTTTATTAAAAATTCCGGCTGATTCAGGCGGAATTTTATTTTTGAATTAATTAAATAGTTGAATACCGCCGAATTCACGTTGTTTTAAATCAATTGATTTTGGTATTGACAGGAAAAACATCCAGCTTCCATCTTCCGTCATCCAGCCTTCTAGCCTAAAACAAAAAAGCCAATACCACAAGGGCATTGACTTTCTATATATCTGATTAGTTGAAATCTTATTTCCCCGGTTGCGGCGGGTAGTTTTTCATAATTTCCATCATGATTTCAGGGATCTGTTTCTGTTTAGCTTTCGGACGGTCCACGGAGATTCCGCTTCCGATGCCCTGCCAAACCAGTTTGTTGGATCTTGCATCCACCATGTCTACTATAATAGCTCCTTCGTTATAATTGCTGGTCCAGGTCCTGTTCATCCCGATGCCCCAGCCGAAAGGTCCGCCCCAGCCCCATCCGCCGTACGGCGAAGTCGTGTTGATGTCGGTTACTTTCTTATGATTGGCTTTTACATTGATGATCAGATCGGGATTTTCCCCCGCCTGAAGGCCTTTTGCCTGAAGCTGTCTGGACAGCTCGTTCAGGACACGGTCTTTATCGATATCGTTCAGTTTCAGATCGTCGATTCTCAGCTTGTAGGTTCTGTAGGTATTGAAATTGGCCGTACTTGCATAGTCGGAACGTACATTGAAAGGACTGCAGGACGTTAAACCCAAAGCAGCCGAAGCCAGCAGAATAAAAATATAGCGCTTCATTTTATTTGTTTTTTTTATCGTTTTTAATAAATGTATCGGTCTTTTTATCGTATCCGTAAGGACAATGTCTACAGCCACTTTTACAGCAATGTCCTCTCTTTAAATGGAATTTTTCTGTAAAAACCTTATAACCCTGTTCGTTGTAGTAAAAGTCTTCACCTTCTTTGATGTCAAAAAGTGCCATAGGTTAAATCTCTAAGTCAAAAAACTTTATATTTGTTATTATGATAATTATATGCCAAAAGCCTTTAAAAAAATTAAAAATTAACGGCATTGCTCTTTTCCCTTTTATCTTCATTAGGAACCCCGAAGATAAGAAAAATAACGTATTGATGAATCACGAAAAAATCCATCTGAGGCAGCAGATGGAGATGCTGGTTATTTTCTTTTACCTCTTCTACGTTATCGAGTACTACTATTGGCTGATGAGACTGAAAAATGCGGACCAGGCCTATCTCAGGATTTCTTTCGAAAGGGAAGCCTATGCCAACGAGCGCGATCTGAATTATCTTTACAAAAGAAAGTTCTGGGGGTTCAGGAAATACCTTTAACATTCAACATTCAAAATTCAAAATTCAAAATTAAAAATTCAAAGTTTGATGTTTAAAGAATTCCGTCATCACTGCCATTAACTGCGTCAAATCTGCGAATCCCTAAGGTCTGTAAATGTGAATCTTCCGTATTGCTTTCTAATACGATGTTGGAATCCCTGTGGGAACGACAAACAGAATGTTGAATATTTTCCAGCATTTTGTCATTCCGCAGGAATCTAAACACGGATTTTTCCATGCTATTCTTTAGATCCCTACATGATAAACAAGCGGAAGGTTGAATCTTCAAGCTGATATTTCCCGGTTAGGTCTGTTATTTCATCAAAATCTAAACCCGAATGTTTCCATATTTTTTATTGATATCATTTTAAGTTTAGTTTAACGAATTTAAAAATGATCATTTAAAATAAATTCGGAAATTTGTACCCGATGAAACTCCCCGAAGTAGATATTCCCATTGTTGAAATTCCTGCAGGAAAAAAGGTAAAGCTCTTTATGAAAAGGGAAGACCTGGTGCATCCGCAGATTTCAGGAAATAAGTACTGGAAGCTGTTTTTCAATATCAACAACTATCTGGACCGGAAGCCGGGAAAGCCTTATATCATTACTTTCGGAGGGGCTTTCTCCAATCATATCGCTGCCGTTTCCGCGGTGGGGCATCTTGCGGGTATTCCGACGTTAGGGATCATCCGCGGGGAAGAGCTGAAAGATAAATGGCGCGACAATCCTACCTTGCTTTTTGCTAAGAGAAACGGCATGAACCTGCAGTTCGTTACCCGGGAAGAATACCGCCATAAGGAAAAACTCACCGGTTTTTTGCAGAACGAGTTTCCGGACGCTCTGGTAATCCCGGAAGGCGGAACCAATGAAGAGGCCGTAGCCGGCGTGAAAATGATGCTGAATGACGATACAAAAGATTTTGATTATCTTTGCACTGCAGTCGGGACCGGAGGTACGATTGCCGGGATCTCCAGATATTGCGAAGATAATCAGAAAGTTATAGGATTTAAGGCCGTTGCTGATAATTCGCTGGAAAAAAGAATCCCGGAACTGACGCCGAGGAAGAATTTCAGCTTAATGGATTCAAGCTTCGGAGGTTATGGTAAAATAAAGGATGAAAATATCCGTTTTATCAATGATTTTAAAGAGAAATACCACATTCCTCTGGAGCCGGTCTATACAGGAAAGATGATGCAGAAGGTGTTTGAACTGATGGAGGAGGGCTTTTTTCCTGATGACAGCAGGATTCTGTGCTTTCATACCGGCGGTTTGCAGGGGATTGAAGGAGCTAATCTGCTTTTGGAAAGACAGAACAGAACATTAATCGTATAAAGTAAAATTGGAAGCATGAAACACAAAGTGTTCCATCTCTCATTTTAAAACAATAAAAATTATAAGATGAAAAGACTTTTCACGCTGGTAAGCCTTTTAGTTTTATCAAAATTCTCAGCCCAGACGTGGGCTACTGAAGACCAGTACATCCAGAAATTTGCCAGATATGCGGTAGAAGAAATGGAAAAATACAAGATTCCCGCTTCTATTACCCTGGCGCAGGGGCTTCTGGAAACCGGAGGCGGACAAAGCCGGCTGGCTCTGGAAGGCAAAAACCATTTCGGGATCAAATGCAAGGAAGACTGGACCGGAAAGACCATGAAGCACACCGATGATGCACCGAACGAATGTTTCCGGGTTTACGATGACCCGCGGCAGTCGTATGAAGACCACTCGATCTTTTTAGCCACTAGGAAATACTACGCCAATCTTTTTAATCTGGATATGAAAGATTACAAGGCCTGGGCTACCGGACTGAAAAAAGCGGGCTATGCGACCAATCCGCGCTATGCCTCGATCCTGATCGGTAAAATCGAGCGCTATAAACTGTATGAATTCGACAATGTAAGTTCCCGGGAAGTGTTGTATGCCGTTCTGAAAATGTACCCCGACCTGAAAAATGACGTGAGTTTCATGGCCCAGATGGAACCTGAAAAATACACCAAAAAGGCAAAAGTACCGGTGACCGTCGAGGTTCCGTATAAGCAGACCTCCTACGCCCAGCAGCAGAAAAGGGTAGAGCGAATCAAGACCAGGGCGGAAATGATGAATACCATTCTTATCAAAAGCCATCCGAACGACGGCCTCAAATACATTATTATCCCTGAAGATACCAACGTTGAATTCATCGCCAAAAAATTCAGGATCAGCGAAAGCAAGCTGATGAAATGGAATGAGCTGGAAAGTGACGTGCTGAAAAAAAACGAGATCGTTTTTCTCGAATCCAAAAATTCCGAAGGGAATACGGCCACCTATACTGCCGCACCCGGTGAAGATATGCACGACATTGCCCAGAAATTCGGCATCAAATTAAATAAGCTGTACGCAAAAAACAGAATGGATGAAGGCCAGAAACCGACGCCGGGACAGCTGATCTACCTGATTGATAAAAAACCAAGAAATTAATATCGTACTGGGTTGATAATTACAATCCTTATGAACTGCATGTGCAAATGAAATGTTCCAGCATCAAATCCGGAATTTTCTGGATGTTATTACTGCTTTTTCCTGTAAAAACCTTTTCTCAGGAACTGGCGGAATATATTCCTTTCCGGAAGGGAAACCGGTGGGGATTGTGTGATGCGGGTAAACTTTTAGTGGTTCAGCCGCAGTACCAGAGCATCAGCTGGTATGATGCGTCAGTTGAAGGATTTCATGCAGAGCAGAATGGGAAATTCGGAATCATCGATCATCATTCGGTACAGATCATGCCGTTTATTTCAGACCATCCGGTTTTCGCGGAGGGTACCGATTATGTAGTTTATGATGGCTTTGGTTATTACCGCTATTCCAAAAAAACAAGAATGCGGATGGGTGAATACGAAAATGCAGAAAAATTTCCTGTCCGTGACCGGTGGATGGAAGACAAGGGGTTCTCAGGCACCCAAACCGGTAAAGAACCGGAACTGACCCGGCAGGACCTGAGTCCGGAAGATCTGGACATGCTGAAGCCCTATGAAGATGAAAGTAAATACCGGATCAGTTTTAAAGCTGATTTTATCGAAATTCTGTCAGAAAATGCCCATATCGGAATTTATATTCCTAAAATCAGAAAGCTTTATAAAAGCACACCGGCTATTGCATTTATAGGATGGCAGGTTTTCAACGGTAAGCCTTATCTTTTAACAACAGATTCTTCAGGATTATTCGGTTTGACCGATGAATTTTCCCGTGAAATTTATCCTGTTAAATATACTTCCATTTCGATGATGGACCCTCTGCACCTGATCCTGCTTTCGGAACCTGATCCTGCTGACCGTGACCATGTACTCTTCAGAACTATTCTTGGAAACGGGATTGCGTTAAACGGAAGATTCGAGCCTTTCGGAACAGTTTCGAAAAACGGGCATGCTTTTCAGTTATATGATACGGTGATCAATGGAGTCAGGAATTATGCGGGAGAAGACGGAACCCTTTATTTTGAGGATTAATTATATAGAAAAATTTTAAAATGAGATACCAAAGAAGTTCGGCTTTATTTGATGAAGCCTACCAATACATTCCCGGCGGGGTAAATTCCCCGGTCCGTGCCTTCAAATCCGTAGGAGGCGTGCCGGTTTTTATGAAGTCTGCAAAAGGGGCTTACCTTACCGATGCGGATGACAATACCTATATCGATTACATCAATTCCTGGGGACCGGCCATTTTAGGACATACCCATCCTGAGGTGCTGGAAGCTTTGAAAATCCAGGCGGAAAAAGGCTTTTCTTTCGGGGCACCGACGGAACTTGAAACGGAAATTGCAAAATTCATCACGGAAAATGTTCCGAACATCGATCAGATCCGGATGGTTTCTTCGGGAACGGAAGCCTGTATGAGTGCGGTCAGGCTGGCGCGGGGCTTTACCGGCAGGGATAAGATCGTAAAATTTGAAGGCTGCTACCACGGCCATTCGGATTCGTTCCTGATCAAGGCTGGAAGCGGAGCGGCAACTTTCGGTAACCCAAATTCCCCCGGAGTAACGGCAGGAACGGCAAAAGATACCTTGCTGGCCAGATACAACGATATGGAGCAGGTGGAAGATCTGTTCAGACACAACCCTGGTGAAATCGCAGCGGTGATTGTGGAACCCGTTGCCGGAAATATGGGCTGTGTCCTCCCTGAAAACGAATTTCTTCAGAAGCTGAGAACCATCTGCGATCAAAACGGAGCATTGCTGATTTTTGATGAGGTGATGACCGGGTTCAGGCTGGCTTTCGGAGGCGCTCAGGAGCTTTATAACGTGAAGGCAGATCTGGTGACCTACGGAAAAGTAATCGGTGGCGGGCTTCCGGTAGGGGCCTTTGCCGGCAGAAACGAAATCATGGATTACCTGGCACCGAAAGGAGCCGTATACCAGGCGGGGACCTTAAGCGGAAACCCTCTGGCGATGAGAGCCGGACTGAAAACCCTTCAGCTCATCAAAAACGATCCTGAATTTTTCAGCAGACTTGATAAAACCACTGAAACCCTGGATTTCGAGATCGGTAAAATCCTTAATGAGAAAGGGATTGCCCATAAAATCAACCGGAAAGGGTCGATGATGTCGGTGTTTTTCCATACCAACCGGGTCTCCAATTTTGATGAAGCGCAGGAAACCAACCATGCCTTGTTCAATAATTTCTTTCACCAGATGCTGCAGAACGGGATCTATCTTCCGCCAAGCGGCTACGAAACCTATTTCATCAGCGATGCGATTAAAGAGGAAGAAATCGACAGGACGCTGGAAGCCGTAAGGAAATTTGAGTATTCTTAAAAATGTCAATGGTCAATTCCTTTGGGTGAATGGTGAATTTTACGTTTGTTTTAAAAAATTCACTTGCGCAGCAAAATTGACCAGCAAAGCGGATTGACCATTCACTTGTCAATGGTGAATTCCTTCTGATGAATGGTGAATTTTTTAGTTGATATAAAAATTGACTTGCGAAGCAAAATTGAGCATTGACCATTCACATATAAAAATAAAAACGCAGTATAAACTGCGTTTTTCTATTTTACACATCATTTAATATGAAATTAATATTCCTGAAATCCTGAAAGTTTTTGAACAGCTTATTTTTACGGCATAAAAAACATTCGGGTCATGCATAAAATAATTAAAACGGGGGAGTGGAAATATTCAGGAAATACGTATTTGCCAATCCTGCTGGTGGAACAGGAGCCGGGGCATCCGGTGCCATTGCAGGCTGGCGCGTTTCCATCAGACATCGCGAAAGACCGGCCGGTGTACTACCTGCATTTCGGAAAATACAGGATTGATGACAGCGGTTATGTTTCAGCAGACAGCAGCTCCCGTCCCTTTGTTTCGGTACAGGATGCCCTGGGCTATGCGGAACAGAATATTGAAATTCTGAACTGGAATGTGGATCAGTAAAAATGATCTGTTCATTCAGTTATTGAACGGAGACATAAAATTAAGGCTATTCAGCCAGGATCCTGAATGGAACTCCTTCTGGGTAAATTCACGCTTCTGATATGATTTTATCCTATCCTGTTGTAACTCAAATCCCTTCACGACTTTAAAACAATATAAATCCGGCGCTGGTTGAAAAATGATACCAAATATATTTATTCGGGATTAAATTAAATTCGATGCTATTGACTTAACATTATGATCCATCCGTTCAAAGATTTGCTGATTTAAATATCAAGGTGCATTCATTCAGGTTTCTTCAGGGCATTGCCTACAGCGTATCCGGGATATGTTTTGGGAGATAACCGGAAATATCCTGAGAACATCAAAAAAAGAAGAAAATAGTGATTTTTAACAATTATTTATTGCTTTTTGTTTCAAAAACAATAATTCATTTGTAATATTTGTATATTTGCATCGTTAGAGACTGGTTAGGTAAAGTTTTTCTGAATGACGATGATATTATTTAATTTTTTTAATTAAAAAATAATACGTCACGTTTTGTCGCATTGGCGGTATAGCTTTGCCGGAGCATGATCAGGATCATATTAAATTCAGGT
>Ga0308160_10004393_pt1 | contig 15145 bp, 19 predicted proteins | sample PhyFR1_FD_201036 | JGI IMG/M metagenome (GOLD analysis project Ga0308160, IMG submission 201036) | Phyllosphere microbial communities from UC Gill Tract Community Farm, Albany, California, United States - DLSLF.R1 | ecosystem: Host-associated > Plants > Phyllosphere > Unclassified | place: USA...
CACGCCGAGCGTACTGTGAGGCTCTCCAAGGCAGCGTCGTACGGATCCTACAAGACTTGGCTACAGTCCAAGGTAGGATCAAGGGAAGGATCAAGGAGGATCTCGAACGAGCAACCAATGTGAGACTAGGATCAGGCCTGTTTGATTATACCCAGCTTGACGCGTTCTTTGAACTCGCAGATGTACATAGACCAAGCGGAACATACTTTACCAAAACTCAAGAAGGCCTACTTCAAGAAGTGTCAGGAAGCGGAGGATCAGAAGCGACAAGACTCCGCCATCGCTCTTCAAGCGAAGCTACTATCTGATCCTATACAAGCCGACAAGTCATATTCTCCGCTTGGAACACCATCTTACGATGGGCAAGTGAATCCCTATGCAAGCCCGCCTACTCATACCGCTCCACTTCCGGCCATGGGGAATCCTGCATTGGCTAACAACATGACGTTTGATACGGATGCCTCGGGCGGGCGGAAGCGATCTGGATCAGTGGGACAAACTGAAAAAGCAAAGGAAGTGTTTGGCGATCTAGCGAGTACCGGCAAGCGTGGTCTGAACGCCTTCATGGCGCGATTTGGAGGAGATAAAGACAAGGATAAGAGCCCTGAGGAAGGTTTCGTGGTACTGCCACCAGCTCAAAGCGGATCACCTCTAGTACGAGAGGGTCCTTCATCACAGCTATCGGCAAACCCTGCAGGTCATGCTGGTACCCATCACAGAACTCCTAGCGCGTCGTACGGAGCAGGCAGAGTCCCAGATGGAATTGCGGTGAAAGCCAGCGCTATGAAGGGAGTCAAGCTGAAAAGGGAAGCCGAGGAAGCAGGTAAGCAGTTGAGCAATTGGCGAGTGACACAGTGTGTCGCTGGGGTTTAACTCTCTGCGACCTATAGACAAGGCTTATCGAGAAGCGGTCTTCCATCTGGAATCGCTTCGGCTAAGGAGAAACAAGATCCAGGCTTCGGCGTCCGAAGTAAGCATCGAAGTCGATGTCATTCAGGATCAAATTTACCAAGTCTTTGTCTTCCTCAGAGCTTTGACGACTTTACTGCCGAACTATGTGGTTCTCTCAAAGCAGTCTTGATGGCTTACGTAGACTGCTCTTCGGCCACCGCTGCGACTAATGCCCAGATGGTCGAACATCCAAGAAGGTCCATCGAGAGTGTGGATATTGCCAGGGATGGTCAGTGCAAGTGCTCAATCGGAGTTCCCGGCCGGTTTTGAAAGACTCTTTTGGATCGTACAGTCGCCATCTTCAGCGGACCACCTCACTTGAAGAGCTTAAACTTCGCCGCGCCGATTCTCTACGAAAATTATTACGTGAGTCTATTCACCGGGAACCATGTTCGCTCTGCTGAGCCGTTGAGCCGTCGATTCTTAGGTCGGACAATGTCGATCCTTGATCTTTGGAGTGTCTCTGAACGACTACGAATATCAGAGGGCAGACAAGGGATATGGACAGCCGCCAGGCATCGTTCTGAAGTGCATCGCCGAGCTAGACGCGAGAGGTAAATCAAGATTTGTAGTTGTCCGCTTGCCAACTGACCATAATATTTACTTCTACGTCAACGTAGCTCTGCAAATGGAGGGTATCCATCGGATCAACGGAAGAGTAGCATCGGTACAACAGGTGAGCGCAGATTTGAATGACAACGCGCCTTAGAGACTGAGTCTGATTACATATTGTACAGGTCGTTCACGAGATAGAACAAGGTGAGACGGGTGTCAGGGCTACTCCGTCTTAGACATTACCTTACCGTTGCTCTTCCGCACAGACGAAAGGGCCTTCAACTTCACAAATGAACATGAAGTATCGGTCATCTCTGCTGTGCTCAAGAAATATTGTCGAGAACTGCCAGAGCCCATCTTCAACTTTCCTCTTGCGGACCGGATACGCTACACCGAAAACAGAGGTGGGTTCTGTCCTGAAACCAGCTCAATGACCGGCGCTAACATCGACTCTACACGTAGAATCGCATATAAGCAGCAACTTCTCCGCGATCCGCGCGAGACTATCGAGGATGCCGCCTATTCACCAATCCACCTTGAAGATCATTGTGGAGCATTTGTCCCGGGTTGCAGCTCATTCCGCCCAGAACAAGATGGACGCCAAAGTCAGTCCCGCTAGAGACACGAGTGAAGGATGTGTATCTCATCAAGCTGATCTCTTCTTGCCCGTAGAACTTGGCAGTCATCTTTGGTAAGACTCTCTTTGGAGAGGACGAGCTGCCTAAAGATGGGGACCTGAAGAACTTCAAGATCGGCAAAGATACGGTTGTAGAGGACATGATCAACTATGCACCACTGGTAAGCAGTGGAATTGTGGAGCTACGCATCTCAGTTGTCCCGGCGACTGAGAATTGTTTTGTTGATTGCGACAGCTGTTTTGTCAAGAAGAGAGTGACGCACCCGTCCTGCCTGCCGGCGCGGCTTTGTCGAGAAGTGGCAGTTTGTCCTATCAGCCCGTTCATACAGGGATTGGCTCGTCACACACTAGAGCCAAGCTTCCGAAGGTCGACACCCTCATGTCCCCGTCGTCGACACATCATGCCACCCAGCGCATCAACCTAAACGACGAGGCTTGGGAGTCACCAGAACAGCCTGGACCTTCGCGGTCAATGTTGCCACCGGGTGCAGCTTCCCCTACCGTGACCTCACCACCGAATACCAATCGGGAATTTGTCGCTCCACCGCTCCCGCCGAGGAGACCAGCCGAGATGGGTAGTATGCACACCCGAAGACCTTCTTACCAGATCAACTCTCCTCACGCTGACGAGATGGGTACAACCGCGTCGAGCTCCGCTGCCGCGTCGACGATCCTGGTGGAACCTGACCTTAGGCCCACGCTATTGAGTACGCATGATCAGGGTGAACGCGATAGTCAGATCAGTACCACTGCCGTACAATCGGAGCCTGTGAGCGATTCCGAGGACACGAAGGAACCGCTGGTCACTGGCAATGCGTTGGAACACATGTCGTCTGGGAATCAAACAGAACGACACCCAGGGCTGGACGAATGGGTGCAAGACGCAAGTGCTGCTGCGGCTGCGATGCCTAAGAAGGATTGATCGACCGAAGCATGACCGGGGTCAAATGTATTCTTGACGACGGCTCTACCATATTCATATAATGCAGACTGAGCTGTACGAGCCTCAATTGCACTGGGACGCTCGGGCTTTGAGACGCATTGCGGATCGGATCGATCAAGCGTGGGCGGAGGTTTCTGTGACCGGGGAGCTGGAAACAAAATGGCCTAGACACAGCCCCGCCGGCCGGGCAGGTGAGCCTGACCATTATATTTCGACCTTTTTATTTTTATTCTCCCTTTTTCTCCGCCATGGTGCGTGCCTGCCCTGTCGATCTCCCTTGGACTGCTGGTAAAGAATGTCTCGGCGGCGGTTGCGTGATGACGAGTTCCCGGGGTGGCCGCTCTCGGCAACCTTCGCGACTAGTGTGGTGTGTGGCTGCGGGAAGCCGCCCGATCGACTGCGAAGGGATCAACAAGAGAAATTCCGGAGAGGCGATGTCACTTTGGCCGTTACGTTGCACGTTGAATCTATCCTGTGCATCGCCTTCGACCAATCTGACAAAGCTACGCACATTTGCCACACTCATTTGTAGCTTCACACCAAGATATAGATAGAGCAGTACACCGCAGCTTGCCGCCCGAAACCCCATCTTTCATCACGCACTCGATCTTCCCAAATCGAAAACAAACTTTGACCCCCGTAAACTCCTTCGTAAGCGAAGAGCGACGCACTCGTTTAACGACCACGACTACGCCGACTATAAGCAGAACTTTGATAATCTATAATACGGTTTACGAAATCGCTGTTCGACTTTCAAAAAAGTCACTTTCTAGCAAATCACTCGCCACCTACTCAAATCGAGCTTTGACCGGTCTTTGGCTCGGCAACAAGGAACCTACACCCTAGACTGCGCAACGCTTGGCATTATACTTGCACCACACCATTACATCTTCATACACCTTCATAATCTGATCCATACACCGCACAACCCTTCGCACATAATACCGATTTATCGATACCACCAATACCCATCCTTAACATAATGCTTGTCACTACCCTTGCCCCTTTGGCTTCACTTTTCCTGGCTTCTACCTCCATTTCGGCATCCCCAGCCCCTGCCCCTCGAGTTCAGCACAGCGGTCGCTCGGACATTCCCCTCAACCACAATCACGCCTACCAATCACGCCGAACTCATCCTGACCTTGAAGTTCGTCAAACATGGCTGAAAAACGAGGCGAGGAACTTTAGGCGGAAGTACGCTACCCACTTAGATGAACGCGGGCAGGCGCTCTTGGAGCGAGATGAACAAGATCTCGCTGCCATGAAGCGAAGTCTACACAAGCGACAGTCTGAAGGTCAGCTCGGACAGGAATATCTGATCAACGTTGGGCTGGATGCGAGTTATACTGGGACGATCACTGTGGGCACGCCTGCGCAGTCGTTCGAGGTGATCATGGATACGGGAAGCGCGGATTTGTGGCTGGCGGACGCCAATTGCACGAGTTCGACGTGTCAAGGCATTACTGCTTTCGATGAAGGAGCTAGTAGCACCTTGCAGCAGTGAGTTTCCGCTAGGTCTTTTGAGAACACATGCATTTCAATAGAACTGACAGTTGACTTCGAACGCTTGCAGATCCAACACTCCTTTCACCATCACCTATGGGTCAGGTCAAGCTGCCGGAACATTGGCATCGGATACCGTCGGTCTGGCGGGATACAGTGTCAACTCCCAAACCTTTGCCCTTGTCACTCAGGCGAGCGACCAGTTGCTCTCCCAGCCGTACTCTGGTCTGATGGGCCTCGGATGGGCTCGTTTAGCTTCATCCGGAGCTGTACCTCTTTGGGAGAGTCTTGCTGAGAGTGGGCAATTGGCTACTCCCGTCATGACCTTTTATATGGCGAGATACCGAGGCGAAGCTACTGCTACCCTCATCGAGTATGATGGTGGTTTGATGACCATCGGATACATCAACAACACGATCTACAGTGGAGATATCAATTACGTCAACTTCAATTCAAATTCTGAAGACTACTGGAGGATCCCGGTCTCGGGCTTGCGAGCTGGTACGACTGCCGTCAGCATCGTGAGTACCCTTTCTGCATGAAGCGCCAGTCAAATCGACGTGTTATTAAGCAGTTATTTAATGGCAGACTGCAAGCGACGGATCTGCTCCAAATGCCGCTATTGACACCGGTACTACCCTAATCGGAGCCCCTACTGCTACCGTAGAAGCCTTCTACCAGGCTATTCCTGGCGCCAGGGCTCTCGATGTTTCGGGTTACGAGGGCTATTACGAGGTGAGGCCGCATTTTTTATCCTTTGATCTGATGAAAACCCACTAACTAATCGAGCATCGCATTTGCGCAGTACCCTTGCGACACCGAGGTCAACATGAAGATGATCTTCGGATCGGTTAGCTATTCAATTTCGGAGGCCGACTTCAACTTGGGGCCATTCACCTCAGATACTTCATACTGTACCGGAGCCGTCTTTGCTCAGGATCTTAGTGCTGCTTCCCCGATCTCGTGGATCGTAGGAGCAACGTTCTTGAAGAACGTGTACTCGGTCTTTTCCTACAACCCTCTTGCCATCGGATTCGCCAGCTTGGCGGGCGAAAGCTCTACCACTACGGCGGCTTCCGGATTGACTCCTGCATCGACGACCGCCGTTCCGAGCGCCACCGTCAGCTCCGGAAGCGGTGGTCGGGTTAGCAGTGCTGGTTCTGCGATCTGGGTGCCATCTGTTTTCAGCTTGGTCGGTCTTGTTGCCTCGATGGTCGTTGGATCAACTCTAGTTTAAGCTAGAAACGAAACTTACTTAGTAGATATCATCGGCTAAAAAGCCTTGCGTAGAGTAGTGAACGAAAGTTTGCCGAGATTATACCCCATAGCATATCATCTTGCGCATGTACCCTCCATGAATACTGTAACAATCATTGAATATGTAGGCTTGTCTTCTTGGTGTCCTGATTTTAGCATGATTCCCGTAGGAGAGTTCACCGTTGATGGCCTCGATGGTTGTGTCCAATCAGGTCGCGCGTGTTGCGTTGGCATTTGTGTTGATCATCCGCGGTTCGGTGGCGCGCGCGGAAATCGTCGAGCCAACAGCATCGTCGACATTTACGAAGCTAGAGCATATCGATCGAGGTCATATCGTCGTCACCCAGCAAACCGAAATTGACACCGTTTCGCCACAAGCTTGACCTTCAACCTGGCCATACTTTGCTTGAAGCATCCGTATTAGTCTCACACACCATGGCCTCGATCGGTAGAAAGCTCGTCCTCGGACGATTGGCCAACGCCTCGTCTTCTTCCTTGCTTAGGATCAACCCTACCGTCTCCCATCTCGCCGCCTCTCCATACCTCGCCTCTCGATCACTCAACACTTCGCCGTTCTTCCGATTCGCTCAGCCCACGACCTCCCCAACAAAAATCCAGCAAGGTCCCATCAGAACGCCTAGTCCCAAAGATACCGCCCTTGCCGATGCCGCGAGTTCGGGATCTGCCCAAACTGCCCCTGCCAGTGCTCCGGCTCAAGTAGGGGGTCTGCAGTATGCGGATTACAGCAAGGGTCCTAGCGCTTTGGACAAGGCTGCTCAGCTCTTCTTCTTCACTGAGATTTTGCGAGGTTCGTATCCTCGCCACGGGTGTGTGCTGTGAATGCGTTTCTAATTCCATCTGTGTGCGCCAATCGACAGGAATGTGGATTGTGTTGGAGCAATTTTTCCGTGAGTCGAGACTTGTTCGTCTATAAAGCGAGGATGCCTTGCTTATCCCACTCTCCCATCTACAGGACCCCCTTACACCATCATGTACCCCTTCGAGAAGGGTCCGATCTCCGCTCGATTCCGAGGAGAGCACGCTCTTCGGAGATACCCCAACGGTGAAGAGCGATGTATCGGTAAGCCTCTTTGAGCAAAAGCTTAGTCTGTGTTTCCGATATGATGAGGTATGCTGACATCGGCCCAACGTGACTAGCCTGCAAGCTTTGTGAAGCCATCTGTCCCGCTCAGGCTATTACCATCGAGTCGGAAGCTCGAGACGATGGAAGCAGGAAGACTACCCGATACGATATTGACATGACTAAGGTAAGTGGCTTGCCGTGCGCGACTAGAGGAGTTTGTCTTCGTCCTGTAAGCTGACGGGTCCGTGATATTCCTCTAGTGTATCTACTGTGGTTTCTGCCAGGAAGCTTGTCCCGTCGATGCTATTGTCGAAGTAAGGAGTAGCCCAAATCGCTTTATTGCCAACTTGCGCTAAACATCGCCGCTTTTGCAGACATCCAACATCGAATACGCCACCGAGACCCGAGAAGAGTTGCTGTACAACAAGGAGAAGCTGTTGGCAAACGGAGACCGAGCTGAGGCTGAGATCGCTGCCAACCTGCAGGCAGAGCATGTGAGTTATTCCCCTATCTGTGTCCTACAGTTTCCGCCTTTGCACCAGACTGATTGACCGTTGTCACCCTCTATAGTTCTACCGTTAAGCCTACCTGGCAGAGTGACCCAGCAGTACACACTTCGCCTCTATCTCCACCCTAATGTCCCTTCTCATGAGTGACTGGGACGCATGGCCCACTCATCTCTGTATTGTAGCTTGCAATCATGGACATCAGAATACCTGATTCGTTCGGCTTTCGTTTCAGTCTGGTCTGGTATTGCTATCGCATCGCGGTAAAAGCATGATGCTTTCGTACAACTCGGCATCTCGTATAGTATGAGCTCGATCGCACTCTAGAAGTCGTATCCTTCGACCTGATATAAAGGGCATTGTCATAAGTAAGATTATGAAACCGCTCCGCTACAGTCGATACTCACCTTGAAAGTTTGGCCATACTTCAAATAAGCCTGCATCAATTCCGCAATACCTTGTGGTAAATTCTGTGTGAGAGTGGGAATCAGCCAGAGCACGATCCTGGCCACTTCCAGTGCGCCACAGACCTTGCTCATCAGGGTATAGGATATCTTTTGGTGACCGTTGATCTGGCCGAGCTTAAACAGGCAATGGGCTACTATCGTAGGGTAGGTGGATTCCATGTACCACCTGTGTTGACGAATCGAGCGTAAGTAGGCGTTCTACCGTTATGGGAAAGCCAACGCACCTGTTCTGATATGTGGCTAGCCGGATGGCCGCGCCAAGCGCTCGTTCGAGATCGCCTTCTTCGGTATAATATTCCAGCAACTTGACCCATGCCTTGGAGGAGAACCTCGTATCGAGGCATCTCTGGAAAGCATCCTTAGCTTCCTCCTTGTGATGCAATCTCTGCGCTAGCTCTCCCAAGATCTCCCACTATCGGTGTAGAGCGATTCAATTTGATTTCAGTTAGGCAGCAACCTTCTGGCAGACTCACCTCAGTCCCCGTCTTGCGATATGACATGTGCTGCGTTTTGAAATGGGAGATTTCCGCTCGCCAGATTGTATAGACTCGAAGATCCTGAAGCGCCAGCCCCAAGAGTTCAGCGAATTCAAGACCTGTTCGGGGATAAGGAACCCAGCTCACCTCGTATAACGACATGAACAGATTGTCCAGCCACCGTTCACACAGACGTTTGTTATTGAATGACGAACCGGTATCCTCTTGATCTGTAGGCCCGACATCGGCTGCGCTCGCAGCTTCACCCGTCGAATCGCTGGCTTTCCTATCTTCGGCTGCTGGCTGGATTTGCTCTGGCTTGGTTATTTCGGGACCTGCCGGGATGTCCGAAGCCAGCGACTTTTGGACGTCCTCTTCTCGTTCCTCGGGAACGGGAGATGGGACACTATCAGGGGCGCCATTGGCCGATATGCCCATTTTCTTGAGCGCTGCGTGTTCTCGTTCATGGTCAGACTCGCTGGAAATTTTGATGGTCGGTATGGGCGTTTGAGGCACCTCCAGTTGATCGTCATCATTCGCGCTCCCAAGATTGGTGTTGATGTGCATCATCGGGCGTGGGGATCTCATGCCCTTGACCGAGGCGTTGTCGTCTGCGACCCGAGGCGTCATATCGCCATCGACAGATGCGTGTGCTTTGTGTTTCCGATATTCTTCCTCCATGACAAATACAGTGGATCGAGTCCTAAGCAGTTCGTCCCAGCCGATCTGCGCGGTGAGTTTGGTCAACAAGCTATATGCCTTTGCGAAAGTACCTCGAAGGCTCGGTGCAGGTAGCCGGAGCAATGCGATATCTGCTTCGTTGTCACGTCCCGAGTCCTCATCGAGAATATTAGACGCAGCGATGTAGCCTTTAATTGGAAGGTGTGTCCGAAGAGGCGTTGGCATCCGGTGAAGATCTCGCTCATTGAAGGTAAACATTGGACAAGAATTGAGCGTCAACAGAGCCTGCTCGACAATGTAGCTCAAATTAACATTCCGGAGGGTGATCTTGAACTGTAATTCCAACTGACCGAGTCGTACAGCCCCATATCGATGTAAACCTCGGTCAACTTCGCCCATGTCACAAATTCGCTCGGCGCGCAATTGACAGCTTGTTTCGCCAATTTGAGAGCCCAGTCGTTCTTTCCCTTGCTACGAAGGAAGTCACATTGAGCGTGTAGTAGATGATACGACTGCGGGTTCTGGTGAAGGGCCGCCGAGAGAACCTGGATGGCTTTCACTTCCTCGTCTGACGTCCACAAAGATTTGTTTTAGTGATCAGGTTGGACAATCGCCGTACAAGCCACTTACTCATGCCGATATAACTTCGCGCCAGCAGTGCGGCGATCTCTGGCTCCTTGTCCACAAGCTTTTCGAATAGATTTGCTGCATGCTGAAGTCGGTATGCATCACCGAAGTACTTCATAATTCCAGCTGTCAAGTGATTCGATATGACGGTCGCAACCTGGATCTCTGGATCTGAACCCAATTGCCATCCTGCATTTTCGGGGATTTTAGTTCTGAAGTTCCTGTCGTCTGAAGGCTAGGCCGTCGCTTACCCTTGAAGAAGACGGCCTCGGCAGCCTCAAGGAATTTCTGCTCGGCTTCGGGTGTCGTGATGGGATCCATTTTGCGGTATCCTGCCAGCCTGTAACTTGGGTCGTCGGCGTAGCGAATCGCCCTCAACAGGGCAGATATGTAGGTTTCTTGCCATATCGTTGGCGTAGGTTCCAACCTGTTCGAAAGCGGTCAACCGCGATGTACGGGAGCCTATCCAGCATCACGTACCTTTCTCCCCGTAAATCAATCACGTATGCATCAACACCTCCAGGAATCTTTACATCCACTCGCACATCTACTCGCGAGAAGGCATTGAAACAGCTGCAAGCCTCACAAGACATCTTGGATCAGTCGAATCTCGAAAGGAAAGAAGCTTGTAATTCACTCACCAATACGTCCCGCTGCGTAGCTTCCAGTTCGAGCTCTTCCCGCTGAACCAAGCCGAATTATCCTCCACAGCGAAGGTCAATGAGTGTAGGTACGCAGCCAAAAGAGCCGAGGATGACGCTTCTACCCCCGAGCTATAAAGTTCCATAGTCTCAATCAACTTCAGGCTGTGGAGAATAATAAAGGTGGGCGCGTCTTTACCAGTAATGATACGAGCCGATCTGGGTAGAGTTGCGCGGCTGTCAGACACTACGCAGGAGAAAAAATCTTTGCGGACATACCTCTTTCAGAGCGTTCTTGGGTCCCGAAACCTTGACGACATGGCATAGATCAGGTGGTCCTAGTTCTCGAAAAGTAGCTGTGGAAAAGCCGGAGGAAGCGTCAGTGGCCCAAGTTTTACGATTCAAAACCTAAGCCGCAATTGATCTTACAGAGAGTCTCTGTCCTTGCTGTCAAAGACTCCCCGATATCGAGCTAAATGCTAACGATATTCAGCAAGAAAAGCGGATATCAACGGCTGCTGCACTGCGACTGACCTCTACAAACTCCGGAATGTCTTTGAAAAGATCAGACATGTTCGAAGTAGCTCAGGGTCAGTGATTCAATGGGGCTTGACACTATTTGCTCTCGATTGGGATCTATCTTTCAGATGATTTCGAAGGGGTGTACCTCTATCCACTTGTTTGATCGCCGAACTTCAACAGGGTTCAGTCAGTCTAAGGCAGCTCGACCTGTCGCCGGGGCCGAATGCCAACCCGCGGACTGACACCGCGCGCTGAAGATCGCGCTCATGCTGTACCATGACGAATCGCGAATCGACAACTTGCACATATTGAATTGAAATACAATTAGGTCGTCATGCACATCGGTACACGGTCACGGTCAGATGCTCTCGTTATCATTAGGTAGTACTACAAAGCTCTTCACTCGTCGTTGTTAGGGAAGTGCGTTGCTCCTAGAGATCGAAAAGCCCATCGACTGCCGTTTGCGCAAGCTTACCACTGGTGCGACTCTCGAAATACCCTCCAGCATAGGTCCATTCGTCTTCGCCTGCAGCACCCACGGGCTCGAACCATCTAGGTTTGACATAGTCACCAGTGGCCTGCTTACGCTGACGCTGTGCTTCTTCCAGAGCGGCCTTTAGGTGGTCTGCTTCGGTGATTCGACCTTCTTCGTAAGCTCGTTGATCAGGCCTCAAGCGCGAATCCGAGGGCGCTATTACACCGACAAGGTCGGGTGTCAGCTCATTGAGTTGTATGGCCCAGTTGGTGAATCCATAATTCTTCTCGGTATTAGACGGCCTACACAATAACAGAAAGAAGTTAGCTTTGTTACGAAACGATCTTGTGCTCTACCCACCATGGGTTTGCCAGCCAGAGCGGATGACTTGGGTCATGGCTAGAGCCGTATCGTACGTTAAGCTTAGAATCCCACACCCCATCAAGCCAAGCTGCTTTGATACCACTGGCAGAGTAGCAGATGCCTGTGACTTGATTCCTCTTGCCTGCCCATCCTCCAGCCTCAAAGTTTATGACTGCCTTCTCTCCCGTCGTCTCGTTATGAACGATCAAATCGCCTATGGTTTCCAAGTATTTTGCACCTGCTACCAAATTTCGCATATAGCTCTTCGGTTTGGTCCTACAAACAACATCATGGTCAGCTGATGCCTCCGCAAATCGAAGAGCAGGATAGCGACTCACCAAGAATATCTTTCGTTCGCATTCAGCACGATGGATTGCGTGCCGAGCGGTTGAATCTCTAGGCTCATACCTGCCCGTTCACAGTGCCGTCAATACGATTTTTTATGGTCCAGAGATTGCGCTTTCTCTTACCCGAAAGTTTGTTCTTGGCAGAACTGGTGCAGCTATATGTCCAGCCGCGCCCCTCAGCGAAGCAAGCCATTCTTGGCGGGTGGTGTGTAACCTTTTCGCTAATGAACCGCAAACCGAGGTCTTCTCGAATGAGCTCATACGATTCCCCTTGCAGAGGATTGAAAGGCTTCCGCGAAGTACGGTGCTTTGAGTTTGCGTAGTGTGACACTGCGAAGGCTGCAATGTGGGCGATCCGCTCGATTGGGTCTAGAGCCTGAGAGGCTAAATCGAGCAGTTTGATATATTCAACTTCCTCGGCAAGTTTTCTGTGAAGCCTTTGATTCAGCAAGTCTGATCGCGAAGACTACGGCTTTGTATCTGGCTTACTGTAGTAGACTCAAAGGCTCGTTGAACGTGACATCGAAGGTGATAGTACTTAAATCTTTGCCAACATTCTTCCTCAGCATCCCGATCAAAGAAGGCTCTGAAGCAGGAGATGGGTAAGGTAGACTTGAACGCCTAACTACCGGACCAGCCGGTTTCGTTTCCATCGACGGCTGGAGTGCAGCATCTTGATGCCGAGTTGGTATCTTGCTCGGGACTACTGTATCAACCGAGAACCGATTGACCTCCTGACGATCAGTAGCCTTGTTGTTACGGTCTCTTTCCTCTAGATCTTTCATTGCCTGCTCAACGTGCTTGTCGACCTCGACGGAAGCGAAGCTACTCCGAGAACCTGTGCGGTGATGAGAGATTGGTTGACCATCTTGTTCCCCTTCATTGTCCCAGGGCCCGATCTCCGCATCGTAATAGACCGACGCGACTTCTGCGTACAATGAAGAAAGCGATTGACGGGATCGATGTCCTGTCTGCTGTGACGCTGCCGTTTGGTATCCGCTATTCGTAAGTGCTAGGGACTCATGTCCACTATGGGCTGGCATATCGATACGCCGCAGTCGTGTTGGCGACATTCTCCCTTCTGTGGCATCGGAGTCGTACGAATCATGCGGTGTGCTACTTTCTTCGGCAGAGGATTGGATTGCAGCAAAGTTGCTGAGCGGTAGCAGTGTGAGGAGCGAAGAATGCTGGTGTCTCATGTTCTCGATTGCGGTCGTCAGATCCGAGAGCAACTTGTGCACTGAAAGTTCTGGCATCGCAGCGGCGGTAGATGTGGACGCCCTGGGATCGATTTGGGTTGGTAAAGGCGGGACTGGAGGTGTCGCGCCCGGTACAGGGTTCGTAGTAGTGGCTGTGGCAGTGCTCGCTCTGCTGCGGGTATGGCTCGCTATGCATCCCGATGTCAGCGACTGGCGCGAATGACATCCTTGTGCCATCCAGTTCACTCACGCCTTCTGTGAAATATGCTGTCGAACATAGCTTTAGCGCCCGAGCTGCTATTAGTCCTGGACATCTCTTTCCTCTCAGTAGAGAGGCGATCAACCGCATCACGATTCCCTCTCGGGCGAACAGTAGCAACCTCGTCCTCGGATACCGTGGCATCCTTGACGTGTTTGGAGCGGCTTTTGCTGTGACCTCCAAGTTTATGCTTGTGCTTGCTTGTCGACGCAACTCCCGCTGACGAATCGGCATCTGGCGGGAAAGCGTTCATGAGATCTGGATTTGACGCATGTCGCCCTATTTTGGAGGATTCAGCTAAGCCCACCTAGTGAAAGAAGGATCGAACCTACGCCGAATTCCAGCTCCCGGCATCTCGATCATGCTTTTGGCTTTAGTCTTTTTGCTTCGCTTCTCGTGCTTAGAGCTCCCTCTCGCAGGCAAAGGCGCCGGTACAATGCCCGTGGTCGTCCCATTCGTAGGCCCCTTGGAAGTCTGCAATGCTTGTTTAAGCAAGACCATTCCATCTTCCAGATCCTCTATCGTCTATAGTATTTCGCACAAGAGGTCAACACAGATTGTTCCAGTCTTCCCTTTCATTTCCGTTGCCATACCGCATTCATGGCAGCCATGCGAGCCGAGACCAACTCCATAGCATCTGGCTCCAGAACAGAGTCACTTCGTCCTGCCATATTGTATGCTTAGAATCTGAGTGAGCAGTCACTAGTCACCGAGTCGGGTTGGCCCGATACAAGTAGGCCACCACAGTATCGTTCTGCGGATTTATCGTATTCGTAATGACGAGCGGTATCAAGCGTTGTCGGTAATGGATGCGCTGAGCACAGCGCTATCCATTTATGTGTCATCCAAAGTCACTTACGACCCAGACGCTCGATATGTGGGCTCCGTCTGTAGAAATCAAGACGGGTATATAGACGTACCATCAAATTGCCGATAGACTCAGTGCTTCAATAACGTTAAGAATAAACAAACTGCTGGGTTTTGTACCGTGATGAAGCTGAAGGCTGATGACCGATTGTCGCGTATGTCACGCGTGGATGCCGAACCGGCTCGCGGCTCGGGCCCGCCTCCCCATTGAATACAGCTGTGCCGAAAAGTTGAACAGCTTCACATTTTGAGAAGCTGAGAAGAATCGTGCGGATTTCATAATGAGCACAGACGACTGTACCGGGGGTCTAGTAATACAGGTAACATCTTTTGATACGTCGTCTCGGTCTGTGTCAATTCTTGTAGATCGGAGTGTGCGCATATCGTATACGCTTTCAGCTGCGCCTCGCCTGATCCGTCATCGTGGCTAGATCTGATACCCAACAGACCGTCCTTGCTCTGAACGTGCCGAATATCTATCGCCTCCTTTGCCTTCATCAAGCTCAAGCTCGGTGCTCCTCGACGTCCTCCCACTCGCCGCCGCTCTCAGTGCTGTTGCCCTCCCTGCTTGGCGAGCTATCTTCGCTCTCTCCGGTGACAGTCTGGGACGACTCAATGGCGGCGGGCTCCTCGTCCTCGTCGTCATCGAGGTTGGCGAGGCTTCCGGTAGGTCCAGCTGGCGCCGCACCGGACTTTCCTGCCGATACGTCGAGCGACGTGAGCTCCATCAACAAAGCGAAGATAGGAGGGGGGACAGTCTTTTGATAGACTGTCATCATGAACGG
>Ga0308160_10004395_pt1 | contig 15143 bp, 15 predicted proteins | sample PhyFR1_FD_201036 | JGI IMG/M metagenome (GOLD analysis project Ga0308160, IMG submission 201036) | Phyllosphere microbial communities from UC Gill Tract Community Farm, Albany, California, United States - DLSLF.R1 | ecosystem: Host-associated > Plants > Phyllosphere > Unclassified | place: USA...
GCCACTGGCCCGGCAAACAGCGCTAACCCCAACCCAGTAGCCAGACGGTACGCCGTAGCATTACCCCCAAGTGCGCCGCGCCTGTGCCACGGCGTTGGCATGGGTTGCTGCTGCTACGGCGAGTCCGTTCGGTAACCACCCGTAACTCTGTGAGGGTGCAATTAAAAAATCAGGCGATAGCCTTGCTTGCTCATGGATGTCATCGGTGTGTGAATGCCATCCAGAGCAGGCTTATGTGTGATGTTGTTGGGTGAAGATTGTGCCGCGCTGAGGCTGTATACAGCTCGTTGAAGTGGCACCTGAACCGCCTTCTAGCCTGCTATTTGGTGGTACTTTCCATGCCCACCAGCCCGACTTTCAGGTAACCTGCTTTACGCAAGGTGTCCATCACGCTCATCAGTGTTTCATAGTCCACGCTCTTGTCTGCCTGGAAGAAAATGGTGGTTTCTTTGTTCGCCTGAGTGCGTTGATCCAGTACCAACAACAATTGATCGACATTGACCGGCTGATCGCCTACATAGAGCTGTTTGTCCGCTTTCACCGATAGAAACACTGGTTTCTCTGGCCGTGGCTGTGGTTTGGCGGAAGATGCTGGCAAGTTGACGCGAATATCCACCGTTGCTAGCGGCGCGGCCACCATAAAGATGATCAACAGCACCAACATCACGTCGATAAACGGCGTCACGTTGATTTCATGCAGTTCGCCGTTGTCGTCCAGACCTTCATTTAAGCGCATCGCCATACCCTCACGCCACCTGTGGTTGCTGTGCGTGTGGGGAGCGTTTGGCTTCCACTGCTGCGGCCAGATCCAGATCGCGGCTCTGTAACAGCATCACTTGTGCTGCAACGTCGCTAACCTGGGCGCGGTGGCTACTGATCACACGGGCGAAGATGTTGTAGATCACGACTGCTGGGATTGCAGCACACAGACCCAGCGCCGTTGCCAACAGGGCTTCTGCGATGCCAGGCGCAACCACAGCTAGGTTGGTGGTCTGCGAGTGTGCGATACCAATAAAGCTGTTCATGATCCCCCAAACGGTGCCGAACAGGCCGATGAACGGTGAGATAGCGCCAATGGTGGCCAGAAAGCCGTTACCGCGCGCCATGTCACGGCTGTAAGCTGCTACGCGGCGCTCAAGACGGAAACCGGTGCGTTCCTTAATGCCGCTGTTGTCGTTGGATTTTGCTGACAGCGCCAGCTCGTTCTGCGCATCGTTTAGCAACACTGCACTGATACTTTGTTCCGAGAAACTCTGCGCCAGCTTGGATGCTTCATCCAGCGAATGCACCTCAGCCAATACCCACTGCTCGCGGAGTAGGCGGCGCTTGGCACAGAACAGCTCGCTGCCTTTGGCGAACAAAATAGTCCAAGTAACGATAGACGCCAGCACCAGGCCAATCATCACCACTTTCACCACGATGTCGGCGTGCTGGTACATGCCCCAGACAGAAAGATCCATGTTACCTGTTGCTGGTGGCTGAATAGTTGGCGCTGGATCCAGCGGGGTGATGTTCTCTGGCACGGAGCCAGGAACAACGCTTTCGGTAACGGCGGGAGGTGTTTCCGGCGCAGCCTGTACGCGACCTGCTAGCCCAATCACCAATACCATTGAAGCGATCAGAGCGTAGCCGAAAGCCTTACCCTGTTGCCCCCGACCCATGCTGGGCGATCCTTGATTTAAACTCTTGCCAGCCGTCTTCACGCTGTGCCTCCAAACTTGTTACCGATCAAAATGAAAGAATTATCAGCGTGCGATCATATCAAACCAATCAGGGATTGATAGTAGTTCTCATTATTATTTACTAAATAATCTGGAAAATTTCAGCAACGTTGAGCAGCGGATTATAGCGACCACATTATTAGATGTGAAAACGTCTGGATGGCTATTGTGTGGCGTGCTAACGTTAAGAGAGAGTACAAAATGGCAGCGTGCAGCAACCACCGGTGGGTCAAGTATCATGACGTCAAAACATATCGAAACTACGCTGATCGGCGCTGGCCGCAGCAAACGCTACACCCAGGGGGCCGTGAATCCCATTACCCAACGCGCCTCCTCATTGGTTTTTGGAACCGTGGCGGCTAAGAAGCACGCCACTGCCAACCGCGCCCACGGTGAGTTATTCTATGGCCGCCGTGGCACCCTGACGCACTTTGCCTTGCAGGATGCGATGGTGGAACTGGAGGGCGGCAGTGGTTGTGTGCTCTATCCTTGCGGAGCGGCGGCGGTTTCCAACGCCATCTTGTCGTTTGTTGGTGCCGGTGATCACTTGCTGATGACCGGCTCGGCCTACGAACCCACGCAAGACTTTTGCACCCATATTCTTGGCCGCATGAAGGTGGCCACGACCTATTTCGATCCGCTGATTGGCGTTGGTATCACCGAACTGATCCAGCCCAACACGCGCGTAGTGTTTCTTGAATCTCCCGGTTCTATCACGATGGAAGTACAGGATATTCCTGCAATGGTACAGGCCATTCGTGCCGTGGCACCGGAGGTGGTGATCATGATCGACAATACTTGGGCGGCGGGTGTGCTGTTCAAAGCATTAGATTTCGATATTGATATTTCCATCCAGTCTGGCACCAAATACATTATCGGCCACGCTGATTACATGCTCGGCACCGCCGTTGCCAACGCGCGTTGTTGGAACCCACTGCGTGAATATTCCTATCTGATGGGACAAATGGTGGATGCGGATACCGCCTATATGGCGAGCCGTGGCTTGCGCACACTGTGGGTGCGGCTCAAGCAGCATGGGCAGAGCAGTATTGAAGTCGCCAATTGGCTGACTGGTCGGCCTGAGGTCGCCGTGATCAATCATCCGGCACTGCCTAGCTGCAAAGGCCATGAGTTCTACCGCCGCGACTTCAGCGGCTGCAATGGCTTGTTTTCCTTCGTGCTGAAAGATCGTCTGAATGAGAGACAATTAGCCGCCTATCTCGACAACTTCAGCCACTTTAGTATGGCTTACTCCTGGGGGGGGTATGAGTCGTTGATCTTGACCAATCAGCCGGAGGAGTTGGCGGCAGTCCGTCCGGCTGGCGGTGTCGATTTTTCTGGTACTTTGGTGCGCGTACATATCGGCCTGGAAAACGTTGACGACCTGATCGCCGATCTGGCGGCGGGTTTCGAACGCATCGCCAAAGCGTGCTGACTGGTTGGCCGGTTACTCAAAGCCAACTTTATTTATCTTTTTTAAGGTTTGCGTGAGTTATTAGCAGTACACTAGACAGATAGATACTGGGGAACGCGGTTATCAGCGTAACCAGCATACAACGGGACATAAAATGGATGTATTACGTACGATTATTCAAGCACTTTGGCATCAGGACTTTACCGCCCTTGCCGATCCCAGCGTGATTTGGGTGGTTTACGCGGTGCTTTTCACCACCCTATTTTTGGAAAATGGATTACTGCCGGCCGCTTTTCTGCCCGGTGACAGCCTACTGCTGCTGTCTGGTGCGCTGATCGCCAAAGGCGTAATGGGCTTTGCGTCCACCTTATTCATTCTGAGCGTCGCTGCGGGTCTTGGCTGTTGGCTGAGCTATCTGCAAGGGCGCTGGCTGGGCCATACTGACCTGGTGAAAGGCTGGTTACTGCATCTGCCCGCCCAATATCACCAGCGTGCGCATAGCCTGTTCAACCGCCACGGGTTAGTGGCGCTGTTGATCAGCCGCTTTCTCGGCTTTGTCCGTACCCTGCTACCGACCATGGCCGGTATTTCCGGCTTAAGCAGCACGCGTTTTCAACTGTTCAACTGGCTGAGTGCTGCCATTTGGGTTAGCGTTCTGGTTGGCCTCGGTTACGTTTTCAGTCAGCTTCCATGGGTGAAGCGTTACGAAAGCGTGGTGATGACCGGGTTAATGATCCTGCCGCTGGCGTTGCTAATGTTCGGTCTGTTGGGCACCCTACTGGTAATTTGGCGTAGTAGAAAACGCGCCGCCTCGTCCTGATTCGCTAAGGGGCGCGGTAAAGAAATATTACTGCGCTGGCTGCACCATCAGCTGTCCGGCGCTACCACGATCCGCCAGCTCTAGCGTTTGGCTATAATAGATGAACGGGAAATGTTCCGAGGTTGACTGGTTGAAGTAAACCAGCAGTTCGACATCACCATCGACCCAGACGGTATCCTTCCAGCCACGATCTTCCGCCATCGGCGGCACACCGTTAACGCGCTTAATCAGGAATTTTACGCCCTGAATATGGAACGCCTGCGGCGTATCTGCATGGATATTCCAGCGTTCCCAAGTACCCTGTTGGGTTTGCCCGTCGATACGATTCATCGCCCAGACAGTGCCGTTAATGCCGGCCACATTGCCGCCCAAGCGGAAATCACGGGTGCAACTGGCACTGCCGTCCAGCAGGTGATCTGCCAGCAGTCGCATGGGTAGGTTATCGGTCACCAACGGTAGCAGCCCGGTTGGCCGCAGCGTCAGCACCTGATTGGACACCAACAGGTTCGAGGGTTCAAACAAGGCGCGCAGACGATCGATAATACCCGCAACCTCACCGGTGGTGAGGGTCACTTCCTCGCCTTTCGACATGTCGATTAGCACTTCACGGCGTTCGCCCGGTGCCAGAGACAGGTTTTGTACCGCCACCGGTGCTGGCAGGAAGCCTTGATCACTGGCGATCACATTAAGCGGCTGACCATTGCTGAGCTGCATGATGTAGCGTCGTGAGTTGGAGGCGTTGAGCAGGCGTAGGCGTACCCAGCCGCGCGATACCTCGACATAGGGGGTTTGCACGCCGTTAACCAACAGTGTATCGCCGACGAATCCCCCTTGCGAGGGTGGGTTATATTCCGGCCTAGCGAAGCGGTCGAAGCGCCTATCCTGAATGATCAGCGGGAAATCGTTAACGCCGTAGTGTTGCGGCAATGGCAGCGCCTTGCTGACTTTATCCTCCACCAGCCATAGGCCAGCCAGGCCGTTGTAAATATGCGGTGCCATACGGTTCGGCGTGCTTGCGTGATACCAGCAGGTGGCCGCACCCTGGCGTATCGGCAGCACTGGCGACCAGTTGACATTGGGCGACATCATGCGCTGTGCACCGCCTATCAGGGAACCCGGTAGTTGAAGACCACTGATGGTCATTGCCACCGGTTCCGGCAGGCGGTTACTGTAAATAAGTTTGATGTCGTCACCGTTGTGAACCCGCACCGTCGGCCCGAGATACATGCCGTTAATGCCCCATACCGATGCTTTATGGTTACCCATAAATGCCCAATGCACGCGCTGCAAAGTTAAAAATAGCGGCTGACCATGGTGGGATTCTAACAACGGGGGAATAGGTAACGGAGTCTGCATCCTGCTCGCCTTCGCCCTTAGCGGCATGGCTGACGCGCATAGCGCCAGGCTCGATGCCTGTATAAACTGACGTCGATTGAACGCCATATCTTCTCCATAAAAAGCAATAACTACAATGTGTGTAAAAAATCAGGCTCCTGATAATCAAAATTAGCAGGAGCCTAGGTGTTGACGGCGTTGGGTGCCGTTTATACCCGTCATACTTCAAGTTGCCTGTGCGTTAGCTTTCCTAGCTGCCCCCATTCACTGACTGGTGTCAGTGAATGGGGGCAGCGCTGACACTTCTTTGCAACTCGAGCTATTTAGGGCGTAGAAGTTCATTCTATGAAGCCGAGGGAGAATATTATTTCCTGGCCGAGTGGTACTGAGCAACCTCTGTGTCCAACTGGGCGATTTTCGCTGCCATCAAGGTATGGCAATAGGCCGCCAGCTCCCGCACGCTTTCCTTACCGTAGGTGCTGGTGTCGATCGGTGCCATCATTTCTACAATCGCCTGGCCGTTATTCCAGCGATTAAGATTAATTTTACCGTTGGTGGTTGAAACACAAATGGGTATGATCGGTACGCCAGCAGTGATGGCCGCATGAAAAGCGCCGGTTTTAAACGGCATCAGCCCACGACCACGGCTGCGGGTGCCTTCTGGGAACATCCAGATCGAGATATCTCTCTTTTTACACTGTTCTACCGCCAGGGCGATGGTGCTGTGTGCTTTGGTACGATTATCACGATCAATCAGCAGATTACCGCTCAGCCAATACAGCGGGCCGAAAAAAGGAACCCACAGCAGACTTTTTTTCCCAACGGTAACAGTGCGTGGTTGCACAATATTGGCTGCCGTCACCATATCGTAGTTATTCTGATGATTAGCGATGTAAATGCAGTTGCCATTGTTGGCTACCCCAGCCGGTACGCGGATTTCTACTTTAAGACCGAACAAGGTTGACATACGGCCAAACAGATGGCCAAAGGTCGCCACATGGCGGGGGTTGCGTGGGCTGAACAAGCAGTACACCGTGCCGAAAATGCACACCAAAATACAATAAACAACGGCAATAAAAACACGTAAAATCAACAACATAAAAACCTCATTGGCACATCGCTAACGCAGCCTGATTCGCTGCGTAGATTTTTTACTATTTTCCTGTTAGCCGACGATATGCACAATAATTTTATGCAAGGAAATATTAACTATTTGAAAATAACCATCGACGATGGAAACAAAGCGGACGCAGTTTTTTAATTACTGTCTTCGGGATATTCACCTACCGTCATCTTCAGGGGGATGCGTTGACTGTTACGCAGCACTATTACTGGGATTTCGGTACCCGGCCGGATCTCCGCCACTTGATCCATGGTCTCCGCAGGTTTGTTGTCCACGTTGATGATAATGTCATTGAGTTGAAAGCCAGCGTTGCCCGCTGGGCCGTTGGGTGTGATCTCGGTGACAATAATGCCTTGTAGACGCTCGATGCCGGAATTGGACGAGCGCAACGGGATAATCTCTTTGCCCTGGATGCCGAAGTAACCGCGAATGACGCGGCCATCGCGGATCAGCTTACCCATGATTTTGGTGGCTAGTTTGATTGGAATGGCGAAGCCGAGACCTTCCGGCGTTTCGTTATCGGTGATTTTGTCGAAGGTCAAGGTATTGATGCCGATCAGTTCGCCCACGGAGTTCACCAGCGCACCACCGGAATTGCCACGGTTAATCGAGGCATCGGTTTGCAGAAAAGTCTGGCGGCCAGTGGCGCTCATGCTGATGCGGCCAGTGGCGCTGAGAATGCCTTGGGTGACGGTTTGCCCAAGGTTGTAGGGGTTACCAATCGCCAACACCACGTCACCAACGTGGGTGATACGGGTGTTGTTGATCGGAATCACCGGTAAATTGCCGGGGTCGATCTTCAACACCGCCAGATCGGTTAATCTGTCGGAGCCGACCAGTAGCGCTTCATCGTGGCGGCCATCCTGTAGCACCACAGTAATCTGCTGTGCATCCTTGATCACATGGCGATTGGTGATGATATAGCCGCGTTCGTTCATGATCACGCCTGAACCCAGCGACAGCACATTGGCGGTACCGCTCAAGTTGCGATTATAAATATTCACCACCGCAGGCGCGGCACGGCGCACCGCCTTGTTGTAGCTCAACGGTGTTTCGTCGCTGGTATTCTCAGGCTTTTCTGCAAATAGGCTGTGGGAAGAACGCAGCATAGGCAACGCGGCCAACAGCAGACCAGCAACGATGAGACCAATAACGACAGAACGCAACAGCTTAGCAAACATGGCGTTTTAATGGATGAAGTTGACGATGCACGGAGGATAACATGAGTTAACCGAGCGCAGTATGCTACCGCACCCGGTTTTTAAACACATTAACGCAGTAGCAAATAAATGCGCTCGTTGCCGCGCACGACATTGAGCGCCATGATCGGCGGCTTGGCCTCCAGTATCTTGCGCAGCGCCATGATGCTGTCAACGCGCTGGCGGTTGGCACCAATGATCATATCGCCTTTTTTTAGGCCGATCCGCGCTGCTATTGAACCTTGATCGATGTTATCTACCTTAACGCCCTGCTCGCCGCTCGGCAGTGTGCCATCGCTGAGGGAAACCCCCAGCAGCGCCGGTGACAGCGTTTCAGCGTTGGTTGAAGAACTTTCGTTATTGTCTAGCGTGACCGAGACCTGCTGGGATTTGCCATCGCGCAGTAGGCCTATTTTGATCGTTTTGCCCGGTGCGGTGGTGCCGACTTTAGCGCGTAGCTCGGCGAAACTGCTGACTGGCTTGCCATCAATGGAAACCAGTATGTCGCCAGCCTTGATACCGGCCTTAGCGGCGGCGGATTTTGGCAGCACTTCGCTGACAAAGGCACCACGCTGGGCATCAGTATTGAAGACAGTGGCCATGTCAGGTGTCATTTCGCTGCCTTTGATGCCTAACATACTGCGCTTCACTTGGCCGAATTCGATCAACTGTTGGCTGAGGTTTTGCGCCATGTTGCTTGGAATGGCGAAGCCGATACCGATGTTGCCGCCGCTTGGTGCCAAAATGGCAGTATTGATGCCGATCAACTCGCCGTTGAGGTTAACCAGCGCGCCGCCAGAGTTACCACGGTTGATCGAGGCATCGGTCTGGATAAAGTTCTCCAGGCCTTCCAAATTCAGACCGCTGCGGCCCAGCGCCGAGATGATGCCGGAGGTGGCGGTCTGACCTAGGCCAAATGGGTTGCCGACGGCCACGGCGAAGTCGCCAACGTGCAGTTGATCGGAATCCGCCATTTTAATTGCGGTCAGGTTTTTCACCTCACTAAGTTGCAGCAGGGCGATATCGGATTGTTCATCGCGGCCGACCAGTTTGGCATCCAACTCACGGCCATCATTTAGCTGTATGTAGATTTTGTCAGCATTGTTGATAACATGATTATTGGTCAGTACGTAGCCTTTGGCGGCATTGATGATTACGCCAGAGCCTAATCCTTCAAACGGGCGAGAACTGGGTCGTTGATCGGGAAAATTGGGGCCAAAGAAACGTTTGAACTCTTTAGGCAGCTGCGGCTGATATTGTACTTGAGTGCCTTCAACATGCACGCTGACCACGGCGGGCAACACTTTTTCCAGCATGGGTGCCAAGCTTGGCAGCGGCTGCCCCTGCACAACAACGGGCATTGCTGCGCTGGCCACCGGTAAGGAAGTGAGTGTCAGGCCAATGCTTATGGCCAATGCACTAAGAATTAACGATTTTTTCTTCATTGATAATAACTCTCTCAATACCTGCCGATAAAATATGAATGAAACCCGCAACCGCGCCGTCAACGCGAGGTGTAAGACCAAGAATTTGTATAAAAAGTTCAATAAATCATTGCATCAGTCTATCATGACGCTAAGAAAAGAACGCGGTAGGCAAAGGGCGAAACCCGTAGCCAAGCTCCACGGGTAAGAAGCTTAGTCACGACGGGGTACTTGGCCACGCAACAGGCCGGACGCGCCTTCTGAGTAGTCACGCGGTATTGCTACCGGTGCTTGATCATTGTCTGCTTCAGCTTCGGTCAACTGATAGCGGAACGGGTTTTCCTGGTTTGGCAAGTCAGGCAGCAAGTTGTTGGAGCTCTTTGCCATATGTTGATACAACTGGCGGTAATCGCGCGCCATGTTATCGAGCAACTCTGCGCTGTATGCAAAGTGACCGACCAGTTCCTGACGGTATTTTTCCAGCTCGGTTTTGCTCTTATCCAGTTCGTGCTGCAAAGCTTGTTGTTGACGTAGTTTACGATTGCCAAAACGCATCGCTACCGCACCGATGACGATGCCGAACACTAAACCAACCAGCGCATACTCCCAGGTCATAATGACTCCTTTTGTGACTTCGTTGTTCCGAATGGATTTTTCACTTAATAATATCCACTATAACCGTTAACCTTGTCCGAGTGGAATCCTGAAGCGTATTTGCAGGTTCTTTCAGCATTACTCGGAGCGGGGGTTTGTGGCGATAATAGCGCGAAATAGCCTCAATTCCCCGCCAATTTTGGCTAAAAAATTTCTTATGTCCGAACGATTTCGAGCCGTGGCAGTTCGAAAAGTGCGGGGGATCACGTTCATAGGGAACATCGAATAGATGCAGGCACAATCACCGCTATCCTGTTACCAACAGGCGCTGAATACGGGGAAATATCAGGCCGATGAGGTGCAACGCCAGGCTGTTGCTCAATTGGAGCATATTTACCAGGCGCTGCAACAAGCACCAGCGGCGAGCATGCCAACCGGCTGGCTGGGTAGCAAACTCAGCCGCTTGTTGGGGAAAAGCAGTGAAACGGCCCAACAACGCCCGATCAAGGGGCTGTATATGTGGGGCGGTGTCGGGCGTGGCAAAACCTGGCTGATGGATATGTTTTTTCACAGCCTGCCGGGGGATCGCAAGCTACGGCTGCATTTCCACCGCTTTATGCTACGTGTGCACGAACAATTGACCGAGTTACAAGGGCAGGAAAACCCGCTGGAAAGCATTGCCGATGGGTTCAAGTTGCAAACTGATGTGCTGTGCTTTGACGAATTCTTTGTCTCCGACATCACTGATGCCATGCTGCTGGGCACGTTGTTACAGGCATTGTTCGCGCGTGGCATTACGCTGGTGGCCACCTCCAATATTCAGCCAGATTCTCTGTATCGCAATGGTTTACAGCGGGCGCGCTTCTTGCCTGCTATCGATCTGATTAATGAGTACTGCGACGTGATAAATATCGACGCCGGCATCGACTACCGCCTGCGAACCCTAACGCAGGCACACCTGTATTTGATGCCACTTAATGCGCAGACGCGAGAGACTCTGGATAGGATGTTTATCACGTTGGCGGGCAAGGCCGGAGAAGAGGCACCGTTGTTGCAGGTCAATCATCGGCCTTTGCAGGCGATCCGCGCGGTGGATGGTGTGCTGGCGGTGGATTTCCATACCCTGTGTGAGGAAGCGCGTAGCCAGTTGGACTATATTGCGCTATCGCGTCGGTACCATAGTGTGATGCTGTACAATGTGCCGGTGATGGGGCCGAGAAAAGAAAACGCCGCTCGTCGCTTCTTGGCGCTGGTGGATGAATTCTATGAGCGCCACGTTAAACTGGTGATCGCTGCTGAAGCTTCAATGTTTGAGATCTACCAAGGGGAACAGTTGAAGTTTGAATATCAACGCTGCCTATCGCGTTTGCAGGAGATGCAGAGTGAGGAGTATCTCACGCTGCCGCACCTGCGATAAATTTAACTCAACGGGCTATCTGCTCGCCACCCTTCACGTGCTTGATGTACGCGCCGGTAGCTGTGCGTTGTCCGCCGCCAAACTGCCTAAGCTGGAAATGCCCTGTGAGCCGATTTTGGGGAAGGCAAGTGAGCGTTGCCCAGGGGATAAAAAATCCATTCAAAAACTATTCGATCTTTGTGATCGACTTCTCTATAATCTTGCGACCCCACGTTACAACAAAGTTTTTTCCCAAAACTTTTATAGTGTCGGCAATGGCTATTCGAAGGGGTAGGTTTGCTGGACTTGTATGGTCGTGTGAGCCTCAACTGTTTTCGAGCGTTTGGGTGTTCACCAACGTGTAACTAATTATTGGGTAAGCTTTCTAATGAAAACTTTTACAGCTAAACCAGAAACCGTAAAACGCGACTGGTATGTTGTTGATGCAGATGGTAAAACTTTAGGCCGTCTCGCTACTGAACTGGCTCGTCGCCTGCGCGGCAAGCATAAAGCGGAATACACCCCGCATGTGGATACCGGTGATTACATCATCGTTCTGAATGCAGATAAAGTTGCTGTAACCGGCAACAAGCGTACAGATAAAGTTTACTACCGCCACACTGGTCATATCGGTGGTATCAAGCAAGCGACCTTTGAAGAGATGATTGCCCGCCGTCCTGAGCGCGTGATTGAAATCGCGGTTAAAGGCATGCTGCCAAAGGGTCCGCTGGGTCGTGCCATGTTCCGTAAACTGAAAGTTTACGCGGGTACTGAGCATAATCACGCGGCACAGCAACCGCAAGTTCTGGACATTTAATCGGGATTAATGGCAATGGCTGAAAATCAATACTACGGCACTGGTCGCCGCAAAAGCTCCGCAGCTCGCGTCTTCATCAAGCCGGGCAACGGTAACATCGTTATCAACCAGCGCAGCCTGGAACAGTACTTTGGTCGCGAAACTGCCCGAATGGTCGTTCGTCAGCCGCTGGAACTGGTTGACATGACGGGCAAATTGGATCTGTACATCACCGTTAAAGGCGGTGGTATCTCCGGTCAAGCTGGCGCTATCCGTCACGGTATCACCCGTGCACTGATGGAGTATGACGAAACTCTGCGTTCTGAACTACGTAAGGCTGGCTTCGTCACTCGTGACGCGCGTCAGGTTGAACGTAAGAAAGTCGGCCTGCGCAAAGCACGTCGTCGTCCTCAGTTCTCCAAGCGTTAATCTTTACTGCTTCAGCAGTGTGGGTTGCGCAAAACCCGGTGCAGTTCGCTGCATCGGGTTTTTTATGCTTCAAAATAGGCCTATCCTTAATAAAATGCTTGTAATATCAAAAAATAAAAAATGAAATTGTCGCGTGGTTCCCACAAAACAAGCAGAATCTGGTAAACTGCCCTCTACTTTTACACCTGTTTGCCGTCAGTTTACCTCCGAGGTCAGTTTTATGGCCAGGTTGATTGCGGGCTGCCGGTATGTGGCGTGAAAGATGAAGGTGAGCTGGCTATCCGCAGTATTTTTAAATAACTTGGAGGTTTTCATGGTTGTCGCTGCCAACAAACGTTCGGTAATGACACTGTTCTCTGGCCCGACCGACATTTTTAGCCATCAAGTACGTATCGTACTCGCGGAGAAAGGTGTCAGCGTCGAGATTGAGCAGGTCGAGATGGATAACCTGCCGCAGGATTTGATTGACCTCAATCCTTACCAAACAGTGCCGACACTGGTCGATCGCGAACTGACCCTGTATGAATCCCGCATCATTATGGAATACCTCGATGAGCGTTTTCCACATCCGCCACTGATGCCCGTTTACCCGGTCGCTCGCGGTGAAAGCCGCTTGATGATGCTACGTATCGAGAAAAACTGGTACTCGCTGATGAACAATATTGAGCAGAGCAGCGGCCAGGAAGCGGAATCCGCTCGTCGCCAACTGCGCGAAGAACTGCTGGCGATCGCACCGATCTTTGGCCAAACGGCCTACTTTATGAGTGAAGAGTTCAGCCTGGTGGATTGCTACTTGGCCCCGTTGCTGTGGCGCTTGCCGCAGTTGGGTATTGAACTGAGCGGTGCTAGCTCCAAAGAACTGAAAGGCTACATGACCCGCGTGTTCGAACGTGATGCGTTCCTGGCTTCTCTGACTGAAGCTGAGCGCGAAATGCGTCTATATACTCGGGGCTAAGTATTATGGACATCTCTCATATGACTCCGCGCCGTCCGTACCTGTTGCGGGCATTCTATGATTGGCTGCTTGATAACCAACTGACGCCGCACCTGGTAGTAGATGTTATTTGCCCTGGTGTTCAGGTGCCGATGGAGTTTGCTCGCGATGGTCAGATTGTATTGAACATCGCGCCGCACGCAGTCGGCAATCTGGAACTAGGCGATGACGAAGTGCGCTTCAACGCGCGATTCGGCGGTGTGCCGCGCCAGGTTTCGGTACCGATGGCTGCTGTGCAGGCGATTTATGCGCGTGAGAACGGCGCAGGTAGTCTATTCGAACCGGAGGCTGCCTACGCAGTAGAAGGTACGATTGAAAGTCTGGACAATAAGACTAACCCGGTGGAAAGCCTGATATCGGTGGTTGACAGTAACCGCCCAGAGACGAGTGATGGCGACGAACCGCCGCCATCGGGTGGCCGACGCCCGGCACTGCGCGTGGTTAAATAAACCTGTCGCCGCAAACGAAAAGGTACTGCATGCGGTACCTTTTTTGTTTTTATTGCCAGGGAAGTACTCGCCATTCAGCGCTGTCATGCCCCCGACTGGATACTATCTCGCAGTGGCGTTAGCCATGGAGAAACAAAAGGCTCGGCGTGCCGAGCCTTTAAGCAAGGGATAATGGGATTATACGTCCAGATAGTTGATGATGCCCTCGGCCGCTTTGCGGCCTTCGGCAATCGCCGTTACTACCAAATCTGAACCGCGCACCGCATCGCCACCGGCGAAAATTTTTGCGTTGCTGGTTTGGAAGGGGTGGAGAGTGTTTTCCGCTACCAGAATGCGACCTTGCTTGTCGAACTGCACATCGTGCGCCGACAGCCAATCCATCTGGTGCGGACGGAAACCGAATGCTATCACCACCGCATCGGCGTCGATTACGTGTTCGGAGCCTGGTACCTGTTCCGCCATCTGGCGGCCATGAGCGTCTGGTGCGCCCAGTTGGGTACGTACCATTTTCACCCCGGCCACGCGTCCGGCGCTGTTGAGTTCAATGCTGAGTGGCTGCACATTGAATTTGAATTCCCCCCCTTCCTCGCGGGCGTTTTTCACTTCGCGATTGGAACCCGGCATGTTGGCCTCGTTGCGGCGGTAGGCACAGGTGACCTGTGTAGCACCTTGACGGATTGCGGTGCGCACGCAGTCCATTGCGGTATCGCCGCCGCCCAGCACCACCACGCGTTTGCCTGCCATGCTGACATACGGCTGGTGTGGTTCGGTGTTATAGCCCATCAGTTGTTTGGTGTTGGCGATCAGGAACGGCAGCGCGTCGTACACGCCTGGGGCTGTTTCGTTTTCCAGCCCACCGCGCATCGGCTGATAAGTGCCAACGCCCAGAAACACCGCGTCAAACTCGTTGAGCAGTGTTCCCATGCTGACGTCCTTGCCCACCTCGGTATTCAGTTGGAACTCGATGCCCATCTCGCTGAAGATGCCATGACGCTTGATCATCACTGCTTTTTCCAACTTGAAGGCCGGGATACCGAAAGTCAGCAGGCCGCCGATCTCTGGATGACGATCATATACCACCGCTTTGATACCGTTGCGGGTCAGCACATCGGCGCAGGCAAGACCTGCGGGACCGGCACCGATGATCGCTACACGTTTGCCGTTCGGCTGTATGTGGGACATATCCGGCTTCCAGCCCATTTCGAGCGCTTTATCGGTGATATAGCGCTCAATGTTGCCGATGGTGACTGCGCCAAACTCGTCGTTAAGGGTGCAGGCCCCTTCACACAGGCGATCCTGCGGGCAGACACGGCCACACACTTCCGGCAGGCTGTTGGTCTGATGCGCCAGATCTGCCGCCTCCATGATGCGACCTTCGTATGCCAGCTGCAGCCAGTTCGGGATATAATTGTGAACCGGGCATTTCCATTCGCAATAAGGGTTACCGCA
>Ga0308160_10004396_pt1 | contig 15142 bp, 12 predicted proteins | sample PhyFR1_FD_201036 | JGI IMG/M metagenome (GOLD analysis project Ga0308160, IMG submission 201036) | Phyllosphere microbial communities from UC Gill Tract Community Farm, Albany, California, United States - DLSLF.R1 | ecosystem: Host-associated > Plants > Phyllosphere > Unclassified | place: USA...
CGGGCCTCGGTTGACGCCCGAACACCAGTCATTCGGCAGCATGCTGACTTCTGGATGGGTCCCGCTGGGCGTCAGCCCGTGGGGCGGCGGCCGGGACCCGGGCGTCCCGTGGGAGGACGGGGCGAGGGTCCGGGGACGGCGGAGCGTCCGGCAGCTACCGCGGACGGACCTGCGGCGGTCCGGCGTTCAGGTGCTGCCCGGTGGTCCCGGGCGGCCTGGTGTTCCCTGGACTTGCTCCGGTCCCCCGAAACTGCCGGCGCCCGGTCAGCTATGGCCCTGACGGCCCTGACCAGGTACTCCCGGGCGTCTTCCGAGTTGGCCAGCTGCACCAGTTCCGCTGCCACTGCCACCAGCTTGACGTTCCGGTAGCTGCTGGTTGCCACCAGCAGCTGGAAGGCTTCATCGGAGCCAATGCCGAGCAGTCCCATGAGGATGCCCCGCGCCTGGTCGATGACGGTGCGGGTGGACGTAGCCCCGGCCACCGCATCACGGGCGGTCTGCTCGGTCTCGCGCTGCAGGGTTGAGGTGAGGTCCACCATCACGCCCTCGATCACCGTGACCTTGCCGTCCGGGCCGATGATGCCCTCGCCGGAGGACAGCACCCGTTTGGTTTTGCCCCTGGAGTCGATGATCCGGTGGTACATGCAGAAGTACCCGCCGGTCTCGGCAACCTGGGCCACAATGGCTTCGCAACGCGGCCGGTCCTCGGGATGCTTGTGCGCGAACAGCAGTTCCAGGGTGGGGACCACGTCGCCGCGGCGGTAGCCGTGCAGCTGGTACATCCCGTCGGACCAGGAAAGCTTCCAGCCATCCACCTCTGCCGTGTAGGTTCCGGCGACGCAGTCGTCGTCCCCCAAGGCACTCGAGTAGGTGTAAGGGCCGCGAACGTCCTTCACAGGGCCACCTCCATGTAGCATCCGTTCCGCCCGCACAAGCATGCTCTGCCCGTGTGGGCCTTTATACAAGTATGACGGGAGCAAGATTAAGTTGGTAGCCCGGGCTGCTAGCTCTCCCCGGTCACAAGCCGCGCCGAAGCCTTGACGACGATACCCCCTAGGGGTATATTAAAGGTGTTGTCAGTGAAGTGGTATGTCCCGGCCGGCGTTTCCAAGCGCCCCGCTTTCACAGCCGTTCAACCCCAGCGCCTGCTTGTCCATAAGGATTCTTCCTTCGCCAAGAAACGGACCTGACTCCCATGCAAGACCATTCCCATCACCATCACGACGGCGGCCGCCAGTCCGCGGGCGGGGTCACCGACGCTCCGGCTGCTGCCGCCCCTGCCGGGCACGGCCACGCCCCCGGCCACGCGCACACCGCGGCACCCCTGCAGCACGGCGCCCACACGCCCCACGATGACGGCCACACCGTGCACACGTCCGGCCAGCACGCCGGGCACAGCACCGCCATGTTCAAGAACAGGTTCTGGCTCACGCTGGCCTTATCTCTTCCCGTGGTCTACTTCAGCCCCATGGTGGGCCACCTCCTGGGCTACATGGCGCCCATGTTCCCGGGCTCCGCCTGGATCCCGCCTGTATTGGGAACCGTCATTTTCCTGTACGGCGGCCAGCCGTTCCTCAAAGGCGGCCTGCAGGAACTGAAGGACCGCCAGCCCGGCATGATGCTGCTGATCGCAATGGCCATCACGGTGGCGTTCGCCGCCTCCTGGGTCACCAGCCTGGGCCTGGGCGGCTTCGACCTCGATTTCTGGTGGGAGCTGGCGCTCCTGGTGGCCATTATGCTGCTGGGCCACTGGATCGAGATGCGCGCCCTCGGATCGGCACAGGGAGCGTTGGACGCCCTCGCCGCGCTGCTGCCGGACGACGCCGAACGCGTCACAGCTTCCGGCACCGAGACAGTACCCGTGTCCGGGCTGAGGCCCGGCGACCTCGTCCTGGTCCGCCCCGGCGCCCGGATGCCCGCCGACGGCACGGTTGCGGAGGGCCGCGCCGAGTTCGACGAATCCATGATCACGGGCGAATCCAAGACCGTTCCGCGCGGGCCCGGTGACGCCGTGGTGGCCGGCACCGTGGCCACGGACTCCGGGGTGCGCGTCCTCGTCACAGCAGTGGGCGACGATACCGCCCTGGCCGGCATCCAGCGGCTGGTGGCCGAGGCACAGGCATCGTCCTCCCGTGCCCAGGCACTGGCCGACCGCGCCGCTGCCTTCCTCTTCTATTTCGCCGCCGGAGCGGGTGTGCTCACGTTCATCGCCTGGACCCTGCTGGGCAGCGTGCCGGAAGCGGTCACCCGGACGGTGACGGTGCTGGTGATCGCCTGCCCGCACGCCCTGGGCCTGGCCATTCCGCTGGTGATCGCGATCTCCACCGAACAGGCTGCCCGCGCAGGGGTGCTGATCAAGAACCGGATGGCCCTGGAGCGCATGCGGACCATCGACGTGGTCCTCTTCGACAAGACAGGCACCCTCACCAGGGGCGAACCCGAGCTCCGGGACATCGCCACAACCGGGACCCTGGATGCTGACGGCCTGCTGTCCCTGGCCGCCGCTGTCGAATCCGACAGCGAGCATCCCGCAGCCCGGGCCATCGTCCGTGCTGCGCGGAGCCGTGGCCTCACCGTTCCTGCCGCGTCCGGGTTTTCGGCACTGGCGGGCCGCGGCGTGCAGGCAACCGTGGACGGACGTCCGCTGCACGTGGGCGGACCCGCGCTCCTTCGCGAGCTTGGCGTCGTCGAACCTTCCGGCCTGGCTGAGGCCACGTGCAGCTGGCGGGAGCGCGGCGCGTCCGTCCTGCACGTGCTCGACGGCGGCCGTGTCCTGGGTGCCGTGAGCCTGGAGGATGCGGTGCGGCCGGAGTCCCGGCAGGCGGTGGCGGCGCTGCAGAACCGCGGCGTCAAGGTGGCCATGATCACGGGCGACGCGCGCCAGGTGGCGCAGGCCGTGGCCGCGGACCTGAAGATCGACGAGGTGTTTGCCGAGGTGCTGCCGGCGGACAAGGACAAAAAAGTGGCGGAGCTGCAGGGCCGCGGGCTGAAGGTGGCCATGGTGGGCGACGGCGTGAACGACTCCCCCGCTTTGGCCCGCGCCGAGGTGGGCATCGCCATCGGCGCCGGGACGGATGTGGCGATGGAATCCGCCGGCGTGGTGCTGGCCGGCAACGATCCGCGTGCCGTGCTGTCCATGGTGGACCTGTCCCGGGCAAGCTACCGCAAGATGTGGCAGAACCTGGTGTGGGCCACCGGCTACAACGTCCTGTCCGTGCCTCTGGCCGCCGGGGTGCTCGCATTCGCCGGGGTGGTCCTCTCGCCGGCCGCCGGCGCCGTCCTGATGAGCGCCTCCACCATCGTGGTGGCGCTGAACGCCCAGCTGCTGCGGCGGCTCAAACTCAACCCCGCCGATGTGCGCTGACACCGCCACATCCACAAACACTCCATTGCCAGCTACTTTCCTGAAGGACGTTCAACCATGACCACCAAGACCAAAACCCTGATGCTCGCCGTTGCCCTCACAGCCTCCCTTGGCCTGGCAGGCTGCGCCGCCGGTTCGGGAAGCTCCGGTGGAAACACCATGCCCATGAACCACGGCAGCTCCGCACCGATGTCCAGCATGATGCCGGACGCAAACTCCGACCATAACCAGGCCGACATCATGTTTTCCCAGATGATGATTCCGCACCACCAGCAGGCCGTGGAGATGAGCGGCATCATGCTGGCCAAGCAGGATACGCCCGCCCCGGTGGCCTCGCTCGCCACCCGGATCAGGGACGCGCAGACGCCGGAAATCAAACTCATGACCGGCTGGCTGGAGGGCTGGAACGTGCCAACCATGATGAGCGACCAGTCCGGCCACGGGATGGGCGGCATGGTGGACGGGGACGGCATCGCCAAACTCAAGGCCGCGCAGGGCACCGAAGCGGCCAGGCTCTTCCTCCAGCAGATGACCGGGCACCACGAGGGCGCCATCGACATGGCCCGGCAGGAGATCAGCTCCGGCAAGTCCCCGCAGACCATCCAGCTGGCCCGCGACATCATCAAAGCCCAGGAAGCCGAGATCGCGGAGATGAAGGGGCTCCTGGCCGGCCGCTGACCCCCCACCACCGAAACGCGCGCCGGCGGCTCTCACCGAAACGCGCGCCCACCATTCCAGCGCGAGGTGAGCGCGTCAGCTCCCAAGCAACCAAAGGTGAGCTCGCGTGCGGGGTGGGGCGGCCGCCGTCGGGCGTGTGCGTGTTAAGTTGAGAGGCACGGACTGTACGGTCCCGGCACCGGCTGGAAAGAGTAACTTCCCTTGGATTTCCCCGCACCAGTAAGAATCCTGACCGTCTGCACCGGCAACATCTGCCGCTCGCCCGTGGCCGAGAGGCTGCTGCAGACAGGACTCAACCAGGTGGTGCCCGGCGGGTTCGAGGTGGCCAGCGCCGGAACCAGGGCCATGGTGGGCGATCCCATGCAGCCGATTTCGGCGGACATCGTGCGGACCTACGGCGGGGACCCGGACGGCTTCGAGGCGCGGCAGCTCAACTCCAAGATTCTTCGCGGGGTGGACCTGGTGCTCACCATGACTTCCGGCCACCGCGGCGAGGTGCTGCAGCAGGACGCGTCTATGCTGAAACGGACGTTCACCATCCGCGAGTTCGCCCGGATGCTCGACGTGCTGGACGGCCGTGCCACGGACGCCCCCGCCGAGGATCCCGGTGACACCGACCCGCTGGCCGCGAACACAGCCTACTGGCGGAGCCTCCCGGCCCGCGCTGCAGGTGTCCGGCACCTGGCCCTGCCGGCGGATTCCGCGGAGAACGACATCATTGACCCCTACCGGCGCTCCCCCGAGGTGTACCGGCAGATGGAGGACGAGCTGGCCCCCGCCATCGTGTCCATCCTGCGGCATGCCCGACTCAACTCGGTGCCATCACGACGGCGGCACCCGGCGGTGTCCGGCCCGTGACCACCGTGCAGGTGACAGTTTGGCCACGGCTGTAGCCAACCGGGCACCGGCGGGCGGACACTGATCCCACCACAGTCACGGTGAGGTGAGGGGCCACTATGAGCACACCAGGCGGTTCGGACCCATCCGGTCCTGCGGGACCCGCTTCCCCGGGCGCCCACCCGCACGGGCGCTGGCTGGTGGCGCAGGGCCGCCGCCGCTGGATCGCGGCGCTGCTGGCCCTGGTCCTGGTGGCTGCTGCCGTCGTGGCCGTCGTCAGCCTCAACCGCGCGGGCACCGTCACGCCGCCGGCCGCCCAGGGCACGGCGACCCAAAGCGAAACCACCACCCCCACGCCGTCAGAGACCCCGTCCGAAACGCCCCCGCCACCGGCGCCGGCAGCTCCTCCGCCGCCCCCGCCCATCGCGGAACTGCCTCCCGGGGCCATGAACGTCCTGGTGATCGGCAGCGACATCCGCGGCGGCACACCAGCAAAAGATGCCGCCGCGCACACGGCAGCAACCGGCGAAGCGCAGGACCACCGGGCGGACACCCTGATGGTGGTGCACGTCCCCGCTGACCGCAGCACGCTCTACCTCATCTCGATCAACCGCGACACGTGGGTGAACATCCCCGGCTACGGTGGCGCCAAAATCAACGCCGGGTTGGAATACGGCGGCATCGACATGCAGACCGCCGCCGTCCAGGAGCTGCTGGGAATCACCATCAACCACACCCTGATGCTGGACTTCGGCGGGTTCAAGCTCCTGGTGGACGGCCTGGGCGGCATCGACGTCAACGTGCCCATCGCGTTCCAGTCCACCATCGAGACCCAGCATGTGTTCCCCGCCGGCATGAACCACCTGGACGGCCAGGCGGCGCTGGAGTTCTCCCGGGAGCGGTACGCCTTCTCCGACGGCGACTTCCAGCGGGTCCGCGACCAGCAGATCATGCTCCGCGCCATCCTGGCCCGCCTCACCGCCGGCGGGGCGCTGAACGACGTCACGGCCGTGCGGTCCCTCGTGGAGTTCGCCTCCTGCTGCCTCACCGTGGACAAGGGCTTCGACCCGATCCAGGCCGCCATCCTGGCCTACAGCCTGCGGAACCTGGATGCCAACGCAATCCGCAGCATGACGCTTCCGACGGCGGGGTCCGGGTTCATTGCCGGGCAGTCGGTGCTGTTCCCGGATTACGGCGGCATCGCGGCGGTGGGTGCAGCCCTGCGGGAGGGCCGGATCGGCGAGCTCGCGACGCAGTAGTCAGGGCGCTGTTCAACCCGGGCTTACCCGCAGTTCACCCTGCCGAAAAGACCTGTGTGCACGGCGCCTGAAGGGTGGAGGGCATGACTGACATCTCGCGCCGCACCATCGTCAAGGGCTCCGTGCTCGCCGCCGCACTTGCCTCCGCCCCGGCCGCAGCGAACGCCGCCAACACAGCCACGCCCGCCGCACCCACCCGGTCACCGGCCGGCGTGGCCCTGGTCCGCAACCGGCTCACGCTCCCCAGCGGCATCGCCACCGGGGACGTCACCTCGGATTCGGCCGTCCTGTGGTCCCGGTCCTCGGAGGCTGGCCGCATGACGGCGGTGCTGCGGGCAGTGGACGACGGCGGCGCGGTCCTGCGCGGTCGGGGCGCCTTCGAGCGGGTCATCCGCGGGCCCCGGGCCACCCAGGCGTCCGACTTCACCGCGAAGATCCACGCGGGCAACCTCCCGTCCAACACCCGCTTCGCCCTGGAGATCAGTTTCGAGGACGACGGCGGCGCCACCGGCGAGTCCGCCCGCGGCACCTTCCGCACGGCACCGGACAGGGGCGCGGTCAACGGCAAGGGACGCACCGGCGGGACGGGCAACGGCGGCGACGTCCCGGCGTCGTACGCGCAAAGCTTCGTCTGGACCGGCGACACCGCAGGCCAGGGCTGGGGCATCAACGAGGAGGTGGGCGGCATGTTCGGCTACCGGGCCATGCACCAGACCCGGCCGGACTTCTTCATCCACTCCGGCGACACCGTGTACGCGGACGGCCCGCTCACCGAAACCGTGGTGGAAAAGGACGGGCAGGTGTGGCGGAACCTGGTCACCGAGGAGGTGTCCAAGGTGGCCGAGACGCTCACCGAATACCGCGGCCGGCACCGCTACAACATGATGGACGCCAACATGCGGGCCATGTTCGCGGACGTCCCGGTGATCGCCAACTGGGACGATCACGAAACCACCAACAACTGGTACCCCGGCGAGGTCCTGGACGATCCCCGCTACACGGTCCGGGATGTCAACACCCTCGCCGCCCGCGGCCGGCAGGCCTGGCAGGAAAACATGCCCATCGCGGACAGTTCAGCGCTGTGGCGGCCGGGCACGTTCGACGACGGCGGCCAGTACCAGCCGGCCCGCATCTACCGGAAGATCTCCCGCGGCCCGCAGCTGGACATCTTCTGCCTGGACATGCGCACCTTCAAATCCCCCAACACGGACGGCAAGGAGGCGTATACCACCAACATCCTGGGCCAGGAGCAGGTGGACTGGCTGATCCGGGAGGTCTCGAAGTCCAAGGCGACGTGGAAGGTCATTGCCGCGGACCTGCCGCTGGGCATCATCGTTCCGGACGGTGCGGTGAACCAGGAGAGCCTGGCCAACCGCGACGACGGCGCTCCCCTGGGCCGCGAGCTCGAGATCGCCGGGGTGCTGAGCGCCTTCAAGAAGAACCGGGTGAAGAATGTGGTGTGGCTGACCGCCGACGTGCATTACTGCGCGGCCCACCACTACTCCCCCGAGCGCGCAGCCTTCACCGATTTCGACCCGTTCTGGGAATTCGTGGCCGGCCCCATCGCCGCGGGCTCGTTCGGACCCAACTCCATGGACGGCACCTTCGGCCCCGAGGTGGTGTTCGCCAAGGCAGGCCGCTTCCCGGGCGAATCACCGCGCGACGGCGAAAACCAGTTCTTCGGGCACGTCCAGCTGGGCGAGGACAACAGTTTCACCGCCAGCCTCCGGAACGCCAACGGCGCCACGGTGTTCTCCAAGGTGCTGACCCCGGAGCGGTAGGACGCACGACGCCGGCCCGGGCACCCTGGACTCCGCCACCGGGGCACCCCGCCGCGCCCGTCCGCCCGTTTATCTTTCCGGCCCCGTGGGTACGGCCGCTGGTAGTGTTCCGGATTCGGCACGGACGCGGACGGGGAGTGATTCTTCATGAACGACGACGGACTGACGGAAGCGGTGCAGGAAGCCGGCGCGGTGGAACTGCTGCTGATCCGGCACGGCGAGAGCGAAGGCAACGTGGCCGCCACCGAGGCCCACCTGGCGGGCGCGGAGATCATCGAGGTCCCGGCACGCGATGCCGACGTGAACCTCTCTGACGTGGGCCAGGACCAGGCTGCGGCACTGGGGACGGCTTTGGCCCGGATCGCCGAGGACTACCGGCCGGACGCTGTGGTGTCCTCCCCCTATGCCCGGGCACACCAGACGGCGGAAATCGCCGTGGGAACTGCCGGCTGGTCCGTGAAGGTGCAGGTGGACGAGCGGCTGCGTGACCGTGAGCTGGGCATCCTGGACCGGCTGACCCGGGTGGGCGTTGAGACGCGCTACCCGGAGGAAGCCGAACGGCGGTCCTGGCAGGGGAAGCTGTACTACCGTCCGCCGGGCGGGGAGTCCTGGGCTGATGTGGCGCTCCGGCTCCGCTCCGTGCTGGCCGAGCTGAACAACCTCGGCACCGGGCACCGGGTGATGCTGGTCTGCCACGACGCCGTGATCCTGCTCTTCCGCTACCTGCTGGAGGGCATGACGGAGCAGGAGCTGCTGGACCTCGCGGCCAGTACCTCGGTGCTGAACGCATCGATGACCCGGTATGTGCGCCCGTCCGGTGCGGGGCCGTGGACGCTGGAGAGCTTCAACGTCGCTGACCACCTGGCCGAACAGGGCGTCGAAGTCACCGAACATGCCGGAGATGCCAGTGTCCGCCCGCGGTGACTCCGGCCCCGAGCTGGTGACGCCCTCGCTGCTGCGGGACTGGCGGCTGCCTTCCCCGGGTGAGGACAAATATTCGCGCGGCTCGGTACTGGTGGTGGGCGGTGCACGGGCCACCCCCGGTGCTGCGCTGCTGGCCGGCACCGCCGCGCTGCGTGCCGGTGCCGGGAAGCTGACGCTCGCCGTGGCCGAATCCGTGGCGGTCCAGGTAGGTATTGCCCTGCCCGAGTGCGGTGCCATCGGACTGCCGGAAACCGTTGACGGCTCGGTCACCGCTGAGGGCGTGGACCGGATGGCGGCCAACCTGGACTCGGCCGACGCCATCCTGGTGGGGCCCGGGCTCGATGATCCGGACCTGGCACGGGAGCTTCTTGAGGCCCTCCTGGCCCGCGAAGAGGCAGCCGGCACTTCAGGAGGGGACGCTGATGGTGACCGGCATGCCGGCGGGAAGCACGACGACGGCGGCGCAGGCTCCGGCGCGTCCGGCCGGGAAGGAGGTCCCGCCGTCGTCCTTGACGCGTTTGCGCTGGCCGCGCTCGCGGAGCTGGAGGACCGGGTGGGGCCGTGGCGGGGCCGGCTGATCCTGACCCCGAACCCCACCGAGGCCGGCATCCTGCTGGGCCGGGACACTGAGGATCTGGAAACGGACGTGGCCGAAATCGCCCGCAGGTTCGGCGCGGTGGTGAGCTGCCAGGGGCTGATCGCGCGGCCGCCGGGCGTTGGCCCGGAGGAATTCGAGCTGTGGAAGATCACCACGGGATACGGCGGGCTGGGGACCTCGGGCAGCGGGGATGTCCTGGCCGGGGCGATCGCCGGTGTGCGCGCCCGCGGAACCACCGGCGCGCAGGCCGCCTGCTGGGGCACGCACCTGCACGCGGCAGCGGCCGACCGGCTGGCCAGCAGGATGGGACCACTCGGATTCCTGGCCCGCGAACTCGCCGACGAACTGCCGGCGCTCATGCTGGAGCTCGGCACCTGACGATGCCCCGGCACGCGGATGGCCCCCCTGCATCAACGCGGAGGGCCACCGTCTCGGAGGGGATCACTCGCAACTGCCGATGCGCTACCGGCGCTGTGGCGTTCCATAGTGGCAATCGCCCGAAACTGGCAGATACAACGCGTTCGGATCCTCCCGGTATCCCCCGTTCTACACCGCGGGGACGCCCATCACAAGGCATCCCCGCCGGTAACTTGGACGGCGCAGAACCTAGGCTGCGATTTCCTGCCTGGCTCCCTTCATCTCGATTTCGATCTTGCGCGGCTTGGCCTTCTCGGCAACCGGGATCCGCAACGTCAGGACACCGGCGTCGTAGCTGGCTTTCACGTTTTCCGTGTCCAGGGTGTCGCCGAGGATCAACTGGCGGCTGAAGACACCGCGCGGCCGTTCGGAGGCGATCAGTTCGGTGTTGTTGGCGGCGGGATCCGGGCGTTCGGCGCGGACGGTCAGCACGTTGCGTTCCACATCCAGGTCCACGGACTCGGGCGAAACTCCGGGCAGGTCGAAGGCGACCACAAAGTCATGGTCCTCCCGCCAGGCGTCCATCGGCATGGCTGCCGGACGGGCTGCCGTCCCGAGGACCTGCTGGGCCAGCCTGTCCAGCTCGCGGAACGGATCGGTTCGCATCAACATGGCTTCCTCCTCATTAGGGTGGTCCAACACTGTGTAAGTTTTCAGCCGATCTATGGTGGCTGATATAGATTTTTTAGCACCGGCAGCAGAGGTATGCAAGCCCGTCCGGCGAAAATTTTCCGGCGGTTCAGTGCACGCTCCGGGACAAGCCAAAAGGGGCCCTCCGCACATCTGCAGAGGGCCCCTTCGACGGGTTCGTTCTGGCGCCTAATCCCGCGTGGGATCAGGGCGGAGGGGTGCCGGCCCCGGGTCGGGGACGGGCAACGGACCGGGCGGCTCGGGGGTGGGGAACGGGCTGGGCGCCGGCGGGCCGGGGTGGCCGGGCTGCGTGGGATCGGGCGATGTTGGATCCGGACCGGGCTCCGGCGGGAACGGCGACGGTTCGTGCACTGGCGGGATGGTCATGGATCTTCCCCTCTCACGCTGGGCGTAGGTGCCTTGAACTGAACACGATACGCCTGCCGCCCCCGGCCGGACAGGCCTTACTCCCCGCAACGCGCGCCCACTCCCCCTCTGCCGGAAATCCGCGTCAGCCAGAATTCCCCGCTGCCGGTGGCGGAAGGAATCAGGGGTTTCTTCCCCGGTAGCGAACGCCGGCCCCGGTGAAGTGCCCGGTCTATATATTGAGTCCATGACCTCCACTCCGCTGCAGAACTCCGCCAGCACGCCAGCGTCCGCCGCCACCCCGCCCGTGGCCAAGAAGGTGCCCACCGAAAGGACGCACCATGGGGACACCTACGTGGACAACTATGAGTGGCTGCGGGACAAGGAGTCCGCCGAGGTGGTGGAGCACCTGAAGGCCGAGAACGCCTACCAGGAAGCGGTCACTGCCCACCAGGAGCCGCTGCGCGAAGCCATCTTCCAGGAGATCAAGGGCCGCACCCAGGAAACCGACCTCTCGGTTCCGCACCGCAAGGACGGCTGGTGGTACTTCAGCCGCTCGGTGGAGGGCAAGGAGTACGGCATCCAGTGCCGCGTCCGCGCCAGCGACACCCATGACAGGATCGCCGACTGGACCCCGCCGGCTGTGGAACCCGGCGTCGAAATCCCCGGCGAAGAAGTCCTGCTGGACGGCAACATCGAGGCCGAGGGCAAGCCGTTCTTCTCCGTGGGCGGCACCGCCGTGACAGTGGACGGCAACCTCTACGCCTACGCCGTGGACAACTCCGGCGACGAACGCTTCACCCTCCGGATCAAGGACCTCCGCACCGGCGAACTGCTGCCGGACGTCATTGAAAACATCTTCTACGGAGTGTCCTTCTCCCCCGATGGCACCCGGCTCTTCTACACCGTGGTGGATGACTCCTGGCGCCCGTACCAGGTGAAGGCGCACGTCCTGGGCACCCCGGTCAGCGAGGACACGGTGATCTACCAGGAGGACGACACCGCCATGTGGCTCGGTTTCGAGCTCTCCTCGGACCGGCGTTACCTGGTCCTGGGCATCGGCTGCTCCGAGTACAGCGAAACCCGGCTGCTCCGCTTCGACGACCCCGCGCAGGAGGTCACCACTGTTATTTCGCGGGACGAGCGCGTCCTGTATGAGGCGGAGCCGTTCCTGCTCGAAGGCCCGGACGGCGTCAAGGCAGAGAAGATCCTGCTCACCCACAACCGCGGAGCCATCAACTCCATGATCTCCCTGGCGGACCCCGCCGAGCTGGCAAAGCCGCTGGCGGAGCAGGCCTGGCAGACCGTCGTCGAGCATTCCGACGACGTCCGCGTAAACGGTGCCAGCGTCACGTCCACGCACCTCATCGCCTCCATCCGCAAGGACACCATCGAGCGCGTCCAGGTGATGGGGCTGGCCGGGCTGGGCACGCCGGCGCAGCAGGCTCCGGTGGAACCGGCGTTTGACGAGGAGCTGTACACCGCCGGGGTGGGCGGCTCGGACTACGAGGCACCCGTCATCCGGCTGGGCTACACGTCCTACTTCACGCCGTCGCGCATTTACGACTTTGTCCTGCCCACCGCGGAGCAGCCCGCCGGCGAGCTGCTGCTGCGCAAGGAAAGCCCCGTCCTGGGCGGCTATGACGGCAGCGACTACGTGGCCACCCGCGAATGGGCGACAGCGGCGGACGGCACGCGCATCCCGCTGTCCGTCCTGCGGCATAAGGGCATCAAGCAGGATTCGACGGCGGCCGGCCTGGTGTACGGATACGGCTCCTATGAGCTGAGCATGGACCCCGGGTTCGGAATCGCGCGGCTCTCGCTGCTGGACCGCGGTGTGGTGTTCGTGATTGCCCATATCCGCGGCGGCGGTGAACTGGGCCGGCACTGGTACGAGGACGGCAAGAAGCTCACCAAGAAGAACACGTTCACGGATTTCGTGGACGCCACAGACTGGCTGGCCAATTCGGGGTGGGTGGACCCTGCACGGATCGCGGCGCTGGGCGGCTCGGCGGGCGGCCTGCTGATGGGCGCCATCGCCAACATGGCGCCGGAGAAGTACGCGGCCGTCGTGGCCCAGGTGCCGTTCGTGGACCCGCTCACGAGCATCCTGGACCCGGACCTGCCCCTCTCCGCCCTCGAGTGGGAGGAATGGGGCAACCCGATAACCGACGCCGACGTGTACGCGTACATGAAGTCCTACTCGCCCTACGAAAACGTGCGGGAAGTGGCCTACCCCAAGGTCGCCGCCGTGACGTCCTTCAACGACACCCGCGTCCTCTACGTGGAGCCCGCCAAGTGGGTGCAGGAATTGCGGAACCGCACCACCGGATCCGAGCCGGTCCTCATGAAGATCGAGATGGACGGCGGCCACGGCGGCGCGTCCGGCCGGTACGTGCAGTGGCGCGAACGGGCGTGGGACTACGCGTTCATTGCCGACTCCCTGGGCGCCACCGAACTGCTGCCGGGGGCCGGACTCAAGTAGGCCCTCCTGAAGCGGGGCGTACGACGGCGGCCCCGCGCCGCCGTCGTACGTCCCGCCTTCCTCCCGCGCCTGGATGCCCCCTCCATGGGTATCCAGAAATGATCACCATGCTTACTATTGTTGGGCAGTTGTTTTCCGCCACCGGATGCCGAAGGAGCAGCAATGTCACTCAGCAAGGGAACGCACGTGGAGTGGAACACCTCCCAGGGCAAGACGCACGGCAAGATCGTGGAGAAGAAGACCAGCGATTTCGAGCTGGACGGCAACACCCACCGCGCCAGCAAGGATGAACCGCAGTACGTGGTGGAATCAGACAAGACCGGTGCCCGGGCGGCGCACAAGGCGTCGGCCCTGACCGAGAAGAAGTAGCGCCGTGGCCGCTTTGCATGAAGTGGTCATCATTGGCGGCGGCAACGCGGGAGTGTCGCTGGCGGCGCGGCTGGAGCGGTACGGGGTCAGGGACGTGGCGCTCATCGAGCCCAAGGACCACCACTTCTACCAGCCACTGTTCTCGCACATTGGCGGCGGCCGCGCGCAGGCGAAGGAGGCAGTCCGGAGCCAGGCCGCGGTGATCCCGCCCGGAGTCGAATGGATCCGGGACGCTGCCGTGGACGTGGACGCGAACACCAACACGGTCACGCTGGCATCCGGCTCAACTGTTGGCTACGGGCAGCTGGTGGTCTGCCCTGGGCTGCAGTACGACTGGGACGCCGTGCCGGGCTTGGCCGATGCTGTCCATTCGCCGTACGGCGCCACGCACTACGAGTTTGAGCTGGCATCAAAAGCCTGGACCCTCCTCAGCGGCCTGACCTCGGGGACGGCCGTGTTCACCATGCCTGCCGGCCCCATCAAATGCGGCGGAGCCAGCCAGAAGCCCATGTACCTGGCCTGCGACTACTGGCGGCAACAGGGCGTCCTGGACCAGATCCGCGTGGTGATGGTCCAGCCCTACCCCACCGTGTTCGGTGTGCCCGAGGTGGACCGCGAACTGGACCGGAAGATCGCCGAGTACGGCATCGAGCTGCGGACGGACAGCGAACTGGTGTCCGTGGACGCAGCCCGCCGGGAAGCGACCATCCGCAGCCTCGGCTCAGGCAGCCAGGAAACCCTGCAGTACGACGTCCTCAACGCGGTGCCGCCGCAGTCCGCCCCTGACTGGCTGAAGGCCACCGACCTCCCGGCCCCGGCGGACAAGGGCGGTTTCGTGGAAGTGGACCGGCAGACCCTCCGCCACCTGCGGTACCCCAACGTCTGGTCGCTGGGTGACGCCGCAGGCACTACCAATTCGAAATCCGGCGGGGCGCTGCGCAAGCAGACCAAGGTTGTAGCCAAGAACCTGGTGGCCGCCCGGAAAGGAAAGCCACTCACGCAGAAGTACAACGGCTATTCGGTCTGCCCGTTCACCGTCTCACGCGACACCGTAGTGTTCGCCGAGTTCGACGACCGGTACCGGCCCATGCCCACCATTCCGCGGATCCCCACCTGGAACGAAAGCAAGGCGTCCTGGGTGGTGGACCGCGACGTCTTCCCGCAGGTCTATTGGAACCTCATCCTCAAGGGCCGGGCGTAGGGACCCCGCCGGACCCGGCCCGCCCGTCGGCGGACACCGGCACATCGCCGGCCCGCCACTGGCCGGCCCGCCACTCGTCCGCGAGGACCGCGTAGATCATCTCCGTGGCCCACTGGTCCTTGTAGAACCATTTGTCCACGTGGCGGCCCTCCAGCCGCATGCCCAGGCGCCGGCAGAGCGCGGCGGAGGCAGTGTTGAGTTCGTCCAGCCGTGCTTCGATCCGGCGCAGGCCA
>Ga0308160_10004397_pt1 | contig 15141 bp, 11 predicted proteins | sample PhyFR1_FD_201036 | JGI IMG/M metagenome (GOLD analysis project Ga0308160, IMG submission 201036) | Phyllosphere microbial communities from UC Gill Tract Community Farm, Albany, California, United States - DLSLF.R1 | ecosystem: Host-associated > Plants > Phyllosphere > Unclassified | place: USA...
GCGCTGCTGCGCTGGAACCATCCGGTGCTGGGCGAGGTATCGCCGGGCGAGTTCTTCCCCTTGATCGAACAGACCTCGCTGGCGCGCGCCACCACGCGCTGGGTGCTGGCGCAGGCGCTGCAGCAGCTGGCCGCATGGCGCGACGCCGGCCTGACGCTGCAGATGGCGGTGAACGTCTCGGCGGTGAACCTGACCGAAACCGACTTCTGCGCCCACGTGGCCGGGCAGCTGCGCCGCCACGGCCTGCCGCCCGAGGCGCTGGCGCTGGAAATCACGGAAAGCGCGCTGATGAAGAACCGCGCGCTGGCCATGAAGACCCTGGAAAATCTGTCCGCCGCCGGCGTACACCTGGCGATCGACGACTTCGGCACCGGCTACAGCAGCCTGGCCTACCTGCAAAGCGTGCCGGCCAGGGTGGTCAAGATCGACCAGAGCTTCGTGCGCGACCTCGACACCGACCGGCACAAGCGCGCGCTGGTCAGCACGGTCATCAAGCTCTCGCACGACCTGGGCCGCCGCGTGGTGGCCGAGGGCGTGGAAACCGCGGCGGTGGCGACCCTGCTGCTGGCGGAAGGCTGCGACCAGGCGCAGGGCTACCTGTACGCGCGGCCGATGGCGCCGGAAGACTTCGAGCGCTGGATCTGCGCCAAGTGGACGCTGCCGCGCGAGCGCAAGGCGGTGCCGCCGCCAGTGCTGGCCTGCGCTTGATGGTGGGGTTTCGTAGGGTGGGCACTTGTGCCCACGCGGTCTCATCGCATACCGGTATGCGGCGTCGATTTCATCGGAATTGCTTGGTGTACGGCTTCGGTCAATGGCGCGAATGATCGTCGGCTCTACCGCGTGGGCACAAGTGCCCACCCTACGAACGGCCAAACAAAACAAAAACGGCGCACCGGATGATCCTGGTGCGCCGTTTTTATTCATGCCGATCCTGACTTAGAACTCCTCCCACTCGTCGCCGGCCGTGCTGGCCAGCTGTGCCTTGCGCACCGGCGCCGCCGGCCTGGCTGCCTTGGCAGCCGTACGCGGCGCGGCGGCAGGCAGCGCCGGCTTGAGCACGCGCGCTGCAACGGCCACCGGCTTCGCCGCCACCACCGCCACCGCCACCGCCTCGCCGGTCCTGAACACCGCCACCGCTTCCGCCAGCTTGGCTGCCTGCATGCGCATCGCATCCGCGGCAGCCGAGGTTTCCTCGACCAGGGCCGCGTTCTGCTGGGTCACCTGGTCCATCTGCACCACGGCGCCGTTGATCTGCTCGATGCCCGCGCTCTGCTCGCCACTGGCGGCGCTGATCTCGCCCATGATGTCGGCCACGCGGCGGATGCTCTCGACGATCTCGTGCATCGTGCTGCCGGCTTCGTTCACCAGGTGCCTGCCGTCGCCGACCCTGCCGGCCGAATCCTCGATCAGCCCCTTGATGTCCTTGGCCGCCGCCGCCGAACGCTGGGCCAGGTTGCGCACCTCGGTGGCCACGACCGCGAAGCCGCGCCCCTGCTCGCCGGCGCGCGCCGCTTCGACTGCCGCGTTCAGCGCCAGGATGTTGGTCTGGAAGGCGATGCCGTCGATGACGGCGATGATGTCGGCCATGCGCTGCGAGCTGGCGTGGATCGCGTCCATGGTGCCGACCACCTGCTTGACCACGGCGCCGCCGCGCTCGGCCACGCTCGATGCCACGCCGGCCAGCACGTTGGCCTGGCGCGCGTTGTCGGCGTTCTGGCGCACGGTCGAGGTCAGTTCTTCCATCGACGATGCGGTTTCTTCCAGCGCGCTGGCCTGTTCCTCGGTGCGCGAGGACAGGTCCATGCTGCCGGCCGCCACCTGCGAGGAGGCCGAGGCGATCAGCTCGGTGCCGCCGCGCACGATGTTGACGGTGCCCAGCAGGCTGTCGTTCATCTTCTTCAGGGCCGCCAGCAGCTGGCCAAGTTCGTCCTTCGTGGTCACTTCGATGCGGCTGGTGAGGTCGCCCGCGGCCACGGTTTCGGCGATCGCCAGGGCGCGCGCCACCGGCGTGGTGATCGAGGCCGTGATGCGCCAGGCGATGACGGCGGCCAGCGCCAGGATCACCGCGCTCAGGGCCAGCATCAGGCGCAGGGTGTTGGCGTAGGTGCTGTCGGCGTCCAGCGCGGCTTTCGCGGCCAGCCCCTTCTGCATGTCGATCTGGCCGGTGATGACCTTGCGGTATTCAGCCAGCAGCGGACGGTAGGTGCTGACCAGGTAGCTGGAGGCCTGCTCGATCTCGCCGGCGCCGATATGGCGCAGCAGCACATCCTGGGCGGTGACGAACTTGCCGTTGTAGTCCAGGCTCTGGCGCAGCAGGGCCTTGCCTTCTTCGCTGACGATGGTCGGGGCCAGCTTGTCGAAGGTGGCGGCGATGCTGGCGCGCGCCTTGTCGACGTCCGCGGCCTGGGCCTTGCGGTCGGCCGGGTCGGCATTCAGCATCATGTTGCGCAGCGCGATCGAGACGTTGTTGACCTCGGTGAGCACGGCGTTCGATGCCTCGATTTTCGGCATGTAGTTGCCGACGATGACGTCGGTGCCGGTCTTGATACGGCCGAGCATGGCCGTGCCGAGCACGACGACGACGATGAGGAAAGCGCACAGGAGGCCGAAGCCGGCGAAAAGCCGGGTTCGAACGCGCAGGTTGGCGATGTTCATGGGTTTCGTCTTTGAGGTTGAGGAGGCCGGGCTGGCTGGCCAGGCGCCGGCGTATTTGACCGGAATTACTGATTTTTCCGCATAGCAACTTAGAGTAACGGCGCTATACGGCCCAACTCAATGGCGAAATACTAATTGAACGGAAATTTTGTGCGGAATGTTGCGGGTCTGCCGCAGGGGAGAGTGGGTGATGGCAGAAACCGTACGGTGGGCACTCCGTGCCCACGCGGTTGCGTGCGTGTCCCGATGGCTTACGTGCGGTGATGTATCGCTCGCACCCCATCCGCGAGCCGTTGGCCTGATGGTGGCACGGTGATCATGTGCGAGCGACGTTTCAGGGCACGTAGTGCAAGGATGCGCACGTACCGCGTGGGCACAGGGTGCCTAGCGCGGCCCGGCCCACCGTACATTTGAAGCCGCAGGTTACGCCTGCACCGCAGTGGTGCAAAGCCAGCGTCGAATCAGACGCCCAGCGCCCCGTCGATGATGCCGCCGCCCAGGCAGATGTCGCCGTCGTACAGCACGGCCGACTGGCCCGGGGTCACGGCCCATTGCGGGTCGGTGAAATCGAGTGCGAAGCGGTCCGTGCCCTCGGCCAGCACGCGGCAGGCCACGTCCTGTTGGCGGTAGCGCGTCTTGGCCGACAGCAGGCGCGGTTCCGGCGCCTCGCCCGCCACCCAGCTGGCCTGGCCCGCATCCAGGCGCGAAGACAGCAGCCACGGGTGGTCATGGCCCTGCACGATGTACAGGGTATTGCTGGCGATGTCCTTGCGCGCAACGAACCAGGGTTCGCTGGTGCCGTCGGCATTCCTGTGCGACTTCAGGCCGCCGATGCCGATGCCCTTGCGCTGGCCCAGCGTGTAGAACGACAGGCCGATGTGCTCGCCCACGGTTTGCCCGTTATCGAGCTTGATCGGGCCCGGCTTGTGCGACAGGTAGCGGTTCAGGAAGTCGCGGAACGGGCGCTCGCCGATGAAGCAGATGCCGGTCGAATCCTTTTTGGCAGCGTTCGGCAATGCCAGCTTTTCGGCGATCTTGCGCACCTCGGTCTTCGGGATCTCGCCCAGCGGGAACAGCGACTTCGACAGCTGCGCCTGGTTCAGGCGGTGCAGGAAGTAGCTTTGATCTTTCGTTGCGTCGAACGCTTTCAGCAGCTCGAACTTGCCGGCGGCGTTCTCGCGCACGCGCGCATAGTGGCCGGTGGCGATCAGGTCGGCGCCCAGCTTCATCGCGTGGTCGAGGAAGGCCTTGAACTTGATCTCGGCATTGCAGAGGACGTCCGGGTTCGGCGTGCGGCCGGCCTGGTATTCGCGCAGGAATTCGGCGAACACGCGGTCCTTGTATTCGGCGGCGAAGTTCACGGCCTCGATGTCGACGCCGACCACGTCGGCCACGCTGGCCGCGTCGATCCAGTCCTGGCGAGTCGAGCAGTATTCGGAATCGTCGTCGTCTTCCCAGTTCTTCATGAACAGGCCGACGACGTCGTAGCCCTGTTCCTTCAACATCCACGCCGCGACCGAGGAGTCGACTCCGCCCGACATCCCGATCACGACTTTTTTCTTGCTCATTTTTTTAACCCTGACTGTATTTAGACCTGATCCGTGGTAGCCAGTCCGCCCTCGAATACCGATGGGTGGGTGTGCAGCAGCGCCAGTTCCGTGCGCTTGCCGGCCAAGTAATCGTCCACGCATTGCAGCACGATCGGGCTGCGGTGGCGCTCGGGACAGGCGGCGAGTTCGTCGCGCGTCATCCACAGGGTGCGCAGGATGCCTTCGTCGAGCGGCTGGTCATACTGCCTGCCCGCTTTGCCGCAGAAGGTGAAGCGCAGGTAGGTGACGTCGGCATTGCGCGACTTCGAATGGTAGCGCGACATGTACATGCCGACCAGCGCTTCCGGAATGAATTCGTGCGCGGTTTCTTCCAGGGACTCGCGCACCACCGCCTGCTCCAGCGACTCGTGCGGGTCGAGATGGCCGGCCGGCTGGTTCAGCCTGATTCCTTCGCTCGTCTCTTCCTCGATCAGGAGGAAACGGCCATCGCGTTCGATGATGGCGGCAACGGTGACTGACGGTCTGAAGGTATGGGTCATGCGCGTCCTTGGAAATGAGCCGATATTCTACAGCGACCCGCAAAGCGTTGCTCGACAGTACGTGTGCAATGCAGCAAAAAAGCCCGGAGAAGGCCGAATTGATACAGAAATCGATGCGATCTCGCCTCAGCTGTATCGTATTTACCATCGAAATGCCGAGCCGGATCGACTTGTCATTGTTGGTAGATTCCTTGGCATGTTTACGTGTTAGATTGTGAACACAAAACCCATACGAAGGGAGGCGTGGATGAGAATCGGCATTCCGGTGGAGACGCGGCCAGGCGAAACGCGCGTGGCGGCGACTCCGGAAACGGTCAAGAAACTCGCGGGCAAGCACCAGCTTATTGTCCAGTCCGGCGCAGGGCTGCACGCCGCCGTCACCGATGAGGCCTATGCCGCCGCCGGCGCCAGCATCGGCAGCGCCGACGATGCCTTCGGCGCCGAGATCGTGCTGAAAGTCCGTGCACCGAACGAGCAGGAGCGGGCGCGCATGGGGCCCGGCACCGTGGTGATCGGCATGCTGAATCCTTTCGATCTTGATAACATCGCCGCCATGGCGCAGGCGCGCCTCACGGCCTTTGCGCTGGAAGCGGCGCCGCGCATCACGCGCGCGCAATCGATGGACGTGTTGTCCTCGCAAGCCAACATCGCCGGCTACAAGGCCGTGATGCTGGCCGCAAACACCTACCAACGCTTCATGCCGATGCTGATGACGGCCGCCGGCACCGTGAAGGCGGCGCGCGTGCTGATCATGGGCGTGGGTGTGGCCGGCCTGCAGGCGATCGCCACCGCCAAGCGCCTCGGCGCCGTGATCGAAGCCTCGGACGTGCGTCCGCCGGTCAAGGAACAGGTGGAATCGCTCGGCGCCAAGTTCATCGACGTGCCTTTCGTCACCGACGAAGAGCGGGAGATTGCGCAAGGCGTGGGCGGCTACGCGCGGCCGATGCCGGCGGACTGGATGCGGCGCCAGGCCGAACTCGTGCACGAACGCGCCAAACTGGCCGACATCATCATCACCACCGCCCTGATTCCGGGGCGCGCGGCGCCGACCCTCATCCGCGAAGAAACCGTGCAGGCCATGAAGCCCGGTTCCGTGATCGTCGACATGGCGATCGAGCAGGGCGGCAACTGCCCGCTGACGGAGCTGAACAAGACCGTGGTCAAGCATGGCGTGACGATCATCGGCGAGCCGAACCTGGCGGCGCTGGTGGCGGCCGACGCCTCGGCCCTGTACGCGCGCAACGTGCTCGACTTCCTGAAGCTGGTATTCGACAAGGACGACAAATTCCACATCGACCTGGAAGACGAGATCGTGCGCGCCACGCTGCTGTGCCACCAGGGCGAAGCACTAAGAAAATAAAAGGAGACGGGAATGGACATCAGCCACACCATCATCAACCTGATCATCTTCGTGCTGGCGATCTACGTCGGCTACCACGTCGTCTGGACCGTGACGCCGGCGCTGCACACGCCGCTGATGGCGGTCACCAACGCCATTTCCGCCATCATCATCGTCGGCGCCATGCTCGCGGCCGGCCTCACCGAAGGCGTGCTCGGCCAGGTCATGGGCACGGTGGCCGTGGCCCTGGCCGCGGTGAACGTGTTCGGCGGCTTCCTCGTCACCCAGCGCATGCTGGAGATGTTCAAGAAAAAGGAACCGAAAGCCGCTGCGCCGAAAGCCGCCGTCGAAGCCCCTGCCCGGACTGCGTCCGGCAAGGAGGCCGCATGAACATGATCAGCATGAACCTGGTCACGCTGCTGTATCTCGTGGCCTCGGTCTGCTTCATCCAGGCCCTGAAGGGGCTGTCGTCGCCGTCGTCTGCGCGCATGGGCAATACCTTCGGCATGGCCGGGATGGCGATTGCAGTGGCCACCACCATCGCCCTGATCTTCAAATTGCAGGAACAGTTTGCCAGCGGCCATACGGGCCTCGGCTTCCCGCTGGTGCTGCTCGGTGTGGTGGTGGGCGGCGCGGTTGGCGCCTACGCCGCGAAAAAGGTCGAGATGACCAAGATGCCGGAACTGGTGGCAGCCATGCACTCGCTGATCGGCCTGGCGGCGGTGTGCATCGCGGTGGCGGCCGTGTCCGAGCCCTGGGCCTTCAACATCGCCGAACGCGGCGGCGCGCTTCCCTTTGGCAACCGGCTCGAACTCTTCATCGGCACCTTTGTCGGCGCCGTCACCTTTTCCGGTTCGGTGATCGCCTTCGGCAAGCTCTCGGGCAAATACAAGTTCCGCCTGTTCCAGGGTGCGCCGGTGCGCTTTGGCGGCCAGCACATCCTGAACCTGGTCATTGCGATTGCGATCATCGGGCTGGGCCTGGTGTTCTGTTTTTCGGATGGTGCGGCGCCGGCCTGGACGCCGTTTGCCATCATGGCCGCACTGGCCTTCGTGCTGGGCGTGCTGATCATCATCCCGATCGGCGGGGCCGACATGCCGGTGGTGGTGTCGATGCTGAACTCTTATTCGGGCTGGGCGGCGGCAGGCATCGGCTTCTCGCTGAATAACTCGATGCTGATCATCGCCGGCTCGCTGGTGGGCTCAAGCGGCGCGATCCTGTCTTACATCATGTGCAAGGCCATGAACCGCTCCTTCTTCAACGTGATCCTGGGCGGCTTCGGCGGTGAAGCGGTGGCGGCAACCGGCGGCGCGCAGGAGCAGCGCCCGGTGAAGTCCGGTTCGGCCGAAGATGCCGCCTTCATCCTGCAGAACGCCGAATCGGTGATCATCGTGCCGGGTTATGGCCTGGCGGTGGCGCGCGCCCAGCACTCGGTGAAGGAACTGGTCGACAAGCTTACCGAACACGGCGTCACGGTGCGCTATGCGATCCACCCGGTGGCGGGGCGCATGCCGGGCCACATGAACGTGCTGCTGGCAGAGGCCGAGGTGCCCTACGACCAGGTGGCCGAGATGGAAGACATCAACGGCGAGTTCGGCCAGACCGACGTGGTGCTGGTGCTGGGCGCGAACGACGTGGTGAACCCGGCGGCGAAAGACCCGAAATCGGCGATTGCCGGCATGCCCATCCTGGAGGCGTACAAAGCCAAGAGCATCATCGTGAACAAGCGCTCGATGGCGTCCGGCTATGCGGGGCTGGACAACGACCTGTTCTACATGCCGAACACGATGATGGTGTTCGGCGATGCCAAGAAGGTGATCGAATCGATGGTCAAGGCGGTCGAGTAGGCCCCTTCAGAACACTTCGCCGGCGATCTGCTTGCCGTCGACCACGATCTTGACGCTGACCGAGAGCAGGGCGTAGGCATAAACTTCGACCAGGAAGGTCTTGCCATCGGCGCGCGCGACCGTGGCGGCCACGAAGGGGCGGTTCTTGTCGAGCGCGAACATGCCGCCGTTCTCGGCCACCTGTTCGCCATCGACGAAAAGCTTCAAGCCATCGTTCCAGGAATTGCGCACCTTGATCTCGATGCCGTCCCAGGTGCCGATCCACTCCTTGGCGAACCATTCCTTCTTGCCCGACGGCGTGAAACGCTGCTGCGCCGCCTGGCGCGTGATGCCCATCAGGGCGCCCAGCTCGGCCCAGGAGCGGCCGGCCTGGCGCGCCTTGGCAACCGCCTCCTTTTGCAGGCTTTCGCAGATCTGCACGCCGGCGCTGCTGGCCGCTGCCAGGCGCAGGGCGTTGTCGGCTTCGGCGTCAGGCGCGTCGACCAGGCTCGCGTGGGCGACGATGGCGGCTTCGATGGACTGCTGCAGGTTGGCGCGCTGTTCGGGCGGAAGGGGGCCGGGCTGGTTGGTCATGAACGTCTCCGAGGATGAATTCGTCAAGATTAATTGACGTTCAAACGAGTGTCAATAAAAATTGACGCTCATAGGTAACGTTCGTATCACGGGTTTCGTAGGGTGGGCACTCGTGCCCACGCGGCCTCATCGCGTGCTTTTATGCAGCATATGCGAATGGTGGATTGCCGTGTCTGTGCATAGGGTCAGACCGCGTGGGCACGAGTGCCCACCCTACAAAAGCGACGGTGCGACTTATACCTGCCGGTGCGGCAAGAACGACGACCCACCCCTTCGCCCATACATCATGACTTCGGCCAGCAGCGTGCGCGCCGGCTTGACGGCATCCAGCGTCGCCAGCCCCAGCCCGAGCACCGATTGCAGCGGCCCGCTGCCGACAAAGGCGCGCGCCATGGTGTCGGTGAGGGCGATAGTAAGTTTGCGGTCCTGCGCCCGTTCGTCGAGGAAGCGGCCGATGGCTTCCGGTCCCGGGCAGCGTGCCAGCAGGCGCGCCAGCACGGCGGCATCGCGCAGGCCCAGGTTCAGGCCCTGGCCGGCCACCGGGTGCAGGGTCTGCGCCGCATTGCCGATGGCAACCGTGCGCGTGGTGGCGTGGGCTTCGGCGTTCAGGCCAAGCGGGTAGGCCAAGCGCGCCGACACTTTCGTAAAGCGCCCCAGGCGCCCGCCAAAGGCCTCGCCGAGTTCAGCCAGGAAGCGGCTCTCTTCCATCGCCTGCAGGGCAGCGGCGCGTTCCGGCGCCACGCACCAGACCAGCGCATACTGCAAACCGTCTGCGCCGTCCTGCGGCAGCAGGGCCAGCGGTCCCTCGTCGGTAAAGCGCTCGAAGGCGCGGTGCGGGATCGGGCTGCTGGCGGCCACGCGCGCGATCACGGCATGCTGGCCATAGTCGCGCGTCTGCTTCTTGTCTTCCTGCTGGCCGAACACGCCGCCTTCGGCGCCGACCGCCACCTGGGCGCTCAAGGTGCGGCCATCGTCGAGCGCCAGGGTGACGTGGCCGCCATCCTCGTTCAGCGAGGCCACGCGTGCAGGGCGGATCACCTCGACGCCGGCGGCGTCTACCGCGCGCGCCAGCGCATCGACCACCTCGCCGTAGCGCGTGACGTAGCCCAGCGCGTCCAGCCTGTGCTCGGCGCGGTCCATCAGGCTGCGTCCCAAATGGCCGCGGCGCGAAACGTGGATGCTGTGGATCGCGGTAGCGGGGAGTGGCCAGGCGCCGACTTCTTCCAGCAGCATGCGGCTGCCCCAGGCCAGCGCGATCGAGCGCGGATCGGAAATCGACTGGCCGAGCGCGCGCGCATCGATCAGGACGATGCGCTTGCCGGCGATGCCGCGCCGCGCCAGCAGGGCGGCCAGGGCCAGGCCCACCGGGCCGGCGCCGCAGATCGCCACGTCATAGTTGTCCTGGTGCTGTTCCATCATCGTCCTCCCATCGGGGTTTCACGCATCAACGCTTCGATCTCGGCCACCGTCTTCGGCGCCGCCCCCGATATTACCCGCGCTCCCGCTTCGCCCACGATCACGTTGTCCTCGATGCGGATGCCGATGTTCCAGAAGTGTTCCGGCACGTCCGGCGCGGGGCGCACGTAGATGCCCGGCTCCACCGTCAGCGCCATGCCCGGCGCCAGCAGGCGCGAAGGCTTGCCTTCCAGCGCCAGGTCGCGGTAGGCGCCGGCGTCGTGCACGTCCAGGCCCAGCCAGTGGCCGGTGCCGTGCATGTAGAAGCGGGTGTGGGCACGCTCGGCCAGCACGTTCTCGACGCTGCCGTATCGGGTCTTGTCGAGCAGGCCGAAGTCGAGCATGCCCTCGGCCAGCACGTTCAGCGCCGCTTCGTGGAAATCGCTGTAGGGCCGGCCCGGCCGGATCGCGGCCAGCGCCGCATCCTGGGCGCGCAGCACCAGCTCGTACAGCTGCCGCTGCGGCGCGCTGAATACGCCGTTCACCGGGAAGGTGCGCGTGATGTCGGAAGCGTAGCTGTCGAATTCGCAGCCGGCGTCGATCAGCACCAGGTCGCCGTCGCGGGTCTGCGCATTGTTGGCGTTGTAGTGCAGGATGCAGGCATGCGCGCCGCTGGCGACGATGGGCGTATAGGCCGGGAACTGGGCGCCATTGCGGCGGAATTCATACAGCAGCTCGGCCTCGAGTTCGTACTCGAACATGCCGGGTTTGGCGGCGCGCATGGCGCGCAGGTGGGCGGCGCCGGCAATCCCGGCCGACTTCTCCATCAATGCCTGTTCGCTCGCGTCCTTCAGCAGCCGCATCTCGTCGAGCAGGGGCAGCAGGTGCTGGATACGTGCGGGGGCCGTCACGCCCGAGCGGGACTGCCTCCGTACCGTGTTGATCCAGCCGGCCACCTGTGCGTCGAATGCCGCATCGCGGGCGTTCGCGTAGTACAGCGCCGGCACGTCAGCCAGCAGGCGCGCCATCTGCGCATCGAGTTCGGCAATTGGAAACGCCTCGTCGAACCCGAAGGCCTCGCGCGCCGCGGCCGGGCCGTACCTGACACCTTCCCAGGTCTCGCGCTCGACGTTCTTCTCGCGGCAGAACAGGATGGAACGCGCCGGCGTGCCGCCATGCGCAGCCACGAGCACCAGCACGCTTTCCGGTTCCGCGAACCCGCTGAGGTAATAGAAATGGCTGTCGTGGCGGTAGGGGTACTCGCTGTCGCCGTTGCGCAGCACTTCCGGCGCGGTGGCCAGCACCGCCACCGCGCCCGGCTCCATGGCCTGGGCCAGGTGGGCGCGGCGTGCGGCGTAAGGGTTCACGCGCCGGCCTTTTTGCCAAGGGGCGCATTCAGCTCCTCGAGCTGCCCGACCGTGCCGACATTCACCCAGGGGCCGGTGTAGATCTCGCCGCCGATGCGGCCCTGCTCGATGAAGGTGCGCATCAGCGGGCCGATGCGCATCACTTCGCCGGGGGCGATCCCATCGAACATCTCGGGCCGGTAGACGCCGATGTTCGCGAAGTTCCACTTCGGGTTGCCGTCGTTGGTCAGCGAGTACATGTTCAGCCCGAAGTCGCCTTCCGGGTTGTGCCAGGGATTCGGCGTCAGGTAGAGCCAGGCGATGTCGCGTTTTTCAGGCGGAATCGGCTGGCCCAGCATGTCGCGCTCGGGCAGGGCGTCGAGCACCTGCGCGAAATCGAAGTAGGGCGCGTAGATGTCGGCCGAGATGGCGAGGAAAGGTTCCTCGCCCAGCAGGTGGCGTGCGTTCGCGATGCCGCCGGCCGTTTCCAGCGCCTTCGGCTCGTGCGAGTACACGATGCGCGCGCCGAACTTGCTGCCGTCGCCCAGCGCTTCCTCGATCATGTGGCCGAGGTGGGCGTGGTTGATGACGATGTCCGTGATCCCGGCGCGCACCAGGTTCAGCACGTGCCAGACGATGAGCGGACGGCCGCGCACCTTGAGCAGGGGTTTCGGGCAGGTGTCCGTCAGCGGACGCATGCGCTCGCCGCGGCCGGCGGCGAAGATCATGGCTTTCATGGTGTCCCCGGTGTACTCAGAAGGTGTAGCCGACTTGCGGCGCGCCCTTGTCGCCAAAGGCGTCGACGGCGTCGAGCAGGCGCAGCAGGGGCTTGAGTTCGGTGTAGCGGTTGGCGGTCTTGCGCACGTAGTCGAGCACCGTCGGCAAGTCGCCCATGTAGATGTTCTTGCTGTCGCGGTAGTTCAGGCGGCAGAAGATACCCAGGATCTTCAGGTGGCGCTGCAGGGCCATGAATTCGAAGTCGCGGTAGAAGGCGTCGATGTCCGGGTTCACCGGCAGGCCGACCTGTTTGGCGCTTTGCCAGTAGCGCACGACCCAGTCGAGCACGATTTCTTCGTCCCACTGGATGTAGGCGTCGCGCAGCAGCGAGGCCAGGTCGTAGGTGACCGGGCCGTACACGGCGTCCTGGAAATCGAGCACGCCCGGGTTGCCGGCGTCGAGGAACATCAGGTTACGCGAATGGAAATCGCGGTGCATGAACACCTGCTGCTGGGCCAGCACATTCGATGTGATGGCCTCGAACACCTTGTCGAGCTGGACCTGCTGGGCCTCGGAGAGGGTGACGCCCAGGTGGCGCCCCAGGTACCACTCGGGGAACAAATTCATTTCGCGCAGCACGAAGGCGCGGTCGAATTCCGCCAGCACGCCGGGCTGGCTGTGCAGCTGGAACTTGATCAGGGCGTCGACCGCGTCCGAATACATGAAGGCGGAATTGTCCGGGTCGAGGCGCGCCAGATAGGTGGTGGTGCCGAGGTCGGACAGCAGCAGGAAGCCGCGTTCGACGTCGCGCGCGACGATGTTCGGCACGGTGACGCCGGCTTCCTGCAGCAGGCCCTGGACGTGGATGAAGGCCGGGACGTTCTCGCGTTCGGGCGGGGCATCCATGGCGATCAGGGTCTCGCCCAATGTGTCGCGTAGCGCAGGCGCCACATCGAGGCGGAAGTAGCGGCGGAAGCTGGCATCGGTCGATGCCGGGCGGCGCGAACCGGTTTCCACCAGGTTCAGCGAGCCCAGCCATTCGGTCAGCAGTGCGAGGCGCGCATCCTGCTCGGTGGAAGTGGGGGAATTTTGATACGAAGAAGCCATGAAACGTCCGAGGGAAACCGGTTGAGTGAACTAATTCCCATATAATAAGGGATTCAATCTAAAAAATCGCCCTTTATGGTGCAGCCCAAGAATCCATGAGCTGGTTTACGGCCCTACCATTCCCGCAGCGGCAGGCAGTCGCCTTTTCCGCGCTCGTTACCATGGCCTCGGGGCCCCTGCATGCGCAAACCGCGCCGGCGACGCCCCGTGCCGACGAAAACGATCTTCCCATTACCGTGCGCGCCGAGGAGATCGGCGGCCGTCCCGACCGTGAGATCAACCTGAACCGCGACGTCGAGGTCACGCGCGGCCAGACGAAAATGACGGCCGACACGGCCTGCTACCGCCTGGTCGAAGACGAGGTCACGGCCAACGGCAACGTGAAGCTGTGGCGTTTCGGCGACCGCTACCAGGGCGACTCGCTGCAGCTGAACCTGGAAACCGGGCGCGGCTGGTTCCTGAATCCGGAATACCAGCTGCAGGTAAATAACGCCCAGGGCCGTGCCGACCGCATCGACTTCCTCGGCGAGGACCAGGCCCTCGTGGTCGACGGCACCTACAGCACCTGCCAGGGCACCAACCCCGACTGGTACCTGAAGTCGAGCACGCTGCGCCTGGATTCCGGGCGCGATGTCGGCATCGCCGGCAAGACCATCGTCTATTTCAAGGACGTGCCCATCCTCGGCACGCCCGCGCTGTCGTTCTCGCTGTCCGGCGCGCGCCGTTCGGGCTGGCTGCCGCCCTCGATCGGCGCCGGCTCGAAGGGCAAGACCGAGGTCATGGTGCCGTACTATTTCAATATCGCGCCGAACCGCGATCTGACGGTATTCCCGCGCATGATGTTCGACCGCGGCCTGCAGCTGGGCGCAACCGGGCGCTACCTCGGCACCACCGAGCGCGGCCCCTACAGCGGCGAGACCCACTTCGAGTACCTGCGCAACGACCGCATCACCAAGACCGACCGCTGGCTGGTCGATTCGCTGCACACCCAGCAGCTCAGTCCGCAATGGTCCTTCGGCTGGAACCTGCACGGCGCGTCCGACGACCAGTACCTGAGCGACTTCTCGCGTTCGGTCTCGGTCAGCGCCGAGCGCCAGCTGGTGCGCGAGGTGTCCACCGCCTATAACACCGCATTCTGGAGCCTGACCGCACGTGCCCAGAACTTCCAGGTGCTGCAGGAGCCGGCGGCGGTGACCAATCCGGCGCTGACGATTCCGCGTCCGTACGCGCGCATGCCGCAGATTAACTTCCATACCGGCCGCTTCGACGTCAACGGTTTCGACTGGGCGGTCGACGCCGAGGCGACCCGCTTCACCCACTCGACCTGGGACAGCGGCAACCGCGCGACGGTGCTGTCGCAGGTGAGCTATCCGTGGGTGCGTCCGGGCTACTACATCACGCCGAAGCTGATGCTGCATGCGACCAAGTATGACCTGGACAGCAATGCCGGACGCGATACCACGCTCTCGCGCGTGCTGCCGACCTTCTCGCTCGACGCCGGCATGGTGTTCGAGCGCGAGACCACGCTGCTCGGCACCGCCGCCACCCAGACCCTGGAACCGCGCCTGTTCTATGTGCGCACGCCCTACAAGGACCAGGACGACTTCCCGAACTTCGACAGCGGCGAGGCGGGCTTCAGCTACGCCCAGCTGTTCAGCGAGAACCGCTTTGTCGGCGGCGACCGCGTGTCCGACGCCAACCAGCTGACCGCGGCCGTGGTGTCGCGCTACATCGAGGGCAGCGGCGCCGAGCGCCTGCGCCTGGCCTTTGGCCAGCGCTTCTATTTCACCGAACCGCGCGTGCAGATGCCGGGCCGCCCGATCCAGGACCGGAAGGACCGCTCCGACCTGCTGCTGGCGGCATCGGGCCGCATCGTCGAGAGCCTGAACGTCGACGCCAGCGTACAATACGATGCGACGAGTTCGAGCGTGTACAGCCGCAACTATGGCCTGCGCTGGAGCCCGGGCATGCTGAAGGTGCTCAACGCCGAGTACCGCTACGTGCGCGACAGCTTCCGGAATGCCGACATCTCGGCCCAGTGGCCGCTGTCGACGCGCTGGTTCGGCGTCGGCC
>Ga0308160_10004398_pt1 | contig 15140 bp, 12 predicted proteins | sample PhyFR1_FD_201036 | JGI IMG/M metagenome (GOLD analysis project Ga0308160, IMG submission 201036) | Phyllosphere microbial communities from UC Gill Tract Community Farm, Albany, California, United States - DLSLF.R1 | ecosystem: Host-associated > Plants > Phyllosphere > Unclassified | place: USA...
TCGACCTGGTCCGCTTCGCGCGGCGCCGCCTGCTCGAGGAGCGCCTGCCGCAGGTGGCCGGCAGCCTGACCTTCACCACCACGCTGGCGATCGTGCCGCTGCTCACCATCGTGCTGGCGATCTTCACGACCTTCCCGGTGTTCGGCAAGCTGCGCAGCACGCTCGAAGGCTACTTCGTGCAGATGCTGATGCCGCGCGCCATCTCCAACACGATCATCTCGAACCTGACCCAGTTCGCCAGCAAGGCCACCGGGCTGTCGGCGGTCGGCGCGGTGGCGCTGATCCTGACCTCGGCGGCGATGATCGGCACCATCGAACGCGCGCTCAACCAGATCTGGCGCGTGCGCCAGCCGCGCCCGCTGCTGCAGCGGGTGCTGGTGTACTGGGCGCTGGTCACGCTGGGACCGCTCGCCTTCGGCATTTCGCTGACCATCACCTCGCAGCTGTTTACCGCGACCGGCAGCATCAGCACGGCGCTGCCGTTCGTCGGCGCGCTGTTCTACACGCTGATCTCGGTGGGGCTGACCACGGCCGCCTACGCCATGCTGTACATGACGGTGCCGAACCGCCACGTCGACTGGCGCGACGCGGTCTGGGGCGGGCTGGTGGCGGCCATTGCCTTCGAGATCGCCAAGCGCGTGTTCGCCGTCTTCATCCGCCAGTTCCCGACCTACGCCATCATCTACGGCGCGCTGGCGGCGCTGCCGCTGTTCCTGGTCTGGCTGTACCTGTCCTGGCTGATCACGCTGGTGGGCGCGCTGCTGACGGCGGCGCTGCCGGTGGTGAAGTACGAGCGCTGGTGGTACGAACCGGTGCCGGGCGGCGCCTTCGTCGATGCGGTGGCGGTCTTGAAGGTGCTGCACGGCGGCGCCAGGCTGACCGGCAGCGCGCTGGTGTCCAGCAGCCAGATCCGCGCGCATACCCGCATCGGCTACGACGAAATGACCGACCTGCTGGAGCGGATGGTGGCGGCCGGCTGGGTCGGCCGGGTGCAGGCCGAACAGACGGTGCAGGCGCGCTGGGGCCTGGCCGCACGCCAGGGCAGCGACAACTGGGTGCTGCTGGTCGACCCGGCCCTGATCCGGCTGGCCGACGTCTACCGCCTGTTCGTCTTTGGTGGACTGGGAGCGGACAACGTGCCAGGCGCGGCACTGGCGGTCGGCGCCGAACTGCCGACCCCGACGCCCTTGTCGATGGATACGGTGGCGCTGGCGCGCCAGGTCGAGGCGGCGGTGGAGGCGGGACTGGAGCAGACGCTGGCGGCGCACTTTGCGCAGGTGGAGGCGCAGGTGGCGTCTACCAGCTGAGCTTACCGGTCACCATCTGCCAATACATCAGCCAATCGCCCCGGAACGACCACCACGGATTGCCGAAACTTGCCGGCCGGTTCTTTTCATAGAAGAAGTGCCCGATCCAGGCCCCGCCGTAGCCGCACACCAGCGCCGCCGGCAGCCAGCATGCATTGCGGCCGAGCGCAGCCTCGGCGAGGCAGGCGATCGCCGCGGTGGTGCCGATGAAGTGGGCGCGCCGGCAGATGCGATGGCCGTGCTGGGCCAGGTAGTAGGGGTAGAACTCGGCGAAGCTGTGATAGGGCGCGGCTGCCATCTTAGTTTCCCTTGAGCGTGTCATCCTTGTGCGCAAATGGCGGCAAAGGCCGCCAGGGCGTCCAGAACCGCCTCGGGCTGCTCGGCCATCATGGCGTGGCCGGCGTCCACCTCGACGACCGTGCCATGGCGGGCGGCCGCGGTCAGCGCCGCGGCGGCGCGCGGCGGCGTCATCCTGTCGAGGCGGCCGAGGAGGAACAGCACCGGGCAGTCCAGCGCGGCGATCGCCTCGCCGCCGCCGGCATAGGCCTTGCAGGCCGCCAGGTCGGTGTGCAGCAGGCCGGGCGGGCCTTCGGCCGCGATGCACGCCATCAGCTGGCGCGAGCGTTCCTGCAGCGAAGGCTCCTCCTCCCTGTCGTCCGACGCCGGCAGCGGCATGTGCGACCACTGCGCCACCATGCCGATGGCGGCATCCTGGTCTTCCAGCGCGCTGGCCAGCAGCGCATCCGACACCTTCATCGGCCAGGCGGTGCCGAGCAGGGCCAGGCCTGCAAAGCGCGCGGGTTCCCGGCGCGCCGCTTCCAGCGCGATCAGGGAGCCCATGCTGTGCCCGACCAGCAGCGCGCGCTCGATCCCGCCGGCGTCCAGGCGCGCCAGCAGCCAGCCGGCCATCGCTTCCACGCTGGCGAGCGCCGGGCCGGGGCTGGCGGTGCCATGGCCGGGCAGGTCGAGGGCGAGCACGGCGTAGCCGCGCGCGGCGAGGGCGTCGCTCTGCTTCGACCACACCGAGTGGTCGTTCAGGGCGCCGTGGAGGAAGACGATGGTGGGCTGGGCAGGCTGCATGGCGGGACGCATCCGGAGAGTGTCGACGCAGTGCATCCTAGCACCGCAATTGTGCACTTCGGGTATTTTATTTACATAAATTCATGAATATGCGACGCCGTGCTCCACGGCTGGGCGCAAAACTGGATTTTTTGGGGAGCATAGGCTAGAGTCCCTCTTATCTGTCATACAAGCAGTCCGATGCTCAACCTAGGGTGGCCAACATGAAAGTTTCCGAAATCCTGCAAGTCAAGGGCGATATCCTGTACACCGTGTCTCCGGACACGGCCCTGGGCGAGGCGTCCAGCACAATGGCCGAAAACGACATCGGTTCGCTGGTCGTGATGGAGTACGGCGATCTGGTCGGCATGCTGACCTTCCGCGAAGTGATCAAGGCGGTGCACGCCAACGGCGGCTCGATCGCCGGCGCCGGCACCGTCCGCAAGCACATGGACGACAGCCCGATCACGGTCACGCCGGACACCGACGTCAACGAGGTGCGCCGCATCATGCTCGAAAAGCATGCGCGCTACCTGCCGGTGATGAATGCCCGCACGCTGCTGGGCGTGATTTCGTTCTACGACGTGGCCCGCGCGGTGCTGGAGGCGCAGAGTTTCGAGAATCGCATGCTCAAGGCGTACATCCGCGACTGGCCGGCGGAGCAGAACGCCGAGGATTGATTTCTTCGGCGCGCGTGCTGTTGCGCTGCCCGCATCAAGCTATGTCGTTCCCGCGCAGGCGGGAACCCAAGTTTGTATGCACGGCCCCAGCTGGAGCTTTCGGTACGCGTCGAACTTGGACCCCCGCCTTCGCGGGGCGACGGATCAGCCTTCGCTGGTAAGCGTCACGCCGCGGGGCATCATCCCGCCGCCCCCAGCCACTCGATCAGCTGCTCCGGCGTCAGCGGCCGCGCAAACAGGTAGCCCTGCGCCAGCGGGCAGCCGAGCGACTGCAGGATCTGCGCCTGGCGTTCGTCCTCGACCCCCTCGGCAATGATCGACAGTCCCAGGTTGCGCCCCAGTTCGATCACCATCTCGGCGATGCTGCTGCCGCGCGCCGCGTCCGTGATCTCCGAGACGAAGGTGCGGTCGATCTTCAGGCGGTCGACCTGCAGCCGCTGCAGGTAGGACAGCGACGAAAAGCCGGTGCCGAAGTCGTCGATCGCGATCGAGACGCCGGTGCGCTTGATCTGGGCCAGGCGCTCGATCAGCACATCCGGTTCTTCCATCGCCATCGATTCCGTGATCTCCAGCTCGATCCGCTCCGGCGGCGCGCCGGTGTCCTGCAGGGCGCGCGACAGCATCTCCAGGAAGTGCGGATGGCGGAACTGCACCTGCGAGACGTTGACCGACATCGTGAACTCCAGGTGGCCGGCGGCGCGCACGCGCATCAGCTCGAAGCAGGCTTCGCGCAGCACCCATTCGCCGATCTCGATGATCAGGCCCGAGTACTCGGCGATCGGGATGAAGCGGTCGGGCGGCACGCTGCTGCCGTCCTCCAGGCGCCAGCGCAGCAGGGCTTCGGCACCGAAGGCGCGGCGTCCGTCCAGCTCGACCTGCGGCTGGTAGGCCAGGAACAGCTGGCCGCGCGCGAAGCCGCCGCGCAGCGCGTGCATCAGGCGCACCCGCTCGCGGATCTCGACCCCCATCCCGCGCGAGAAATAGAAGTGGCCGCCGCGACGCTGGCTCTTGGCGCGCTTCAGGGCGATGTCGGCATCCTTCAGCGCGTCGGCGCCGCTGCCGTCGTGCTCACGCAGGCGCACCAGCCCGAGCGTGCCGGACACCTGCACGTCCTGGCCGTCGATCGAGAACGGTTCGTCGAACAGCGCGTGCAGCGCCACCGGGTCGACCTCGTCGTCGCGTCCGAGCACGCAGAACACGTCGCTGCCGATGCGCGCCAGCGTCAGGCCGCGATTCGGCCCCGCGCCCGGGTACTGGTCGAGGCGGCCTTCGAGATGCGCGCCGAGGCGCTGCGCCACCGCCACCAGCAGGGCGTCGCCGAACTGGTGGCCGAGGGCGTCGTTGGTCTCGGCGAAGTGGTCGATGTCGACCATGCACAGGGTGGTGTCGGCTGCTGCCTCGAGGCGCTCGTCGACCAGTTCCACCAGGCGCGTGCGGTTGGGCAGGCCGGTGAGGGCGTCGTGGAAGGCGGCGCGCTGCAGCGCCGTCATCAGCGCCACGTTGTCGAGCGCCACCGCGATGCTGCTGGCGAACAGATCGAGCAGGCTGCGGCGCAGTTCGTCGACCGGGTGCGCCAGCGTCAGCCAGGCCGCGAAGCCATAGCCGGCATTGCCGCGGAAGTACAGCGCCACGCAATCCGGCAGGTAGATGTTGCGCCGTTCGGCCAATGCATGCGCGATGGTGGCGCCGGCGTCGGCCGGGATGGCGGCGCGGGCGCCGCCCGCAGCCGCGGCACAGACGCCGCTGGCCGCCAGCACGGTCCAGTCGCGCACGCGCGCCGCCGGCGGGCAGGCGCACAGCAGGCCGTTGGCGGGTTGACCGAGCAGCAGCGCGGCTTCGCGCAGGATGCCGGCGGACAGCGCCTCGGTGGTGTGCAGGGCCATCAGCTCGGCGTTGGCGCGCACCACGCGCGCCAGGCCGGCGCGGCTGTCTTCGAGCGCGCGCAACTGCTCGTAGGCGCGGATCGCCGCCGCCACGCTGGTGTACAGCTTGGTGCGCGTCAATTCCGACTTGGTGCGGTAGTCGTTGATGTCGTAGCCGCGGATCGCGTCCATCTCGGGCACGTAGCCGGGCTGCCCGGTGCGCAGGATGATGCGCACGTCGCGCATGCCGAGCGTCTCGCGGATGTGGCGCACCAGGTGCAGGCCGGCGTCGGCCTGTTCCATGACGACGTCGAGCAGCACCACGGCCAGGTTGGCGGCGAGGTCGCGCTCCTGCGCCAGCAGGCGCTGCGCTTCCTGGTTCGAATAGGCGTGCACGAAATGCAGCGGCCGGCCCAGCACTTCGAGGCTGGACAGGGCAAAGGTAGTGGTCGAATGGACGTCGGCGTCATCGTCGACGATCATCACGCGCCAGGCGCCGTTGGCGTGCACGGCCGGTTCGCCGGCATGCCCGGTCCCGCCGGACGCGGCCGGCGTCTCGGCGACGAACACGAGCTCGTCGTCCGGCGCGGGGCCCGGGGGCGGAATCGATGCTGGCATTGCTGCTTCTCCAGATGCTCGTATTGGATCGGCGACTGCGGCGGCGTGGTCGCGACGCCGGTCGTGAAGTTGAGCCTAGTATATATGCAATGACCACCCCGCAGGAAAAAAATTCTCCGTGGAAACAATTCGGTGGCATGATATCGCGGCCGGCCGTGCCTGGAGGTCGCCCAAAGGGCGCGGTGCTGGTAGAATCTTTCGTTCCATTCGAACAAGCGTCCCTCTCTATGTCCGGCAACACATTTGGCAAGCTGTTTTCCGTAACCACTTTCGGCGAGTCGCACGGTCCGGCCATCGGCTGCGTGATCGACGGCTGCCCGCCCGGGCTGGCCCTGTCCGAGGCCGACATCCAGCCCGAGCTCGACCGCCGCAAGCCGGGTACCTCGCGCCACGTGACCCAGCGCCAGGAAGCCGACCGGGTGCAGATCCTGTCCGGCGTCTACCAGGGCGTCACCACCGGCACCCCGATCGCGCTGCTGATCCAGAACGAAGACCAGCGCAGCAAGGATTACGGCAACATCGCCGAGACCTTCCGTCCCGGCCATGCCGACTACACCTACTGGCACAAGTACGGCGTGCGCGATCCGCGCGGCGGCGGCCGCTCGTCGGCGCGCCTGACCGCGCCGGTGGTCGGCGCCGGCGCCGTCGCCAAGAAATGGCTGCGCGAGCGCTTCGGCATGGAATTCATGGGCTGCATGCGCCAACTGGGCGACATCGAGGTGCCGTTCCAGGGCTGGGAACACGTGCATGCGAATCCCTTCTTTGCCGCCACCGGCGACGCCGACCTGCTGGCGCGCATGGAAGCCGCGATGGACGAGCTGCGCCGCGCCGGCGACTCGATCGGCGCGCGCATCGACGTGGTGGCGAAAAACGTGCCGGTCGGCCTCGGCCAACCGCTGTACGACAAGCTCGACGCCGACATCGCCTATGCGATGATGGGGATCAATGCGGTCAAGGGCGTCGAGATCGGTGCCGGTTTCGCCTCGGTGGCGCAGAAAGGTTCCGAGCACGGCGACGAGCTGACGCCGGAAGGCTTCGTCGGCAACAATGCCGGCGGCGTGCTGGGCGGCATCTCGACCGGGCAGGACATCACGGTGTCGGTCGCGATCAAGCCGACCTCGTCGATCCGTACGCCGCGCCGTTCGATCGACAAGGACGGCAACCCGGTGTCGGTCGAGACCTTCGGCCGCCACGACCCGTGCGTCGGCATCCGGGCGACGCCGATCGCGGAAGCGATGCTGGCGCTGGTGCTGATCGATCATGTGATGATGCACCGCGGGCAGTGCGGGGATGTGAAGGTCGGTACGCCGCGCTTGAGCTGACACCGGCCGGCTGGCGATTCCCGTCGGCATATGAACGTCGCCCCTGCGCAGGCAGGGGGGGCAATTTGCACGCATTACGTCAGCGCATGCAGACCTTGGGCCCCTGCCTTCGCAGGGGCGACGTGCTTGGTTGACGTCTTGTTGTTTTTGCCGCGGCCCTCGGGCCAGGTTACTTCGCCACCTCGGCCTGCTGGCGCCGCTCCACCGTCTGCACCACCAGCGCCCTCAAATCGTTCAGCAGCGAAAACTCGGTCTGGTTCAGGTACACCGAGGGATAGCGGTCGTCCCAGTCGCCATAGATGAAGCCGACCGGCTCGCCGTGCGTGCACAGCGGGATGATCACGAAGCAGTGGCCGTCGCCCAGCGTGGCCTTCCACCAGCCCGGCAGCTTGCTGGCGAACTTCGGGTCGTGTGCGTTCTCGATGAAGATCACGCGGTCGCTGCCGAGCGCGGCGAAGAACACGTTCGGTTCGTAGCTGTCGTCGAAGGCGAGCTGCGGCAGCATCGCCTTGGCGCCGTCGCCGAGGCCGATCTTGGCGCTGTACTTGCCGTCGCGGCGGCTGCGCAGGAAGCCGAAGGCGCGCGTGAACGACAGGCCGTGGTAGGCGGTCTCGATCGCCATCGACATCATCTGGCCCGGGGTGGCGCTGGCCGCGCCCGCTGCAGCCTCGCGCATGTCGCTGACGCCGCTCAGCAGCACCTTGTTGCCGGCCTCGCGCATGCGCGCGCTGGCGGCGTTGCGGGCGCGCTTCTCGGGCGGGTTGGCCAGCGGCGCGATCGACAGTTCCGCGGCCGCTTCGGCCTTGGCCATTTCGACGGCGCCGACGATGGCTTCCGGGGCCACGCCGAGCATCGCCGAAAAATCGGCCGCCAGTTCGGCCACCCGCGCGGCGCCGGCTTCGTCGCCGTTCCACAGCGATTCCGCGCATTGCGAGGACATGGTGCCGAGCGCCGCCAGCCAGTCGTCGTGACCGAAGGCGTCGGAACGCTCGCCCGGCTCGACCCGGCGCATGCCGGCGGTCAGGTTGCGCGGCAGGCCCCAGTGCTCGGCGGTGGCACGCCCGATCTGTTCCAGCGACAGGCCCAGATGGTCGTGCGCGGCGGCGTCCTGGCGGCCGGCATCGTCGCCGCCGGCCTGCTGCTGCAGCAGGATCCAGTGCTCGGGCAGGTAGAAGGTGACCATCATGCGGCCCAGCGAGTGCAGGATCGAGCACACCACGGCCTCCTCGGGATCGCGGCTGGCCGACTGCAGCGCCACCTTCTGCGCCACCATCCCGGCCAGCACCGCCTTTTCCATCTCGATGTGGGCCTGCAGCGAGTCGGGGCTCGACTTGCCGAGTTCCTCGATCAGCTTCAGGCCCAGCGCCAGGTGGCCGATGGCTTCGGTGCCGAGCACCAGCACCGCCTTGGAGACGGTGTTGATGCGCTGGCCGAAGGCCGAGTACATGCCGCTGTTGGCCAGGCGCAGCACCTTCTGGGTCAGCACCGGATCCGACAGCACCGTCTGGGTCATCGAGAAGTCGCGCTCGTCCTCGCCGCGCATCGAGGCCAGGATGGCGGTGATGGCACGGGTGAAGCCGGGCATGTCGCCGCGCTTGCGGATGCGTTCCCACAGCAGGGCCAGGGTGGCCTCTGCTTTCGGCGAGCGCTGGATGGTCTCGTTCATTGTATGCCTGCTCGTAGTTCGTCGGGCAGCAGCGCCGCGTACAGGTTTTCCTTGAGGGCGGCCATGGCCACGTGGGCCGGCATTGGCTTGCCGGTGAGGTAGCCCTGCACATAGTCGCAGCCGCGCGATGCCATGTAGCCCAGTTGTTCTTCGGTCTCGACGCCCTCGGCGACCACCGACAGGCCAAGGTGCTTGGCCAGGTCGAGCACGGTGTTGCAGATGGCCGCGTCCTTGGCCGACGCCGGCAAGTCCTTGATGAAGGCGCGGTCGATCTTCAGCACCGAGATCGGGAAGCGCTTCAGGTAGGCCAGCGAGGAGTAGCCGGTGCCGAAATCGTCGATCGCGATGCGCGCACGCCGCTCGGCCATCTTTTGCAGGATCGCTTCGGCGTGCACCGGATCGATCATCAGCGTGCCCTCGGTGATCTCGAGCACCAGCTTGTTGCCCGAGGTGCCGGAAAAGGCGAGGGCATCGTCGAGCACGGCCAGGAAGCGGTCGTTGCGGAACTGGCGCGGGCTGATGTTGACCGAGATGTAGAGGTCGCGCTTGGCGACTTCCTCGAACTGGCGGATCTGCGCGCAGGCCGCCTTCAGCGCCCATGCGCCCAGCAGGTTGATCAGGCCGTTGGTTTCGGCGATCGGGATGAAGCGCACCGGCGGCACCATGCCCAGGGTCGGGTGCTTCCAGCGCATCAGCGTCTCGAAGCCTTCGATGCGGCGCGAGCGCGAGCACACGATCGGCTGGTAATACAGCTGGAATTCGCCTTCGCGCACCGCCTGGAACATCGCCGCTTCCAGCGAGATGTCGTGCTGCGGGGGGCCGCTTTCCTTCACGCTGTAGACCACGGTGCGCGCGCCGCCGGTTTCCTTGGCGCGGCCCATGGCGGCGTCGGCCAGGGCCAGCAGGCGCACCTCGTCCTCGGCATGCTCGGGATACACCGAGACCCCGATCGAGGCGCCCAGGTAGATCGTGTGGCTGCCGACCTCGAACGGCGACTGCAGCGCCGCCAGCAGGCGCCCGGTGACCAGCTTGATCTGGGCCGGGCTCAAGGTGCCGGGCAGCACCGCCACGAATTCGTCGCCGCCGACGCGCGCCAGCGTATCGCTGTCGCGCAGCGTCTTGCGCAGGCGCGCCGCGGCCTGGCGCAGGATGTCGTCGCCGACCGGGTGGCCGAGGCCGTCGTTGACCTTCTTGAAGCCGTCCAGGCCGATGTTGGCGATCGAAAAACCCTGGCCCGAACGGCGCGCGTTGGCGATCACCATGCGGATGCGGTCCGACAGCAGCAGCCGGTTGGGCAGCTCGGTCAGCGCATCGTGGGTCGCCATGTGGCGCAGCTGCTGTTCGGTGGCGCGCTGGGCCGACATGTCGCGGCCCACGGCCAGCAGGTCGTGGCCGCCGGCCAGGGGGGCGACGCGCAGTTCGAACCAGGTGTCGTGCTCGCCGCAGCGCAGCCGTGCCTCGACCAGGATGGCATCGCCGCGCGCGGTAGCGTCGACGATCGCGTTGCGCAGCGCTGCCTGGTCGGTCTCCGGCGCCAGCAGCGGCAGCGCGCTGCCGGCCAGCGGCGCGCCTGCCGCCAGGCGCTGGCGGGCGCGGTGGCTGGCAAAGCGGATCAGGCCGGACGGGTCGAGGCGGAATACGACGTCGCCGGCGGCTTCCAGCAGGTGGTCGAGGCTGGAACCCTGCGCCGCCTGGCTCCCGTGTGTCTGATCCTGTTTCGCTGCAGCGGATGAACTGGAGCCCATTGTGTAAATAGTTGCTTTCTTAACGTGTTCGGAACGTCGGGCGTGCTGTCGGAAACTGCCGAGTGTACCAAATCAGCAAAGAATGTATCACTGAAAGATTCCAATAAGCATTAAAAAGCACAAGCCGCATCGTCGTTGGGTGCCGGGTGCTTGCCGGGTACGCATGTTTGCGCTAGCCTGATTGCCTTATCGATAAGCCGATCGACGCCCCACCCTTGCATTGTCGCCGATATAGTGCAATTAGGAAACTTTTGAGCGTGATCGATGATGCTTCATTGCAACACCGAGCACGCTGCCCACCTCACAGTTGCCGGGAGACGCCCATGAACCGTTTCGATACGCACGAGGTATTCAACCAGGCATCGGCGTTCGCCGACGTCAACCTGTTTGCCTGCGATCCGGCGCTGCGCGAAGGGCTGGCGCGCGAGGGCGGCGGCTGGGCGGCGCCGGGACTGGAGCAGCTCGGCGCCCGTCTCGGCAGCACGGCGGTGCGCGAGCTGGCGCGGCTGGCCAACGAGTTTTCGCCCAGGCTGGTCAACTTCGACCGCAACGGCTGCCGCATCGACGAGGTCGAATTCCACCCGGCCTGGCATGAACTGATGGGCCTGCTCATCGGGAACGGCGCGCATTCGCTGCCCTGGGAAGGCGTCCAGCCGGGCGCGCAGGTGGCGCGTGCCGCCGCCTACCTGCTGTTCGGCCAGGTCGAGAACGGCACGCAATGTCCGGTCACGATGACCTACGCCTCGGTGCCGGCGCTGCGCCAGAACCCGGCGATCGCGGCGCGCTGGCTGCCCAGGATCCTGTCGCGCGACTACGACCCGCGCTCGCTGCCGGTCGAGCAGAAGCGCGGCGCCCTGGTCGGCATGGGCATGACCGAGAAACAGGGTGGCACCGACGTGCGCGCCAACACCACCCGCGCGACGCCGCTGGACCCGGGCAGCGCAAGGGCGCGCTTCGGCGGCGAGGGCGAAGGCGCCTGGAACATCGTCGGCCACAAGTGGTTCTTTTCGGTGCCGCAGTCGGATGCGCACCTGATCCTGGCGCAGACCGACGAGGGTGGCAGCGCTGGTCTGTCTTGTTTCTTCGTGCCGCGCTTCCTGCCCGACGGCAGCCGCAATGCGATCCGCGTGCAGCGCCTCAAGAACAAGCTGGGCAACCGCTCGAGCGCGTCGTCCGAAGTCGAATTCTGCGACGCCGTCGGCTGGATGATCGGCAAGGAAGGGCGCGGCATCCCGACCATCCTCGAGATGGGCAGCCACACCCGCCTCGATTGCGTGCTCGGCAGCGCCGGCATCATGCGCGCGGCGTTGTGCCATGCGCTGCACCATGCGCGCGGGCGCAGCGCCTTCGGCCGACCGCTGGCGCAGCAGCCGCTGATGCAGAACGTGCTGGCCGACCTGGCGCTCGAATCCGAGGCGGCGACGGCGTTTTCGCTCAGGTTGGCACGCTGTTTCGATCAGGTGAGCGACCCGGTTGCCGGTCCGGCCCAGGCGCTGCTGGCACGCGTCCTGACCCCGGCCGGCAAGTACTGGATATGTAAACGCGGTCCGGGTTTTGGCGCCGAGGCGATGGAAGTCATGGGCGGCAACGGTTACGTCGAAGACGGACCGCTGGCGCGCCTGTACCGCGAATTCCCCGTCAATTCGATCTGGGAAGGTTCCGGCAACGTGATGTGCCTGGACGTGCTGCGGGCAATCGCCAGGGGACCCGAAATGCGCGACGCGCTCGAAACCGAGCTGGCTCCGGCAGCCGGGCGCGACGCGCGCTTCGATGCCCATGCGGCGCGCCTGCTCGACGGTCTGGCGGCCTCGGCGCAGGACGAATTCGGCGCGCGCCGGCTGGCCGAAGGGCTGGTGCTGGCGGTGCAGGCCGGCCTGCTGCTGCGCCACGCGCCGGATTACGTTGCCGATGCCTTCGTGGCCTCGCGTATCGCGTGCGAACCCGGCGGCGCCTTCGGCCGTCTGCCGGACGGGGTCGACAGTGCGGCGATCCTGGCGCGGGCACTGGTCGAGACACCGTAATTGCTATCAAGAAACAAATAGTTTTTGTTGTTAAAGACGCGACAAAGCGGCGCGCGGCTGGGATAATGCGGGCCACCAAGTCACAAGCCACCGCATTCCATGTCGATAATGAAACAAGATCCGCGTTTTCCGAACCTGTTCATCCTGAACCATCCCCTGATCCAGCATAAGCTGACGCACATGCGCGACCGCGGCACCTCGACCCGCACCTTCCGCGAGCTGCTGCGGGAGATCACGCTGCTGATGGGTTACGAGATCACGCGCGATCTGCCGCTGACGACGCAACAGATCGAGACGCCGCTGGTCACGATCGACGCGCCGGTCATCGCCGGCAAGAAGCTGGCGATCGTTCCGATCCTGCGCGCCGGCATCGGCATGAGCGACGGCCTGCTGGAACTGGTGCCGTCGGCCCGCGTCGGCCACATCGGCGTGTTCCGCGACCCGGCCACTCACCAGCCGGTGGAATACCTGGTGCGCCTGCCGGACACCACCGAACGCACCTTCATCCTGTGCGATCCGATGGTCGCCACCGGCAACTCGGCGGTGTACGCGGTCGACGTGCTCAAGAAGCGCGGCGTGCCCGACGACCAGATCCTGTTCCTGGCCCTGGTGGCCGCGCCGGAAGGCGTCGAGGTGTTCCACAGGGCGCATCCGGACGTGAAGCTGTACGTGGCGTCGCTCGACAGCCACCTGAACGACCACGCCTACATCATCCCCGGCCTGGGCGATGCGGGCGACCGAATCTTCGGCACCAAGTAAGCGGAACGGGGGAGGGCACATGAGCGACGCGGTCGATGCCGAATTCTTTACCCGCCTGTCGGAACTGAACGACAAGTTCGCAGCCAGCCTGCCGCACACGCTCGGACGCCTGTCCGAGGCGCGCGCGGCCTTCGACCCGGCCCATCCGCAGGCGGCGCTGGTGGACGAGATGCACGCGATCCTGCATACGCTGGCCGGCTCGGCCGCGACTTTCGGTTTCCGGGTGCTCGGCACGCAGGCGCGCGTACTCGAGCAGCGGCTGCGCGTCTTCACCACGTTCGATGCGGTGCTGTCGGCAGACTGGGAGGCCTGGCTGGCCGAACTCGACGTGTACGTGGCCTGGGGGCGGAACGACCCGAAATCCGCCTACCCTAACGATGAGGCCGCTATTTAGCGTTGCCGCAAGGTTCCTGTTCTGAAAACGTTTGATCCAGAACAAACTTTATGATCCTCGATGACCTATATTCACCGTACTGCCGACGCAAATGGAGTTTGTAACGACTCACCGAAGAACCGGTAAAAGTTGGTTTTAGGAATTGTTACATGCTTTTTTTATTTTGCGAAAACCGTGTACATCTGGTTTTATTCGGTATAATTAGGGATCGTTGGATTCGAGTTAGCAGTGCAGTTAGTCTGTCATTTGTTTCTTGCTTCTTCAAACGATCGTAAACGGACGCAAGTCCACTTTAACTGAAATAGGAAATTGTAATGGCAACTGGCATCGTAAAATGGTTCAATGACTCGAAGGGCTTTGGCTTCATCACCCCGGACGAAGGCGGCGAAGATCTGTTCGCTCACTTCTCGGCTATCCAGAGCGCGGGCTTCAAGTCGCTGCAGGAAAACCAGCGCGTCTCGTTCGACGTGACCTCGGGTCCGAAGGGTAAGCAAGCTTCGAACATCCAGCCGCTGTAATATAGCGCCGCTGCATGTCTGGCAAAAAATCCTCGGAATTTCCGGGGATTTTTTTTGCCTGTTTGATTTGTTCCGCTTATTATTTCTGATTGTAAACTCATCAGTTCTGTCAGATCGCTGACTTATTCCGCCAATAGTCCGGCTGGGAATATGCCCGGCGTAGAAAATCGACGAACACGCGGATGCGCAAAGGCAAATGCCGCCGCTGCGCGAACACCGCATGGATATCGTTGCCGGGCGCGGCATATTGCTCCAATACCGGCAGCAAACGGCCAGCCTCGATATCGGCCCCCACTTCCCACATCGAACGCCAGGCCAGGCCACGGCCTTCCAGCGCCCAGGCGTGCAGCACCGTGCCGTCGTTGCACACCATGTTGCCGCCCACTTTCAAGGTGACCGCCTTGCCATGCTCGCGGAAGGTCCAGCCGCGCTGGCTGCCGGCGCTGCTGATCGCCAGGCAGTTGTGGCGCGCCAGGTCTTCCAGCGTCTGCGGCGTGCCATGGCGCTTCAGGTAAGCGGGCGCCGCCACCACGACACGGTAGTTGTCGGCCAGCTTGACCCCGACCAGGTTGGAATCCTCGAGGCTGGCGATGCGGATCGCCACGTCGACGCCTTCGCCGACCACGTCGACCAGGCGGTCGCTCAGGTTGAGATTGACGCTCACCTCGCGGTGCTCGGCCAGGAAGGAGGGCAGCAGCGGCGCCACGTGCTGGCGCCCGAAGCCGGCCGGCGCCGACACCAGCAGGTGGCCACTGGCGCGCGCACTGCGCTCCGACACCGCCGTCTCCGCTTCATCGAGCTCGGCCAGGATGCGCTGGCAGTCCTCGAGGAAGGCCGCGCCCTCGTCGGTCAGCGCCAGCTTGCGCGTGGTCCGCTGCAGCAGCTTGACGCCGAGCCGGCCTTCCAGTGCATCGAGGCGGCGGCCGATCATGGCCGGGGCAATGCCCTCGGCGCGGGCGGCGGCGGACAGGCTGCCGCGCGCGACCACCTCAACGAAGGTGGATATCTGGCGGAAATGGTCCATCGCAGCGTCGGCTCCTCGGCTCATCTGTGACTTATACGCACAGATGAATATATTTATTATCTCGTTTAGTGATGCGGAAGTGAATATACTTGAGAGAACAGCAAACACCAAATTCATCATCAAAACAGGAGCATGCCATGACCATCGCCACCCCATCCGGAATGG
>Ga0308160_10004399_pt1 | contig 15139 bp, 11 predicted proteins | sample PhyFR1_FD_201036 | JGI IMG/M metagenome (GOLD analysis project Ga0308160, IMG submission 201036) | Phyllosphere microbial communities from UC Gill Tract Community Farm, Albany, California, United States - DLSLF.R1 | ecosystem: Host-associated > Plants > Phyllosphere > Unclassified | place: USA...
GTATCCGTTTTACCATTGGAATCCGTTACCGTAAGTTTTACGCTGTAATACCCACAGGAAGGGTAGGCATAGGTAGGAACTTTCTCAGTGGATGTTACCCCGTTGCCGAAATCCCAGAGATAAGAAACGGCATTTTTGGAGTCGTTTTCAAAAGTGAACGTCTGCTGTTCATTTACCGTCCCATCTTTTGTGGCTACTTTAAAATTCGCTACTGCTGTTTCGGACGTATTGGTAGGGATTTCGTTATTATCGCTGGCACAGCTTGACAAACCAAGGCTTATTAAAGAAAGAACAAAGAAAAATCTTTTCATATTATTACATTTTATTTATACAAATCTAATCATATGGTATGTTAAGTAGAGATTGTGTAATAACTTTTAATTTTTTTTTAATTTTTCTAAAAAAAATCAATTATCATTGTTGGTATAAGCATTTCAGTATTCTGTTATTTTAAAGAAATCCCTGAAACTATTTCCGCATCCTGAAAAATAACATTTACCTTTGGATATGAACAACAGGAACCGTGGAAAAAATACAGGGGATGATGAATTATTTGGCCGGAAAAAACAGCTGGATAAACTGAGATCAGCCGTACAGGATATGCACTATCTGCTCAGCCGGAATTATCCGGAAAGAGCCGCTTCCGAACTGGTGGGCAATCATTACCGGTTGAAGACCCGTCAGATCCAGGCGGTACGCGGTGCGGCGTCTTCGGAATCCCAGATCGGCAGCAGGGCATCAAAAGAGCTTCCGCATCAGGATCTGAAGAATAAAGTCATCCATCTGGATGGTTTTAATGTATTGATTTTACTGGAAAGCCTGCTTTCAGGGGCTTACATTTTTGAAGGAGCGGATGGCTGCTTCCGGGATCTTTCAGGGGTACACGGAACGTACAAAAGGGTCATGCAGACCCCAACCTCCATTGAGCTGGTGGCCGGATTTTTCCGGAAGTCGGGTGCGGCAGAGCTGGTCTGGATCTTCGATAAGCCGGTTTCCAACAGCGGAAGGATCAAACAGATGGTCCTGGACTATTCAGTTGAGCATCACCTGAGCTGGAGTGGCGAACTGGAATTCAATCCGGATAAATTCCTGGTGGAACATGCCGACATTGCTGTTTCTTCCGATGCGTGGATTCTGGACCACTGTAAAAACTGGTTTAATCTTGTAGGCCATCTGATCGCAGAAGAAACTTTTCCTGTAAACCTGGTTAAAATGATTGAACCATGAATTTTAAAGAACTTGTTCCTTTCTTTTCAGATGAATGGAAACAGAAATATCAGTCTGTTTTAGCGGAAGAACATCTGAAATCGATAGTTGAAAATATTCAGAAATTCAAAGACGGAATTTTAGCCTGGGACCTGCCTTTCTTTAATGAAGAAGTAAACCCCGACCGTGACAAAAGCTTCCGGCTGTTCATCTCTATTCTCGAATCTGGAAAATCAGATCACGAAAAGGCCAGACAGCTGGAAAAAATTTCTTTTGAACATTGGCTGGATCTCCTGGGGCAACGGCTGACTTCCGCAAGCCTGCGGGATGAAAAGGCCATTCCGCCATTACAGGAAACCCTGATTGAAGCCTGTGAACAACCATTCAACTGCGAAATCACCATGGCCCAGAGAGCCTGGGAAAAACACGTCGGAAGAAAAGACGACCGTTTCTGGGGCGAAGTAAAAGGCAACAACCGCCAGAAACAGCAGATGGTCATGGAAAAAATCAATTATATCCTCCATCATAAAACCTGGTGGAACCTTTTCTTCCATTACAAACACGGGCTTGTGTATGAAGTCCGTGAAGCGGAAGGCCACGGCATCCGTTGGAACCATAACGGAACCCGGCTGATCGGCTTCCTGGAAATTTTTATTAATGAATAAATAAATGAACGTGATCTCAGGAGAAATTGGAGAATGGGTTGAAAGTTGAAAGAGGAAAATTGGAAGTCTTTTCTGTCCATTTTAAATATGGGCGATGTTTAAAAATAAGATCTTAAATTTTATAGCCTAATTTGAATCCTGGCTTTAAAAATATCCCTGATTTTATGACTGTGTTTTTTTTAATTACGGTTCTGATAGGATTTCATCCTATCCTATAAAAAGCCGTCCCTTCGGGACTTTAAACATGATTGTTTAACTTGATCTTGATTGTAATTGAATAATTAACAATAATATAAGGATAAAAAGAATAAAAATGATCATGAATTTTAAATAGAGTTTATACTTCACGGAGTACAGACAGGATCATTAGATATTTGACACTGTTGTCGATAGGTTGACGGAAGAAACTTCCGGCATCCTGCTTCCCTCTTCCAGCCTTTTAACCCTCTTTCTCATTAGTTTAACGACTTTTATTGATGACAACCGTTCTGCTGATTTTTACAACCGGTTCTGCTCGGCGGTCCTGGTTCCTGTCTTGGCCTCTTTTACCTTTTGGTTGCCAAAATTATATTTCAGATTGACCATGAAATACTGCGTATCCCGGTAATCTTTAAAATACTGATTCTGGTCGGCATATTTTGTAGAGAGCGTATTTTTATCTGTGCGGAAAATATCGTTGAATACCAATCCGGCTTCCAGGTGTTTGTCAAACATTTTTTTATTGATGATCACCGTTGTTTTCTGCGAAGGGCTGATGTCGAAAGATCCCTGTATGGTTTTCGAATTGTAAACATACGAGATGTTCAGGTCCCAGGTTTTGGCTTTATCCAGCGTGATCTGTGTGGAAACATTGGCATTGTAGAAAAAGACCTCATTTTTGTACAGGGCAGCATCGGTTCCAAAGAAATAACTTTCCTGGTATTCGCCCATCGCAAAGAGATTCAGCTTCCAGAAAGGTTTAACGGAAAAGCTTTTTGAGAGATTAATGCCTATATTTTTTCCATGGTCGATGTTGGTATAATGATAAACGGTTTCAAATGTCTGCGGGTCTTGGACGGAGATTTCCATGGAAGGATCTTTGATGTAGCTGAAATAGGTTTCAAAATTCCAGTCTTTTAAGGTATAAGTAAGGCTCAGGTTATGGATTACCGCCGATCTGAGGTTCGCATCTCCCTGAAAGTAGGCGTACAGATTATAATAGGATTTTGAAGGATTCAGAAAATCGTAATTCGGGCGGTCGATTCTTTTTCCGTAAGAGAATCCGAGCTGCTGCCCGTCTTTCAGGGTATACATCAGGTAAAAAGTAGGGAAGAGCCCTGTTCTTACCTTCCGGTTTTCAACAACCGGATGATCGGATCCGGTTTTAATCCATGTGGTTTCAGCACGAAGCCCGGCTTTTACTTCCCATTTTTCCCATTTGTATCCGGAGGAAAGATAGGCCGCAAAAATATGTTCACCGTAATTGAAACGGTTGCTTTTTCCAGGATCCGGCAGCAATGTTCCGTCTGTTCCGTTCAGAAAACCGAGATCGCTTTGGTTTCTCACAAAGCTGTACTTCAATCCGCTTTCCAGTGTGATTTTATCAGGGGAATACCGGTAATCCAGCTGGGTGGAATACAGGGAAATATCCTGGACGTTTCTGCTGGCAAAACGGTTGGTGCCCTGAGACTGGCCTGCAAAATCCAGCAGGGTTTCCACCTCCTGGCTTTCTTTAAAACGTTTGATGCTGAAATTATTCGCCCAGGTCAGGTTATGGTTTCCCGATTTCCGGTCATACGTCAGATAACCGTTGAAGTTGTTATTGTATAATCTTCTCTGATTGGACGTCAGGTAGTAGGATTGCTGCTGACCGGTTTCCGTATTGAAAATTCGGGTCGGAATGAGGTAATGGCCGTTTCTGTCCGGTGAATTATTGCCGTCGAAACCGAACTGAATGGCAGACAGGCTGTCCGGGGCATATTGTCCGGAAAAGTTGTACACATGCTGTTCCCGGGCATTTGTTTTTCTTACCATATCGCTTTCCCAGCGGGTTTTATCCTGATCAAAAGTAACCACATCGTAATTATAACGCACATAATTTCCGGTCACGAAATTATAATTTCCAGTCAGCTGCCATTTCCCGGTATTATAAGACTGTGAAGTCCCGATCAGTCCTTTGGCATAGGTGGCCTGCGTATAGCGGGTGGAGATTCTGCCTTTATAGCCGGAAAGCACATTCTGCTTCATTTTGATATTGATGATGGCACTTCCCTGGGCTTCATACTTTGCAGGCGGATTGGTAATGACTTCTACGGAAGAGACGTTGTTGCCGTCGGTATTTTCCAGAAGCTGCTTCAGCTGCTCCTGGCTCATCAGTGTTTTTTTATCATTGATGGTAACCATGATTTGGGCACTGCCCCGTATACTAAGTTCTTCACCCTTTACCAGGATATTCGGCGTATTCTTCAGGATTTCCCAGGCATTCAGGTTTTGCAGCGGGGTCTGATCGATATTGAATTCCAGCCGGTCGATCTTCCTTTTCAGGATGGGTTTTTTAGCGGTCAATTTTATCTGTTCAATGCTTTTTACCGTGTCTCTTTTCAGGATAATGTTCAGGGGCGTATTGTCTTCAACTACAATTTCGTAATCTGCGTAATCCGGTTTTTTAATGCTTAGCGAAACGGGAAAAGCGGCTATGCCTTCAAGAATAAAGTTGCCTTCCCGGTCGGAATATAAAGTTTTTTTACTTTCCCGGATTTCAACGGCGGCTCCGGCAACCGGCTCACCTTTTATATTTTCAATATGGCCCCGGATGTTCTGGCTCCATAAAAGTACCGGAAGCAACAATAACAACATTCCGTAAGCTTTTAGTATTGATGTTTTCATTTGAATAATTTTCTCCAAAATTGAGGCGATCTACCCGAAAGTTTTGTTAATGAACGGTTAATGCAAGGTTAATGGTCATTTTGAAAGGAAATTGATTGTATTTTTGAAACATCAATACAGCTTGAATCAGGAAGTCTATAAATTAAAAAGAATATTGATGCCTTCACTTAATGCGTTATAGTTTGCCATAAAAAATGAACAGAAAGAAAAATATCACCGTCGCCGTATTCGCATTCAGCCTTTTGGTCCTGGTTGTCCTGCAGGGATATTACCTTTACAATTCGTACCGCCTGGAAGAAAAAGAGCTGAACCGGCAGGCGCAGGTGATGGCTGAAAAAATACAGGAAAAGATGGAAGCGGCCCAGACGGGAATCCGGGAAGACCGGCTGGTACAGGACTTCGAGAAACTGAAGGGAGAAATCGTCATTCAGAAGGAGGAAATTACCCATCCGGAAAAACTGTACCGTTCAGAAGCGTTTTACAGCAAAAAGCTGGAGGCAATGCTCCGAAAAAATGCCGATAGTTCCGGATTCCGGATCGCCATGAAAAATGAGATCTATTCCGTATACGATGAGGTGCGGAAAAAACAACTGCTGCCTGAAAAACGTTCTATTATTCTGTATCAGACCATAGAAAAAATGAAAAAGCCTTTGGTGGTGAATGAAGGAAAATGGACCAGCCGCCAGACCAGTAAAGACACCAACCGGAATCTGAGTGAGAAGAATGCGTATCTCGTGAAATCCAGGTCTTCTTTTCAGCTGCTCAACCTTCAATTCCTGATTTTGAGAAAGATTATTCCGCTGATCATCATCAGCCTGCTGATCGTTGCCCTGATCATCGTCCTGTTCCGGAACAGCATCAGAAACCTGAACCGCCAGGAAAAGAAAACCGCCCAGCTGCATACCACCATCGATTCGATAGCCCATGAGCTCAATACGCCCATTACGACCCTGAAGTTTTCCATTGCCCGCTCCCCTGATCCGGAGTCCAAAGCCGTACTGGAGCGCCAGATCAGGCGACTGGAAAATATTGTGTCTTCGATCCATACCCATGATGCCGATGATATTCTGATCAGCAAAAAAGACTTGGGGGAATATTTTGCTGAGATTAAGAAACAGTTTACTGCGATCGGCTTCGGCATTACCCTGGAATTTTCTGAAAATAAATTTTTATATCTGAATGATTTCCGGCAGATGATGGATAACCTTATTGACAATTCCGCCAAATACGGCGCCGATGAAATTGAGATTTCCGTAATCATGAACGAAACCGTAGAACTAGAGATCTCCGATAACGGCATCGGAATACCTGAACAGGAACACCGTAATATTTTCGAAAAATATTACCGGGTCAGCAGGGAAGTGAATAAGCATACCAATGGTCTTGGGGTCGGGCTTTTTTTAGTGAAAAGAATTGTGGATAAATACAGGGGCCGTATTGAAGTAAGGTCCCGGGAAAGGGGTGTTTCATTTAAAATTACCATATCTGATGAAGCCTAAAATTTTACTGGTGGAAGACGATCCGGACCTGGGAATGGTCCTGAAGCAATACCTGGAGTTTTCAGATTTTGAAGTGCGCTGGATTCCCAACCCTGAAGAAATCCTGAATGACAGAAAATTAATAGACGGCTACCAGCTGGCAATCCTGGACGTTATGCTTCCCGTGATGGACGGTTTTGAACTTTCCAGGGAAATCCGGAAAACCTCGGAAATCCCTTTCCTGTTCTTAACGGCAAAAGGCCAGAGCATCGACCGGATTTTAGGGCTTAAGCTGGGTGCGGACGACTATATCACAAAACCCTGTGAACCGGAGGAACTGATTCTTCGGATCGGGAATATCCTGAAGCGTCAGCAATACGCCGTGCAGACGGTTATCAGTATAGGCGATTATTCTTTTATTCCTTCGCAGTTCCGGCTCATCTTCAAAGACGAAGTTACACAGCTTACGGAAAAAGAATCGGAGCTATTGCTTTTGCTTTCAAAAAAGAATCACCAGATCATCAGCCGGAAGGAGATCCTGGAAGCCATCTGGGGTGAGAACGATTATTTCTTCGGAAGGAGCCTGGATGTTTTTATGACGCGGCTCAGGAAATACCTGCAGCATGATAAGCGGATCCGTTTTGACGCCGTCCGCGGTATCGGCTTTAATATTGAATTTCCGGATTAATTTTTTCCTGCGTAAAAACATTGCGCATTACCCGGATAATTTTGTCGGCGTAATATAAAAAGCAATGGAATCTTTTCATCCACATTTTACGCAGAACGAATGGGAATCCTGTCTCAGGGTACTGGATGCCCTGAAAGATGAGCCTTTTCAGAATCCCGACAATCAGGTTTTCTCGGGCCTGATCACGAAAATCCATAAGAATGCCAAAAAACAGAACCGCCAGGAAAGTTATTTCCGGATGAAATCGCAGGATCTGGAGGTCAATTCCGGATCGGTGCTGATGAAAAAGGCTTTGGCAGGTGCTTCCGCTTTTTATGATGATGAAAAGCACGACATGCAACTCATGAAACTGCAGATCCCGAAAAACTGCTATTGCTGCAACCAAAGCTATCACTATGCCCATTCCTTTTATACAAGACTGTGCCCGACCTGTGCGGAAGAAAATTATGAGAAACGTTTTCTCTCAGCCGATTTAACGGGAAGGAATGCCATTTTAACGGGCGGACGGGTAAAAGTTGGTTTCGCCACAGCCCTAAAACTGCTGAGAAACGGAGCCAGCCTGGTTCTGACGACGCGTTTTCCGGCATTGGCTCTGGAAACCATGCAACAAGAATCCGATTACGAAGACTGGAAAGACCGGTTGTGGATCTATGGACTGGACCTGAGAAGCCTAAAAGCGATTCAGGAATTTATCGGTTTTTACAGATCGAATTTTGAGACGCTGGATATTCTCATTAATAACGCTGCCCAGACGATTAAATATCCCGATGCGTATTATTTACCGATCATTAGAAAAGAAAATGAAATGCTGGTGGAATTTAAAGACCATCAGAAACTGATTCCGAACCTGACGCCGGTTTTCGCAGAGATCGGGCAGCTGGAATATGCGCAGAATGAAGAAACACCGGTAGAACTGACGCGTTTCGGGCAGCCGGTGGATTACCGGGAGAAAACAAGCTGGAACTCCACGCTGGAAGAAGTTTCGATGTACGAACTGGTGGAGGTGAATTTAATCAATCACATCGCGCCGTATTTCCTGATCAAAGAACTGAAACCTTTCATGAAAGCTTCCTCCTTTAAAGAGAAATTCATCGTGAATGTCACTTCTTCGGAAGGTATTTTCAGCTACAGCAATAAAACGATGTTCCATCCGCACACGAATATGACGAAAGCTGCTTTGAATATGATGACGCTGACGTCGGCCAAAGAATTTGAGAAAGAGCAGATCTATACGACAGCGGTGGACGTAGGCTGGATCTCCACGGGAGCAAAAGAAAGTTTACGAAAGAAACAATTTGAGCAGGGATACATTCCGCCACTGGATCCGGTAGATGGTGCAGCGAGGATCCTGCATCCGGTGGCGGAAGGAATCCGGGGAAATTATTACAGCGGGGTTTTACTGAAAAATTATAAAATCAACAGCTGGTAAAAATATAAAAGTTAGTCCCAAACGGAGGCCGTGGTTTAATCGGAAAAATGTATTCCCTGCACGGAATGGATGCGGGTTCAAATCCCGCCGGCCTCCCCAGATTGAAACGGTAGCTCAATGGAAGAGCACTGGCCTGCCACGCCAGGGGTTGCGGGTTCGGGTCCCGTCCGTTTCTAAGAGCGTATCGTCTAATGGAAGGACGTCGGCTTATCATGCTGGAAATGCAGGTTCGAGTCCTGCTGCGCTCCCATGTAAAACGTAAAAGAAATAGTTTAATCCGGAAAAACGTGCTCGCGGAAGGGTATTTTACCGGTTCGATCCCGGTTTTCTTTTACTTTATAAAATAGAAGGTTATGCTTAAAAGAGTATTGATTTTTTTTAAAATTATCGAAGAAATTAAACTTCCGGTGCCGATGCAATGGAAAGAAAGGCCGCCTGTGGAAACACCGAGTGTGGTAATACCACCAGTAATCAGCCGGCAGCAAACGGTACAAAAGGAAATCCGGAAAAATGCTGAAATGGTTTTAAAGGAAAAAGGACCTGCCGGGAATAAAGAAAAAATTAAAGATATTGCCGGTTATACAAAAGATTACAAAGAATATTGCCTTGAAAAAACGAGCAACCAGCATCTCTTAAAAGCTTCCGGTTATAAAGTGATCAACCGGACAGAGAGTACCGAAGTGCTCCATATTGCCGGAGATGCCTTTGTGACCCATAACGAGCACAAAATGCTCCGTCTTGAAAAAGGATATTTCATCAAATACATCCAGCAGGAATATAATCCCATCACCCAACTCAACGAAAATGCCTACGACTGAAACGCTTAAAAAATACAGGATATTCTCCCGTGAAGATCTTCAGGAAGTTGATGTGAACGAATATTCTTCGGTGGAGATCTATGCAAAAAATACCGGTTTTGACTGTACGGAAATCAACGGGAACCTGATCCTGCGGGGCGAAGGCTGCCGTTTTCCCGAGCTCAAGACCATTAGAGGAAACCTTTCTGTGGATGCGGGCCATTGTGTGCTTAACCATTTGAAGACCGTTGAAGGGAATTTCTCCATGCACCGGGCGGCAGAGCTGGACCGGCTTGAAAAAGTAAAAGGAAATATAAAATGCATTGTTGATTTCAGTTTTAAAAATTTAATGACGGTAGGAGGAAGCCTCGATCTGAAAAATGCTATGGTCTATGCAAGAGGTAAAAAGCTGGTAAAGGGAAGAATCATCATTCCCATCCACCATCAATATCAGGTAGATCACCTGCCGAAGGACGGAATTTTTAATGCCGACGTTTTCGGGGACGGTATTGTTTTTCCGCACCGGGAAATATACGGGAAAATTAATGTTTTCGGTAAAAATATTTCGTTTCCGGTTCTGGAACTGATCCATGGTACTTTTAAAATCGAAGGCAGGAAAAGATCGGAGACGCCATCGGAAATCGGATTTCCGGAACTGAAAAAAATAGCCGGAACCCTCATTATTGAAAATACGGAGGTGTTGATTGAAAATACGCGGTTTCCGAAGTTAGAATCGATCCACGGCTTGCTCAGGCTCGAAAGAAAAAGCAGGTCTGAAACGGCGTTTCCCGAATTAAAAAGGATCACCGGTGCTTTAAATATAGGAAATACAAAAGTTGATTTTCCAAAGCTGCTTGAAATAAAAGGGCATGTGCAATTGCTGAATAATTCCCATGCCTGTTTCCCGGTGCTGGAAAGCTCAGGAAATGTTATGATCAAAAGGGGCTCGGCTGCGGATCTGCCGGAACTGAAAGTGGTAAACGGGCTTCTCGAGAATAACGGTTCCGAAACATGCGAACTGATAAAACTTGAAAAAGTGACCGGGTATTTGAATACGGCAAATATTGTGGCCAAAAACCTGATTGAAGCAGGGACTCTCGTCATGTATAAATATTCTGAATTCGATCATCTGAAAAGAATCAATCAGGGAATACATTTCACTGGCAGTGTGAATTTCAAATCGTTGGAATACATTAATTATTTTACGGATGAGCAGCAGAAGGGTTCAGAATTTCCGTCGTTAAAGGAAATCAACCATTATCTTTACGACGGGAACGGACACTTTGAGGATCTGGCGAACCATATTTATTTTAAAGTGACCGATCGTATCTATCTTACCAAAGATAAATTCATCATCGCAAGGGGACGCCTGCCCAATATCAACCGGCCGGATCTTCCTGCCTTAAAAAAGCTGGTTTCCGTTTTAAAATTGAGACACCGCAGTTTTCAGAATTTTATCACCCGGGAATATGAAAGGGAATGGACGAATTACGACACGCCCCACTTTTTAAAAATTTTAAATAAAATAGAAAAGCTTTGGGATGATACCGAAATGATAAAATTTGAAGAATTTTTCAATTCGAACGACCTGGAATTCAGAATTTTCTGTTTCAGCTATCTGGGGGTCGGGACTTTAATGACGAAACTTGGAGCAAAAAAAATCAATCAGGAAGAAATCCGGGTTCATTATTTTAAGTATGATAAAAATGGAAACGAATCTGCGGCAAAGAGAACCAATCATTATGAAGTCTATCAGGTGGAAAACGAAAAACTCGGAATTCCTGTCTGGGGAAGGGTAGAGAAACATTCGTACGCGGTGAAGTGCTGGTGCCCGTCGACCAACGGAGAACACTGGCTCTGGATAGAACCGCAATATAAAAATAGTGCATTAGCCGCCATTGCATCGACCTTCAGGATTCACGAGAATGTAATTCCCCACATCAAAGCGCTGAAAAGACAGGGTGATCTGCTGCTCTGCGAACTGAAAAAAGAAGTAATCCCGAAAGGAGAGGTGCGGCCGTTGACGGCAAAAGAATATTTCGGCCTCCTGGAAGCGGAAACCTAAAAACGGAAACAATAGTTTAATGGGAAAAACATTTCAAGCTGAGAAAAGTTACAGGTTCGATACCTGTTTGTTTCTATTTAAAATAAAATATCATGAAAGACTTAAAAGAAATCTTAAATACAATACTTAAAGAAAAGAACGGATACGTTACCTTTCTCACCGGAGCCGGGATTTCTGCGGAAAGCGGTTTGCCGACTTACCGTGCTATCGACGGGATCTGGATCAAGGGAACCAAATACCACCGTCCCGAAGAATTCGGAACTTATAAATATTTCAGCCGTAACCAGGAAGAAGTCTGGCAGTATAATCTGTTCTGGAAAAAGATGATCGAAGAAGCGAAACCCAATCCCGGACATCTCGCCCTCACGGAAATCGAAATGCTGCTGGGAGACCGCTTCAGGCTGATTACCCAGAATGTAGACGGACTTCACCGGGAAGCCGGTACCCAAAAGGTTTATGAAATCCACGGAAGCAAGCACAAAGTACGCTGTTCCAAAGAATGCAGCGAGCCGGTTGATATTCCGGAAAATATTCCGTCTAAAGAATATACCGAAGACCTGACACCTGAAGATATCGATCACCTGAAATGCAGGAAATGCGGAAGCTGGCTCCGGCCGAATACTTTATGGTTTGACGAGAGTTATAACGAAAAGAATTATTATTTCGATACGGCTTACGATATTGCCGATCATACCGATATTCTTTTTGTAGTCGGAACTTCAGGCTCCACGGCTTTGCCCGTCGGTATTGTGGAAACCGTAAAGATCCGTGCTCAATGGATCGTGCTGATCAATCCGGAAAGCGATACGTATTTTGACATCATCCTTAAAGGAAGCAAGACGCTGCGTGCCATCCGCGAAAGCAGTTCGAAAGCACTTCCGGAATTAAAAAAGATGATTGAGGAAATCGTAAAATAAGATGCCGGCTAAAAAATCAGATTAACGGGCTGGGAGAGGGAAGCAGGATACCGGACGTTTTTTCTTGCCTTTGGTTATTCAACTGAACATACAATAAATGGCACCGGCTGCAGGTTGAAATAAAAACGAACAGTTACAAAGGCAAATCTCGAATTTTGTTTTAACACAGAAAATAAAAATTAAAAAAAATGAATACTTATATCGATATTGGAATCAATTTAACCAATAAACAGTTTAATAACGAACATGAAGAGATCATCAACCGTGCTCTTGATCATGGAGTAGAGCAGATGATCCTCACCGGAACCAGCGTCCGTGGAAGTAAGGAATCGGCGGAAATTGCAGAAGATTATCCGGACATCTTATTTTCAACAGCAGGAATTCATCCCCATGACGCGAAATCGTTCAACAGCGAAAGCATCAGCGAACTCAGGAATTTACTGAAACACGACCACGTGGTGTCCGTCGGGGAATGCGGACTGGATTTCGACCGGGATTTTTCGCCAAGGGCCATCCAGGAAAAATGTTACCGCGCCCAGCTTGAATTATCGGTTGAGGTCAATAAGCCGCTGTTTCTTCATGAAAGGGCTGCGTTTAAAAGGTTTAATGAAATTACGGATGAATATCTATCCCGGCTTCCGGAAGCCGTGGTGCATTGTTTCACCGGAACTTTGCAGGAAGCGAAAATTTACCTGGATAAAGGGTTTTATTTGGGATTTACCGGTGCGGTCAGCGATCAGAACCGGTTTAAGCATCTGGAGGAAGTGATCCGCTATGTTCCGCTCGACCGGATGATGGTTGAAACCGATGCTCCCTTCATGCTCCCGAAAAATATGCCCAGGATGCAGAACCGCAGAAACGAACCTGCATTCCTGCCGTATGTTGCCCAGACCATTGCCCATTTAAAAAAGATCAGTCTTTCCGAAGTGGCCGGTGCAACAACCGAAGTGGCCCGGAATTTTTTCAGGATATAAGCGGTATGGGTACAGCAGTGAGCACCGTCAGTTTCAAATGTGGATAGGCTTTCGGCCGGAAGATAATCCGGAAAGCCAATAATTCCCGACGGATATTTAGAATTAAGGCGGAATGGATGGACGAAACGGTTTACAGGAGTTGTTTGAATTAAAAAGAGTGTTTTACATCGTAAAACACTCTTTTATATAGAACCAAAGGTTGGAATAGCAAAACCTTCCGGCTAACGGTTATAGACTTTTAATAGCGGATTCGAGAGCCAGCTCGATCATCGGCTTCAAAGCTTTCTCCCTTTGGTCGGCCGAAATATTTTCATGGGTTGGAATAATATCCGAAACCGTAAGAATTGTGGCTGCATTTTTCCCTAAATGTCGGGCATTGGCAAACAGTCCGAAAGCTTCCATTTCTACGGCCGGACAGTTGTACCGGGTAGCAATTGCCGGAACAGCCGGGTCTTTCCTGTAGAAAATATCACTGCTGTGGATATTGGTAGCTTTTGCCGTAAGCGACATTTCTTCTGCCGTTTCGTTAATGATGCCGAAAATATTTCCCTGATGCGAAAGGATTTCCTCTTCAATACCCCACGCATATTTGGCGTAGGTGCTTTCGCTGGCTGCCTGTTCAACATTCAGAAGGTCGAAGACCTTCAGGTCTGTAGTATAAGCACCGCAGGTTCCGATCCGGATAATGGTGTCCACTTCATATTCCGTAAACAGCTCAAAAGAATAGATACCGATGCTTGGGAAACCCATGCCGCTTGCCCCTACCGTAATCTCTTTACCTTTGTAAAGACCGGTATAATAGAAAATACCTCTGGTCTGGCTGACCAATTCTGCATTTTCCAGGAAATTTTCCGCAATATATTTGGCCCGTAACGGATCTCCGGGCTGCAAAACAACTTTGGCGATCTCTCCTTTCCGGGCACTGATGTGAATACTCATAATTTTTTTATTTGAAACCGCAAAGATAAGAAAATGCTGATTGCAATACACTCTTTCTGCACACAGAACAGATGAACCACTGCATTTGTACATTATATATAGTTATAATAAACACTCTATCCAATAATTCATAGCCGGTACTAAAAAGCATAACGAACATATCAGTCTATTCACCCAGAAATTCTTACAGCCGATAAATTCTAAAACCTTTCCATTCTAAAAATTCATTTGAATTACTAACAAACCCATGCCCCGCGGATTTAACCCTTTAAGGTTTTCAAAACCCTGAAGGGTTATCTTCCAATCGATCTAACTCCATTCTCTTCTAACCTCTTCCACACATCCTCCCTCCAGCCCAATAACTCTCCAACCCCCAAACTCCCAAACACTCCAACCCCAACCTCTTCCACGCATCCTCCCTCCAGCCCAATAACCCTCCAACCCCCAAACACTCCAACCCCAACCTCTTCCACGCATCATCCCTCCAACCCTTCACTCTCCAACCCTCCAACCCCCAAACCCCCAAAACACTCCAACCCCCAAACCCTCCCACCCAAAAGCCCTCCACCCCTCTTTCTCCACCTTTTTTCAACCTTAATCCCGGCCTCAGGCCTAATGTAGCCTTTGTTTCCCCTTAATGTGGATAAGTGCGTGTTTTTGCTTAACGTGTGCTGCTGTAGTTCTTTACCGGTTGTATTTACCCACAGGATACGCTAAAGATGAATAAAATATGAACAAAATGTGAATTGGATTTGGAGGATTGGGCGAGAGTTTCTATCTTTGCACCACTGAAAACGAGAGTAGATCAGTAAAGCGCAGAAGAGCTTTTAGATAAGCGGATATATTTTTTAAGAGCACTACTTTAAGTAGGGGATATACGGAAGGCTTTTATTTAAGGTAAAAACGCTTTTCTTATTTTATAAGAGATACGGTATATACTTAATTTAAGCTACGCTGAACCGGCTTTAATTTCTGAAAACTTTTTTTTAAAAAAGGGTTGCGGGATTAAAAAAGATGCGTATCTTTGCAGTCCGGTAAAACGGGAAGCGCAGGAGTAGGGGATCAGGGTGTTGAGAGAAGGTTAGGGTTAACAAGAAACTTTAATTTATTTTCAAA
>Ga0308160_10004400_pt1 | contig 15134 bp, 18 predicted proteins | sample PhyFR1_FD_201036 | JGI IMG/M metagenome (GOLD analysis project Ga0308160, IMG submission 201036) | Phyllosphere microbial communities from UC Gill Tract Community Farm, Albany, California, United States - DLSLF.R1 | ecosystem: Host-associated > Plants > Phyllosphere > Unclassified | place: USA...
GACTTTGAGCGACGTGGTGTTCGGCGTGAGACCTGTCTAGAGCGGGGTGTGCGGGACGACGAGGGTGTCGCACCGTACGCCGGCGGCTGAGCCTGAGGCTGGGGTGTTGACGGGGTCATCTTGCTAGGACCCGTTGGCGCGGTATGGGTTGAAGAAGGTCGCTCAAAATGGGCAGCGAGATGTTATCCGGGCGTGCGTAGCTACTAGACGGTCACCGACGATGTATGGGTGACTATCAGAGTGTGAACAGCCTCTTGAATGGTGAAACGAGAGATTCCGAGATAGCATGGGCAGAGTGGAGGTGATATCTGGGATTAATTTGGAATAATCAATATAACAATAAACGATTGACGCGACTGATTTCTGGTAAACAACCTTTGAATCAACCTTACATCTCAGACATCAATCAACTAACCCTATATCAACATCGACAATAGCAGCAACGAATACGACAATCGAATAACGACAACTTCATTAATATCGAATACGCAGATGATGGACGAGGTGGACCAAACGCCAATGGGTCAACCAAAGGTACAGGGTGTTTTGGGCACTCTTTGGCTAGTTGCCAAAAAGACTGGACTGGATATGCAAAGCTTCCCAATAGATGCGGACAAGGTTACTATTGGACGGTACGTTCGTCTTATTGCTTCCATCATAGCATACTGATCAAATAGGGACTGGGACTCTGATGTGAGCTACCACACCTGCTTGTGCAAGGGTAACTAATGATTAGATCCGACTTTACTTCTCCGATGTTTCAAAGTTACACTGCGAGATCAAATTCGATTTGATTACAGGCGATGTAAGCTAAATCTTCTTGAGAGAGGGCTAGCTGATCCACAGGCATCAATACACGTCCATGGAACGCATGGAGTCAAGCACGCTCCCCAAGGTGGCGAGCTCAGTGCCTATAAACCCCCATCAATAATCCCCCTATCCAACAACGACAATTTCATGGTCCGAAAGAAGCTATTCCGATTCGAGTATGGTCACGAAGATGCACTTATCGATACTCCACCCATGCAGTCCGTGCCCCTCCCCTCCGATTCACCTGTCAAAGCTTCGCCAGTACCAGAACGAAGAAAAAGGGTCTCACACAGAATGTCTCTAGTTCCTTCGGGCAAGAACTTCGAACCTTTTGCATCGCCTATCAAATCTCGACGCCATAGTATCATCGGACTAGGTGAGGGACCGCAGATCATCAGAACCCCGAAGAAGTCGGTGTTGGCTCAGCAGATTGAAGAAGAGGAGGAATATCAGGAGGAAGAAGAGGATGTCGTTATTGAGGCTGTGGATGGGGAAGAGGGAGACGTGCTGTACGTCGAGACCCGCGAAGAAGAAGAGATCAAGGTAGGTTGTTCTTGATCCGTTTTCACAGCGCTCATAATGTAGTCCGTCCACAACAACCCCTTCATGACTCCTCAACAGAAGCGAAAGGCGCCGTTGCGAAACACGAGTGCCGTACCTCGAACTCGTCAACTACACACCACCCCCGTCGAGAAAAGTCACCAGGAGGCAGACGGCACTGCTTCACCGCATACACCTCGATCGGTCCCACTACCACCTACTGCCGATACTCCATACGGATCTGTCGAGAGCACACCTGCCAAGACCCCACGTTCCGTTCCACTACCCCCGGCAGATAACACTCCCTATCAAGTCACCGCCCAGGTCGCCATGTCCACGCCAAAAGGACCGTTCTCTCTGCATAAAGCTCTGCTCCTTCGATCAGCTAGGAAGGCATGGCAATCAAGCCAAGCTCAGAACGTTGAGGGTGCAATCGTCAACGGGGATATCACTACCAAGAGAAAGTCTCTTAGCCCCAAGGGTCAAGCGAGGAAGAGCCTCACTTCCGCACCAGTGGAAGAAGAGAGTGTGGAGGAGGAAGAGGACGAAGATGAGGATGGTGAAGAAGGACAGCTACACTGGGTGTACGAAGACGGACGAGCTTCCGTCTCGATGGATGAGTCGGATGAGTCTATCGACTCGCTTGAGGCTGACCAGGCGCTTGATATCGTAAGTGCTCGCCCGCTTCTGCAAGATCATTGCTGACTTTCGCAGCCCGGTCAAGGCATCATCTCATTCGGCGATACGTCTGCAGCCGAGGCGGAAGAGTATGCCCTCAATGAGAGTGTCGACGACGAAGAAGAGTTCAGGGAAGAGGACGATGACGAGGCATCTGCCGAGCAAGAGAACGACTTCGAGACTGCAGAATACGACGAAGAGATCGATGAACTGGAGTCCATGGAAGAGGAGGACCAACCCGCTGTCGAGGTTATAGCAGCTCCCAATACTCCTGTAAGCACTTTTCAACACAGGGCTGCGCCGCACTGACACCTAGCGACGACCTCTCGAGCGGTTTTACACTCCCCAACCACAACGAACAATGGCCGCTGGACCAAGACGATCCCTCGCCAGCATCGGGGGACCTCCTACTCGTTTGGCGCGATTGCCTGAGACTCCTGCTGGTCCTAGTTCACGAATGCCAGCTACTCCTGGCTCGCTAGGTCCACCTAGTCGAAAATTTGTTCCACCTGTTGATGATGAGGACGATGAGGGTGAAGAGGTTGACCAGGCTCCTTGTACTCCGGTCAAGCGAGACGTCAATCCTGCCCTACTAGCCGAGGTGACTCATTCGTCACAGCAACGATTTCTTCAGCTGATTAGCAGGCAAAGAGACGAAGGGAGACTCTGGGTACACCTCGAGCGCTGCCAACCCTTCCACCAAGCTTCAAAACCCCAGTAAGAGAAGCTTCTCTACGAAACGCCAGGACTCCTTCGCATCCCGCCCTAGCACCAACCACCCCTGAAGTCGACTCCGATAACGACTCCAAGGCTGCAGTGCCAATGACACCCCTCCAAAAGGTTCAAAAGGAGCTGAACCTGTTGCGAAGGCAGAGCGTTCAGCGAGAATCTCGAAGCGATCCCAATAGACGGGCTACCGTCAGCTTTGCTCTTCCATCCACCCCGGCTCGACCTCAGCCTCAGGCTTCCGCTTCGTATACTGTTGTTGGGAACCGACAATTGCCTGCAACTTTCGCCATGACTACGGAGGAAGATGAGGAGGTTTCCGGTGGATCCGAGGGGGGATTCGACGACGATGAGGACCTTGTCGATAACAATGAGCAGGAAGCACAGGAGGTGCGACCAAGACTTAACGCCTCTGATTCCCCGACTTGTGCTGGCTTGAAGCAAATGTCCTTCACGCCTCCCCTCATGGCCGGACAGGATGGTCAGGAATTCGCTACGCGCATGACCGAACAGTTCGAAGAGGACGGCGGATCACAAGGTGGAAACGTCGATGACGAGTACTTTGTCAACGAAGAGGAGCAAGAGGCTCGTGAGGAGCGATCAAGAGGCAACGCCCCTGCTACTCCATCTTTTGCTGGATTGAAGCAGATGTTCTCTGCACCTATCGTCCCAAAGACACCATCTTTCACCGGCGTCCGATCCATGTTCGCCGAAGCATCCAGCTCGGCCCCCACGCCTCGCTTCAACGGAATCAAGGAGATGTTTCAACAAGCCGAACAACCTACCACTCCGCAAATGAACGGCATGAAGACCATGTTCGCTCTACCCCATCAGCAGACCACTCCGGCCATGGAAGGATTGAAAGAAATGTACGAGCTTGAAGAGGTGGAGCAGGCAGCTGTACTAGAGGTAGAAACCGAGAGTGAGGAGGAGGAACTGGTCGAGGGAGACTCGGAGATTGTGGCAATTCCTACACCTCCCAAGTCTAGGGCTACCAGCATCAAGAAACCTTCGACTGCCACCGTCGCCAAGAAAGCACCCGTCGCCGCCAAATCTGCTCCATCCAAAGTGCCAGTCGCCTCTTCTCAGTCTCGAACCAAAGCTCCTGCACCAGTACCCGCCCCAGTCGTTGGTGCTGAGAAGCCAGTCGCTGCCGCCAGAAAAATCTCCGCTCCTCGCGCTCGTGCTCCCGTGGCCATAAAAAATGAGGTCGCCCCAAAGCCGGCAACGAAGAAGATAGTCCAGGTTCCCGTCGCTCGACCTCGACCAGGAGATCTTGACGACGTTTCCCTATCCGAGATCGAAGAACCGCTCGAGCACAGGGAACCAGTCAAAACCAGGGCTGAGATTCCCAAACCCAAGACTTCTCGAGCAACGACTACGCGAGCTAAGAAACCTGAAACGGTCAAAGCTCCCGCCAAGTCCGCTTCTACAACTTCTAAATCGGTTTCTACCACCACATCACGAGCTAAGAAAGCAGTACTAGGCGAGAACGATGACCAAACCGAAGTCCCTGCTCCTGCACCTGCAAAAGCTACTCGGGCCAAGAAAGCTGTTGTCGAAAAAGAGACTATCGCTAAACCCTCCACATCAGCGCCATCGAGGAGGACCAAGACCATTATCGAGAAGGAGAATGAGCCAGAGACAAAGGCCGAGGTAGTCAAGAAAGCACCCGTGAAGAGGCCTGTCAAGAAGGCTGTTGAGGTCCCAGTTGAGGTCGTTTCGACCAGGACTACGAGAAGTAGGAAGTAGGGATATGAGGCGATGGGATGCGAGATTTGATATGATATGATGAGCTTTTTTCAGATATACCCTTTAACGATGTAATGCTTGACTCAGACTATCCTCCTTAGGCGCCTTGTTATTGAACGATACATATTCAAGGGGGCTGAATAATTTCCCCGACACCGTACTTTCTGAATACTCTCACTGTTGTGAAACGACAATGACGAAGGTCTTGTAAGCTATGAATCGGTCTGTACCAGGGAAATCTGGTGTCAGGACGGCGCCGATAGACTGGCAGCGACGGCGGGAGTACATTATGTTTCGAAACCCTGCTATTGCCATCACTGATGTCCAGTCCTAAGACTCGCAGGCTCTCGCCATTCTCGTTACCGCCTCCAAGACAGAATACATCTGTACAGTTGACTCTGATATGTCGATCATCGTATGATGATACGCTTGACATGATATTTTAACAGTGTAGTCTCCATCAAGGGACCATAAGACGGGCACGGATACAACCCGAAGTCAAGTGCGATCACGATCAAATAAATTCATACACAAACACGTCCACAGTTAGATCCATTCACAGTCAAATCCATTCACCGTCCAAATCCGTTCACATCCAAATATATTCACAATCAACTGCTCTCCCATAGCATTATTGTTCTTGATGACGCCAGAACACTCTGGATCGGATGAGCAAAAGCGAACAAGGGCGATAGCTGATGCAACAAGACTCACCAATTCCCGCAGGATCCACTGGACTGCTCGTCATCCGCCCGAGGGCTCTTTGGCCACCCGCCAGGGACTTCCTGTTGTGCGATACTGGCGTCCAGCTCCTCCTGAGATAACTTCGGCTTTATCAAAGGCTGCTGAAAACACTCATAGGCGCAGACCACTTTGGCGAGCATTGTGCCCGTTGTCATACCTGCTACGACCATGCGTCTACCGAATTCCTCGCTGTCGGCATACGGTTCCGACTGCTCATGCCCTTCCCCACGGGCCGATGAACGATTGTCAATTGTCGTTGTAGATCCGGCGTCGTAGGGATGATCGTGTCCATGAGCTCGCTTGAGTGTCTCTCCCACCCAATTGTATCTCTTCGTCCAGCCCTCCGTCCTCCCGGCTTCCCAAATGTATACTTTCAAGCTCTCCTCCTGGTATGCATCGATCGTCGCGTCGAACTCGCAGACAGCTCCCGAAGCATGGCTGGACTGACAGTTCTTGCTCTTCTGGATCAGCTCGGATTTGACTTTGTTGATGCGCTGATTGATTGCGTGTTGCTCAGCCGTCTGCTGTTTCGTGGACTTATCTTTCTTGCTGACCCTTGTGTCCGTCGGAGTGAGCGCAGTACCGGTCATACGCGAAAATTCGTCCAGTCTCTTTTTCCATGCGGCTGTGGAGAGCTGGTCGTACTTGGGGCTCTGGTCAGTCTTCGAATCAAGGGATCCCGGCTGGGATCCCTCCACGTTAAAGAGGGTATACGCAGCTTCCGAGATCGCGCGAGGTATAGATTGAAAGGAGCTTACATAGTAGTGACGGTTTTAACGATGATGGATAGACCAGCAGTCGATAAGGAGGGCGATGAGACGACTTAAGAAAGGCGATGAGAAGACTCGATTCAGACCTTCTCCTTGTTTCTTATACATACAGCTCCGCCTCTCGCGGCGTTATGGCTTGAAAGGAGGCTCCATGTTGCCGAAAACAGCCATTCTCGTGTGGCCATTACCTTTGGCTCTCAATGACAGGTCTCGAAATACACGTCAGGTAACCAGCTCCGTTTCTTTATCGAGAAGAAAGGTGACACATCTACTCAATGTCGCCGCTGAGTACTCGACGGCAGATCAAAGCTGTATGCTCCTGCACGTACAAGATCCTACTACAAGGTGGGGTGCCCTCCTTCTTTTTCTTGAGAGACGCCCTTGAGGAGACGTTCGGCATACCCATCAAGAACCCGTATCATGAGTGTGAGACAGCTGGAAATCACGTCATTGCTTATCCAGTCAGTTTCTCAGTAACCTTGAAATGGAGCCATCAAATGTTTTAATGGGATAAGAATGTAATTAACCTTGCCCATAACTTTGCATAGATAGACGGTCCTACAACGAGTGTACGTTTCTCTTTGAGTATCACTTCAGCGTTCCGGTCCTCAAGTATCGCCTCGTCCCTCGCATAATACTCGCCAGCGTGCTGCCGACTGAGGTGCCCACTACAGTGGCAACCAGACCCGGGTTCACACCCTGTTTCTTGACTTCGGCATGAGCATTATCCAGCAGATGTTCCAGCTCGTTCTCCCTTTTCACATATCAGTGTGGGTCCGGGCGAGTGAGCTGACTTACATGAGGGAGATTCCGTTATCCCAGCGGCTGTGCTCGGCTTGGAGTACAAGGCAAACGATCCTGATCCTTTCCAGTAGCCGAGTTGTATCTGTACTGCCAGGAACACTGTACTTGCTGGGATCATATGGCGCTTTGGAAAGTCTCGTCAAATCTTCTGTAAATGCACAGGAGACAGGTCGTGCCCGAGTGCTCAGGGCCCTCGTCGTCCAGTCGCAATCGCAAGCGTTAATGGTTGAGAGATCATCGTCCTGGAATCCGGCGCTTGAAGCATCGGTTTCCAGGAGGACAAGCAGTGCGCGGCGGTCACTGTCGCGGAGTTGGTATCTATTGGACACTTGCTGCGATTCCATTGCAATTCGGTTATCGGATGGACAAGCAGGTTGAAAGACAGTTGCTGGCCGGGTTACAACATGGCTGCGAGTAATATATCAATCAATGAAGCGGCTGAGCTGGAAACTGAAACCAGAACAAAGGGATGCAATGTCAAACTTGTCAGTGAAAACTATGACGCAATCGCCATGCATACAACCATCTAATCGCTGTTTACTCACTTCCTCAATTCTTGACCACCTGCTGGCTTGCTGTAGATCCCAGAGGTGACGTTCATGCCCTGAACTATACCACTAGTGACCTCTCCAGCAGATACAGCCGTGGATCCGACGTTGGCCCCAGATTGTCCGATATCTGGAATGTCAGCTATACACAAATTACATTGCAAAGTCACTAACCCTGAGCAACCCCATCGGCCTCCTTGCCGAAGTTATGTTCGACCGCCCGATGAGCATTTTGACTAACAGCTCCAGCGATAGTAGTAGCAGCACCGACTAGTCCCTTTGCGGCGAAAGTAGCCTGTGTCCAGCCGGTCTCGGCTAGTTTTCGTAGCTCGCCCTTATCCTGCTCTGCAACTGGGTCACCTAGTCGCTGAACTGACTCGGGTAGATAGTGGGCATTCTGCTGAGCTTTGTCGTGAACGTATTGGCCTACTTTCTTGGCTCCGGACTCTGCGCTTTCGGCGATAGAGGCAGTCGTCGAATTGACCTGCTTGGCGTTTGCTGCTAGTTGCTCGGAAGGAGGAGCGGGATGAGTGGGGTTTGTAGTAGAGATATGTCTAGAGATCAGCAAAGCATTTCGATATGAAAATTGGTGACTGACTGGTCTGTACGTGCTCCAAGCCTTTGGGCGACGGCATCTCCCGCCCAGGTGAGGTTGGAAGCCAAGGCCTCTCCCCACCCTTTCTTGGGGCCGGTGGTTGTAGTCTCCCACTCATCATCGACAAACAAGGATCTCTCGTCCCAGACTCCATTGGCTTTCAAAGCATCTTCGAATTTCTTGACTAGTTCTTCAGTCTGTTCCCATTCAATCTGGTTTGCACTATCATCAGCTCCACTCCATTTCTCTGGTTAGACTCACCTCGGGCTCAAGACGATCTTGACTCGACCAATAGCTGCACCTCCATCTGCAGGGAGGGGACTGAAGGCGTATCGAGGGTGTTCCTCTTTCGCTTCAATCTTTTGAATGGGTGTATTAGGTAAAACGGGAAACGAGGATGCTCCGACACTTAGAGCGATAGTCTGCGAAGGGTGCGATGGTGGGTTTGCTGGAATGACCGAAAGGTACAGAGTACCAGTGGATAAGACGACTGGCTCTGCTCCTGGTACTGGAAGGTGATATGCCTTTACGTTTTGGATCTCTGCTAGGGTAGTCATTGTATCTATAGGTGTATAGGTGTACGTGTAGGGTGATGTGAATTCCTGGTTGTCGATCGCAGTTGATGGTTCATTGCGTCATGACGGAAATATCCGATCTGTTAATTAGTTTAACAGGAATGAGTCATGCTTCATAACCGTCAGAGTACTCTACTTGGTCAGCCTGAGAACCAGATATATATACTGTACTTTATGGTCTTGTTGAGAACAGCAGGTGCAGCAGGATTACTAGGTATACTATACACAACAATCAGATCAACAAACCCAGCCTTACTCGGAACATTATCAAACAACATCACAAGAAGTATGAGTACTCAAGCAGGAAAGGAAGGAATCACGGCGTGGGCAGACAAGGATGGATCGTTCAAGAGGCAGGTCAGTAGCTTCAGGGATAGGATCGAGGAAGGTGGAAAGTTCGCTCCGGAGAAGGGTAAGCTCACGATTACGCACAGTTGACATGAGCTGATTGACAGGACGATACCACCTTTACGTCTGCCTTGCTTGTCCTTGGGCTCATCGAGCCCTGATCATGCGAAGCTTGAAGGGGTTGGAGGACTACATCAGTAAGCTCGCACAGTATCCATTAGTGATCAGAGCTGACTGAAAGGCGTATCCACTGTCCACCCACACATGCTCGAGGGAGGATGGCACTTCGTCACCCCTGAGAACGCCAAGAAGGAGGCTGAACCCGCATCTGCTCATTCTTCCGAGACGTTCCCAGGTTCCACCGAGGACCACTTGTTCGGTTTCCATCACTTGAACCAAGTTTACCGAAAGGCCGAGCCCAACTACGATGCCCGATTCACCGTCCCAACTCTGTGGGACACCAAGAACAACACTATCGTCAGTAACGAGTCCAGTGAAGTCATCAGGGACTTGAATGCCGCTTTCAACTCGATCCTACCCGATGGGGAGAAGAAGAACTTGGACTTGTACCCCGAGAACTTGAGGAAAGAGATTGACGAACTCAACGAATGGGTTTACAACGATATCAACAATGGTGTTTACAAGACCGGATTCGCTGCTACTCAGGAAGCTTACGAGACTGCTTTCCATGCCCTTGCAAAGGCTTTGGACAAGGTCGAGGGAATCTTGAGCGATGGAAGGGAGTTCCTAGTCGGTGGTCAATTGACCGAGGCCGATGTCAGGTCAGTCCCGTCTTCGACTTTGATGGCGCCATGCTGACGAGGTAGGCTCTTCACCACCATCATTCGATATGACCCGGTATACTATGTTCACTTCAAGTGTAACTACGGAATGAGTACGTTCCTTCATGCCATCAGAACTCGGCTAATCATCAGTCCGACACGACTTCCCATACCTACATGACTGGCTAAGGAGGCTTTACTGGAACAACGCAGCTTTCAAGGACACGACCAACTTTGAACGTATGTCAGCTGCAGAGCTCCCGTAGGAATGAGCTGACAAGCAGATATCAAGGAACACTACTTCTACTCTCACCCGCAGAACAACCCCAAGAGGATCGTTCCTTTGGGTCCCAAGCTTGATATCGAACCTCTTGACAAGTCTGCCAAGTAGGTCGGTAGGTCGACAGCGGAGTTCATGTATATCTATGGAAGTTGGAATATTATCTGGATCCAGAAGACCCGAGAGCTATCGACCATGTAAACAAATTGAAACTACAGGTGCGGACGCGTTTGATTTTGATCGCGTTTCACCGAAATCCAGTGCGACTGACCTTTGTACATTCCTTTGACGTGATTGACGCTGATCAGCATCTGTAACGTCAATCATCAATTCATAAAGAGACGGATACTACAAGGTATCCACCAAAATACTTACTACTATACTAATATTCTGCTGTAGAAAATGGGACGAAACAAACGAAACGTACAACCAGCATCATCGATCTATCCCTTAACCCCCGCTTCAGAACGCGGAACTCGAACTTCCTCAATATTCCCTTATTCCGTAGCAAGGCCTCCAACAGGTTACACCTCCCCTCCAGCTCATGCTGTGCCCCAGTTCGACATGAATCTCTCGCCACCTCACCTTCAAGATCCGTTCGATGATGAGGAAGAGGAGGTGCCGATTGATACTAGGGAGACGCCTATGTATGCCAGGTCCGACTGGGGAGGGACTACTGGAGTTGGGACCGCGTTCGATCGTTCGGCATTCCCCTCCACGGAACCACTAGCATTACCTCCCCCTCGAGCTTTACCCAAAGAAGGGACTGAGGCAGAAGCACCGAGAACAATATGGAGTCGATCATCTTATCATCCTGAAGAGGACCCTCTGCCTCAAACTCAAATGAAAGGATTAGACGATGATAATAACGACCTCTACACTGGTCAAGCACCTACGACTGCCTGGACCAGATCTTCTTACCAAGCTTCCCCACCACCTAGATTATCGGCAATTGTCCATCAACCTCTTCCTGTCACACCTACTCGACCAGCTAGAAATCCGGCTCGGAAATCAGTCAAGAAGAGTACGTATCATGAAGAGCTCAAGAGCGCTGGGACAAGACATCAATCCCAGTTGGTTGATATCACGGAAATGAGTGAGGTTAGTCATTCCCGAAGTTCACACAACACGCCAATTGAGCAGAATGAAAATCCATTCTCGCCTGCTTTTGCGACGGCACACCCCCATATTCAACGACCAATATCTAAGCCATTATCTGGATATGGAAAGAAACATCATCGATCGACTCTACCTTCCATCCTAGACCTTGAACATTTGGCTGCAAGGCCCAGAGAACGAGAGTTACGACCTCAATCAGCTGGAGCCCTGGATCCCCCTCGACCTGATTTCGATAGGATGGGAGCTGAATCACCTCGCTTGTTGACTCCAGAAGCGCACAATAGGCTGGGAAGTATGTCAGTCGCTACTGCCCGTTACACCTCACCATCGAGGGGCAATACCTCCAGAACAGGATCCAATCCAAGATCTGCCGACCAAGACTCGACTGTATCGGTATCATCCGCGATTCGCTCACTCAAGAAGCCAGTCGGTTGGTTTGGGAAAATCAAGAATAGCGGAGTTGTGCTGTGGTATATGACCTGGAGGATATTCATTAATGCCGGTCACGTATTAATGGGAGCTTTACTATTGACTATCGCCCTCGCCGATCCGGGCTCTGGGCTGGGGTATCTGGTGAAAATCGAAGAAGGGGGTTTGGCAGGTATGCCGGCTGATGGTGGTTTTGGACTAGGAGTCAATGAATGGTGTCAGCTGGATAAGGACGAGTAAGTCCTTCCTTACTTCTGAAACACGAGCTTATAGGCAGGGTGTGCAGTGTATACCAAAAAGGGGATTTCAAGAATGCTGAAGAGACCTTCAAAGTTCCAGAAAAGTAAGTGGCCTTCTGCCTCATTGTCAGGGAGATAGCTGACAGCAGCCCGACAATCGATCTACTCTATCCTCTATGGGTAGGTCTGACAAGTATAATCTGGCTCCAAGCCCTATTCCTCTTATCAACCGCATTCCTCCATTTCTACCTCTTCTTCATCCTCCATATCCCATTCGATCATCTCACTTCGAACCAAGAGGGAGAAGACGAAGACGGTAGGGAGAAAGTAGGAGGAGTTCAGAGAGAAGTAGATATCAGGGCACGATGTGAACGGCCACCTTTTGAAGAATATATTTGGGTATGGTGGTCTTGGTGGGCTATGCGTAGGGGGCCTGTCGGGCATATTTATGGCATTATCACGGGAAGTCTTAGCCTTGTTTGTGTGAGTTGTTACAACATAGGCTTGAAAGTCACTGATCAGTAGTTTGGACTGGACTACAAATTCAAAAGTGAGCTGAGCGCGGCGGCCACGGCTGGTAGTGTCAGCTTTGGGTAATTTCATTCACCTTATAATCGACACTCAGCTCATGGAACAGAATCGGAGGCTTCCTTCCACTGGCAATCCTAGCCATGGTTTTGGATCCCTTCATCAGCTCCATCTCATACTTCCTCTTCAGTCCTGTACGTCCCTATCTCGCCGCCTCGTTATCCCTGACCACCAGCTACGCTCATTCAACACCTTCCTTAACCCGCCCGACCCGACTCCAGCAGCCATACTCCTCCCTCAAGCTGAAAAGCCCCTCGCTCGCCGTAGACGCGCCACAGGAGTCGAAACATTCTTCGCTCCTCCCACATCAGCTCGATTCTCTAGAAACCAGACTTTCTTGAAACCTACCAATCCTGATATACCCCCTCCATCGGAGATCGACGAAGAGACCAAAAGATGGTTGGACGAGTATCCTAGAGATCCGGAACTTGTTCCTCTTATTACGGATCTGAGGGGTGGTGGGGTAAATGATGATTTCATTCTCAGTGAAGTTGGACTACTGTACCTCCGACCGGACGATCAAGAAGATCCAGATGGCGCTGCTTTATTGGTACCGCCAAACGGTGTCATCAGGCGGGAAGTACTGGAAGATGCTCATGTAGATGAAGGAGGGAAACACCTAGGATATCTCGCCATGACAGCTCAGCTTGGTGAAGTATTCTGGTGGGTGGGCATGGAGAATGATATAGGATCGATGATTAGTAAATGTGGTGTCTGTCAGAATGGACATGGGTCAGGTCAACAAGCAGCAAGGGAGACAGGAATGTTCACTGGCGTAACGGCATGGACGGGAGTGGATGAAGATGAAAAGAAGGAGAACGCGTTAGCGGCAGATATGGCAATAGCCATACGCAGGGCAGATGAAGAAGCGAAGAGGAAATGAGAGGCATGAATGATCATGAGATGATGCATGCGACGATCATGATTATACCGATGATGATGAGTTGTACAATGCAGTGACCGAGAAGAGGTCGATTTGTACAAGTGTAATGTATATGGTCGGGTACAAGGATCATTTGCTTATGGTGTCGTTACGTCGTATTCGTGATAGATTGAATGTGTATCGTGTCTGGTTATTAATGGCGATAAAGAGCTCATTCGGTGCCAAGCCGCTGTCGCCGAACAAGCTCAAGTTGACCAAGGAGTCGATTGGTCTCTTCATATTGATTGTCGACTTCGCCAGTGGCATCTCCCCCGTCAGGCGATGATCGAGCATCTTCTCCGACTTCATAGCCCAAGTCATGCTCGTCTCGGTAGCTATGTGCCCGTGAGGAGGCAGGTCGAGTAAACGGGGACGAGAGCATATTGTCCGAGTGATGGTTGTGAGGTGTAGTAGGTACACGAGGTTGACTCTGTCGTGATCGGTGCTGGGATGAGCTACGGTGCCGGGAAGCAATCATGACGCAACTTACAAGAGATAACAACAGCCCATTTGGCCTGGCATAATGTTCACCCCAATCTCTCCTCAATTCCTCCTGATCCATCTCCTCATCCTCGTCTTCACTCTCGGCACTGATCGGTCCACTACTCCTGAAATCCCTAGCTGTAGCCTGACTACTAGGTCCAGATGACTTGAAAGGACTCGATCCAGGAGGTTGATGTCGAATCGGGGAAGAGGACATGTGATGTTTGAATTGTGGTCTTGCTGGTTTCTGCGCATGATGGGCATGGGCGGGAGAGAAGTATCCTAGATCTTCGTTATCAGGTTTGAGACGGTCGTAGATACCCGGTGGGGGATGTGAGGAGGTCTTGAAGAGAGGCGAAACGGGATGAGGCGCATTCAATTGTTCCCATTGCCTAGCTCGTCGTTTCTCTGCATACTGCATCGACATGTCGAGTTCCCGTTCATGTCCATTTCCGTTCGCAAGCCCATTTCCATTGCTGTTTGACGCGTTGCCGTTCGCTCTAGCCTCGTATTGTAAGGCTGGTAGATGTTGATCCTGAACTTCAATCTGCTCGAGGACGCCACCTATACTCCGACCCGTTCGTTGGCGCTTAGCAAGAACGTCGACCGTTGGCGAAGTCACGAGACCGATGGCGGGCGAGTTGCAGGGAGTAGCGAAGGCATCGGAAGGAGGCGATCTATCTCTCTTCCGAGATTGGTAGGCACTAAAGTACATGGTGGAGTTGAAGGATCAGTGTTGTGTCGAGGGAGGTGAATTGTCTTTGAGGTTGGTGGCCGGATAAGGGTCCGGTGTGAGACAAGGGATAGAATTAGGTTACTCTTATTCGGGATTCGCTGGCAGATATTATTGTCAAGTCATCTTGTAGTGAATGAGGTCGCCTTGAGGGGTAGAGGTATATGGTAGAGTGACAAGAGTGGGTGTGTTGAACAGACAGTGATTGACCAACACTGTGTATGATGGTATCGTATCGTTTAATATGACGTGTCAAAGAATCTTTCAGGAACAACCACTCATTTCAAAAGTTGAATCAATCAAGGTGGAGGATGACCACTTTATACTCATCTTGCTTGAACACATATCCAAGCAGTACTTGGGACGGACACGATGGATCAAGACTTTGTATCATTTGGAAGATCTCCATCACCCGCCCCATCAAATTCCACCGTTCCCTCAACAACGACATCTCAAAATGCCAAAGCAGGTCCATCTCGATCAAAACCTCAGGAAAATGGTGGAACTCCAAAAGGTCCAAAGGGCAAGAAACGTCCAAGGAGCAAAGAAGATGAAGGCCCTGGACCGAGAAATCTGAAAGAGGAGAAGAAAGCTAGGGATAGGTCTGCTCCTTGGTGTGAATTGGTAGATTGGAGTGGGTGTCGTGATCCTGCAGAAATGTATGTACCT
>Ga0308160_10004402_pt1 | contig 15131 bp, 17 predicted proteins | sample PhyFR1_FD_201036 | JGI IMG/M metagenome (GOLD analysis project Ga0308160, IMG submission 201036) | Phyllosphere microbial communities from UC Gill Tract Community Farm, Albany, California, United States - DLSLF.R1 | ecosystem: Host-associated > Plants > Phyllosphere > Unclassified | place: USA...
AAGGGGATGGATGGAGTGACTTGGACAGTCGACTGATCATATGACGCGTCTGTTGGTAATGCGGTCGAGTGTGGCGGTGGCAAAGGGTAGTGGGACTCTTTATGCGGGCCTGTCATTCGGCTACAAGGACCGTGAAGCGACAAACAAGTCGAGATTGATTGGATGTACATAAGTGGTGATGCTAAGCCCATTGTATAGTTCTAGCTGTAGGGAGCGCAAGACTTCACCTCCTTTCCGGTGGAGCGAGTTTAAGCCTTCGCTTTCTGAAGGGATATGTATCGCCACACGCAGTCACAGTGCCATCCCTTCATCTAACCGCGTGAATACTAGCTGGCCAGAATGTGAATACTTTAGCCAGAGCTCGCTCGTTTTCCCACCACACTTTCCCATCGACTTCATACTGTCAAAGCCTACAATCCTTTTTTTACTTCGGAATATCGCACTCAAGTATGTCAACGTCTGGCTCAAATATTCCCCGTTCCAATGCGAGTACCCAATGTTCTTCCGTGGGCCAGCGCTCTCTAATGCTTCTGGGTCTTGTGAAAGGACAAACTTCTCTGGGATCAGCCATCCCCAACCATTCTTGTTATGCTTGCGGAGAGGGAGATCGACCTGGCGAGCCCGTGATGACTGAATGCGTCACCGTGGAGGGGCGTAAGTCGAGTGAAATCAACTTCGACTACCTACTGATGATGCTGTCTCAGTCAGTTCCGTTCCGATATCGGCGCACCCAAGCTGTACGAACAAGACTGATCCTATCTCCGCTGCACAGCTTCGATTGAACAAAGGTGAACGATTCAGCGACCACACTGGAGACGCTAATGCATCTAGCCGTGGATACAGCTCTGTCGATGACCAGCCAAGGCAGGTATAGTGGGTACGGACCTCTCTCGATGACCTTTGATTGTGCATTTGGAGGTGGTCATTACGAGGCGGGTGAGCGACCTGCATATCGTTTGCCCACCAGAGGACCACACGGTATTCCGGACACTGTCTGCGAATCGTGTTATGAGACTTTCGGATCGCTTGCAGGTGAGCAACATAGTCTCCCCATCACCTATTTCACGTTGACAAACCACAAGCCTCGATGAAGTCAGGAGTCGACAACGCCCGAGAGCAGGCAGATGGGTCTGTCCTTCTCCCTGACATCGCAATCGATCTCGGTGCAGTCAGCAAAGTGTCAGTCCCTGTTTCGAAGGTGAGAGCCGGTGAACTCGCGGGATACTTCAGAGGTACTGCTTGAAGACCGCTGAGAGCCAATTGATTCCAAGCAAGTGGGCAGCAACATGGGTGACGCACAAAGTGGATGGAGCTACATAGGCCCTGTATATATTGAGAGACAGTCAGGAAGTGTGATGCAGAAAATGAGTTATGGAGATTGAAGTTCGCGTCGTACATGTTGTATCGGGCTGTAGACCGCAGGAAGCTGGAGTCATCGTAGGTATCGCTGAGTGTCCTCGTCCCACTAGTAGACACTGCTACATGGCGTGCGATCACCCAGGTGTCTTTCCAGTACGCATCCAGGGATTTTGATAAGAAGGCGGAGCGGCATAATTTGCAGAGCCTGATGTGAAAGTGTGAAACCGACATGGCTCCAGCTGAAAGGATCCCACATCATCAAGGGCTTCTTGCTGTTGAAACGTTGGATCATCCCGTCTGAGTAGGTGGAGCGATCTGATCTCATGCTCCAATACTGCAACTCAGTACAGCAACGTCGGTCCACTTCTGCTGCTTCGAGAGGTTCAACGATCTAACTTCCCTATGTCCAGCACTTCCGACAGTCAACGATCTGGCACCAAAGCTTGTCTCTCTGTTGAGACGATCGAGAAGTTATTCACGGCTTTTGCCCAGCGACGATTCGAGAAGAACTCAGGAGCGTGTCTTCTCACACCTACTCCTAGCAGTGACAGTCTTGACCATGCTTCAAGCGAACGGTGCGACAGTACCGGACTCAAAGTGGAGCCAACCCGATGTTACAGCTTCATCAGCAAGGACCAAGTCTCTTCTCCCCCCGGCGATACATCGCTTCCAGCAAGCTCATGCGAGGATCCGGCGGTAGAGCATCGGATATGCATGATATACAACACCGACCCCGATGGTATTGCCTCTAGAATCGCAGATAGTAAGCACTTATCTTCTTTGCCAGCCACTGTGCACTGATCATCCCAGCACCCAGTGGCGCACTCTTATGGACAGATGCGAATGGCAAGTACAATATCACCGAACTCAAGCCTTCATCCGATTGGACGAAACGATATTGTGCAATCGGAGGCGGGAGGTATAACCAAAAGACAGCAACATCGTTTGTGAGTATCCCCAACACGCGTGGATTCGGACCTCCCAAAACGGCCTGCGAGCCATGCGCCGTTTCTCTCAAAGGCTTTGCTGGTAAGTCATGACGTTCTTGCTCATCTTTGCCATGAAAGGCGCTCATGAAGGAAGAAATGTCGCATGAAGCTTTTACCAATGCCACAATCAAGAGAAAGTCAGATGGGCAACTGTATGCGACTTTGCGAGGTGCCAGTACACGTCCCGGGCATCCTTACGACTTTGACGTCCCCCTTTTAAGGGCTGAGTATTTGCACGACAAAAGTCATAAGGAGACTATGACTGGGCCTTGTACTGTGCCCAAGTGCAAAATGAGCCTTTCATCTGTCATATCGGTGCCGACGAGGCGGTCAAGGAAAGGGACAAGGAAACATAGTGCTTGATAGGGGGCGTCTTGTATCATAACAGGATTGAGGATCAGGGACCTTGATCTGTTTGCAGTTGTACGGTATCAGTATGCACAGCAGATAGTCGAACCGTTGTAAATATTGTCACTAGAAGCATATATTGCATCAATTATTCCCATTAAACACTTTATCTACATAAGTCTTACACTCTTGGAGGTTCAGGTGGACCTCCCAACATATCCGGTGCCCTCAATCCCTCATCCTCTCCAACACCAGCTTTACTTCCCGTTCGCTCCATTCCCCCCGCTTCTCCATTCCTACGAGAATCATTCGTTCCATCTCCATTACCTGATCTTGACCCTCCCAATTGACTTTCTTCACCTTCACCTTCTGAAGCCGTCTCGTGCGTTCCGCGACGATTCCATTCCCTTTCTCGCATTTCGGCTTTGAGTTGGGACTTGGTCGGTGTTTCGGGTACTGACGAGTCGGGCTTCTTTCGGGAAAATACTGATCCGGCTCGTTCTCGTATACGCGAGATACCGAATGGAGTGGATAGTGATTGGGATAATGATCCCTTTCGGTCGTTCTTGGAAACGGGAGATAGGACGGGTAGGAATCGTTTGGTTCGGTGACCTTGAGCTGAACGCTCAGAGAGACGTGATTGCATTCGTTGTATCTAGCAATCAGTATGAGGTCAATATGAGGAGAAGGGGAGACTTACAGCCACACCACCTTCCTCGATATTGAAGTCGAATCCTCGAGATGGCTCACGAGCTAGACCACCGGTGGACACTGGATGTCAGCCACTGTCACAACGTATGGAGGATTTTGACTTACTATCAACCTGAGAACCCCGAGCACTGGCATTTGCGCCGAATCGAGCACTGGACATGGACGCCCTGGGTGCCCCGATATCTGGCCTAGCCTGAACAGACCTCGAAGACTTGGCAGAAGCCTTTGACTTGACCTTCTTGAGGTTATCCATTGGAATCTCCCCTTCCGTTCCATTCTCTCCATTAGCCGCAGCATCCGGGTTGAACATGGGGTGCGTAGCAAAGTCGACCTCGGGGTGATATTTGCGGACCAGTCGTAGTTCGTCAATCTTGTCTGGGAAGTAGATGAGTTTGATGTGCAAGAATAGGTATCGAGGAAGAAGGGCAATGACGAATACGTAAATCCATCCGAACCAGTATGCGGCGGATCGGAATAGGAAGACGTCATTACCGTATACTCCTGTTGCGAATGATGATGGTGGGATGATGGAGAAAATGGCAGTGTAGACCCATACGAGGAATGGACCTAGAGCAATGGCGAAATACGTCCAGCCGGTCCAAGCTCGAATATTGATTGCGTGGAAGGCGTTTGCGACCATGACGGCGGCGATAGCCATTGTGGTCGACATTTCGTAGATGTAAACATCGTATCCATCTGTTCGGGTTGTTGTCGTATCGTAGGTATAGATGATGAAGAAAAAGACGACGGCGGACTCGAAAACACCTTCCAACATGTAGTACAAGAATATCTTAAGTCCAAAGTAGCTTCCCTTTCGACCGTATGAATATAGCTCTGGAACAGCCATGAGGATATCGGCGTCGGAGTTTCGATCAAACAGACCAATAGCGAGTACAGGCGTGAGTGTCCAGAAGACGTTCCAGAATAGAAGATAGGTATACGATAGGACATAGGTAGTTGACCAACCACAGTAGATCATGTACCAGAAGAGAACTCCAATACCGATGATATTCTTGTAAAAGAAGTTGAGAATCATGCTCGAGTTTCGGTAGTATGACCAATGACCGTGGAAGAACAATAGTCGCTTCAAGTATCGGAATTGAGCGATGGCGTAATCGGACGAGTTGACGGCTTGTAGACCTTCTTCACCAGAAATACCAACTCCGACGTCGGCGGCTTGGATCATGGAAACATCATTGGCACCATCACCGATAGCGAGACACATGACACCGAGATTGTCCTTGATCAAGTGAACAATCTGGGCTTTCTGGAGAGGAGAGACTCGACAGCAAATAACAGTGTTGCAACGAGTAGAGAGGTCCAAGAGTAGATCCTCAGTCTCTTCATCATTGAAAGCGTGGGTAAGAGCATGGCCTTCGATAACGAGCGAGTATCCACCTGGTCGAGTACCGTTATCCCGACCAACAAGCGAGGTGACACCAGTGTTGAGTCGAGCGGGACGAGGTCGTCTTAGAGATGTTCGGGATGCTTGACGAGATAGCGGTTCTTGGTCAAAGAAGGTTTCGAGAGCTTCACGGATTTGATCGGCGACCGAGTATTGTCCTTCTCGAATGATGATGAGATTCGTGTCCGATGTCAAGAGATTGGTAGTATATCCAATAGCAACGGCAGTCTCGAGTTTATCACCAGTAGCGACCCAGACCTTGATTCCAGCCCGCTTCAAATCCCTGATTGTCTCTGGTACACCATCCTGCAATTTGTCTTCAATGGCAGTAGCACCGAGCAGAATGAGATCGGTCTCGATAGATGCAGATACTTCTTCCATCATTTCCTCTCGACCCTGCAAAGCGACTGAAGCATCGTGGTATTTCTTGGCCCATTTCTCGTAATCGATTGAATCGACAACTTTGTAGGCGAGACAAAGGGTCCGTAGACCTTCACTAGCGAAATGCTGGAGATCGGTATCGGTCTTTTGCTTGAGTTCCTCTTGTCCACTGTTCTTGTCTAGTCGCTCGAAAATGACATTATCGGCACCTTTGCAAAGCAAGAAGATACGTCCATCATCATCGAGTTTTCGGATAATGACCGACATTCGCTTCCTGGTAGAGTTGAATTCGAGAACGTGAAGAAGTTCATACTCGTCTGGCTCTTCGGTGAATGGAGTCGACATTTTCAGGATGTTGTGATCACGACCTCGGAAGACGAATCCGACATCAGCAGCAGACTGGACAAGAGCCGCTTCATCGGGTGATTGAGCCTTGTATTCAATAACTCCAGGTTCGGGCTCGGCGGCGAGGACAGTATGACAAAGACCGAGAACAGAGAAGAAACCATGCAGGATTCGCGATTGCTCCGAATCGTGATCGGCCAAGTCTCGGTTGATGTTGGCGTCGTGGAATGGTAAGAGGACTTCTTTGGGAAGAGCGACTTTGACGCCACCAGCCTTGGTTTGATCGGAGGGACCATCGGAAGGACCATCAGATTGCGAGTCGCCAGAAGAATCACTTGAGCTTGTCTTGCCAGCTGTTGGGGAATGGACCGTATCCTCTGGTGGGTGTTCGTCTCCAATGTAGATTTTACCGCCAACAGAACATTGCCTGAAGATCATGGCGTTCTGGGTCAAAGTACCAGTCTTGTCGGAGAAGATGTATTCAATTTGTCCAAGATCATCCGATAAATTCCAACTCCTAGCCTTGGTCCTGGTAGTGATACCATTCTTGACGTATTTTGTGGCGTGATCCCAGTAAATGAACAATGCTTGAGCGGTTCGTACAAACTCGATGGAAATGTAGAGCGAGATCGGTACGATATTCTGGAAAGTGATGAACGCGTTGGCGAACGTTACTAGACCATTGATGTTTGGGTTATCGCCTGAAGTATCGGCGTATAATTCCCAGTACGCTTGCTGCTCGTGCCACCTAAGCTCATTGTAGTGATCGACAAGAGCACAGACAACGGCAATAACGGCGAGTAGAGTCAAATTGAAGAGGACCTGGGGGTTCATTTGTCGCTCGACCTTGGATCGTTTACTGGGGGTACCGCCGGAGTTCTGGACGATCTTGGTATCTGATCCAGTAAACATGACGACTCCGATAACCCAAGCGGTATTTCGTAAGACACATCCTCGGAGCAAAGTGGTCTCGAGGGTGACGGGGTGAATCTTGGTTTCAGCGTTACCGATTTCCCTGAGTTTGATGGCGGCACCGTTGAGCTTGAACATGTTGACTTCGGGTGCTTCTAGATCGATTCGGACAGGGGTAGTGGAACAGATTTCTGCGGTTCGTAGATCGGTCATACCAGTGACGGCGTTTCTCGACTTTAAGTTGGTCTCTCCATCTAAATTCTTGGTCTCGATGTATGCGACATCCTCCTCTTCCGAAGTGGCGCAAATCATGATATCTGACATCAGCTCCGTCATACGAGAGTAAAAGGGTGCTCACCTGCTGGGAACTGCTCATTATCGTAAATCTTGACAAAGTCTCCAACATTGATATCCTCCCATTTGGTCCTATGCCATCCAAGCTCCTCTGGAGCATCTCCAGCCTCGGGGTCATCGTGCCATGTAGAAACCTGACTCTGCATGCGGCGTAGAGCTTCCTGATCCTGTCCATGTGGGGATGCTTCGGTAGATGCCTCCCCAACAGCATTCGCTGCGATCGCCTTGTCCTCCTCCTCCTTGCTTCTGGCCTTCTTGCTCTTGAACCGGGGAAGCGGGATACCGGGCACGAAAGTCTTGCTCTTGGTTCCCATGGCATTGTTGTTGACATAATCCTTTCCCTTCAATACGTGTACGATACCGTGATTGACCTTTCGATCGGCTTGATGTCGTTTGACATCCTCGTAACCGTCCTTGAGAGCAGTAATGGCGAGAACGGCGAGTAGAGGTAGAATAACAAGTCCGGGCGAAATGGTCGAAAATTTAGGGAAGAATTGCAAGATGGCAATAGCCAAGAAGAAGATGTTTGCGATACGTCTAAATTGTTCCAACAAATTTCGAGGCAAGAACGTCAAGATTGTGTACTTGGAAGTTACGACTTGATTTGTTGCGTAGACGTATTCCCTCTTGACTTTTCCCTTTTTATCAATATAATCCGAGGGTAGTGCATCGTTAACATAGACTGATCGTGGTCCTGATGGCTTTCGCTTGTGAATGAACAAGGCTGCTGGTGATAGATTGGCGATTGGGCCCAACATGCGCTGAAACCAATTTTGACGTCGACGCGGCGGCCGGCGGACTAGTGGTTTCGTCGACGAGATAGATTTTCCCATGATGAACCAAGCCCTATGGGCGATGGTTTAGGTAGAGTGAAGAGCAGTTATAGACCAAGTGATATGGTCGACTTTGACGCGAGTAGTTGAGGGAAAAGAGGTGAAGAAAAGAAGCCGAAGTGGAGAAGGGATTCGATGGCCGACGTAGATCGGTTGTTTTCGGTCACGTTTCGGAATCTGACTAATTATTGACTCAGATATATTCGACCGGATTCATGCCTTGGGGGTCGATGTCGAGTGGCAAGAGGGAGGTATACGGTATTAGGTATATAAAGGGGGGAGATGGTATGCAAGAATAAAAGAGAGAGTATAATAGTAGTATAAGGTGAATGGAATGGGAATATGGTGATCGTTTGTCATGAAGTTTACGCAGCCCCTTGATTACTAGTACAAACACGGAACGCGGCAATTCTCTCTCTCTCTCGGTCATCAAGCCCGAACTACATATGTTAACCCCAACACCGAACTCGGTCATCGAGTCAGTCACACATTCAAGCATACCGGATTCGCTGCTCAGTCTATTCAGTCTATGCATCTATGCTCACGATAATCACTCATGCACCAGATGCCCCAGTCCCCCATATACAAGTCAACAACACACAATGGTCTGGACCTGCCAAGAACGGCCGCGCTCGTCTCCGGCGCGTCGCAATTCAGATCCCGAGCCCCAGGCTGCAGGCAGACCTTGGCACTGGCGTACATATAAGAGCGGGCAGCATATGAATCCCGACAGTATACTTAACAGATGCATCTTGACAGAATGCAGTGCTTTGACGACCACAGATACGCCGCTGATGCTTATGCCCAAGGCAGCCGGGACACACGATAGCCTCGCCTTACTCGCACTGCATCTCGGCCAATTTCCAGCAGAGATTCCTGAGCATAGTATTGACGGCTCAAGTCTGCTTCGATCGCGTGCAGAGATGGGCGAGAGATCGTAGCTTCGATTGTCATTCGGAGCAGCTTCCCTTGACGTCGGGGAACCCCCGAGGATGCACTCAATTCCAATTTCACCATTCCCGGTGCTTTATAGGAAGTCTGCAAAGCTGAACCCACTGTTCTTCCCAGCACGAGGGCTGCAGCATCGCAATCGCTCAGTCTGGGCTGCTATTCAAGCTCAAGATGCACAAGCGATGCCAAATGAATGCCTGCAATATGGGCAAGGCCATGCTGATCTCCGATACATATGCATGTTAATAAATATACAATTCCTCCCTAAGCCTTCTTGGGCTTCTTGGCTGATTCGTTAGCTGATGAACGAAATAGAGAGCTGAGATGATTCACCTCCATACTTCGATCTCGATTTTGTCCTTCCAGCTACACCACTGAAATCAAGCGCACCCCTGACCACCTTGTACTTCTTATCAGCATCTGACTCAGACAGAAGCTCTCTCGAGCAGGAGAAGAGGGAGATAAACTCACCCTGATACCAGGTAAATCCTTGGTTCGTCCACCCCTGATCATGACAACACTATGTTCCTGCAAATTATGCCCCTCTCCAGGAATATACGCAATCGTACTCTTCCCCGTCGACAGCTTTACACGACAGACTTTACGAACTGCCGAATTGGGTTTCTTGGGTTTGGTAGTATATATCTTTGAGCATACTGCTTTACGCTGAGGAGCAGCTTCTAGGAGTGGTGAATCGACTTGAGGTTTGGGGAAGGTATGACCAGCTTGCTTTCTACGGCATCCTCGGATTACTGTTTATCAGTTCTTGTTTGGATTCCAGCGGAGTATCACTGACCCTGCCTCATTGTTGCGCTCTGAGATGGGGTGGATGAGAAAGGTCGGAAGGTGGATTGAAGAGTTAATCGGGAAGTTGAAGCGATCGGAGAAGCGTATGCGGGTATCGAAGCGGTTGGGCGCATTGCCAGACGGCTGAAGCTCGATGTGAGCGCCATCAATGATCGGGTCGATGCCATATTGAGTTATGTATATGTAGTTCAATGATATCTATAGCGTATAGCTACGAGGAGGGACAGCCAGAAATGTCAGATTCCTTATCATTCGTGACGTGTCAAGTTGTATCACACCGTGCCTGGCAGAGATTTCAGAATTCAACGTCCACTTTATACCCAGTGTATAGAGCATATCATCAATCCTATATAGCAATAATGGCAGAAGACGATTTCATTGCTCTAGACCCTTCATCATCCAAACCAAAGGTCAAGAAACCAAGGGCAGAGCGAGTCAAGTAAGCTCCTTCCTCTGCTTGATTGAACATGAGCTAATGATCAGCACAACCGTATTCGTATCATCCCTACCTTACAATGCTACTACCACAGATATAATCACCCATTTCTCATTCATCGGTCCTGTTCGACATGGTTTCATTGCGACTGATAAAGAAAGTGGGACTTCTAAAGGAGTAGGATACGTCACCTATGCTCAGAAAGAGGATGCCGACCGGGCAATCGAAGAGTTGGACGGGGGAGCGTTCGGTGCAAAGGGAAGGAAGATCAGAGTCACTCTGGCGGACAAGAGGGTAAGCTGAGATGTGAAGATTGTTATAATCAAGCTTATCAGGTAGCCCGACCCGAGGGACGAGGTGGTCCCAAGACCCAAGAAGGAGGCCAAGGTGGCTCAACCTGCCGCTGCTGGATCTACGGATCCCAACGCCATCAAGACACTCGTAGTCACCGGTCTACCCAAAGACTTGACCAAGAACGTACTCTGGAAGAGAGTCAGGAAAGTCAGCGATAAGATCGAATTGGTGTTCCCTGTGGAAGGTTCCGAGGATACCGGTTAGTCCTTATAGTCTCTACATGAAAGATGCTGACTCCTAGCCCACCTCATCTTCCCTACGCATAACGAGGCTCAGCAGTCTATCTCCAAGCTACATGGACATACTTACAAGGGAGCCGTGATCTCTTGTGTACTCAAGAAGAGACTCGAGAAGCTTGCTTCCGCCGCGTCGCACGCTGGTCGTCTCATCGTCCGAAATCTGTCTTGGGATGTAGGTCACTTTATCAAATGCACATACAAAGCTAATAACCAGACCACCGAGACCGACCTCCGAGCCACCTTCCTCCCCTTCGGTCCTATCCACTCTATCGATCTCCCCACCCTCCCCACCAAGCTCCCAGCATCAGCTGATCCATCCAAACCACCCCCACCACCCCGAGCACGAGGTTTCGCATTCGTCTGGTTCCTCGTCCGAAAAGATGCAGAGGCCGCCATGGAGAAGATCAACGGAACCGTCATCAAGACATCTGGTGCCAAGGAGGGTAAGGAAGGTCGACCAGTCGCTGTTGATTGGGCGTTGAGTAAAGATAAATGGGAAGAAACTCAGAAGGGCAAAGAGGGAGATGTGAAGGACGTCAAGCCGGATGTTAAGGCTGAAGATGGGTCTGATGATTCTGGATCTGAATCTGACTCTGATGAGGATGAGGAAGAGGAGGATGAGGAAGACAAGCCCGATGTAGATATGGAGGAGGAAGAACCAGTCAAGCCAAAGCTTCCCACTGTCGATGTTGGAAGTACTTTATTCATCCGAAATCTTCCTTTCGAAACTACCGAACAAGAGCTGGGTGAACTGTTCAGGACATTCGGACCCTTGCGATACGCAAGGATCACAATTGATAAATTCACCGGACGATCTCGAGGATCCGGATTCGTCTGCTTCTGGAACGTCGAGCATGCCGATAGGGCTATCGAGGAGGCTGAGAAGGTTGCTGCTGAGACTGGCGCCAATGCCATGCCTGTACGTCCACCCCCACCTAATCATGTGACAGATCTCTGATATAGTAGCTCGGCGGATCAAACCCCTTTGCTCTACCTACTGTACTTACTGCCGACCCCTCCTCTTCGCTAGTCAGCAAGTTGGTCCTCCACGGCAGGACGCTCGATGTCGCTCGTGCCGTCACTCGAGAACAAGCCGGCCAGATGAGAGAGGATGGTGAAAAGGCTAGAAACGCTGGTGATAAGCGAAACACCTACCTCATGAGGGAAGGAGGTAAGCTGACCGCCTCTACCGCATTGGATGAGCTGACAATCCAGTGGTCTTCCCCAACTCGCCCGCGGCTGGCACCATGCCCGAAGCTGAGATCGCTAAGCGACAAGATGCCTTCACTGCCCGAAAGACACTCTTGAAATCGAACCCATCACTCTACATCTCCAAAACCCGTCTTTCTATCCGACAACTACCCCTTTTCGTCACTGACCGAACATTGAAGCGATTGGCGATTCACGCTATCCGTACATTCGATGCTGAAGTTGAAGCCAAGACCCGAGAACCATTAGACAGGTCAGAGGAGAAGGACGATACTGTGTCACCTGCTGTTGTCGCTCGTGACGGAAAGAAGAAGAGAGGAGAGAGGGAAACTGCCGTCATCCAGTCTAAGGTTGTTCGACAATCTGAAAAGACCGATCCGATTACTGGTCAGGGTAAATCCAAGGGTTACGCCTTCTTGGAGATGAGGACTCATAAAGATGCCTTGAAGGTTTTGAGGTTTGCCAACAATAACCCCGAAGTTGGAAAGTTGGTCTTGGAATGGTACAAGATTGAACTAGGGGAGATGCTGGAGAAGGCAAAGAAGGATCTAAAGGCCAAGAGAGAGAACAAATCCAAGGCTGTCGAGGTTGCTGCCGTGGACAGTGATAAGGAGGAAGCGGAGAAGCCTGTCGAGGTCAAACCTAAGGCTGATAGTGTTACCGAAGAGGACCTGGAGGCTAGGGTGAGAAAGATCGAGTCCGGTCTACAAGAGAAACAAGATGGAATGAGGGGTGGTCGAACATTACTTGTAGAGTTCAGTATTGAGAATGTCCAGGTAAGCTTCCTTCCACGCCTCATGTAATGATACAAGCTAACTTGAACAGGTGGTAAAGAGGAGAGGTGAAAAGATGGTAGCTACTCGGGATGGTACCGATCCCCGCCCCTCGACCAACAAACGTAAAGACCGTGACGATGATGACGAGGAGGCTGGGGACAAGAAGGACGGAGGCCACGAGAAGAGCACAAAGAGGGGTAAAGAACGTAGGGATAGGTCCAAGGGTAAAGCATTGAGGGAGGAAGCTGCCAAGGCCGCCCCTGCCCCTGAGGAAAACAAGAGTGAAGAGAAGGAGAAGAGGGGTATTGAGAAGGATCAGTCTATTGGGAGCTTGATCGGCAGGAAGAGGCGTAGAAAGGCTGGCAAGTAAATTGCAACCTCGTTTTGATTCTGCTTGAGTAAGATGTGTATGTATATGTATCTCGTGTATGATTCTACAAACCAGTCTATCTAGTACTAGAGCTCCCAAACCCAGTAGCCCTCCTCATCTCCCCACCTCCACCACCTCTAGAAGGTCCAGCACCTCTATCATCCCTTGGCCAATCATTCGAATCCTCCCAGTCAACTCTAGGTCCCCTCCTCTCCCTAAGTCCAGGACCGGTATTATCATCCCTCCTATCCCTATTCAAGAAATAAGTAGCAGCTCCACCAGCTGCTAGACCTGTCCAGAATCCTCCTAATCCGCCTTGTGCTTGGGCCGGAGGAGGTGCTCCTGGTGGATACGAGGGTGTTGGGGTATCGGATTTCGAATAGGGTGGTGGTGGTGGTGCACCCCCTCCTCCTCCTCCACCATTGAAACCAGGCCCGCCCCCTCCTCCACCACCACCACCGGGAGTTTGGGGTCGCGTAGGTCCAAAGAACTTCCTCCATAAAGTCCCTCCAATCCCTTTGAATAGATTATATAATACCCAAACAGTCGTCAATAAAGCAATTATCTGCGTTACGCTCGATAAGAGATCATTTCCAGAAATCGAAGATCGAGATGGGTAATCGTATTCACCCCTTTCTAATCCTTTATCAATCGTAATCAGATCGTAAGATAATCCACATGATCCTACCATCAGCACACATCCCCCAGGCAGCAAATGGGAGATACCTTGTAGTACATTAGTATCACCAGCCCTTGTCCATCCTTCACATGAAACATCTATTTTGCCGAACCTCATTCCTTCTGGTAAATCCGCATCACACTTCCATCAGTCCCATTCTCACTTTGCATCAATTTGTAGTAGAGGAACGGACCTTCCATTGAACAGACCCAGAGCCATCATCACCTGTATTCTGACATTGAACGACTGTAGGTTGAAACCGCCGGCATGCTTTTCCATGACATTGGAGCTGTGCTATTCCGTCAATCTCAGGCCGCTTAGGGGATGACATACGAATAGGATCTGTCCTCCTTCCTACCGTTTCCTGACCTTGATGGAAGGTCAGACTCTTGATACTCTTCAAGGCTACTCTCTTTGGCGTCATTATGTATATGATCAATGTAAACGGAAAACAGTTCGCCCGAAAAGTCAGTCACAAGTTCCACGTCAAAAGTGGACCACCTCCACCTTCCACGTCACGTCACCCTAGATGCAGTAAAGAGGTGATTTTTCATTATTCAACTACTCTACTCTATCTCAAGTAAAGTATATTCAATACTAAGAGTATTCTCCGTTCCGTTTCTCCTTTTTCATCACCCTCAATGAGGAATGCTATGTACATCATTCACCCACCAACTCCCTTCCTACTGCTGCCACTGAGAGTAACCACCGTTCCTGCTACCTCCATATTGCTGCTGCTGCTGACCGTATGGACTCCAATCCTGACCTTGTTGAGCTTGGTATCCACCGTAAGGGTATCCAGCTCCAGATCCACCAGCTCCGAATCCTTGAGGACCCCTGAGTCCTTGAGCCTGACCTGCAACTTGTTGACCTTGAGCAGGTACAGCTGCACCTACACTAGCACTACTCTGGGGAGTAGCAGACTTGAATCCTTCGTCGGGAGTTGCAGATTGCTGACGAGCGGCGGTTTGCTGACCAACACCGAGGAAGTTGTGTGCGTATTGGTTCTGGTTCGACTGAACGGGTGGCTTGGAATCACCGAATCGACCTCCGACACCGGCGGATCCGAAGGAAGTTTGGTCATCGTAGCCAGCAGATGGGTACTGGGGTGCTCCGTAAGGAGATTGAGCCTGAGCTGGCTTAACCTGGGGGATAGGTGCGGGCGCAGCGGGTGGCGTGGGCTGACTGTAGAGGGTTCGGGCGGCAATGGGGTAGTAGCCTTGGAAACCCTGTTGAGGAGCTTGGCCATCTGAATGTCAGTTTTGAAATCACTTGAAATAGGGAGGACGAACACTGGGAGTGGAAATAAGGGTTGTATGGAGCATTCTGATAGTAGCCCATACCTCCACCAAGTTGCGAGTAATACTGGTTCTGCTGGTGGAGACCTTGTTGGGGCTGCTGAACAGGGGCGGTAGGCGTATGGGTGGGTGCTGGTACAGCTGGCTTCTGTTCATCGCTGGGACGGGGGTATCCACTAGCAGCGTACGAGTCGTAAGGCTGTCGAGCTCCAGAGTAGGCATCGCTGGCTTGGCTGGGCTGTTGCTGATGATGCTGTTGTTGCTGTTGCTGACCCTGACCGTATAGCTGAGATTGCTGACCGAATCCACCGAAGGAAGAGTCGTAGGCACCGACATTAGCGGACTGCTGACCTTGCTGTTGCTGAGGCTGCGATT
>Ga0308160_10004403_pt1 | contig 15131 bp, 13 predicted proteins | sample PhyFR1_FD_201036 | JGI IMG/M metagenome (GOLD analysis project Ga0308160, IMG submission 201036) | Phyllosphere microbial communities from UC Gill Tract Community Farm, Albany, California, United States - DLSLF.R1 | ecosystem: Host-associated > Plants > Phyllosphere > Unclassified | place: USA...
TCGACGATGAGGAGTTTGCTTGGTTCTTGTAGGCTCATGTTGTCTCCAGCTGTGGCAGCAGCGCGCGGATCGCGGCCAGCGGCAAAACCAGGTGCGGGGCGCACAGCCGGATGGCCCCTTCCGGCATGGCGCTCGCCTGCGCCCCTGCCGGGTCCTGGACGATGGTCAGGCCGCCGCGCTGCCTGATCCGTTGCATCCCTTCGGCGCCGTCGATGTTGGCGCCGGTAAGCAGAATGCCGGCCAGGCCGTCGCCATAGGCGTCGGCGGCCGACTCCATCAGCACGTCGATGGCCGGACGCGCATAGTGTACGCTTGGCTCGCAGCTGAGGGAAAAGACGCGGTCCTGTTCGATCGACAGGTGGTAGCCCGCGCCCGCGAAATACACGGTATTGTCTTCCACCGGCGCCTTGTCGACCGCTTCGCGCACCGGCAGGGGCAAGCGCGCGGCGAACAGCTCGGCCAGGCGGCTTTCACGGTCGGACGGCACGTGCAGGATGCACACCGTGGCCGGCCTGAAATCCGGCGGCAGCGCCGGCAGCAGCTCGACCAGCGCATCCACGCCGCCGGCCGAGGCGCCGATCACGATCGCCTCGATACGGCGGCCCGCGAGGGCATCCTCGACAGACTGCGCCGATTGCGCGGCGGTGTCCACCTTCGCCTTCATTCCGCCGCCTTGCGGAAGATGCGCTCGCGCCGGGCGATCGGCTCGAACTTGTTCGCGTAAGTCGAAAAGTCGATGCTTTCCTTGCTGCCCAGCGCCATGAAGCCGCGGTGGCAGAGCGAGTCGTGGAACAGGCCCAGCACGCGGTTCTGCAGGCGCCGGTTAAAGTAAATCATGACGTTGCGGCAGCTGACGAAATGCGTTTCCGAGAACACGCTGTCGGTGGCCAGGCTGTGGTCGGCGAAAGTCACGTTGTCGACCAGGAAGCGCTCGAACAAGGCGCCGCCATAGGCCGCCGTGTAATAGTCGGAAAACGCGCGCTTGCCGCCCGCCTTCTGGTAGTTCTCGGTGTACAGGCGCATCCGGTCGAGCGGAAACACGCCGCGGCGCGCGCTTTCTAACGATTCCGGATTGATGTCGGTGGCGTAGATGATGCTGCGTTCGAGCAGCCCCTCTTCGTGCAGCAGGATCGCCAGCGAATACACTTCCTCGCCCGTCGAGCAGCCGGCCACCCACAGCTTCAGCGACGGGTAAGTCGACAGGTGCGGCACGAGCTGGCTGCGCAGCGCCGCGTGGTATTCGGGGTCGCGGAACATTTCGGTCACGGGAATGGTGAGATATTGCAGCAGCCGGGCAAACGCTTCCGGCTGGTGCAGCACTTTCGCCTGCAGCTCGGAGACGGTCGCGCATTCCATTTCACGCAGCGCGACCAGCACGCGGCGCTTTTGCGAGGCGCCAGTGTAGTCGCGGAAGTCGTAGTTGTACTTGAGGTAGACCGCCTCGACGAGCATCCGCAGTTCGATGTCGATATTGTCCGGAGGGTGCTTCATCAGCCGATACGCTCCATGGTCGGCATCCATACGCGCAGCAGCGAGTACAGGCGCGCCAGGTCGATCGGCTTCGCCAGGTAGTCGTTGGCGCCGGCGGCCAGGCACTGCTCCTGGTCGTCCTTCATCGCTTTCGCCGTGATCGCGATGATCGGCAGGCGGTTGAAGCGGCCGTCGGCGCGGATGCGGCGCGTCGCTTCCAGGCCGTCCATGCCCGGCATCATGATGTCCATCAGCACCAGGTCGATCCCTGCCACCTCGTCGACTTTTGCGATGGCTTCGAAGCCATTTCTCGCCACTTCCACGTTGGCGCCGCGCTGCTCCAGCGCGCTCGTCAGGGCGAAGACGTTGCGCACGTCGTCGTCCACCAGCAGGATGGTGCGGCCCTCGAACACGCGGTCGCGGCCGCGCACGGTTTTCAGCATGTGCTGGCGCTCGGTCGAAAGCTGCGATTCCACTTTATGCAGGAACAGCGTCACCTCGTCGAGCAGGCGTTCGGGCGAACGGGCGCCCTTGATGATGATCGAACGCGAGTACTTCATCAGTTCGGCTTCTTCGTCACGTGTCAGGTTACGTCCCGTATAGACGATGACCGGCGGGAAGGACACCAGTTCTTCCTGCGACATATGCTCGAGCAATTCCTTGCCCTGCATGTCGGGCAATTTGAGGTCGATGATCATGCAGTCGAAAATCTCGCTGCGGAGCAAGGCCAGGGCTTCCTCGCCGGACCCGACGGCGTCGATCTTGACGTCCTCGTCGGCGATCAGCTGCACCACGCTCTCGCGCTGGCGCTCGTCGTCCTCGACCAGCAGCACGCGCTTGATCTGCTGCGCGCTCTTTTCCTGCAACTTGCGGAACACGTCTTCCAGCTGCTCGCGGCTGGTCGGCTTCAGCGCATAGCCGATCGCACCCAGGTGCAGGGCCTCGCCGCCGTTTTCCATGCTCGACACCACGTGCACTGGAATGTGACGGGTAGCCGGATTGTCCTTCAGCTGCTGCAGCACCGACAGGCCGGAACTGTCCGGCAGGCGGATGTCGAGCAGGATCGCGTCCGGGCTTTCGCTGGCGGCCAGCTCGAGGCCTTCGCCCGCCGTCAGTCCCACCAGGCAGCGGTAGTCCATGTCGTGCGCGAGGTCAAACAGGATGCGCGCGAAGTCGGGTTCGTCCTCGATCACGAGCACGGTGCGCTGGCCCTCGGCGCTCTGGGCGCGGTCGTCCGGGAAGCTGGAACGGCCTGGTGCTTCCTCGGCCGGTTCGACGGGCTCCGGTGCCGGGGCCGGCAGCGGACGCGCCGGACGGGGAGCGGGCGCCGCGGCGCGCGGGGCCGGTGGCGCGGCCGAAACCATGCCGTTTCTCGGCATGCTCAAGGTAAAGGTACTGCCCTCGCCCGGCGTGCTCGACACCACCAGGGTGCCGCCCAGCAGGCTGGTCAGGTCGCGCGAGATCGACAGGCCGAGACCGGTACCGCCGAAGCGGCGGTTCGCGGTGCCGTCGGCCTGGTGGAAAGCCTCGAAGATGCGTTCCTGCTGGTCCGGCGCAATGCCGATGCCCGAATCGACGACCGTGAACTGGACCCAGCCTTCGTCGGTCGCGCTGACTGTCAGGCTGACCTCGCCCTGCTCGGTGAATTTCACGGCGTTCGACAGCAGGTTCTTCAGTACCTGTTCCAGGCGCTGGCGGTCGGTGTGCAGGGTCGGCGGGACGTTCGGCTCGACCGTCAGGCTGAAGCGCAGGTCCTTCTGCTTGGCCAGCGGTTCGAAGGTGCGGCCCAGGCCCTCGACGGTCCGGCGGATCGGCAGGTCTTCCGGCAGCAGTTCCAGCTTGCCGGCCTCGACCTTCGAGATGTCGAGGATGTCGTTGATCAGGTGCAGCAGGTCGTTACCGGCCGAATAAATCGTCTGGGCAAAGCGCACCTGCTCTTCGTTCAGGTTGCCCGGCACGTTGTCGGCCAGCAGCTTGGCCAGGATCAGCGAGCTGTTCAGCGGCGTGCGCAGTTCGTGCGACATGTTCGCCAGGAATTCCGACTTGTAGCGGCTGGCGCGTTCCAGGTCCATCGCACGGGCGCGCAATTGCTCCTGGGCTTCGGTCAGGGCCGCGTTCTTCATGTCCAGGTTCAGGGCCTGCTCGGCCAGCTGGTCGTTGGTCTGCTCCAGTTCGGCCTGCTGGTTTTCCAGGCTGGTCTGCGATTCTTCCAGGGCGCGCGACTGTTCTTCGAGTTCCTCGTTGGCGGTGCGCAGTTCTTCCTGCTGGACTTGCAGTTCTTCGTTCAGGGCCTGGCTCTCATCGAGCGCATCCTGCAGGCGCTGGCGGTACACCACCGCGCCGACCGAGGCGCCGATGGCGTCGCCGACCAGCTTCAGGAATTCGATGTCGCGGTCGCGCACGGGGTGCAGGAAACCGATTTCCATCACACCCTTAACCTTGCCAAAGTTGTTGAAAGGCGCGATCACGATTTCGCGTGGCGCCGTTTCGCCCAGGCTGGACATCACCTTGACGTAATCCTCGGGCAATTCCTTGATGCGCACCAGGCGGTTTTCGTTGGCAGCCTGGCTGGCCAGCGAAGCGCCACGCGGGATGATTTTCGCGCGCTCCTCGTCCACCGAGAACCCGTAGGCGCCGATCCGGCGCAGCGTGCCTTCTTCGTTACGGAAATACATGGCCGCCACCGAACCGCCCAGGTAGCGCACCACGTGGTCCAGCACGGCCTCGGCCAGCGCTTCCAGGGAATTGAGCCCGATGCTCTTCGATGCGAGCTCGGTCTGGCCGCTGCGCAGCCAGCTCAGGTGGCGCAGCTCGGCATTGTGTTCGTTCTCGTGCTTGAGGATCTCGTCGTAGCTGGTCGACAGGCGCACCAGTTCGCGCCGTCCGAAGGCGGCCAGCAAGCCGCCCACGACCAGCGTGAACATCAGGAAGGAGCCGACCGACCAGGCGATCACCGAGCGTGCATCTTCGCCGCGCTCGACCAGCAGCGCGTTTTCATTGTTCACGAAGGCGGCGAACTGCGCGCGCATGTCGTCGGTCAGGCTCTTGCCGCGGCCGCTCATGATCGACTGCACCACATCCTGCTTCTCGCGGCGGCGCTCGATCGTGTCCTCGGTGAACTTGAGCCACTCGGCATGGGCGCCACGCACCCGGTTCAGGCGGTCGGCCTGGGCGTTGTTGTCGCCGACCAGGCGCAGCAGGGCATCCATCTCGACTGCGACCTTGGGCTTGGCGACCGTGTACGGGCTGAGGAAACTTTCGTCTCCGGAGATCACGTAGCCACGCATCCCCGCTTCCATGTCGGACACGAGCTTGTTGACCTCGTTGGCCTTGCCGATGACTTCCTGCGAGTGCTCGACCCAGTTCAGCACGCTGACCAGGTAGGCGACGATCGCCACGAACACAATCGCGCTCAGGACCGAGAGGCCAAGCGGGAGGGCAACGTTACGGGCAAGAATGCGGCGGAACTGGGAGTTATCGAGCGAAGTGCCGGTCATGTGTTGCGTTTATTTTAAGAAAAAAGTTCTTAAGTGTAACGCAAATGACACCTTTCTGGTCACTTCAACCGTGCGCTCCTTCCCTGTGTTTACCGGCCCAGCGCCGGACGTAAATACGGCGCCGTGCGGCTTTTCGCGGCGCCCGCCACCGTTTCCGGCGTGCCGGCCGCGACCACGGTGCCGCCCTCGTCGCCGGCGCCGGGTCCGATGTCGAGCACCCAGTCGCAGGCGGCGACCACGCGCATCGTGTGCTCGACCACGACCACCGTGTTGCCGGCGTCGACCAGGCGCTCCAACTGGACAATCAGGCGGTCGACGTCCGACGGGTGCAGGCCGGTGGTCGGCTCGTCCAGCACATACAAGGTATTGCCGCGGCCGGTGCGCTGGAGTTCGGTGGCCAGCTTGATGCGCTGGGCTTCGCCGCCGGACAGTTCGGTGGCCGGCTGGCCCAGGCGCAGGTAGCCGAGCCCCACTTCGCGCAGCACTTCCAGCGAGCGCTCGACCAGCGGCTCGCCCGCGAAGAAGTCAAAGGCCGCATCGACGGTCATGCCCAGCACCTCGGCGATGTTCTTGTCCTTGTAGGTCACTTCCAGCGTCTTGGCGTTGTAGCGCGCGCCGGCGCAGACCGGACATGGCGCGTAGACGCTGGGCAGGAACAGCAGCTCGACCATCACCGAGCCCTCGCCGGAGCAGTTTTCGCAGCGGCCCTTGGCGACGTTGAAGGAAAAGCGGCCGGCGTCGTAGCGGCGCGACTTTGCCATCTTGGTGGCGGCGAACAGTTTGCGCACCTGGTCGAACAGGCCCGTATAGGTGGCGAGGTTCGAACGCGGCGTGCGCCCGATCGGCTTCTGGTCGACCCGCACCATGCGCCGGATCGCCTCCATGCCGCCGACGATGTGGCCCTCCAGCGGCAGGGCCGCCTCCTGTTCGAGCTCGTCGGTTTCCTCCATCTCGAGTGCCGTGGTGCCCTGCCCCAGCTCGCGTGCGACCAGGTCGACCAGCACCTGGCTGACCAGGCTCGACTTGCCGGAACCCGACACGCCGCAGACCGCGGTCAGTATGCCGAGCGGGAAATCGACCTTCAGCTTGTTCAGGTTATTGCGTGTGACGCCTTCCAGGCGCAGCCAGCCGGCCGGTTCGCGCCGCTCGCGCGCCGCTAGCTGCGCCTCGTCGAACAGGTAGCGCCGCGTCTGCGACGCTTCGATTTTCTTCAGGCCATCCGGTTCGCCGCTGTACAGCACCTCGCCGCCCTTCTCGCCGGCGGCCGGCCCGACGTCGACGATCCAGTCGGCGCAGCGGATCACGTCCAGCGCGTGCTCGACCACGAACAGCGAGTTGCCCGAGGCTTTCAGCTGGTCGAGCGCCGTCAGCAGGGCTTCGGTATCGGCCGGATGCAGGCCGGCCGAAGGTTCGTCCAGCACGTAGACGACGCCGAACAGGTTCGAGCGCACCTGGGTCGCCAGGCGCAGCCGCTGCAGTTCGCCCGGACTCAGGGTCGGCGTGCTGCGTTCCAGGGCCAGGTAGCCCAGGCCCAGGGCCAGCAGCACGTCCAGGCGCGCGACCAGGTCTTCGGCGATGCGCTGGGTGACGATCAACTGCTCGGGGTGCAGCTTGGCGCGGCGCTTGTCGTCGGCCGCCTTGCCGCCGGCATAAGGCAGCAGCATGGCGTGCAATCTCGCCAGCGGCATACGCGAGATGTCGGCGATGTCGACACCCCCGAAGGTGACCGACAAGGCTTCCTGGCGCAGGCGCTTGCCGCGGCATAGCGGACATTCGGTGCTGACCATGTAGCGCGCCACGCGCTTCTTCATCGAAGCGCTTTCCGTGGTGGCGAAGGTCTGCAGCACGTAGCGGCGCGCACCGGTGAAGGTGCCCTGGTAGCTCGGCGTTTCCTTGCGTTTCAGGGCGCGCTTGGTTTCCTCGGGCGTCAGGCCGGCGTAGACGGGTACGGTCGGCGTCTCGTCGGTATACAGGATCCAGTCGCGGTCCTTCTTCGGCAGGTCGCGCCAGGGCGTGTCGACATCAAAGCCCATGGTGACCAGGATGTCGCGCAGGTTCTGGCCGTGCCAGGCCGGCGGCCAGGCGGCCACCGCGCGCTCGCGGATGGTGAGCGAGTCGTCCGGCACCATCGACTGTTCCGTCACTTCGTACACGCGGCCCAGGCCCGAGCACTCGGGACAGGCGCCTTCGGGCGTGTTCGGCGAAAACGACTCGGCGTAGAGCAGCTCCTGCCCTTCGGGATAGTCGCCGGCGCGCGAATACAGCATGCGCAAGGAGTTGGACAAGGTGCTCACGCTGCCGACCGAGGAACGCGTGGTCGGCGAGCCGCGCTGCTGCTGCAGGGCGACGGCCGGCGGCAGGCCGTCGATCTCGTCGACTTCCGGCACCGGCATCTGGTGGAACAGGCGGCGCGCATAGGGCGAGACCGATTCCAGGTAGCGCCGCTGGGCTTCCGCATACAGGGTGCCGAAGGCGAGCGAGGATTTGCCGGAGCCGGACACGCCGGTGAACACGACCAGGGCGTCGCGCGGGATGTCGAGGCTGACGTTTTTCAGGTTGTGCTCGCGCGCGCCGCGTACGCGTACATAGCCGCGGCGCGTTGTGCCTCCCGTCTTGCCGCCGGCCGGGTTGTCCCTGTTGGCACCTGCCGTGTCATGGCCTTCCGCTTTGCGTCGCATCGCCCGCTCCGTCGCTGTGCTGTCGATCGCCTCATTTAACCGTGCCCAGGGAACATTGACGGTGCGTTGACACACCAAAGCGCCGCCTGCGGCGATCGACACGGGCTTAGCGCGCCAGTGCCTCGAGCGCGTCCAGTACGTCCCCGATCCCGGCATCGTGGCTGAAGTTGGCTGCTACCGCCCGGCAACGCCCGCGCAGGCCATCGTCGTCCAGCAAGGCCTCCAACCCGGCGACCAGCCTGCGCGTATTCAGGCGCGTGGCGGGCAGCGACAGGCCCACGCCCAATGCCTCGACGCGCGCCCCGTTGTCGAACTGGTCGTGCGCGAGCGGCACCACCAGCTGCGGCGTGCCCGCGTGCAGCGCCTCGGCCGTGGTGCCGATGCCGCCGTGGTGCACCAGCAGCGCGATCTGCGGCAGCAAGGCGCGCAGGGGCACGTAGTCCTGCCACAGCACGTGGTGCGGCAGCTCGGCGGGCAGCTGGTCGCGGTGCGGCGTGAGGAAGACGGCGCGTTCGCCCAGCAGGCGCGTGGCCTCGATGGCGTGGGCGAAGTAGGCACGCGCCTGGCGGTTGCCGGTGCCGGGCGTGAACACGAGCGGGCGTCCGCCCTGCCCGAGGAAATGCTGCAATTCGCCGGACAGGGCGGCGTCCGGCTGCGGGTCGAACAGGGGAAAGCCGCTGCGCACCAGCGGACGCGGCCAGTCCGGTTGCGTAGGCGCGAACCAGTCGGGAAAGAGCGCGATCGACAGGTCGGCGATAGCGGTGATGCTGTCGATGAGCGTGTTGACAGGCGCCAGGCCGGCCGAGGCGCGCGCCGCGTTCACGTCGGGCAGCGCGACCGGATCGATGAAGCGCTTGGCCGCCGCTCGCCACAGGCGCCGGCGCACACCAATCGGGACCCAGCGCGGCACGCGCCAGGGACCGAGCATCAGCGGGTCGTGGACGGTCGGCAGATTCGACGGCGCCAGGAAGACGGCGGCGATGCGCAGACCCGGACGCGCGGCGCGGCACAGGTCCGCTTCCGGCAAGGCCAGCGGATGCACCAACATGGTGCATTTTTCGTCTGGCGGCAGCGCGGCCATGAAGGCGGGAACGGCGGCCATTGCCGGACGCGTCGCTTCCCAGACGACGCCAAAGCCGCGCGTCGGGTGCCACAGGTCGGGATGGTCGAGCACGGCCGGGTCGGCCGGCAAGCCGTGGAAGGGCAAGCCGGCCTCGCGCACAAAAGGTTCGTGCTGGACCGGGCCGAGAAAGCTGATCCGGTGTCCGGCCTCGCGCAGCGCCAGCGCGATGCGCAGGAAGGGAAACAGGTCGCCGGCCGAGCCGATCGTCACCAGGACAATATGGCGCGGCTGCTTGGCCTTCCCGTCCATGCCAGTCCTGACTTGCTCAGGGAATCAGGCGCTCGGCACGCAGCCGTTCGAACAAATCGAAGAAGGAGGCGTCGGTGGCCTGGTAGGCCGTGAAGCCCAGGCGACGGCTGTTGGCCATGTCGGTCATGACTTCCAGCGGACGGCCGAGATCCAGATCCGTGTGCCAGGCCGATGCCAGGCGATCCAGGTCGGGCTCGGCGAGATTGTGGCGGGTCGCGATCTCGCGCCACAGCGGCGCATCCTGCGCCATCGCCGCTTCCAGGGGCTGGACCTGGCCGCTGTAGCCGGCCGCCTCGACGCCGAACCAGCTCGCCAGCTTCGGCCACAGCCAGCTCCAGCGGAACACGTCGCCGTTGACGATGTTGAAGGCTTCGTTCTTGGCCGCGTCGGTGTCGGCGGCCCAGACCAGTTGTTTGGCCAGCATGCGCGCGTCGGTCACGTCGGACAGGCCTTTCCACTGCGCCTCCGAACCCGGGAACTGGAAGGGACGCCCGGTCTCCTTGCAGATGGTGGCGTACACGGCCAGCGTGGTGCCGAGGTTCATCGCGTTGCCGACCGCGAGGCCGATGATGGTGTGCGGACGGTGCACGCTCCAGGTGAAGCGGTCGCGCGCGGCCGCGGCATAGACTTCGTCTTCCTGGGCATAGTAGAAATTATCCAGCGGCAGGCGCGGCTGGCTTTCGCGCAGCGGCGTGTCGGGCAGCGTGCCCGAGCTGGCATAGGCCTCGAAGGGACCGAGATAATGCTTCAGGCCGGTGACGAGCGCCACGTGGCGCACGCTCTTCTGCGGCGACAGCGCATCGAGCAGGTTGCGCACCAGCGCGGCGTTGACACGGATGTTTTCCTGCTCGGTATCCTGGCGCATCCAGGTGGTGATGAAGACGTGGGTCGGCTCCACCCCTGCCAGTGCGGCCTGCAATCCGCTTGCATCCAGCAAGTCGGCGGCGACGTGGCGCACGCCCGGCAAATCCTGGGGCGCGCGGCGCGACAAACCGACCACTTCCCAGCCGTTCGCCAGCAATTCGCGCGCGACGTGATTGCCGCCGATACCCGTGATCCCTACTACCAAAGCCTTGCGTTGCATGTGCTGCTCCTGCGTTTTTCAGTGAGGCCCATTCTAACGGCAGGCTGACAATGGCGTGCGCGGCAATGAAAAACGGAGGGAACCGGCTCAGCCAGGCCGTCGCGCATAGCTTTTGGTGAGGATCTCCCAGCGATGATTGTCCGGCTCGTCCCAATAGATGTTGCGTCCGCCGTGCGCAGTGCCGACCTGGCCATCGTTGCGGCCGCGCACGTCGCCGCGCCAGCCGATGCCGGCGGCTTCCAGACGGTCGAGGATCGCGTCGAACTCGGCATCGCTGACGCGAAAACAGAAGTGCTCGACCGGAAAGGCCTCATCGGTCGTGATGAAGTCGAGCGTCAGCCCGGGATTGACGTAGACGGCGGAGAAGATGCCGAGCGCCGTCTCGTCCCAGGGCACGTCGAACAGGGAGGCCAGCAGCCGGGCCGACGCCACCCGGTCGCGTGACGACACGATTACATGGTCGAGCTCGATCATTCCTCCCTCCCCCACGCTTGCGATGCCTTATGGCGTCAGCGTCCCTTCGATCGAATCGTCGAGGGTCTTGCCGATCGCCGCGCCGACCAGCATCTTGGCGCCGGCAACCGCCTGCCCGTGCTTGTTGTCCCAGTAGTAGCCGCTTTTCGGCACCACCTGGATCACGGAAATGCGCGGGTCGTCCTCGCCCTCGGTGAACCAGGTCTTCAGGGTGAAGTCCCACAACTCCTTGATCTTGCCCCGGTCTTGCGACACCGTCGCGATGCCGTCGAGCTCCATGAAACCGGCATGGGTGCTGCGCTGGAAATACAGTTTGACTTGCGGGTTCGTGAGCAGTTCGGAGTCCTTGTGGCTGTCGATGGCGCTCAGGAACCACAGGTGGCCGGCCTCGTCGGCCTGCAGCACGCTCATCGGGCGCACGCCGCCGTCTGCACCCGTGCCGTTGGCGGTACAGAAAAAACAGGTCTTGGCTTCCTTGGCCGTTTCGCGAATGCGCTTGCGCGCTTCTTCGCCGCTCAGGTCGCGGCGGTTGAGTTCGGGCTGATTGCGGTTGATCGAATCCATGTCGGCTTCCTCGGTGGTTGGCAATGGAACGACATTACCGGTCTGCTGTGTACGCGTCTGTGAACGGCTTCACGCTGTTTGCCGCAAGAGGGGAAAAACGCGGGACAAAACGAGTTCATCCGTATCCCTCCGACCGGGTGCGCGGATAGGCCGGCAAGCCGTCCGCCATGCGCATCCAGCTCAGCCGCTCGCCGGCGAAAGTATGGTCCTGCGGCGCCGCCGCTTCCGGATCGTCGAGGCTTGCCGTGGCGATGTCGATCTCGTCGGGCTGGCGGTCGTCCTGGTAGGTGAGCGTCGTGCCGCAGGTGGCGCAAAAGCCGCGCAGCACGTGCTCGCTGGAGCGGAAGGTGGCGGGATTGCCCTTGGTAAAACGCAGGGCGTTCATGTGCGCGCTGAACCAGGCCACGGCCGGCGCCCCGGCGATGCGCCGGCAATCGCTGCAGTGACACAAGGTGTTGTGGAAGATCTCGCCGTCGACGACATAGCGCACCGCGCCGCAATAACAGCCACCAAGCAACATACTCGCCTCCGCTGATGTTGGACTGGAATCAGCATAAAGTAGCCCGCGCCGCGCTTCAAGCGCAGCGCGAACTAGGAATCGTCCGGTTCGCTCAAGACGGCGGCCGAGTGCTCGAGCCAGCGCGCGACGATCTGCAATTCTTCCGTGCTGAAGCCCCGGCACAGCCTGGCGTTGAGTTGCGCCAGCACCGCCTTCGCCTGCAGGCTGGCCGCCATCCCGTCCGCGCTCAGGCGCAGGCGCGTCATGCGGGCGTCAAGCGGATCGGCGACGCGCTCGACCAGCCGCGCCGCCTCCATCCGCTTCGACAGATTCGTCACGGCGGCCGGCGCCACCTCCAGTGCCGCGGCGATCTCGCCGATCGATGCCGCATCCGACGCGGACGGGCGTCCGGCCAGCAGGAACAGCAGGCCGGCCTGGGCGGCGCTGGCCCCTTCCCAGGCGGCGGGCCGGCCTTCAATCCAGCGCATCATCGCACGCTGGGCGCGGTTGACGAGGAAGACGAAGCGCGGCGCCCTTTTCACCGCGCTCATACGCGCTCCCGCTCAGCGGCCCGGGCCAGCAGCCACTCGCCGACCGCGGGCCAGAGCGCCGGCCCGCAACGCTTGCGGAAAAAGCCCATGTGGCCGATGCCTCCCAGGCCCAGCCCGCGCGGATCGAACTGGCGCCGCTCGACCGGCGCGCCGCTTACCGGCTCGAGAAGGATGTCCATCGCGTGCGGATTGGCCCAAGGATCGTCATCGAAGCCGAGCGCCAGCAAGGGCATGCGCACTGCCGCGGCGCGCCGCACGGCGTCCAGCGCCGGATCGTCCTAGAAGTAGCGCGGCAGCGTGGTCCAGCGGCTCCACTGCAGCATCACCCCACTCGGCAGGTCCTCGCCCAGGCCGATGCGCCGGCCGGGCATGTAGCCGTTGAGGGCGCACAGCAGCGGCCCGAGCACGCGCATCACGAACCAGACCCTAGCCTGCTCCGCCCGGCCGCGGATGGTACGTGTGATGCCGGCATGCGAGGCGACCAGCACGCCCGCGCGCACCGGGTGACCGCCGCCGGAGAGCACCAGCGCGTGGCCGCCGACGCTGTGGCCGACGGCCAGCAGCGGCAGACCCGGGAAGCGCTCGGCGGCCCAGCGCGTGACGGCGGGGACGTCTTCCAGCATCCAGTCGGCCATGGTCAGCGTTTCGCCGCGCAGGCTGCGCCCGCGCGAGGCGCCGGTGCCGCGGTAGTCGTAGGTCAGCGCCGTGAGGCCGATGCCGGCCAGGTGGCGGGCGAAGTGTTCGTAGAAGGCTTGCGTGACGGCGGTGGCGGGATGGATCAGGACGACGGCCTTTGGTTCGCTTGCCGGGAACAGGGTGGCAGCAAGCACGGCACCGTTGGCGGTCGGGATCGCGTGGGATTCAGGAGTCATCGCGGCGCGGGAGATAGTTAACGTGTTAACGACATTAACACCGAAGCAGGGCGATGGATCAAAAACGCTCGGATTTTAGAGGCGGTGCTCGAGGTGAGGGATTCGTAGGGTGGGCATTTATGCCCACGCGGTGCAGAGTTTATGCAGTCGAAATGTGGATTCGAACCGCGAACGTGCGTACCGCGTGGGCATGAATGCCCACCCTACGGTGCGCCGAGCTTAGTGGTCGGGATCAGCGTCGCGTACGTTCGAACGATTACAGGAACCGATCGAGGATCTTCCTGCTGTGCTTATCGATCCTGAACATGTCCCGCACCAGGAAGTTGATCCCGTGATTATCCGCGATCAGCAGCGAGGCCTCACCCACGCGGCGGATGTCCTCGTCGACCTTCAGCACGAATTGCGTCTCGCCGCGGTCGGTGTTGACGAACCAGGTGCAGGGCGTGGCGAAGCTCGACACGTCCGTGATGTGCAGGATCTCGGGAATGAATTCGCGCCCCTCGAGTTCCTCGGTGACCAGCGCACGCACCTGTTCCGGGGCGGTGGCCAGGTCGTCGATCCAGGCGACTTCCTTGCCGCCGTCGCGCACCAGCGAGATGCCGCGCGTCGGGGCCTGGATCGGGAAGGCGCGCACGGGGATGACGCCGACGACGTCGACGCCATCGTCTCCCGTGAACACGAGTTTGCCGAACGCATCGCGGCGCAGTTGAATGTCAGTGCTCATAAAATCAATCGTCCTTGTCCGCGTCGTCCATGTCCTGGTCCACGTTGCGCGCCTGCGCTTCGTAGAGGCGGTGGTAGGCGCCCTCGCGCGCCATCAGCTCGTCGTGGCTGCCCTCTTCCACCACCACGCCGCGGTCCAGCACGACCAGGCGGTCGGCGCGGTGCAGCGTGGAGAGCCTGTGCGCGATCGCGATCGTGGTGCGGCCCTGCACCAGGTTGTCGAGCGCCTTCTGGATTTCCTTTTCGGTTTCCGAGTCCACCGAGGACGTCGCTTCGTCCATGATCAGGATCGGCGGGTCGATCAGCAGGGCGCGCGCGATCGAGATGCGCTGGCGCTCGCCACCTGACAGGCCCTGGCCGCGTTCGCCGACCATCGAGTCGTAGCCCTGCGGCAGGCGCAGGATGAATTCGTGGGCGTGGGCGGCGCGGGCGGCCGCGATGATTTCTTCGCGCGTCGCATCCGGTTTGCCGTAGGCGATGTTCTCGGCAATCGTGCCGAAGAACAGGAAAGGCTCCTGCAGCACCAGGCCGATGTTGCGGCGATAGTCGCTCACGGCGAAGGAGCGGATGTCGACGCCGTCGAGCAGGATCGCGCCTTCGGCCACGTCGTAGAAGCGGCAGATCAGGTTGACCAGGGTCGATTTGCCCGAGCCGCTGTGGCCCACCAGGCCGACCATCTCGCCGGCCTTGATGTTCAGCGAAATGCCGCGGTTCACAGCGCGGTTACCGTAACGGAAACCGACTTCGCGCAGTTCGATATTGCCTTCGACCTTTTGCACCTTCGCCGGGTTGACCGGGTCCGGCACGCTCGAGACGTGGTCGAGGATGTCGAAGATGCGCTTGGCCGCCGAGGCCGATTTCTGCGTGACCGAGACGATGCGGCTCATGGAATCGAGCTTCACGTAGAAGCGGCCGCTGTAGGCGATGAAGGCGGTCAGCGTGCCGACCGTGATGTCGCCCTGCGACACTTGCCAGATGCCGAAGATCCAGATCACCAGCAGGCCCAGTTCGGTCAGCAGCGACACCGTCGGCGAGAACAGCGACCAGACCCGGTTCAGCTTGTCGTTGACGGCCAGGTTGTGCTTATTGGCCTCGCGAAAACGCAGCGCCTCGCGCTTTTCCTGGGCAAAGGCTTTCACGACGCGGATGCCGGGAATGGTATCGGCCAGCACGTTGGTGACCTCGCCCCAGACCCGGTCGATCTTCTCGAAGCCGGTGCGCAGCCTGTCGCGCACGACGTGGATCATCCAGGCGATGAAAGGCAGCGGTACCAGGGTCACCAGCGCCAGCCACGGGTTCATGCTGAACAGGATCACGCCGGTCATGATGATCAACAACACGTCCGAC
>Ga0308160_10004407_pt1 | contig 15126 bp, 12 predicted proteins | sample PhyFR1_FD_201036 | JGI IMG/M metagenome (GOLD analysis project Ga0308160, IMG submission 201036) | Phyllosphere microbial communities from UC Gill Tract Community Farm, Albany, California, United States - DLSLF.R1 | ecosystem: Host-associated > Plants > Phyllosphere > Unclassified | place: USA...
GGGTCTTGGGCACGCTGGCGTTCACGTTGTAGTGCGACATGTGGTCGCCCACGCCATAGGTGCACCAGCCCAGCGCCAGCTCGGACAAATCGCCGGTGCCGATCACGATCGCGCCCAGGTGGTTCGCCAACCTGAACAAGTGATTCGTGCGCTCGCCCGCCTGCACGTTTTCGAAGGTGACATCGTACTGCTCCACGCCTTCGGCGGCGGGGTGGCCGAGGTCCTTCAGCATCTGCAGGCAGCTCGGGCGGATGTCAATCTCGCGCGCCGTGCAGCCCACCACTCCCATCAGCTTGTGCGCCTGCTGCAGGGTGCGGCCGCTGGTGGCGAAGCCGGGCATGGTGTAGGCCAGGATGTTGGTGCGCGGCAGGCCGAGACGGTCCATGGCGGCGGCGCAGACCAGCAGGGCGTGGGTCGAATCGAGGCCACCCGAGACGCCGATCACGACCTTCTGGATACCGCTCGAGGAAAGGCGCTGGATCAGGGCCTGCACCTGGATGTTGTAGACCTCGGTACAGCGCTCGTCGCGGAGCAGCCGGTCGGCCGGCACGTAGGGGAAGCGTTCGATCTCGCGGTTCAGGGGCAGCGTCGCCTCGAAAGGCAGCGCCAGCTTCACGCGCTGGACACGAAAAGCTGCGACTTCCTGCGCGTGCCGGCGTGCCGACTGCGCGAAGGTGGTGGCGCGCATGCGCTCCTGCGACAGGCGTTCCAGATCGACGTCGGCGAAGATGATGTGCGATTCGTCCAGAAAACGTGCCGACTCGGCCAGCATCTCGCCCTTCTCGTAGATGATGGCCTGGCCATCCCAGGCCATGTCGGTGGTCGATTCGCCGCGTCCGGCCGAGGTGTAGAGATAGGCCGCCATGCAGCGCGCCGACTGCTGGCTGACCAGCTGGTGGCGGTAGGTGCTCTTCCCGACCAGCACGTTCGAGGCCGACAGGTTCACCAGCACCGTCGCGCCGGCCATGGCCGCGAACGAGGATGGCGGCACCGGCACCCAGACGTCTTCGCAGATCTCGACGTGGAAGCGCAGCAGCGGCAGGTTCTCCACCTCGAACACCTGGTTCGGACCGAAGGGCACGATGTCGCCGAACAGCTCGACCGAATCCACCGCGGCGCACTCGGCGGCCGAGAATTGGCGCGATTCGTAGAATTCGCCGTAGTTCGGCAGGAAGCTCTTCGGCACCAGGCCGAGCACGCGCCCGGCGGCTACCACGGCCGCACAATTGAACAGCTGGTGATTGACCCGCAGGGGCAGGCCCACTACCATCGCCAGAGGCAGTTCCTTCGATGCCTCGACAATCGCCGCGAGGCCGTCCTGGCAGGCGTCGAGCAGGGCCTTCTGGTGGAACAGGTCGTCGCAGCTGTAGGCGGACAGACCCAGTTCCGGGAAGGCGACCAGGGCCGCGCCCTGCTCCGCCGCCTGGCGCGCAAGCGTGAGCGTCTGCTCGACGTTATAGCTTGGGTCGGCGATGCGGCAACGGGGAATCGCCACGGCCACGCGCGCGAATCCGTGGGAATAGAGATTGAAAAATCGGTTGTTCATTGAACCCCTTTCGCATGCAGGAAGTGCGGTCTGCGGGAACGACTTCCGCATTTCATTTTAGGTATCAGATCACTTGAATTATCGCACGCATATCGCTTCTTCCTTGTCCGAGATCGGGCAAGCCGCCTGGGATGGTTTATTGGCGCAGCAGGAAGATGCCAACCCCTTCCTGTCCTACGCCTTCCTGCATGCCCTGCACGCGTCCGGCAGCGCCGCGCCCGAGACCGGCTGGCAGCCGCAATACCTGGCGCTCTACGACGGCGAGACCCTGGCCGCGGCCCTGCCCCTCTACGTAAAAGGCCATTCGTATGGCGAGTATGTGTTCGACTGGGCCTGGGCCGACGCCTACCAGCGCCACGGCCTGGAGTACTATCCGAAGCTGCTGGCGGCCGTGCCTTTCACGCCGGTAGCCGGTCCGCGCCTGCTGGCGGTCGATGATGCCGCGCGCGCGGCCCTGATCGAGGTATTGAAGGCCACGCAGCGGGCGACCGAGGTCTCGTCGACCCACATCCTGTTCCCGCCCGAGGAACACGCGCGCCAGTTGCAGGAGGCCGGCTTCCTGCTGCGCAGCGGCGTGCAGTTCCACTGGCTCAATCCCGGCTATGCGAGCTTCGACGAATTCCTCGCCACGCTGGAGCAAAAGAAGCGCAAGAACATCCGCGCCGAGCGGCGCAAGGTGCGCGAAGCGGGGGTGACGCTGCGCCGGGTGCGTGGCGTCGATGTGCTTGATGCCGACTGGAAGCTGTTCAACCGCTGCTACCGCCACACCTACGCGGCGCATTATTCGACGCCCTACCTGAACCTGGACTTCTTCCGCCGCATCGGGCAGACGATGCCGGAGAATATCCTGCTCGTGATCGCCGAGCGCGAGGGCCGGCCGATCGCGTCCTCGCTGGTCATCCATTCGCGGGACACGCTGTACGGCCGCTACTGGGGCGAACTGGAACACGTGCCCTGCCTGCACTTCGAGGCGTCCTATTACCAGCCGCTCGAATTCTGCATCGAGCAGGGCATCAAGACTTTCGAGGGCGGCGCCCAGGGCGAACACAAGATGGCGCGCGGCTTCCTGCCGACGCGCACCTGGTCGGCGCACTGGCTGGCGCATCCCTCGTTTGCGGATGCGATCGAACGCTTCCTGGAGCGGGAAGCGGGCGGGATCGACGATTACATGGATGAGCTGAACGAGCGCAATCCGTTCAAGGGATGATTCCGCGGCAGTCGCGTGGATATGCGGCTGCAGAGCACCGTAGGGCGGGCATGCCCGCGCTTACGTGCCGGTGTGCACCATGACGGCTCCGCCCGCCCGGGATGCGCCTCATCGTGGTCTTTAGACGCGGCGCAATACGCGTGTGCACGAAACGCGGGCATGCCCGCCCTACGGTAAAAAACAAAACGCCGGCTCAAGGCCGGCGTTCAAACACCATGAAGGCGGCGATCAGTTCCAGCCGCCCGCATTCGCGCTATAGACTTCCTGGTGGCGCGCCGCCACGGCGGCCTGCTTGCGCATCACGGCTTCGGCGCGCGCACGGGCGCGGGCGACGAGGGTCGCGGCGATAGCATTCAATAACTTGTTCATGTTCGACTCCTGGATTGCGCTGCTGCTGCGCAGCCGCCTGTTCAACGATACTTCCGTTATACGGGCGTTCGGTCGGAATTTCCAATTCCGAGTAGCAATATCAGGTATCGCTCATGTGAATAGGTTATTCGACATGCCTGGATAACCAGGCGCGCACGCCGGCCGGCGAGCGGAAGTCGGATATTGAACGGCAGGCGATCTGCGGGTGGCGTGCCGACAGCATGCGCGTGAGCGCCGCGCCCGGCCCCAGTTCCAGTGCCACCGTCACCCCGGCTTCGACGAGCGCGTCCATGCCGTCCTTCCAGCGGATCGGCTCGGCGAGCTGGCGCGACAGGTGCTCGACGGCGCGCTCGGCTGCATGAATCGGCTCGGCCGAAATCCCGGAGACGACCGGAACCCGGGGCTCGCCCAGGGGCTGCTCGCGTAGCAGCGCGGCGAACGGTTCGACCGCCTTGGCCATGAAGGGCGTGTGCGAGGCCACCGTGACCGGCAGCAGGCTCGCCCTGCCCCCGGCCGCCTCGATTGCCTGCGCCAGCGCGCCGTGGGTGTCGTGCTCGCCGCCGGCGATCAGGCTGTCCTCGCCTGTCTCGATCGCGACGGCGTAGCCGAAGGCGCGCGCCATCTCCGCCGCCACGCTGACGGGAATGCCGGAGAGGGCAATCAGCGCCTGGCGCGGCGTGTCGTCCAGGCAGGCGTCCATCAGGCGCGCCCGGCGCGCCGCCAGTGCCACCGCGTCGCCAGGCGTCAGTGCACCGGCCACGCCGTAGGCGGACAGTTCGCCGATGCTGTAGCCGGCCACGATGCCCGGTTCCGGCAGCTCCGGTCCGAGCGCCCGCCAGTTGGCCAGGGTAGCGGCCACCATCAGCGGCTGGGCGTAGCGATTGGCGAACAACAGCTGTTCGTCGGCCAGGATCGACCCCACAGGCTGATCCAGACCGGCGTCCGCCAGCCAGGCATCCAGTTCGGCGCCGACGGCGGGTTCCTGGCGCGCGAAGTCGAACATGGCCGGGCCCTGGGCGCCCTGGCCGGGACAGAGGAGCGCGAGCCGGCTGCGCATCAGCTGCCCTGAGAGATGCGCTGAGAGGCGCCCTGGCAGACGTCCTGCACCAGGCAGGTCGCGGCCAGCAGGTCGGCCGCCCCGCCCGGCGACAGGCGCGCCGCGACGAAGGCGTGGTGGCAGGCCAGTGCGCGCGCTTCCCAGCCGTCCGCGCCGGTGCCGCCGGCGTCGACAAAGGCGCGCGCATGGCGCTGCACGGTACGCGCGCCCTCCTCGCCGCCGCGGTGGTACAGGTTGGTATCGCTGATGTGGCCCATCAGGGCGAACAGCGCATCGATGCGGGCCCGGCGCGTGCCGCGCCCACTGACAAGAGTATGGCGTAGCGCCGGCAACGCGATCTCGAATACCGAGGGCAGGCCGAGCGCGGCTTCCTCGCGTGCGCCGCTGGCGGCGTAGCGCTGCGCGGCGCGCAGGCCGTGCGAATCGCCATCGAGCGCCTGCGTGTGCGCGGCCAGCGCTTCGGCCCAGCGCAGCAGCAAGGTGGCGCGGATGCCCGCGGGGCTCAAGGGCGTGCCGCGCGCGCGACAGTTGCCGATCGCCGCGCACAAGAGGCCCAGGCAGAACACGGCGCCGCGATGGGTGTTGATGCCGCCGGTCGCGGCCAGCATCCGTGCTTCGGCCGCGATGCCGAGCCGCTTGAGCGTCGTGAAGGGCGCGTCTTCCATGCCGGCGCGGGTGATGTCGCGGAAGTAGTGGCGCAGCGCGAACAGGCTGCGCAAGAAAGTCGCGGCCGTCATGTCCTCGTGGCTGCCGTTGTCGACCAGCGAGACCAGGCCCGGCTTCGGATACAGGGTCAGCTCGGCGTACAGGCTGCGCACGGCCTGGCGCGCGATCGCGGCGCAAAAGGCCTTGTCGACCACCGGCCTGGCCGCGACCGGCACGGGCCGCTTCGATTTGGCACGCCGTAGCGGCGCGTCGAGCATCAATTCAGGCATGCCTGTTCCTCCAGCGAAGCGAGCAGTTCGTCGATCCGCACCAGCGCGACGCGCCGCAATTCCTTGACCAGCACGCGGCTCGCGAGCGAACCCTCGCGCGCAGCCGATAACTCCTTCCAGGCCACCGCGCGACCTCCGGGGAAGACGATCTCGCCGTCGAGCGGCAAGCCGCGCGCATGCGTGCGCAGCAGCGCCAGCGCGGTATCGAGTTCGGCGACGCTGCGCGGCTGCAGCAGCAGGTCGATGTCGGAACCGGCGCGCAGGTAGGCTTGTCCGGTGATCGCCTGCAGTGCGGCCGAGCCGTAGACACCGATCGCCAGCCCATGCGCCTGCGCCTGTTGCGCCTGCGCCTGTTGCGCCTGTTGCGCCAGGGCGGCGAGCGGCGTCTGCCAGTCCGCCGGCATGCCGGTCAGCTGGCCCAGCGGCAGCGGCGGCGCATGCCGCACGATGGCATCGAGGGCGACGCGGCCGGCGACGCGCAGCTTGCGTCCATCCTCCGCGCGCGGCGGCAAGGGAATCCCGACCGAGACCTGGCCAGGCGAAAGGTCGGCATCCGCACGGCGCACGATGACCGGCCAGCCGCAAGCATGCCAGCGTAGCAGTGCGGGCGCCGCCTCCTCGGGCACCGTCCATACCGCCTCGCGCCAGCCCTGCTCGCTCAGCCAGAGCAGATCATGCCGGGCCAGCATCAGTCGCTTTCACCGCACCCGTCCTGACCGCCTCCGCCACCTGCTGCGCCATGTGCCGTCCGCCGCGCTCCCGGCCCAGCGCCATGCGTTGATCGAGCGGCTCCGACTCGGCCAGCGCCGCGGCCAGCCGGCGCGCCAGGTCGCCTTCCCAGATCGCGTGCACGCCGCCCATGCGCAGGTAATTCTCGGCGCCCGGCGCGAACACGGGATTGTCCTTGGCCAGCTCGGTCAGCCTTTCTTCCGGCACCTTGGTGATGCGTGCCATCGCCGGCAGGCCCATCACGCGGATGGTCGCTTGCGGCAGCGCGAAGCAGGCGTCGGCGATCAGGCCGCTGGTGATGAAGCCGCCAGACAGCGCCTGGTCGTAGACGAGACCGAGCACCGTATGGCCCTGGCGCCGCGCGAAGTCGACGCATTTTCCCAGGTGGGCCATGTAGCTGTTAATCCCGAGCATTTCGTCGCGGTGGCGCAGGCGCTGGCCTTGGGTATCGACCAGGATCACGACCGGCCGTCCCGGGTGATCCTGAACCGTCTGCAAGACCGCCTGGGCCTGGGCCAGCGCGATCTCGATGCCGATCGGCGCGTGGTCGGTGGTGCCGATGACGGCCACCGTGCGGCCGGCTGCCTGGCCGGTCCCGGACAGGAAGTGTTCGCGTTCGACGATGTCGTGCCCTTCGGGGAACAGCTGCGTCGCCAATGTCTGCCAATCCATCATCGTCCTCCTGTACTGGCACCGGCATCGGCACCGGCACGATAGTTGTCGGCCAGCGCGACGAAGGCATCGGCTTCGAGCATCGGAATCGCTTTCGGATCGGGCACGCCGAGCGCGCGCCAGACTTCCATCGGCTCGATTTGCCCGCCGAAGTCGCGCAGGCGCCGCGCCAGCATGTCCTGCTCGGCCAGCAGTTCGGCCAGCGTCAAGGCCACCTCGCCCTGATGTGCGGCGGCGATCGCGGCAATGGCCGCCTGGCGGAAGGCGCCGGTGTCGTCCGCCACCAGCGCCTGGCAATCGCCCAGCAGGTAGCGGTGCTTGCCGCCGGTGGTGCGCCAGACCAGGGCCCGGTCGCGCGCATCGAATTCCTCGACGCCGTGCGCGGTCTCGATGACTTCCGGCCCCGACATCGCAAGCCGTCCTTCTTCCGACATGACCACGCTATTCGCGCAGCGCGCCGTGATGCCCATGCCGCCGAAGCAGCCGTTCGCACCGCCCACCAGCGCCACCACCGGAATCCCGGCGGCGCGCACATCTAGGATGGCGCGCATGACTTCCGATACCGCGATCAGGCCGGCGTTGGCCTCGTGCAGGCGCACCCCGCCCGACTCCAGCAGGAGCAGCACGGCATGCGCGCCTTCGTCGACGGCGCGGCGCAGCATGCCCACCAGCTTGGCGCCGTGGACTTCGCCTACCGCCCCGCCCATGAAGCCGCCTTCCTGGGCCGCGCCGAACACGACCCGCCCGTCGAGCAGGCCGCGCCCGACGATCACGCCGTCGTCGAAGGAGACGGGTGCGTCGAGCTGGGCCAGGTGCGGACTGACGACGCGCGCCGCGGGCGGCAGGAATTCGGCGAAGCTGCCGGCGTCGAAGATGTGCGGGATGCGCTGGCGCGCGGAGAGTTCGAGATAGCTGCTCATGGCAGGCCTCCGGTCATCGATTCCACGGCCTGGTCCAGGCGCAGGCTGACCACCGCCGGCGTCGCGCCCATGTCGTTGATGCAGATGCGGGTGTCCGCCAGCTGCCAGCGCGCGTGGAAGTCGCGCATGACCGCTTCCCAGGTTGCACCGAAGCCGACGGCGGCGGTGCGTACCTCGATCTCGCAGGCGCCGGACAAGGCTGCCGGCTCGATCAGTACTTCGAGGTTGCCCGAACTGACCACGCCGACCAGTTGCGGCGTGCCGGCGGGCGGCTTGCCGCCCGCTTCAAAGCGAAAATGCAGGGTTTCCATCCGTTCTCCTTACCAGTTCCTGAAGCGCTTCGGCGGCTCGTACAGGCCGCCCGACGCGCGCACCAGGCCTTTCATGTTCTTCTCGGCCAGCAGGTCGCGCGTGGCCAGGCGTTTGTCGATGCCCAGGTCTTCGGGACGCTGGACGATGCCGCGGTCGCGCAGGTTCTCGACCATGCGCTTGTCGCGCCCCATGCCCACCGGCGTGTAGCCGGCCACGCCGCGGATCGCCTGCTCGCGCTCTTCATCGGTACGGCACAGCAGCAGGTTGGCGATGCCCTCTTCCGTCAGGATGTGCGTGACGTCCTCGCCGTAGATCATCACCGGCGGGATCGCCATGTTCGCCTGCTCGGCCAGCTGCCAGGCGTCGAGGCGCTCGACAAAGGCCGGCGCCATGTGCTCGCGGAAGGTCTCGACCATCTGCACCACCAGCTTCTGCCCGCGCGGCACGAGGTTGCGCCCTTCGCGCGCCTGGCGTCCGGCCTTCAGCCAACCGGGACTCGTGTGGCGGCGGCCGCGCGCGTCGGACCCCATGTTGGGCGCGCCGCCGAAGCCGGAAATGCGGCCCAGGGTCGCGGTCGAGGAATTGCCCTGCAAGTCGATCTGCAGGGTCGAGCCGATGAACATGTCGCAGGCGTAGTGGCCGGCGGCCTGGGAAAAGGCGCGGTTGCTGCGCATCGAGCCGTCGGGGCCGACGAAGAAGACGTCGGGCCGGGCGCGGATATAGTTTTCCATGCCGAGTTCCGATCCGAAGGAGTGCACCGATTCGACGAAGCCGGCCTCGATTGCCGGGATCAGGGCCGGATGGGGATTGAGCGCCCAGTGGCGCGCGATCTTGCCCTTCAAGCCCAGCTCGGCGGCATAGGTCGGCAGGATCAGTTCGATGGCGGCGGTGTCGAAGCCGATGCCGTGGTTCAGGCGCTCGATCTCGTATTCGGCGTAGATGCCCTTGATCGCCATCATCGCCATCAAGACCTGGATCTCGGAGATCTGGGCCGGGTCGCGCGTGAACAGCGGCTCGATGTAGTAAGGCGTGGGCGATTCGACGACGAACTCGACCCAGCCGGACGGGATGTCCACGCGCGGCAGCTTGTCGACGATCTTGTTCACCTGGGCGATCACGATGCCGCTTTTGAAGGCCGTGGCTTCGACGATGGCCGGGGTGTCCTCGGTGTTCGGCCCGGTGTACAGGTTGCCCTCGCGGTCGGCCATTTCGGCGGCCACCAGCGCCACGCGCGGCGTCAGGTCGACGAAGTAGCGCCCGAACAGTTCGAGGTAGGTGTGGATCGCGCCGATGTTCAGCTTGCCCGCCGCCGCCATCTTGGCCAGCCGGCCGGCCTGGGGACCGGAAAAGGAAAAGTCCAGGCGCGAACCGATGCCTTTTTCGAACACGTCCAGGTGCTCGGGCAGCGACAGGACCGACAGCAGCATGTGCAGGTTGTTGACGCGCTGCGGATCGAGTTTCGTCAGCGCCTTGCCGAGAAAATCGGCCTGTTTCTGGTTGTTGCCCTCCAGGCAGACGCGGTCGCCGGATTCGAGCACCGCGTGCAGCAGCTCGACAATCTGGCCGGCGGCCACGATCTTGCCGCTCAGGGCGGGCCCGACGGCAGCGCGCGCCCGGGCCAGCCGGGCCTCGCGGTTGCTTTGCTGGCGGTTCCAGCGGTTTTCTGCTTCAGCCATGTCAATCCCTTTGAAAGCTTAGAGCACCACGAACAGCAGCCAGACCACGGGCGGCGCCACCAGCGTCACGATACCGCCATAAATCATCAGCTGGCGCAGGAATACGTCGCGGTCGATGCCCTGGGCATTGGCCAGGACCAGCGCGCCGTTGGTCGAGAACGGGCTGACGTCGACGATGGTGGAGGCCACCGCCATCGCGGCGATGAAGCCGATCGGATCGACGCCGGTGCCCGCCTGCAGGAAGGGCACGGCCAGCGGAATGAGCGAACCCAGCACCGCCGTGCTCGAGGCGAAGGCCGAGACCACCGCGCCGACGAAACAGAGCAGCAGGGCCACCATCAGCGGCGAGGTCAGGCTGGCCACGCTGGTGCCGACAAAGGAGATGGTGCCCATCTTTTCCATCACGCCGACATAGGTGCTGACGCCGACGATGAGCATGATTTCCGGCCACGAGACTTGGCCGATGGCGCGTTTCTGCACTTGCGGCGCCATGATCGACAGCAGCAGGCCGATGGTGACGGCAACGAAGCCGATATCGAGCTTGTAGACCAGGGTCAGCACCGCCAGCGCGATCAGGCCGACGACGGTGGCCAGCTGCTGCAGCGTGGCGGGCGCATCGACGGCAGGCGCCGAGGCGGCGGCCGCCGCGGCGGCACCCGCCCCGGGACCGGTGGCGGTCAGCGCCTCCTGCGAGCGCGCCATCGTCAGCCGTTCCTCGCTCAGCGCCTCACCTTCGGATTCGTCGTAGATCTGCGGACCCTGCGCGGCCACCGCGACCTGGGTGTTAAAGCCCGGCATCGGCATACCCGCACCGCCCTTGCCCGGTGCGCTCTGGCGCATCAGGCGCATGCCGCCGAACAGGAAGAACAGGATGATTGCCACGCCCAGGTTGACGCCCAGGCTGACGAAAGCCGTGGTCAGTTCGGAGAGCGGCAAGCCCGCCTTCTGCACGATCTTGTTGGTGATGCCGCCGTAGATACTGATCGGCGAGAAGCCGCCGCCCTGGGCGCCGTGGATCACCATCAGGCCCATCATCAGCGGATTGATGCCGTACTTGGCGGCGAAGCCGAGGGCGATCGGCGCGATGATCGCCACCGCCGCCGGGCTGACCGCGCCCACGGCCGTGAGCAGGGCCGCGATCGCGAACATCACCCAGGGAATGGCGGCGATGCGTCCACCGACCGCTCGTAGGGCAAGCCGCACCAGCCAGTCGATGGTGCCGTTGTTCTGTGCCTGGGCGAACAGGAAGGTGATGCCGACCAGGGTCAGGAAGAGTTCGGCCGGGAAGCTGGCCATGATGGCCTTGGTCGTCATGCCGGCCACCACGGTGCCGACCAGGAAGGCGCCGACAAAGGCGATGACGCCCATGTTGATCGGCAGGACGGTGGCAATGATGAACATCAGCACCAGCGCATAGATCGAAAGCATATGAGAAGACACTGCCATCTCCTTCATGAAGTGCGCCGACTCTCGCGGCGCTTGTGTGAAACGTCTCCGTTGCATTGCCCGCTACGGATTCCGGCTGGCGGAAGCCGCGATGGGCATGCTCTTTTGTCAGTACTTTATGAAGCGCTAAGGTAACGTCGAATGCCGCGGCGATCAATTACGGCCGGGTGAAGACGTTTACGTTCAGCGTAAGTGTTGGAGGTTGGGCGGCTGGGGAAGTTCAGCCGCGAAGCTCAAGCATTCCGATGACGGAGCATGCGGCAGACGGCCGCCAGCGCCAGTAGATTCGGATCGCGCTCGCGCACGCGCAAAAAGGACAGGCCGATGGTCTGGCGCAGCAGGAATTCCTTCTTCAAGGGGATCAGCTGCAGCTTGTCGCCGAACACGTCGCGCACCCGGCCCGGCAGCAGCGTATAGCCGATGCCGGCGCTGACCAGGTTCATCAGCGAGAAGATGTCGCCCGTCTTCATCACCACGGTCGGCTCGAAGCCGGCGATGCGGAAGGCGCCCTGGAAGCCGTGCAGGGTCGCGAAGCCGTCGCCGAGGCTGACGAATTTTTCGCCCGCGGTCTCGCGCAGGTCGATTTCCGCATGTCCCGCATACGGCGAGCCGGCCGGCGCGGCAAAGAAGATCTCGTCCTCGAACAGGGCGATCGATTCGACCTCCGGGTCGGGATCGGGCATCGCCATCAAGGCGGCGTCGACCATGTTCTGCTTGAGCTTGTGCAGCAGCTCGGCATTCGAGCCGAGCACGAGTTCGGTCTCGAGCTCGGGTTTGCGCAGCTTGATGCCGATGATCACCTCGGGCACCACCTGGGTGGTCAGCGAGTACAAGGAGCCGATCTTGAGGCTGTCGGCCGAATAGCCGGCGGCCTGGCGGGTGGCGGCGATGCCCTCCCCCATCAGCTTGATGACTTCGCGGCTGGCCTCGGCCAGCACATGGGCGGCGTCCGTCGGGATCAGGTTGCGCCCCTTCAGCGTGAACAGCTGGCAGCGCGTGCTCTCCTCGAGCGAATGAAGGGCGCGGTGCACGCTGACGGCACTGATGTCGAGCTTGCGCGCGGCGGCGTTCAGGTTGCCGCCCTCCATGTAGGCAAGCAGGATCTCGAGCTTGCGGAAGGTGATCTCGTCGCTGATCTGGCTGCGCATGATGTGATGGATACGTGAGGCGGTTCACACGGTGGACATTACACGAACAGCGAGGGCTGGCTGTCCGCGTAGTCGCGCAGCAGGTTCCACACCACCTTCACCCGCCGCAGCCGGTACAGGTCGGTAGGCGCGGCCAGCCAGAAGGAGCGCTCGGCGAAGAAGCCGGGCAGCACCGGCACCAGGCTGCCGTCCGGCGGGATCGCGTACGGCGGCGCCATCATCAGGCCCATGCCGAGCGCGGCGGCCTCGATCTGCGCCGTCATGCCGGAGCAGCACAGGCGCCGGCGCGGCGTGAAGCCGAGTTCGTCGAGGTAGGACAGCTCGCGGCTGGCGAGGCGGTCCTGCACGTAGTCGACGAAGTAATGCTGGGACAGGTCGGACTGGTGGCGGATCGGCGGATGCCTGGCCAGGTAGTCCGGTGAAGCGTACAGGTAGAAGCGGAAGGATGCCAGGCGCGTGACCATGTAGCGCCCGGTGGTGGGCGGATCGAGCATCACGCCCAGGTCGGCCTCGCGGTTCGCCAGGTTGGCAAAGCTCGGCAGCGCCAATAAATCGATCGTCAGCTCGGGATTGGCATCGAGCAGGCCGACCAGCAGCGGCGCCACTACCTTCACGCCGAACACCTCCGGCACGCCCAGGCGCACCACGCCGTGGGCCGCCACTTCCGCCCCGCCCAGCTGCTCGGCCGCGGCCAGCGCCGCGCCTTCCATCGCCTCGGCATGGGGCAGCAGCGCCAGGCCCATCTCGGTCAGCTCGTAGCCTTCGCGCGAGCGGTCGAACAAGGTCGTGCCGAGTTCCTTTTCCAGGCGGTCGATGCGGCGCGCCACCGTGGTGTGCTCGACGTCGAGCCGGCGCGAGGCGCCCGAGAGCGTACCGGCACGGGCCAGTTCGAGGAAGAAGCGCAGGTCGGTCCACTCAGGCAGAGTATTCATCGCGGCATTGTTCTTTATCAAGATCCTTATTGTGCACCAGTGCACATTCTTCCCGCAATCAATTCCCGTATGCACGTTTGACGGCACGTAAATTGTGCAAGTGCAGCATTTTCCCTCTATGCATAACGCACCAGTCCAGTGCGGCGGGCTGTGCATTCACGCACAAGGGGTGGGCGCGCTGTTATCTTTTCAGCCAGACCGAACAGGGGCACACTGCTTGGCGTGCGATTCCGCGCCGCCGTCCTGCACGTAATTCCAATAATTAGGAGACAAGAAATGCGCCTGACCGATAACAAGATGAATGTAATTAAGCGTTCCGCCATGTCGACCGCCGTGCTGCTGGCCTTGTCCAGCGGCCTGATGGGTGCTGCCCATGCCCAGCAGGCGTCCGGCGCGCCCGCACTCGACGGCGACACCGCCAGCGACGTCCAGAAGGTCGTCGTCACCGCGCGCCGCCGCGAGGAAACCCTGCAGGACGTGCCGGTCTCGGTCACCGCCTTCAGCGCCGACCAGCTCTCGAAACAGGGCGTGCCGGACGTGACGGCCCTCGCCCTCGCACTCCCGAACACCACCCTGAAGGCCTCGCGCGCCACCAACTCCACCCTGACCGCCTTCATCCGCGGCGTCGGCCAGGCCGATCCGCTGGCCGGCTTCGAGTCGGGCGTCGGCATCTACATCGACGACATCTACCTGGCGCGTCCGCAGGCGGCCGTGGCCGACATCTACGACGTCGAACGCATCGAAGTGCTGCGCGGCCCGCAAGGCACGCTGTACGGCCGCAACACCATCGGCGGCGCCGTCAAGTACGTGACGCGCAAGCTCAGCAACAAGACCGACGTGCGCCTGCGCGGCACCGTCGGCGACTACGGCCAGAAGGAAGCCGTCGTCACCGCCAGCACCCCGGTCAGCGATACCTTCCGCATCGGCGGCACGGTGGCCCGCTTCAAGCGCGACGGCTTCGGCAAGAACCTGTTCACCGGCGCGGAGAACTACGACAAGGACGTCACGGCGGTCCGCCTGTCGGCCGAATGGACGCCGACCCCGGACCTCTTCATCCGCGTCGCCGCCGACGGCACCCAGGACGATTCGAATCCGAAGAACGGCCACCGCCTGATCGTCGGCCGCACCAGCGGCGCACCGATCCTCGAGAACGAGTTCGACACCCGCGCCAACCTCACCAAGGCCCTCGGCCACGAGCAGGAAGTGACGGCGCACGGCGTCTCGGCGCTGGTGGAATACCGTTTCAACGACCAGTTCACCCTGAAATCGATCACGGCCAGCCGCAAGGACAAGTCCTGGGCGCCGATCGACTTCGACTCGCTGTCGGTGGTCGACATGGAAGTGCCGGCGCTGTACACCAACGAGCAGTTCAGCCAGGAATTCAACCTGACCTACACGGGCGACAAGATCCAGGGCGTGGCCGGCGTGTACTACATCGACGCCCAGGCCTTCAACAAGTTCGACACGATCCTGGCCGGCGCCGTCCCGACCTCGACCTTCACCAGCGGCGACATCGGCACCAAGGCCTGGGCCGTCTACGCCGACGGCAGCTACAACTTCAACGAAGCGCTGTCGCTCTCGATCGGCGGCCGCTACACGGTCGACAAGCGTACCGCCTCGATCTACCGCCAGATCTACCTGGGCCTGGCCGGTACGCCGGAGATGGGCAATCCGGGCGCCGTCCTGTTCCGCACCGACACCGACCTGCGCTCGGGCCTGGAACGCGAAGACAAGAAGTTCACGCCGCGGGTCGCCGTCAACTACAAGCTCAACGCCGACCACAACGTCTACGCCTCGTATTCGGAAGGCTTCAAGGGCGGCGGCTTCGACCCGCGCCTGAACATCGTCGGCACCCGCATTCCGCTGTCGCAGGCACGCGCCGGCTATGCGCCGGAAACCATCGAGACGGTTGAACTGGGCCTGAAGTCGGCCTTCAACGGCGGCCGCATCACGACCAATGCCGCCGTGTTCTACAGCGACTACCAGGACGTGCAGATCCCGGGTTCGGTGGCGATCGACACCAACGGCGACGGCCGCGACGACAGCTTCGCCGGCGTCACCACCAATGCCGGCAAGGCCAAGATCCGCGGCGTCGAGCTGGAAGCCATCGCCAACCTGACGCGCGACTTCACCCTGGCCGGCATGTACAGCTACATCGACGCCGAGTACAAGCAGTA
>Ga0308160_10004408_pt1 | contig 15121 bp, 17 predicted proteins | sample PhyFR1_FD_201036 | JGI IMG/M metagenome (GOLD analysis project Ga0308160, IMG submission 201036) | Phyllosphere microbial communities from UC Gill Tract Community Farm, Albany, California, United States - DLSLF.R1 | ecosystem: Host-associated > Plants > Phyllosphere > Unclassified | place: USA...
GTATTGGTCCGTCTACCGCCGGGTTGTATTCCCCTCCTTGATCTAAAAGGAGGTGTCTGATGGCTCTGACAGATACAGCGATCAAGCAAGCCAAGCCCGCCAGCAAGCCTTATACTTTAACTGATGGAGATGGCTTATCTCTGCAAGTGCCCCCTACGGGTTCGAAACGCTGGCATTTCCGTTTCTATTGGCATGACAAGCAATTGCGCATTTCCCTCGGCACCTATCCTGACGTTAGCCTCAAGGAGGCTCGCCAGCGGAGAGAGGCTGCACGTGCGCTGGTGGCCAACAATATCGATCCCCGCTCACATCGTCGCGCCGAGCGCCAAAAAGCCTCTCACGCCGCCAACAACACGTTTGAAGCGGTTGCTGGTCGCTGGCATGAGTTCCGAAGTAAAAAGCTGACGAAAAGTAAGAAGGGCAGCGCAGGGCAAGCGAGCAAATACCTCAAGAAGGACATGCTGCCGTGTTTGGGCGATCTTCCGATCTCAGATATTTCTCGTGGTGACGTGCTGGAGCTCATTAGGCGAATTGAGCGCAGAGGGGCGCTGGTCTCTGCTCGAAAGGTACGCACCTGGCTCAACCAGATCTTTCGTTTTGCCATAGCGGAAGGGCTCGTTGATGTGAACCCAGCAGCAGACCTTGATATCGTTGCCGAAACGCCGCGGCCAGTTCGCCATAATCCCTTCCTCCAGGTAAATGAACTTCCAGGACTGCTCAGGACCGTCACCCAATACGGGTGTGCAGAAGCGACACGGCTTGGTATTCGCCTATTGCTGCTGACAGGGGTTCGTACAGGAGAGCTGCGGGCGGCTACGCCAGACCAATTCCACCTCGACAAGGGGATCTGGCTGGTGCCGCCGGAGGGTGTGAAGCAACTCCGGAGTCGTGTTCGAACACAGGGGAATGAGATCCCACCTTATGTGATTCCACTGTCTACTCAAGCAATTGCAATTGTGCAGCGGCTAATGCAGTTAAAGGCGCGCGGTGCGCGGTACTTGCTAGTTCACCGATACGAACCGCAGAAAATGATCAGTGAAAATACCCTTAACACCGCTATCAGCCGCATGGGTTACAAAGGAAGGCTAACCGGGCATGGCATCAGGGCCACCATCTCAACGGCGCTCAACGAGGTTGGCTTTATACAAGAGTGGATTGAGGCGCAGCTTTCCCATGCGGATACCAACCAAATACGGGCTGCATACAATCATGCGGAATACGTCGAGCCGAGACGTAGGATGATGCAGTATTGGGCGGATTTATTAGATGCGCTAGAGGTCGGTGTTTCGCCGCCTCCGCCCGAAGCATACATGCCGCATACAGGGCGAATTTCAACGGGTTGTCTGAGTGCACACTGGGAGTCGGCTGGTTAATAGTATGGGGTGCTAGGGGTCGAGTGTTCGAATCACTCCGTCCCGACCATATTATTCAATGACTTAGCCCAATCTGAAAAGGTTGGGCTTTTTCATGCCTGAAAAATACTCCCACATTTACTCCCACGGTTATCTTGGACCTCGGTGGATGTGCCACTTGAGAGGCGTTCGACGCTTGTTAAACGGGGTCCTATTTGGAGAGCGGTTGATGCTAAGTCGCGCCGCAAGGCATGGTAAGCCGCAAGTCTGTAAACACAGTCAAAGGTCGTTCTCTCCAAAAAACACTTTGACTGGGCTCTAGAGCAGTATTTTCCGGTTACTCTCCAGACTCCCAACACGGAGAGACCGCAATGGATGTTGTCAGTCGGATTGAGCGAGCAAGAACCAAAGCCTTTTACCAACTCCTGGTCGACAGGCTCGGGTCAGAGAGCTGGGCTGAGCGCAAAGCCGCCTATGTGAAGCGCATCCGTGACAAAGAATCAAAATTCGATATCAAGCTGCCGATCGAGCCGCAGCTTTTCATACCGACAGAAAATGATATCGACTGGTACATCCTCGCATCGTACCTGTCCTATGATTTTCCCTACAGTGATTCGGCTTACTGCAGTAGACGAGTCATTACCTACGCCATGGCTGTGCCCATCTTTAGCCAGGTGGAGTTTATGTGGAGCGCTTAGGGAGACGGCGTAAGAGCTGTTGACTGTCACGCCACATGGAGTGAGCCGGGGTTAGGAAAGTTTCACTGGCTCCAGCGCGCTACGATAAAACTGTGTTTGTCGGACAATTAATCGTGCTAGTGGACTGGGCGGTTAATCCATTAATTTATTTTTTAGCACGCTCAGCTTCGCTTTATGTACCGAGCTAATGATGGCCTCAGCCAACCCTTTGATTCCCGCCTCCAGATAACGTTTTCGCCACTTGAATACCGTCGGCGGCGTGACTTGCAACTGCTCGCTGACGGCCTTGGGCGTCAATCCGTTAGCCAGTAGAAGCAGGATGCGCGCTCGCTGGGCGAGGCTCTGTTCCAGCGTACTCATACGCAACCAACCTTGCAGGGCGATGAGATCATAAGGCATTAAAGCGAAGGGCGAAGTCGGTCGGGCCATGCGCATAAACAATCCATGACACTGGACGCACAGTATATCGTTATCATTAGATAAATGAATTAACCGCTCAGTCAACTAGAGCCACTTTCCCAGTCAGTTTTAAAATCATTTATTGCTCCTCAAACTAAGCATAGTTAATAACATAGCTCTGAGTGACATGGCATAATCAAGGCGATTTGGTGAGTTGAGTAGCGCCCCATCATCTGAACTGGGGCGGGGCGAATTTTTATTTATTGACAGTGCATAGCCACAAGCTACCTAGAAGCACCCGCCGAACAACGATCAGAAGCTATATGTCACCTTCAGGCTGCCAGTGGGCGATGTTTTTCGTTGAACAATTGGACTATTTCGTGCATCGCCAGCCAACTGCGTAAAACCTGCTGCCGCAACTAAGCTCCAGTCTTGATTAAGCTTGTGCATGCAGTCCATATTCAGTGAATAGGAATAAATTCCAGACTTGACATCATATCGAGTAACCCCCGATGCGGCCGACTGTGATGCACTTACCCCGTAGTAAGTCTGCATGTACTTGCTGGTCCCCCAACTACTGGTCAGCGCCAGCGTCACAGCGTTTTTCGATGACGTATAGAGCGGGCTGGCAATACTGAAATGCAGGGCCTCACCATTGCTTCGCTGAGAAATCGGCACTTCAGCCTGCAATTGCAAATTAAGCCAGTCGGTCACCTCGTATCCTAGGCCAGGCAAACCGATAGCTGAGCCCTTAACGTCACCCATACCTCGCAAGTAGTCGCTACCGTAGCTGAGCGAATCGCTATCCACGTCACGATCCTTTCTGCCTGCGCGATAACTCAGCGCAGCGCTGTAATCAAATTTGCCGATGTTGTTACCGTAACCGATACCACGCGTGGAGCTGACGAAGAAACCATTTATCATAGAGTAATCAATCACTAGGGCCGTCGTGATCCGGCTTTGATCCGAACCAGAATAACGTGGCGCAACATCTACGCTTCCTCCTAGGGTCAACTCGTTGCCCTGTTTCTGTTCTGCTGCCAGTATTGGGGTTGCCAATAACGCGAGGACAAATCCTGGCAAAAAGTTTTCCAGGGTATGCCTCGAAAGTGAATGGAGAAACTTATGACTCAGTTCGATGCTTCTCATTAAGGAAGTCCTTGTGGGTTCAACTGACTACGATACAAGCGGTTTTAAACGCCAGAACGCTCAGTTTGAATGCCAACCCTGAAGTTCTCATGAGCCAAAAATGAAGAAATACTGAAGCTACTAACAGTTCTGCAAACCTGATAGATTTACTGACACCGTTTTTTTCTTCAGACGTTCTTCATTCACTGTTGATAAAATCACTATTGTGAAAATTCTCCTAATCGAAGACGACATCGATCTCGGCAATGGCGTACGTATTGCCCTTACAGACCAAGGATTAGATGTCATATGGGTTCGCCGTAAAGTGGATGCTCTGCATCAACTCGATCTATGCGTGCCAGAACTTGTATTGCTCGACCTCGGCCTGCCCGACGGTGATGGCATGAGCCTGATGGCGCGTCTGCGTCACCAGCTCAAGGGGATCCCCGTCATCATCCTGACTGCTCGGGGCACTCTGCAAGATCGCTTGACTGGGCTGGATGCCGGTGCAGACGACTATCTCGTCAAACCTTTTGTTCTCGCTGAGTTATTGGCCAGGGTGAGAGCACTTGTGCGGCGCAGTTACGGTTTTCAGAATGAGGTGATAGAGATTCGAGGGCTATCTCTCCATGTGTCGACTCGTCGCGTGACAGTGAGCGAAAGTCATGTTGATTTGACGGTAAGTGAATACGCGCTGCTTGAAACGTTAATGTTGCGTTCTGACCGTGTTCTGACCCGTAGTTTTCTGGAAGAAAGGATCTTCGGTGCAAAAGAAAATATGAGTAATGCGCTCGATGTACATATGGGAAATTTGCGTCGCAAAATTGGTGACGGCTATGTGCGAACGGTGAGAGGTGTGGGGTTTGTCATTGAAACCGTACCCATTCAGAAGGGGGCAGGTTGATGCGTAATTTTTGGCGCTATCTGAGAATTCCAACGCTCATACGGCGAATTATGTTCGCCCAGATGCTATTACTCACGCTGCTTTGGTGTATTTTTCTGACCTACATTTTATGGAATAACTTAAGCAGCCCTCCAATGTTATCAGGCAACAAAACCTATGAAACCATCCTGATATTGGTGGATCGTATGGGGGATCGCCCGCACGATCTAACCGATGTGCTGGAAACATTCAGCAAGGCATTGCGGGAAGGCTATGGCGGAGGTGAAGACCCAAAAATGTCAATCAGCCTAATCGTTCGGAAGAATAAAGAGATAATTTATTCATCTGATGGCGCTCCAGTAGGAGTGACAAACACCGGTTATGGGATGATTCAGAGTGTTCAGAGTAACGGCCGCACCTGGACTAGTCGTACTCTGAAGTCTAGGAGATCCGACACAGAGGTGACACTGCTCACTCCTGCTGGCGGTTGGAAGTTTTTCATATACCTGAACTCGCGCGGATACTACATATTACCGCTACTGGTATGCATTCCTTTTCTTTTGTTTCCTGCGTGGCTGTCAATCCGCATTGCAATGCGTCCTTGGAACAAGGTGGCAAATGAAGTTTCCTTACGAACACCAGAAGATCTTTCTCCCTTAAAAGCAGTTCCAAAGCACAAGGAGCTTCGCCAAATAGTCGACGCGATTAATATATTCCTTGCCAGGGTACGAGAAAGCACTGAAAGGGAACGGACTTTCATTGCAGATGCCGCTCACGAACTGCGTACTCCCCTGGCTGCAATGCGAGTCAATGTTGAAGCTTTGCAGTCCGATGTAAGCAACGTTAGTCGACAGGAATTGCTTGCAGGGATTATTCGTAGCAATAGCCGTGCTGCTCGTCTCGTCAATCAGTTGCTGCTGCTGATGCATAGTGAAGCGCGCATTGACACTGCTATGGAGCCTGTGCCGCTGACGACGCTCATACAAGAGCGAATGGCTGAGTTGGCACCGCTAGCTGCTGAGAGCCGAATTGAGCTTGAATTCTACTCTCATGATGAAGTCTGGATTACAGGTGTCAGGGAACGCCTGATGTCGCTGATCGATAACTTAATTGAAAATGCTGTGAAGTACAGTCCTGAAGGCGGGCGGGTTGAAGTAGAGGTACGATCGTTAGAAAAATCCATTCAATTGCGTATCTCAGATGCAGGGCCCGGAATCATGGTTGAATTGAAGGAGCGGGTGTTCGACAGATTTTTTCGTGATCCCAATCAGATACAAAGCGGGAGTGGATTGGGGCTTGCAATAGTCAAAGCGGTTGCGCAGCAACACAACAGCAGTGTTTTACTAAGTACGTCTGCAGAAGGTGGGCTCATGGTTATTGTTGATATCCCAAATCACAATTCCGTCTGAAAGAGAACGCAATTTTAGCCCTAATCATGCGTAGGACATTTACCAGAATAATGGAGCACAAATTGAAATACTTGGCCCTGACTACAATATTATTGTCTATATCACTTAGCGGATGCGCCATAACCGTCAGCGACTTGAAAAACAGCAAATCATCCTTAGACGGCAGTTTCATTAGCAAGACGGGGTCCTCCGATACTTATCGAACCATAAGGCACATGGCAAGGCAGTGTATGGAATATGAGACATATTCAGGAAATCCGGTCATCGTATTAAGTGAGTTTGACGGTGAGCGTAAAGAAGGTGAGATCACTCAAAAGTTTCTTTCAGAAGGCTTGTTGATCAACAACACGCTAATTCAGATAGAAAGTCATGATGGTGACAAAGCTAAGATCAGCCTATACACAACCAAGCATATATTGAGTACGGGCATCAGGTCGCCAAAATTGGGTGATATCAAGCGCTGGGCTGATGGCGATGTAACTTGCCAGCACGACACTCTCGTACAACTCAGCAATACCTCGAAGCATCCCGACCTGAAAATTAGCAACTTCCCTGAAATTAAGTTATTTCCACGCTCCAATTACTGATTTTCAGGTTTAACAATTTCTCCGAGATCGAAGCCGAAAATAAGTAGACTTTAATCCATTCTATGCATGATCCTGATCGCAATTTAATTATCCACACATGATAAAGCACTCAATCAGGTTAATTATCTCGTAGACTTCCCAATTGTACTTTTATTCCAACAGATACAATCAGCACTGCGGTAATAGCTAAGGAAATCCTGAAAAAGACTTCATGATTTGGCAAAATCCCCCGGACACCAATCGCCGAGCTTTTCAATGAAACAAATGACCTTCGCCGATGCCGAGTATGCCGGTAAGCGTAAGCAGACCCGCAAGGAATTGTTCCTGATCGAGATGGATCGGGTCGTACCCTGGAAGGGCTTGATTGCCCTGATCTAACCTCATTACCCGAAGGGCGAAGGTGGTCGTCCGGCCTATCCTTTGATGGCGACGCTGCGGGTTCATCTCATGCAGAACCGGTTCGGTTACAGCGATCCTGCGATGGAAGAAGCGCTGTACGAGACGACGATCTTGCGCCAGTTTTCCGGTCTGAGCCTGGAGTGGATCCCAGATGAAACTACCATCCTCAACTTCCGTCGCCTGCTGGAAAAGCACGAGTTGGCCGCTGGTATTCTCGGCGTGATCAATGGCTATCGGGCCATGCGCATAACCAATCCATGACATTGGACGCACAGTATATCGTTACCATTAGATAAATGAATTAACCGCTCAGTCCACTAGCGTAATTTGGGCTCCATGCCTGCGTAGTAGCTCAGGTGATAGTAATCCAAGTGATGGCTTTTTCGTATCGCAGGAGGGTTAATCTCTCTGGGTTTTGACCTCGGACCCGCCCCTTGGGTCGATGAAAGGTCTCGACGTAAGGCAGGTCTACGCCGTCAGCTCTAGTCAAATGCATAAATCGGCAAAATATAGCAATCACAAACGTCCGATTTGGGTCGTTTTCTGACCCTGGTGACGGGCAGCAATCGGTCCAGGCTGTGTAAAGACGTTTTTGAGCGCGTCAGGTACTCCGAACCGGACTGGAAATCGCGTTTCTACGCGAAATCCACATCTGCAGACGTGCCGATAATTTTCAGATTTAACGTAGACGCGCACACTTCAATTTTGGCGAAGCGTTTTTACACACTCTGGGCCAAGAGCAGCCGTCAGAAGGAGCGATGTAAATGAGTAGCTATGCTTCTTCTAATGCCGGAGCTTAGTCGACGGCTGTGTATTGAACTGATCGTAAGGCTCGTTAAGAAGGAACTACATGAAATTTCTCAACCCACAACCGTCGCACAACCCGCTAGTCAACCGGATGCTGCGCGATAAGTCCGCGCAGAGCCGGTTACTCTTACGTTAGCCTTCGTATGCCCTGCGCACTTTGCCTTCAAGAAGCTGAGCTTCGACGTTCACACGTCATTCCAGAGTTCCTGTATGAGACCCTCTATGACGAAAAACACCGGCTTCAAGTTCTGTCCATCATTCCGGATCAAGCGAATTGGCGCGTGCAAAAGGGACTTCGAGAACGTTTGCTGTGTGATGCATGTGAACAAAAGCTGTCGGTTTGGGAGCGCTACGCAAGCTTGGTGCTCAAGGGTGGCGTGTCACTGACCATCAGGCAAGAAGGCAATATCGTCCAGATTTCGGAGCTCGACTACCGCCAGTTTAAGCTGTTTCAGCTTTCCGTACTGTGGCGGGCCGGCGTTTCTTCACTACAGTTCTTCGAAAACGTCCAGCTTGGAAAACACGCAGAGGCTCTGCGCCAGCTTCTTCTGGCCGGTGACCCGGGTTCCCCGGAGCGATATAGTTGTTTCATGTTCGGCCTGAGGCACGAGGCTGGGGTTTTCACCGATCTCATCATGCAGCCTGGAAAAGTGCGCCTCAGCGGCCACATTGCATATCGCTTCGTCTTCGGTGGCTTTCTCTGGGCTATGCTCGTATCTAACCACGACCTTGGAGCACCTTTGAATCAGTGCACCCTCAGTGCCGCTGGCAAAACGACTATTCTCTTGCGCAATGCAACCGACATGGAAAACTTGGTCAGTTTCTCGGCAGAGCTTGGTCAAATGGGGCGAGCACCGTCCCGGTGAGAAAGAATTGCGAAAGCGAGGGACGAATTGAAGCTGTACTACTTAACTTCAGAGAAGTGGGCGAAAGTCATTCTCCATGAGCAACGTCTCAAACTATCGACGATAGCAGAGTTAAATGATCCTTTTGAGTTGCTCGGTGCATCAATAGGAGAATCTGCTGTACGTAAAGTTCTTAGGTACGTCCATGGGCGTGTTACCGATACGTTCGGCTTGGTGTGCATGAGCACGACATGGCAGAGTCCGGTGATGTGGGCTCACTACGGCGACAAACACAAGGGCGTATGCCTAGGCTTTGAGGTGATAGAACAAAGGCGCCGGGAAGTCACCTATGAGCCCACCAGACTTAGCAAACTTCTTGGGGAAAGTCCCCGTTTAGGCAATGTGACTGCCGAAGTGCTGAACACACTACTCACGACCAAGTCTGCGGAATGGTCCTATGAGAAAGAGCATCGCTTGATCGTTCGCTTCGAAAATGCAATACCAGGCCCCCATGGAATGCATTTTCTGCCGTTCAACAATGAGTTTCTTGTGTTAAAAGAAGTGATTCTAGGCAGTCGATGCGATTGGAACCTGCAAGCTGCTAAGCGTGCGGTTGGCATAGTACCGCATAAGGTATCGCTCAAACGAGTGCGCCCGTCATTCCAAAATTTCAAAATGGTTCAACAACGCAAGGAGCCCATCGTCTATGTCAAACCGAAACCCTAACTTTGTCACGCAACGACTGAATACAATACATAGTCGACTGCGGCCCTCGGCGATATGCAGTAATCGGCCAATAGCGGAACCTCGACCCGAGGCAGCATCAGGCCAGGTGAGCTGTATAACCGGATGAGAGGCGAGGTTCAACAAGACGCGGAACAAAGCGAAACTGATCCATCTATCCATCGAGCGGGCAGCTAAGGGCAGGACGCTCAATCTATCGTATGGCTAACACATTCGGACGGCTCACCATGGCCGTTCGGTACTTCGGAGGCATAATGGATTTTACAGTCATCGACGTTGAGACCGCTAATCCCAATCTAGCGAGCATTTGTCAGGTAGGGATCGTAGTATTCCGGGATGGAGTGCTTCACGAATCTTGGAGCTCGTTGGTCAACCCTCACGACTACTTTCACCCGATGAACGTATCTGTGCATGGAATTGATGAAAGCATGATCGCAAACGCCCCATCTTGGGCAGAGGTTTATCCTCAGATCCTTCCTTTTGTGACCGGCCAGATTGTCGCCAGTCACATGCCTTTTGATCGGACTGCCACACTGCGCGCTTGCCAGGGAGCTGGCCTGGATCACTTTGACTGCTCCTGGTTGGATACGGCGCGAGTGGCACGCCGGGCGTGGAGTGAATTCTCCCGTTCGGGATATGGCCTGAAAAATCTATCTGCGACTTTCGGCATCACCTTTCAGCACCACGATGCGCTTGAAGATGCGCGTGCTGCTGGCGAGATACTGCTTCGTGCCATAGCACACACAGGCTCGTCTGCCGCTGAGTGGTGCTCTCTCGTTAATCTCCCGCCATGGCCAGCACTGCGCCCTGCTGAGGGGCTCACAGTGATGCAGGACGGGATCCTGGCCGGAAGTGTGGTGGTGTTCACCGGGGCTCTATCTATATCTCGTCGGGATGCTTCCGAAATGGCGGCGGCGAACGGCGGCGAAGTGGGCGCGAGCGTAACCAAGCAGACGACTCTTTTAGTGGTTGGGGATCATGACATCAGCCGCTTAGCCGGGAAGGACAGGAGCTCGAAACATGTCAAAGCTGAGGAGTTGATCGCCAAAGGCCAGAAGATCCGCATCTTAGGGGAGAGCGACTTTCGGGCCATGCTTCAGTCGGTTTAGACCTGGGAAACGTACTTGGCTTGGTCCGGGGTAAAAGTCACAGTCATTTTGATTTTCGTGCAGGTAAGTACTCTCTCTGCTGCTAGATCGATATCAAGGTCGTCTCCCCGGAGACCTTGCCACTGTGCCAGATACTTGAGCGAGCCGAATTTTTCCAGCTTGAGCAATTGGCGACTCACTCCGCCTTTCCAGCCAAGCACCGGCAGCTCGCCATTCTTGCATTGAGCTGCAAGCTCCGGATTCTCCTCGGCGCGCTTGCGGCCTACTTCCCAGCACATGATTAAGCCCAGATCCGAACCACTCCAAATTTCCCGATGTTCTAGCTCAGTTCTGATAGGCTCATTAAACTTCCGTTGAACGATCATGCCATCTTGCTCCCTTTACTTGCGCAGCTCGATCTTGGTTAGACCGGCCGAGAATAGTGTTTCCTGTCGCTAACTATGCTGTCGGAAAGAGCTGAGCGGAATCGAGCTGCAAAGCCGGTTCGTGCCAAGTCAGGCAGTCGGCTCTGCTTGGTTGAGGCCGTATGTTCCTCAATGCCGTTGAATACAACTCTTCAGCTTATATCCGAGACGCATTCAAAGTCCGCGTGGGTGTGGCCTGAAAGATCAACAGGGATCGTCAACCCCTCTAGAACAGCCTGCTTTTGCAGTTGGCTAAACCCATTACCGTACCATACGACTTGGCCTTCGCAGATTCTTGAGTTCCCGGTGAGGTCTGATAGTACAAGATATGCTTCTGTTCCGGAATTGCAAGCCAGGTCGGTGAAGGTGCGGCGGATGTTATGAAAAGCCCTCCTGTCAGTTTTTCCATCAGATGAATTGCCTTGGGTTTTATAGATACCCTCCAAGCTCGCTGTGTACAGTTTTTCAAACTTCACCTGTGACTGAATCGCCACTGTTTCGCAGAGAAGCGGAATTACCGCTTTTGGCCGACTGCCGCGCAATGTGAGGGGTCGGAATGGGTCGAATTTAGCCAGTCATGGATGCGATGTGCACTGGTCAAGTCGAATGCAAACGACTGGTCACATCGAATGCAAAGGGGTGGTCAAGTCCATGCAATTACGCACCAAGAAGACTGGTGGTGTCGGTTAAGGTTTTAAACATGGTTGCGTCCTACGAAACAGAATGGGGTAAACAAGGCAGTCAGTTGGAGAAAAGCGCTAACCCCCTGTCACCGAAAAGAGCGATGGCCAGGCCTGCGAGCATCACCATTGCCCCGGCCAACTTGACGAGAGACACCGGCCTTTCCAATGCCCCCATCAAGCCGAAGTGATCGATAGCCAGTGACGAAATAATCTGCCCGGCGATAGCGAGGCCCAGCAGGGCTGACAGACCGATTTTTGGCGCAAGCACCACATAACTAAGCAACGCGCCGGCACCCAGCAGACCGCCCAGCAGGCTCCACCAGGGCTGGGCAGGTATAGCCGCCAGTGAGACCACTATCCCGCCGCGCATCAATGAAAAGATGCCCAGGCATAACGCACCGGCAGTAAAAGAGAACAGCGCCGCCGCGACCGAATCTCCACCCACGCCTTTAGCGAGTTGGCCATTCAGCGTGGTCTGCAGGGTGATGCCAAGCCCTGCGCAGACGGCCAGCAGGTAGTAGGCTGCGTTCATCTCACGCCTCCTTACTTAGCTGACTCAAGCGGCAGGAATTTCTCGGCAAACATATCCGGCTGATAGCCTGCAGCAGCAAACAGATGCTCACGGGATTCGTCGATTGCTGCACGCAGCCTTTCGCTGTCCACGCCCAGCACCTTGCCGCCCTGCTTGACGATGCGCCCGCCAATAATGACGGTATCGACATTGCTGCGTTCGGCCGCGTGCACCACGGTGCCGAAGGCGTTGCCTGACGGGTAAAGGTTGATGTCCTGCGCGTTGATGAGGATCAGGTCGGCCTGTTTGCCGGGGGCCAGGCTACCGACTTTGTCCTGCAATCCTGCACAGGTGGCGCCGTCAAGAGTGGCGGCTTTGAGCAGGCCATGAGCCGGCAGGGTCACCGGATGATGCTCTGCGCCGCAGCAGCGCTGCTGGTGCATGCCCATGACGCGTTGCAGGTAGAACGCCACCCGCATCTCCATGAACATGTCGCCGCTGTAAGAGGTTTCGTTATCGACACTCAGCCCCGGGCTGATGCCGTGACGCTGGGCCGACTGCATGGCGAACATTCCATCTTCAATGCCGTAGTGGGCATCTGAACGCGGGCATACGTTGACCCGCACGCCAGCCTCGCGAATGATTTTCCAGCCGGCGTCCGGCAGCGCTGTGCAGTGGTTGAAGATGTTATCGGGGCGCAGCAGACCCTCGCGATGCAAACCCTCCAACTCCGCTGCCATGTCCCCGCCGAAAAATTCGGTAATGATCGGCAGCCCCAAGCGCCGGGCTTCAGCCCATAGCTCAGGCTCCAGCTGCGCCATTACCGCCAGCGAGAGCAGCGGGTTGTCACCGTTCTTGACGTATTTTCCCTGGAGACGCTCCAGGTTGCCGGGCCAGTGGGCTTTGTCCCACTCACCAGAGACTGGCGCACCGGAGGCGTGTACAGACCGGATACCAGCATCGAGCAGCGCCTCGACCGCGGCGTCGGAGTGCGCGCCGGTGCGGCTGTTGTGCGAGTTATCGACCACGGTCGTGATGCCCGCATCGATGCAGCCCAATGCAGTCAGCAGATTGCCGATATACATGTCAGCCGGGCGATAGTATTTGGCGAACGAGAAGTGCGTGGCGTTGCAGTAGTCTTCCAGGGTTTCGGCATTCGGATTGATTCGACGCAGTTGGCCCTCCCAGGAGTGACGATGCGTATCGACCATGCCGGGCATGGCAATCATGCCGGATGCCTCGATAACCATCGCGTCGCCGGCCTCAAGGTTTTCACCTATGGCCGTGATGGTGCTGCCTTCGATAAGGATATCGCCGCGCGCCAGATTGCCGATATCGCCATCCATGCTCAGCACAGTGGCGCCGCGGATAAGTGTGCGAGCGGCCGGAGCGGCCGGGGCCTGCACGATGTGGCGGTTATATTCAGCCATTTTCTGTACACCTCTTCAAATTTCGTTGGAAGCAATGTACGCAATGCGATACTGCTGGAAAAAGATGGTTAAACTGTTTTTATTATTCAATATCTACGAATAGTAACGACTTCCCCCGATCACTGCTTTGAGGCGGCTAACAGTCATGGACCGTATTCAAGCGATGCAGGTTTTCGTACGTGTGGCTGAAGCGGGAAGCTTTATCCAGGCGGCGCAGACGCTCTCTCTGCCAGCCTCGACAGTTACCAGCAGCGTTAAAAATCTTGAGAAGTACTTGCAGGTGCGCCTGCTGAACAGAACCACGCGGCGAGTCAGCCTGACGCCTGAGGGCGCTCAATATCTGACGCAATGCAGGGAAATATTGGAGCTGATCGAACACACAGAGACCAGCCTGACGGATTCCGTAAAACGGCCACAGGGGCGTTTGCGTGTCGATATGCCGGGTGGCATTGCACACTTCATCGTCATGCCAAATTTGCAAGACTTTTACCGGCGCTACCCGGATATCTACCTGATGATAGGCGTCAATGACCGGCAGGTTGATCTGATTCAGGAGGGTGTCGATAGCGTCATTCGTACAGGCGACCTCGATGACTCAACGCTCGTTGCGCGCCCCCTCGGTCGGTTTCGCTGGGTGACCTGTGCGTCTGTCGCCTATCTCGAAGAGAACGGTACCCCGCAAACTCCGCAAGATTTGTCTCACCACCGGGCCATCCATTACTTCTCGGGCCGCGCAAGGCAAGCAGACGAAATGCGCTTCACCCATGGCACCGAGAAAATCGCAGTCCCGGTGAACGGCACTGCGGCAGTCAACGAGACCGGGCTTTACATCAAAATGTGCCTGGAAGGCTTCGGGCTGGTGCAGCTCGCTGAAAACGTGGTCAGAGAGCATCTGCGAGAAGGGCTGCTGGTAGAAGTGCTTGCTGACTGGCAGCCCGCATCGGTTCCTGTGAACCTGCTATACCCTCATCAGCGCTTTCTATCGCCAGCTGTGAGCGCATTCGCGGACTGGATTGCCGGGCTTGTTCGCGACGATGATTCAGCAGGTTCAAGTTGAACATTGCGCCCGGCTAGCATGCCGGTGAATGCGCCGGCTACGGAGATTGCGGCTGTGATCAGCAGCGGTGCTGTCCAGCCACCGGTCCAGTCGTGCAGTTGGCCCAGTAGCAATGGGCCTGCGGCTGCCATCAGGTAGCCGACGCACTGCGCCATTCCTGAAAGTGCCGCCGTGTCACCGGCATTTTTTGTGCGCAAGCCGATGAAGGTCAGGCCGAGCATCATGCTGGCACCAGAGCCGAAGCCCAGGACCACGGCCCACAACATGGCGTAGTCTGGCGCGTAAATGAGCCCGATCAGGGATGAGGCGGTTAACAGGCTGACGGTAGCGGCTGCCAGTTTCTGGTCTTTGAGACGGCGAAGCGTGGCCGCCAGAATCAAGCCGGGAATTGCCGTGGTCAGTTGAAGCGTGCCGTGTACCGTGCCTGCTTGCTCCGGGGATATGCCATGGTCCATCAGAATGGTCGGCAGCCAGCCGACGGCGACATAAAAAGGCATCGCGTTCAGCCCCATGAACAGTGTGACCTGCCATGCCAGCGGCGAACGCCATACGGCCACGGTTGGCGCTTGTTTCGGACCTGACAGATTTACGTGTTCGTGTTTTTTCAACTGCGGCAGCCACACCACCAGCGCCAACAACGGGGCTGCGACCAACAAACTCAGGGCAATCGGCCATC
>Ga0308160_10004410_pt1 | contig 15117 bp, 14 predicted proteins | sample PhyFR1_FD_201036 | JGI IMG/M metagenome (GOLD analysis project Ga0308160, IMG submission 201036) | Phyllosphere microbial communities from UC Gill Tract Community Farm, Albany, California, United States - DLSLF.R1 | ecosystem: Host-associated > Plants > Phyllosphere > Unclassified | place: USA...
TCTTCCAGTCCGACGACAAGTACACGCGGGTGCAGACGGCCACCGCCCAGCACCTGATCCGCAAGACGCTCAAGGAACTCGAAGAAGCGCTCGACCCGGACGAATTCTGGCGCATCCACCGCTCGACACTGGTGCGGGTCGATGCGATCGCCGAAGTGCGGCGCGACCTGCGCGGCCGGCAGATGCTGACGCTGCACGGCTATCCCGAGGCGCTGGAAGTGAGCCGCAATCACAGTACGCTGTTCCAGCAGATGTAGTCGTGCACGACCGACCCGACCTGTCCCCTCCCCTGGTGTATGGCGCAGGCGCCAGTTCGCCCTTTGCCATCTTCTGGATTTTCCTGCTGCTGGGCCTGCGCTCGTTCGGCGGCCCGATCGCCCACCTGGGGTACTTTCGCAACGAATTCGTCCTGCGCCGCCGCTGGCTGGACGATGCGCGCTATGGCGAGCTGGTCGCGCTATGCCAGTTCCTTCCCGGCCCGGCGTCGAGCCAGGTTGGTTTCGCGCTTGGCGTTCTGCGCGGCGGCGGTGTGCTGGGCGGCTGCGCCGCGTGGCTCGGTTTTACCCTGCCGTCGGCGCTGCTGATGCTCGCCTGGGCGCTCGGTGCCGCCGTCACGACCGGCCCGCTGGCCACTGGCGCGGTGCACGGGCTGAAGCTGGTGGCGGTCGCCGTCGTCGCGCAGGCCGTGTGGGGGATGGCGGGCACGCTGACGCCCGACTGGCAACGCAAGGCAATCGCGCTGGCCGCCATCGCGATCGTCGTCGTTGCCGCCGGCCCCGGTGGTCAGCTGGTCGCCATCGCGGCCGGTGCGCTGGCCGGCTGGGCCTGGTGCCGCGGCGAGGCACCGCACGGCGCTGCGCCGCTTGCGTTTCCGATCAGCGTGGCGGGTGGCATCGCCGCGCTGATCCTGTGCGGTTTGCTGTTCGTGCTGTTGCCCGTCGCCGCCGCTGCCACGCAGTACCGGCCGCTCGCCCTGTTTGACGCCTTCTACCGTTCGGGCGCGCTCGTGTTCGGCGGCGGGCACGTGGTGCTGCCGCTGCTGCAGGCCGAGACCGTGGCCAGCGGCTGGATCAGCAGCGAAACGTTCCTGTCGGGGTATGGGATGGCCCAGGCGCTGCCCGGGCCGCTGTTTGCGTTCGCCGCATTCCTCGGCGCGCAGGCCGGGATGAGCGCCACGGCCGTCGGCGGCGCCTGCGTGGCCCTGGTGGCGTTGTTCTTGCCGGGGCTATTACTTGTCTATGGCGCCCTGCCGTTCTGGGCCCGGCTGCAGCGCCAGCGCGCGCTGCGCCGCGCTGTCATGGGCGCCAATGCCGCCGTCGTGGGCATCCTCGGCGCAGCGCTGTACAACCCGGTCTGGACGAGCGCCGTGCTCGACCTGCGTGACGCCGTCGTGGCGCTGGGCTGCTTCATGCTGCTGGTGACGTGGCGCGCGCCGGCCTGGCTGGTCGTGGCCCTGGCCGCCGCAACCGGCGTGCTGATGACGCTGGTCTGACGAGCGTCGCGTGCCCGATCAAGCCGGGAAATAACGCGTGCTGTCGACATCCTCCATCAGCGTGCCCTGGCGTGGATGCCAATCCAGCACCTCGCGCGTCCAGCTGCACGCTGCCGGCACGTCCATGCCGGCGAAATGCGCCAGCGCGCCGAAGTGCTGCGCTGCTGCAGCGCGCGCGATGCCGGTTACCGGCACGCCCAGCCGGCGGCCGATCGCCGCTGCGATGTCGTGGAACGGGACGCCCTCCTCGGCCACGGCGTGATAGCGCGCGCCCGGGGCGGCGCGCTCGAGCACCAGACGAAACACGCGCGCTGCGTCCAGGCGATGCACCGACGACCAGCGGTTGGCGCCATCGTCGACAAACGCCGCCACCCTTTTTGTACGGGCGAAACCGATCATCATCGGTACCAGGCCATGGTCGCCCTCACCGTGGACGGATGGCGGCAAACGCACGACCGACGCATTCACACCGCGTGCGACCAGTACGCTGGCGACATGTTCCGATGCACGCGGATAGGCCGGGCTGAGCGGGAACGTCACATCCACCTCGGTCGCCGGGCGGCCTTGCACATCGAGCACCATGCCTGACGTCACAATCAACGGACGATTCGAGCCCTTGAGCGCCGCGCCCAGCGCCTCGATCGCGCGCCGGTCCTGCGCGCAGTTGGCGGCGTACCGTGAAAAATCGTGATCGAACGCGGTATGGATCACGCCATCGACCGCCGCAACCGCGTCACGCAGTCCCTCCACATCATCGAGCGTGCCGCGCCACGCCCGCACGCCAAGCGCTGACAGCGCCGCGGCACCGGCTTCCGACCGCGTCAGGCCAGTGACGGTGTGGCCGGCGGCAAGTAAATCCTCTACCACGGCAGTGCCGACGAATCCGGTCGCACCGGTAATGAATACATGCATGACATCCTCCTTGTTGGGCAGATGTCCACTATCGACGGGCTGCGTATCCGGGTAAAGTAGTGACTTTATACGGGTATAAGAGGTAACAGGATGGATGGGGCAACGAGCCGCGACAATCCGCTGGGCAGCTACCTGAAAGACCGCCGCGCCCGCCTCGATCCGGCAGCGCTCGGGCTGGGCAGCACGCGTCGGCGCACGCCAGGCCTGCGGCGCGAAGAAGTCGCCCAGCGCGCCAGCATCAGCACCACCTGGTACACCTGGCTGGAACAGGGCCGGGGCGGCGCCCCGTCGGCCGAGGTCGCCGGGCGCATCGCGCGCGCACTGATGCTTACGGGGGCCGAGCGCGAGCACCTGTTCCTGCTGGCCTTGGGCCGCCCACCCGCCCCGCACCATGCGCCACACGCAGCCATCTCGCCGCGCATCCAGCGCGTGCTTGACGCCTTACCCGCCAGCCCGGCCTTCATCAAGACCGCCAGTTGGGATGTGGTGGCCTGGAACCGCGCCGCTTCGGTGGTGTTCGGCTACGGCAGCGCCACACCCGAGCAACGCAATATCCTGCGCCGCATCTTTTGTGACCCCGCCACGCGCGCCGCTCAGCGCGACTGGGACAGCGTAGCGCGCTTCGTCGTCGCGGCATTTCGCGCCGACATGACACGCGCCGGCGTCGACGTCCAGTCTGACCCGCTGGTCCGCGAACTGCGCGAGCGCAGCCCGGACTTCGACACGCTATGGCAAAGCCGGGATGTCGGCACCTACGGCGAAGGCACGAAGCAGTTGCACCATCCGGTGGCCGGCTGGCTCGCACTGGAATATTCGTCGTTTGCGGTCGATGCTCGCCCGGACCTGTCGATGGTCGTCTACAACCCGGCGACGCCGGAGGATGCGGCGAGGATCACGGCACTCGTGAACGGCTGAGCTTGCGCGTGCCGGCCTGATCAGCCGAACACGCCCTCATCCGATCCGTCGCCATCGAAGAACCCGCTCGGCTCGTCGCCATGGTTGCTGTCGGCCAGCGGATCGTCGGCCGCGTTCGGTTCATCGATGGCGCCGATGCCCGCCTGGTCGGCCAGCGCACCACCGCTGCTCGCCTCGCCTGTCCCGGCATCAGCCAGCAGATGATTGGCGCCGCCTTCCGCGCCGCCGTGGGCCCCACCATGATCGAGCAGATTGCCGATACCCTGGAACAGGAAGCTACCCGCCGCCACACCGGCCGCCGTGGCCGCGATCGTGCCCAGCATGCCACCGCCGGCGCCGCCCAGGAAGCCGCCGCTGCGGGCCGGTGCTGCCGGCGCTGCCGTACCCTGCACTGCGCCTTGCGCTGGCGCCTGCGCTGGTGACGATGGATTGCTTTGCGCCGAATTACCCCACGTATTCGCGTCGAGGAACCCGCCGCTGCCCTTCGTGGTCTGACGTTCCAGCTCGGCGATGCGCGCCTTGGCATTACCCAGTGCCTGCTCCACCAGCAGCGCGCGCTGCACCAGCAGGTAGGCGGCGTCCGGTTGCTCGGCTACCGCGCGCTGGATCAGCGCGTCGGCTTGCGGATCTTTCGTCACGCCACGGGCCTGGACCAGTTGGCCCAGGAAGTCCTGCAAGGTTTTTTCGTCTGACGGGTTCATGATGGTCTCCGGTTGGAAGGTACGATATGCTTACATTGTGGGCCCGTTGTCGAAATTTCAAGCATCTTTGGATTGTCTTCGCTGTTCCGACCAACCGAACCGGGAGCGTGTCATGCCTTCCACTGTCGTCCCCTGCCTGCGTTACCACGATACCCCTGCCATGCTCGCCTGGCTGTGCACGAATTTCGGCTTCACGATACGGCGGTGCATCCCGGGCAGGCAGGGCGAAGTCGCGCACGCCGAGCTCGCACTGGGCGATGGCATGGTGATGATCGGCACCCATACCGAAGATGACTATGGCCGCTTGCTGGCGACACCGGCGCAGGCTGGCGGCTTGCTGACGCAAACGATCTGGCTCCATGTGGCTGACGCCGACACCGTGCATGCCCGCGTGCTCGGCAGTGGCGCGGTGATCACCCAGCCGATCGGCGACGCGCCGCAGGGTGGGCGCGCATTCGCCTGCCGCGATCCGGAGGGCCATCTGTGGCAGGTCGGCACCTACGATCCGTGGGGCGCCCCCTGATGCTGGCTCGGCCTGGCGCTTGTTTGTTATGCTAGCGCCCTTGCGCCGCCTTCATGATCGGGCGGCCCGTCATATTTAGGGAAAGCACATTATGGTTTCGCTGCAAGAGCAGTTACTCAAGGCCGGCCTGGTCGACAAGAAAAAGGTCAAGCAGGTCACCCAGGCAAAAAGCAAACAGCACAAGCACGAGCTGCGCACGGGCGTGGAGTCGGTCAACGAGGCGCGCGAAGCGGCGCTCGAGCTGCAGCGCAAGAACGCCGAGCGTGCGCGCGAGCTGAACACCCAGCGCGATGCCGCAGCCGCGCAAAAAGCCATCCTGGCGCAGATCGCGCAGATGGTGCAGAAGAACAAGCAGCCCAAGGGCAAGGGCGACGTGCCCTACAACTTCACGTTCGGCACCAAGATCGAGCGCATCCACGTGACGTCGCAGATCGTCGAGCACCTGGTCGCGGGTCGCCTGGTGATCGTGCACATGAATGGCAGCTTCGAGCTGGTGCCGCGCATCATTGGCGAAAAGATCGCCCAGCGCGATGCGTCGATCGTCGTGCAGATCAAGAAGAAAGTACAGGAAGTGGAAGAGGACGATCCGTACGCGGACTTCAAGATTCCGGACGATCTGATGTGGTGATGCGGGATTGGAACGGCGTTGCGACGCCGTTCCGGCACTGGCTTACTTCTTGGTCTTGTCTTCAACGTCCTGGGTGGCAGTCCCGGTCCGGGTCGCGCTCGAGGTACGCTCGGTCTGCTTCTTCGGCTGACCCATGCCTGCCGCCGTGGTTTCCTGCTTGCTGCTGCCCTGGAAATCGGTCGATACCGAATTCGCGCTGTCTTCCGGCTCGGCTGCCGGGTTGGCGCGCTTGTCCGCAGTGCCCATCACCGGTGCTTTTTGCTGGGCAGCGCCTGCCTTGGCTGGCTGTGGCGTGGTTGGGGTAGTCTGGGCTGCGGCACTGGCCGCGATGACGACGCCACTAAGCAAGACGATCAATTTTTTCATAACAAGCTCCAAGTCGATGTGTATATATCATCACTTTGTGATCAACCCCGCGATTACAAGAGCTGATTGACCGAAGCTGCGATCATGGCGCACAGACGTTTCTGCGCGCCATGAACGCTTTCCTTCAGGACTGCAGGTCCTGGCCCCCGAATGCATTCGGCAACTGCGCCGCCGCCGTGGTCTCGAACATGGCACCCGTCAGATTGGTCAGGATCACCGGCAGTTCATTGCCGCCCAATTCCAGGATCACCTGCCGGCAGGCGCCGCACGGCGCGATCGGGCCTTCGGTCTGGCCGATGACGGCCAGCGCTGCGAAGTCGCCCGGCTTGTAGCCGTTGGCAATGGCGCTGAAGAACGCCGTGCGCTCTGCGCAATTGCACAGCCCGTACGCGGCGTTTTCCACGTTGCAGCCGCGGAAGATGCGGCCATCCTTGCATTCGAGCGCTGCCCCCACCTGGAAGTTGGAATACGGCGCATAGGCCAGCTCGCGCGCGGCGCGTGCTTCATCGATCAGTTTTGTGTAGGTCATGGCGTTTCTTTCAAGGACGGACGATGCGGTGAATCATTGGCTCGGCAGCGGGCTGCGTGTCGCCGATCTGGTAAGCCGCCTGCACCTGGCGCACAGCGCGTTCAGCGGCCTCCGCCGAACGTGCATGTACCATCGCCAGTGGCTGGCCAACGGCGATCTGGTCGCGCAGTTCAACCAGGCCCGTCAGGCCCACGGCAAAGTCGATACTGTCCTGTGGCCGCACGCGGCCGCCACCCAGCGCGACAACCGCCAGGCCCAGGCCACGGGTATCGACCGAGACGGCGTAACCGGCCTGCAGTGCTGGCGCCGGCACGATGACAGGCGCCGTTTCCAGGTGCGCGTCCGGCTTGTCCATCAGGTCGGCCGGGCCGCCCAGCGCCGCGACCATGCGCGCGAAGCGCTCAGCCGCCTCGCCCGAGTCGAGCGCAGTCTGCAGCTTGGCACGCGCTTCCGCGTCCGTGCCTGCCAGGCTTGAGATCACCAGCATCTCGGCGCACAGCGCCATCGTCACTTCGTGCAGGCGTGCCGGGCGCGCCTTGCCGGTCAGGTAATCGATGGCGACGCGCACTTCGACCGCATTGCCGGCCGCGTGGCACAGCGACTCGTTCATGCCGGTCAGGATGGCCGACGTGCGGGTGCCGGCGCCATTGCCGACGCTGACGATCGATTCGGCCAGCTCCAGCGATTTTTCCGCCGTCGGCATGAAAGCGCCGCTGCCCACTTTCACGTCCATCACCAGCGCATCGAGCCCTGCCGACAGCTTCTTGGACAGGATCGAGCCGGTGATCATGGCCACCGATTCGACGGTCGCCGTGGTGTCGCGGATGCTGTAGAAGCGCTTGTCGGCCGGCGCCAGCTGGGCGGTCTGGCCGATGATGGCGACGCCGACGTCCTTGACGACACGGCGGAAGGTGTCCGGATCAGGCACGGTGCTGTAACCGGGGATCGCGTCGAACTTGTCGAGCGTGCCGCCGGTGTGGCCCAGGCCACGGCCCGAGATCATCGGCACGAAGCCGCCGCAGGCCGCGATCATCGGGCCGAGCATCAGCGAGACGACGTCGCCGACGCCGCCGGTCGAGTGCTTGTCGACGACCGGACCTGGCAGGTCCAGCGACTTCCACTCCATGACCTGGCCCGAGTCGCGCATCGCCAGCGTGAAGGCGACGCGTTCGTCCATCGTCATGTCGTTGAAGTAGACCGCCATCGCGAGCGCGGCGATCTGGCCTTCGGTGACGCTGCCGTCAGGGATGCCACGGACAAAAAACTGGATCTCTTCGGCCGACAGGATGCCGCCATCGCGTTTTTTGCGGATGATTTCTTGGGGGAGGAACATGGGGGGACGTCTCTATCAATTATTGGCTTCAAAACGTCATTCCCGGCCTTGGCCGGGAATGACGTTGTTGTGGATTGGTGGTGTGTTACACGCCGTACGGGATCCAGACGTTCTTCACCTGGCTCGCATGCTGCAGCACGACGCGGCCACCGGCCTGCTTCGGATCGAACCAGTCGCGCCCTTTCGCGCCGCCGGTCCAGGTGCGCTTGAGGGTCTCGCTCGACAGGCGCTCGACTTCGGCACACCCTTCGGCCGAACCGTCATGGCGCCACACGGCATCGATCTCGCCATGCGAGGCCAGCGTGCGTGCCAGTTCGTCGCTTGATCCGGTGACGATATTGAGCGCCCCACCCGGCAGGTCCGACGTATCGAGCACCTGGTACAGGTCGATCGCCGACAGCGGATACTGCTCCGACGGCACCGCCACCACGCGGTTGCCCAGCGCGAGCGCGGGTGCGACCAGCGAGATGAAGCCCAGCAGCGGGTTCTCGTTCGGGCACACGATGCCGATCACGCCCACTGGCTCGTTCAGCGCCACGGTGATGCCGTGCATCGGCGGCTGGTGCACCTGGCCGTCGTACTTGTCGGCCCAGGCGGCCCAGTAGAACAGGCGTTCGACCGAGGCTGCCACTTCGCGCGCGGCGTCGTTCGAGCCGGTCTGCTGCGCGATGCGCGCCGCGAATTCGTCGGCGCGGATCGCCAGGTTCTCGGCGATGTAGTACAGCACCTGCGCGCGGTTGTGCGCCGTGGCCTTGGCCCAGCCTGCGGCCTTGTGCGCCGCTTCGACCGCGTTGCGGATGTCCTTGCGGCTGCCTTCGCCGATATCGGCCAGGAACGCGCCGTTCGCGCCATTGATCGCGCGGCTGTAGGCGCCGTCAGGGCGCGCCTGCTTGCCGCCGATGTACAGCTTGGCGGTGCGGTCGATTGCGAACGGGCTGTCGGCGTCCGCTGCTTTCACCGCGCCCTTGGCGGCAAACACAGGCGCAGCAGGCCGTGCATCTTCCGACAGCGGCGTCAGGTACTCGTACATGCCTTCCTTGCCGCCTTCGCGGCCATAGCCCGATTCCTTGTAGCCGCCGAAACCGCAGCCTGCATCGAACTGGTTCGCCGTGTTGATCCAGACCACGCCGGCCTTGATCTGCGGGACGACGTCCAGCGCCAGGCTGATCGACTCGCTCCAGACGCAGGCGGCCAGACCGTAGACGGTGTTGTTCGCCAGTTGCACGGCTTCAGCCGGGGTGCGGAAGCTCATCGCCACCAGCACCGGCCCGAAGATTTCGGCCTGCGCCACGGCGGCCGACGTCGACGCGCCCGTGATCAGGGTTGGCAGGTACCACGAACCGGACGTCGACAGCTCACCGGCCGGTTGCCAGACTTCGCAGCCTTCGGCGCGGGCCGATTCCACCAGGCCGTGGATGCGCTGCTGCTGCACCGGATCGACCAGTGCGCCGATGTCGTTCGACTTGTCGAGCGGCGAACCGACGCGCAGCGTTTCCATGCGCGCCTTGACCTTCTTGATGAAGCGCTCGTACACCGACTCCTGCACCAGGAGACGCGAACCGGCGCAGCAGACCTGGCCCTGGTTGAACCAGATCGAGTCGACCAGGCCTTCGACGGCGGCGTCCAGGTCGGCGTCGTCGAACACGATGAACGGCGACTTGCCGCCCAATTCGAGCGACAGCTTCTTGCCGCTGCCGGCGGTCGACTTGCGGATCAGGCGACCCACTTCGGTCGAACCGGTGAACGCGATCTTGTCGATGCCCGGATGATTGACGATCGCCTCGCCCACGCGGCCATCGCCCGTGACGATATTGACGACGCCAGCCGGTACCCCAGCGCGCTGGCAGATTTCGGCAAACAGCAAGGCGGTCAGCGGCGTGTACTCGGCCGGCTTGAACACGACCGTGTTACCGGCCGCCAGCGCCGGCGCGATCTTCCACGCCAACATCAGAAGCGGGAAGTTCCACGGCACGATCTGGCCGACCACACCCACGGCACGGTAGTCCGCGAACTCTTCGGCCTGCAGTTGCGCCCAGCCGGCGTGATGGTAGAAATGACGGGCCACGAGCGGCAGGTCGGCGTCGCGCGTTTCGCGGATCGTCTTGCCGTTGTCGAGCGTTTCGAGCACCGCGAACAGGCGCGCATGCTTTTGCAGCAGGCGCGAGAGCGCGTACATGATCTTGGCGCGGCCATGGCCACCCAGCGCGACCCAGCCCGGCTGCGCGCGGCGCGCGGCTGCCACGGCGCGCTCGACATCGTCGTTCGTCGCCTGCGTGACCTGCGCCAGTTCGACGCCATCGGCCGGATTGGTCGTGGCGAACGTCTCGCCCGCATCGCTCCAGGCGTTGTCGATGAAGAGGCCAAAGCGGCGCTCGTGACCGTCCAGCCATGCTTGCGCTTCCTTGGTGGTCTCGAGAGCGGGGCCGTAGTCCATGGTCTGAAGAATCTCTTTAATTGTTGGCATGACGTATCCGGATTTAAGGTTGCGCGTGACGATGGGCGGCCGAGTAGTTCCCGGTCACGTAGTGCTCGAGCTGGCGTTCGATGTCGGTCAGCAGGCTCGACGCACCAATGCGGAACAGGTGCGGCTGCAGCCAGTCGTTGCCCAGTTCTTCCTTCATCACGGTCAGGTATTGCAGCGCCGATTTCGCCGTCGAGACGCCGCCGGCCGGCTTGTAGCCGACCTGGAAACCGGTCAGTTCGTGGTAGTCGCGAATCGCACGCACCATCACCAGCGACACCGGGATGGTGGCGTTCACACCTTCCTTGCCGGTCGAGGTCTTGATGAAGTCCGCACCGGCCATCATGCAGACCCACGAAGCTTTCGCCACGTTTTCCAGCGTGACCAGGTCACCGGTGGCCAGGATGGCTTTGACGTGCGCGTCGCCGCAAGCCTGGCGGTACGCCACCATCTCGTCGTACAGCGCCTGCCAGTTACCCAGCAGGACGTGCTGGCGCGTGATGACGATGTCGATTTCGGTGGCGCCCGCAGCGACCGACAGTTCGATCTCGCGCAGCTTGGTTTCCATGCTCGACAGGCCGGCCGGGAAGGCCGTGGACACCGCGGCGATCGGCAAGCGGCCCTGCAACACCTTGACGGCTGGCGTAATCATCTCGTGATAGACGCAGACGGCGCCGGTGCTCAGGGTCTCGAGACCCAGCGCCTGCATCAGGTCGGCGCGCAGCGGGCGCATCGCCTTCATGCACAGGCGTTCGACGCGGCCCGGCGTGTCGTCGCCCGACAGCGTGGTCAGGTCCATGCACTCGATCGCGCGCACCAGCCATGCGGCCTGGTATTCCTTCTTCACCGTGCGGCGGTTCGCCAGGCTCGCGGCGCGGCGATCAGCCGCATTGCGATTGACCTTGAGACTGTTGATCAGGCCAAGGTCCAGGTCCATGGCGACGTTGCGTTTGAAGTCCAGCGGCTGGCTCATAGCTGTGCGATTCCGTTCGAAAGTGGTTTGACGCCGAGGTGCTTGGCCAGCGTGGCGCCGATGTCCGAGAACGTGTCTGCCACTGGCAGCTCCTGCGGCGCGACGTTCGGGCCGAAGAAGATCATCGGGATGTGTTCGCGGGTATGGTCCGAACCCGGCGCGGTCGGGTCGCACCCGTGGTCGGCGGTGAGCACGACCAGGTCGCCGTCCTTCAGCTTGGCCATGAATTCCGGCAGGCGCGCGTCCAGCTCGTGCAGCGCGTTGGCATAGCCGGCGACGTCGCGGCGGTGGCCGAAGTGCATGTCGAAATCGACGAAGTTGACGAACGTGAGCGACTTGTCGCCCGCTTCGTCGGCTACTTCGAGCAGGCGGTCGAACAGCGCCATATTGTCCGGGCCCTTGATCAGGCGCGTGACGCCCTGCCCTGCATAGATGTCGCTGATCTTGCCGAGGGCGAAGACGTCGCCGCCCGCATCCTTGACGTGGTCCAGCAGCGTCGGCGCGACCGGTGGCACGGCGTAGTCGTGGCGGTTCGACGTGCGCTTGTAGTCGCCGTTGGCGCCCGTGAACGGACGCGCGATCACGCGGCCGATGTTGTATGGCTTGACCAGCTCATAGGCCGCTTCGCAGACAGCGTACAGGCGCTCCAGGCCGAAGTGCTCTTCGTGCGCAGCGATCTGCAGCACCGAGTCGGCTGACGTGTACAGGATCGGCTTGCCGCTGGCGACGTGTTCATCGCCGAAGTCGTTGATGACGGTGGTGCCCGACGCGTGGCAGTTGGCCAGCCAGCCCGGCACGCCGGTCAGTTCCTGCAGCTTGTCGGTGAGCTCCTTCGGGAACGACGGCACGGTCTTCGGGAAGTAACCCCAGTCGAACAGCACCGGCACGCCGGCGATTTCCCAGTGGCCGCTCTGCGTATCCTTGCCGGTCGACTGTTCGCGCGCGATGCCCCAGGCGCCGGTGAAGCCGTCGCGCTGGCTGAAACCCGGCGCCCATTCGCCGCTGGCCTTGTGGCCGGCCGCGCCCAGGCCGAGACGCTCCAGATTCGGCAGCGCCATCGGCTTGCCTTCTTTCGCGGCCCATTCGGCGATGTGGCCGAAGGTGTTGGCATCAAGGTCGCCATATTTGTCGGCATCGGGCAGCGCGCCCAGGCCGAAGGAGTCCAGCAGGAGGATGAAGGCACGGGACATTGGATCGCTCGCTTTCGGTAAGTGTGATTAAGCGTCTGCGCGTGGGGTCGAACCAAGGCGCTCGATATACGCATGGATCAGCGTGACCATGTCCTTGGCCGCGATCGCCGCGTACTTCAGGGTCTGCTCATGCGACAGCGCGAACGGCGACAGGCCTTCGGCCAGGTTGGTGATGGCCGAAACGGCCGTCACTTTCAGGCCGCAGTGGCGCGCCGCGATGACTTCGGGGATCAGCGACATGCCGACGACATCGGCGCCCAGCGTCTTGAAGGCGCGGATTTCGGCGACGGTCTCGAAGTGCGGGCCGGCCGCGGCCAGGTACACGCCTTCGTTCAGCACGATGCCCTTCTCTTTGGCGACGGCCTTGACCTGCTCGCGCGTCTCGGCATCATACGCATTGGACATGCTGAAGAAGCGCGGACCGAAGCGCTCGTCGTTCGGGCCCGACATCGGGCTGCCCGGCAAGAAGTTGATATGGTCGGTAATCGCCACCAGCGAGCCGGCATCGGCTTCGATGTTCAGCGAGCCGGCGGCATTCGTCACGAACAGCAGTTCGCAGCCGATCTGCTTCAGGGTACGCACGGCGTTGGTCATCACGCCAGGGCCGTAGCCTTCGTAGAAGTGGCCGCGGCCCTTCATGCAGGCGACCGGCACGCCGGCCAGTTCGCCCAGCACCAGTTCACCGGCGTGGCCGTGCACGGTGCTGATCGGGAAGCCCGGCAGGTCGGCGTAGCTGATCGAGACGGCGTCCGTCATCTGTTCGGCCAGCACACCCAGTCCGGAGCCGAGGATCAGCGCGACGCGCGGTGCGAAGCCCGGCTTGCGGGCGCGGATGATGTCGGCGGCGTCGAACGGGAGATTGCTGGACATGATATTCCTTGTGAAGTTCTGGTGATTCCGGGGGGATGGGAGTGAGGCTGGCGCAGCCATCTCAGGCGCGGCGGCATCTGGTCAACTGAATATTATAACTATGCATGAATGCCGATATGTATGGCAAATACACTTTTTCTTCCCGATTTATATGTTTTCGCGATAAATTAGCAGGACCACGCCGACATTGACGGCGCCATGACAAATGTCTAGCATTGCAGGACATAAGTTTAAATCATTTGCCGAGCGATGCCCAAAAAAGACCAGTTGTATGAGCTGATCCGCGCCAACCCGTTCATCTCACAGCAGGACCTGGCGGCGCGCCTCGGTCTGTCGCGTTCGGCCGTGGCCAATTACATCGCCACGCTCGTGCGCGAGCGGCGCATCCTGGGCCGCGCCTATGTGCTGCCGGATCACCGCCCCGTCGTCTGTATCGGCGCATCGAACCTCGACCGCAAGCTGCGCTCGCTCGGACCGCTGGCCCTGGGGACCTCGAATCCGGCGCGCCAGACCGAGTCGTTCGGCGGCGTGGCGCGCAATATCGCCGAGAACCTCGCGCGCCTGGGCGCCCCGACAAGCCTCATCACCGCAGTCGGCCCGGACGCCTCGGGCCGCGCACTGCTCGCGCACGCCGACGAAGCGGGCATCGACACGCGCAGCGTGCTGCTGGTCGACGGCGCGGCCAGCGGCACCTACACGGCGGTGCTCGATGCGGATGGCGAGATGCGCGTCGCACTGGCCGACATGGCGATCAACGACGCGCTCACGCCCGCATTCTTTGCCAGCCGCGCGCCGCAGCGCGCCGGCGCCGCGCTGATCGTGGCCGACCTGAACCTGCCGCAGGATGCCGTGGCCGGGTTGCTGGGCGACGCGCTGGCGGGCGGCGTGCCGATGGTCGTCGTCGCCGTGTCCGAACCGAAGATCAACCGCCTGCCGCGCGACCTGCGCGGCCTGCGCCTCTTGATCCTGAACCTGGGCGAACTGGCCGAACGCGCCGGTCGCGCGATGGACAGCGAGGCCGCGATCACGCGCGCCTGCCTTGATCTGCAGGCCGACGGCGCGCAGGACGTGATCGTGACGCGCGGCGCCCAGGGCGTCATGTTCACGACGCCCGATGGCCTGCGCAGCCTGGCCGCGCCGGCCGTCGACGTCGTCGACGTGACCGGCGCCGGCGACGCATTTGCCGCTGCCGTCTGCTGGAGCCTGTACAGCGGCGCCACCTCGCTCGACCTGGCCTGCCGCCGCGGCCTGGCCCTGTCCGCCATGACCATCGGCTGCGCGCAGACCGTCTGCCCGCAACTTGCGCCCGGCCTGCTCGATCAACCGGCCGACCGCCAACTCCCTATGACTGATTAACCAGAGACCACCCATGCACAACTTCCTCCTGCTCTCACCCGAAGTGGCCGCCGCCCGCACCGCCGGAAAACCGATCGTCGCCCTCGAGTCGACCATCATCTCGCACGGCATGCCGTACCCGCAGAACGTGCGCACCGCGCGCGAGGTCGAACAGATCATCCGCGACGCCGGCGCCGTGCCGGCCACGATCGCCGTCATCGCCGGCAAGATCTGCATCGGCTTGTCGGACGAGCAGCTCGAACTGCTCGGCTCTTCGCCCGACGCGATGAAGGTGAGCCGGCGCGATCTGGCCTACGTGCTGGCGCAGGCGCGCCTGGGCGCAACCACGGTCGCCGCGACGATGATCTGCGCGCAGCTGGCCGGCATCGAAGTGTTCGTCACCGGCGGCATCGGCGGCGTGCACCGCGGCGCCGAAACGAGCTTCGACATCTCGGCCGACCTGCAGGAACTGGCGCAGACCAGCGTGGCGGTCGTCTGCGCCGGCGTCAAATCGATCCTCGACATTGGCCTCACGCTCGAGTACCTGGAAACGCATGGCGTGCCGGTGATCAGCGTCGGCCAGCCGGGCTTTCCGGCCTTCTTCACGCGCGAGAGCGGCTTCCAGGCCGACTTCCAGATCGATTCGCCCGAAGACCAGGCGGCGTTCATCCGCACCAAGTGGCAGCTTGGCCTGGCCGGCGGCGTCGTGGTGAGCAATCCGGTGCCGGCCGACGCGGCGATGGCGCCCGCCGAGATCGACGCCATCATCACGCAGGCACTGGACGAAGCGGCCAGCCAGAACGTCACCGGCAAGAAGGTCACGCCGTTCCTGCTGGGCCGCATCAAGGAGCTGACGGAGGGCCGCAGCCTGGCCACCAATATCGCGCTG
>Ga0308160_10004411_pt1 | contig 15116 bp, 10 predicted proteins | sample PhyFR1_FD_201036 | JGI IMG/M metagenome (GOLD analysis project Ga0308160, IMG submission 201036) | Phyllosphere microbial communities from UC Gill Tract Community Farm, Albany, California, United States - DLSLF.R1 | ecosystem: Host-associated > Plants > Phyllosphere > Unclassified | place: USA...
ATCACCGCGACCACCAGGCCGATGGTCAGGATCAGGGTGAACTTGACCTCGTGCACCGAGGCGCGGATGGTCTCGGTGCGGTCGGAGAACACGTCCAGGTGCACGCCGCTGGGCAGCACCGCCTGCAATTGCGGCAGGATCGCGCGGATCTGTTCCACCGTCTGCACGATGTTGGCGCCGGGCTGGCGGCGGATCTCCAGCAGCACCGCCGGCTTGCCGTCGGCCCAGGCCGCGAGCTGGTCGTTCTCCACCCCGTCCACCACCTGTGCCACGTCCGACAGCCGTACCGGCGCGCCGTTCTTGTAGCTGATGACGGTGTCGCGGTAGTCGGCGGCGCTGGACAACTGGTCGTTGGTGCCGATGCTGTAGGACTGGGTCTTGCCGTTGAGCGAGCCCTTCGGCGCGTTGACGTTGGTTTCGGTCAGCGCGCTGCGCAGCGCCTCCATGGTCAGGCCCATGTTCGACAGCTGCGCCGGATTGACCTGGATGCGCACGGCCGGGCGCACGTTGCCGGCGATCGACACCAGGCCCACGCCGGGCACCTGCGACAGGCGCTGCGCCAGGATCGAGTCGGCGTAGTTGTTGACGTCGCGCAGCGGCAGCGTCTCGGAGCTGAGCTTGAGGGTGATGATCGCCGCGTCGGCCGGGTTCACCCGGTTGTAGACCGGCTGGTAGGGCAGCGACGAGGGCAGGGTGGACTGGCGGATCGCCGCCTGCACGTCCTGTGCGGCGACGTCGATGTCGCGGTCCATCGCGAACTGCAGGATGATCGTGGACAGGCCCGCCGACGAATCGGAGGTCATCATCTGCAGCCCGGAGATCTGCCCCAGCTGCCGCTCCAGCGGCGTGGTCACCAGCGAGGCCATGGTGCTGGCGTTGGCGCCGGGGTACTGGGTGGTCACCACCAGGCTGGGCGAGTCGATCTCCGGCAGCGCCGACACCGGCAGCTGCCGGTAGCCGAGGATGCCGAGCAACAGCACGCCTGCCATCAGCAAGGTGGTGGCGATCGGGCGGCGGATGAAGATCGTCGAAAAGCCCACAGGAATATCCTTGCTGTTGAGGTCCCGGACCCGGACGGACCGGGGCCGGGGAAAGCCGTTGCGTCAGTCGTCGAGTGACATCGGGTCGAACAGATTGGTCAGAGCGCGGTTCGGAGCGAGCGTGACGACGCTGCCCTGGAACGCGTATCCGTGCGGCCCCCATTGCCCGTGGACGTCGGTGGCCGAGGCGATGACGGTACGGATCTGCAGCGCGTTGAACGGCGGGCCGGCGACGAAGCCCTGCTGGTTGATCAGCAACGTCTGCAGACGCTGCGCAAGCGGGTCTTGGGAGGCGATGACGACATTGGTCATGATGTGATTCCTCTTGAGGCTGACGGGCGTTGAGCCAGTGCTCTGCCCGTCATCCAGACGCGCTGCAACCGCGGCTGAGCCGCGTGCCGCGCGTGCCGATGCAGGCCTGCTCAGCGCGGTCCGCCGCCGCGCCGGCCGCCGCCGCCGTCCTTGCGCTGCTGCTTGCTCTCGGCCGCCTTCAGCTCGGCCTCGCTCGGCTGCGGCGGCGCCTCGCCCGGCTTCAGCGGGGCGACCTTGCTGCCCGGCTTGAGCCGGAACTGGCCTTCGGTGACCACCCGCTCACCGGCCTTCAGGCCCTGCTCCAGCTGCACCTGGCTGTCGCCGACTTCCGCGCCCTGCTTGACCGTCTGCATCTTGACCGTGTTGTCGCCCTGCACCACGTACACGTAGTCGCCGTCGGGGCCGCGCTGCACCGCCTGGGTCGGCACCACCACGCCGTTGTCCAGCGTGCGCAGGGTCAGCCGCACGTTGACGAACTGGCCCGGCCACAGCGCGTTGCCGGGGTTGGGGAACACCGCGCGGACCTTGAAGGTGCCGGTGTCGCTGCTGATCTGGTTGTCGACCACGTCGACCTGGCCGTCGCCGGCGATCACGTGCGCGTCGCTGCGGTCCAGCGCCGCCACCGTCAGCGGTCCGGCCGCCTGCGCCTCGCGCAGGCCCTGCAGCTCGCGCTCGGCCAGGTTGAAGACCACGTAGATCGGATGGATCTGGGTGATGGTGACGATGCTGCTGCTGGTGCTGACGATGTTGCCCACGTCCACGCCGCGCAGGCCGGTGATGCCGTCGATCGGGGCGAGGATACGGGTGTACTGCAGTTGCACCTGCGCCGCGCGCATCGATGCATCGTTGGCGGCCACCGCGGCCTCGTATTGCGCCACCTGGTTGCGCTGCGTGTCCAGGTCGGTCTTGGCCACGTACTGGCGGTAGGCCGGCGAATCGGAGCGCTGGAAGGTGGAGCGGGCGGTGGCCAGGAGTGCCTGATTCTGGCGCTTGCTCGCCGCCGCCTCGTCGTAGCTGGCCTGCAGCGAGCGCGGGTCGATCTGCGCCAGCACCTCGCCCTTCTTCACTTCCTGGCCTTCGCGGAAGTTCAGGCTCATCAGCTGGCCGCTCACCTGCGGGTTGACCGTGACCGTGGCCAGCGCGGTCACCGTGCCGGTGGAGGTAGCGTAGATCGGCACCGCCTGGCTGCTGGCGGCGACCACCGTCACCGGGATCGGCGTGCTGTCGTCGCCATCGCCGCCCGCTCCCGCGCCGCCGCGGCCATGGCCGTGTCCGCTGCGCAGGAAGTGCGCGCCCACCAGCACCACGGCCACCGCTGCGACGATCAGCAGCGCAATCTTCCAGAAACGCGACATCCGGGGGGAACTCCTGTGGCGAGGCGGGGTAGGGGACCCTCCCGCAGTGGCTGGTGCGACAAGCGGTGAAGCATATCGCCAGCGCGTTGCGATTGGACCATGACTTAAGGGAGGGGGACGCGCGCCTGCGGCCATTGGCGCTGGTAGCGGCAACGCACCGGTGGCGGATCGGTTGACACGGATTCCTAAGGGTTTTTTCGCCGCGGCGGCGCGTTGGCCGGTGCCGGCCCGCCGCGAATGCAATACATTGACTGAACGCCATGCAAAAACCGATCGGAGATTCCCCATGCCGCGCCTGTCCCGCCTGCTGTCCGCCCTGCTGCTCGCCGTCCCCGCGCTGGCCTGCGCCCAGTCCGCCGAACGCCCGGAAGTGGCGGCCGCGGCAGCCAAGCTGCAGGCCAAGGTGGTCGAGTGGCGGCGCGACTTCCACCAGCACCCCGAGCTGTCCAACCGCGAGGAGCGCACCTCTGCCAAGGTCGCCGAGCGGCTGCGCGCGCTGGGCCTGAAGCCGCAGACCGGGATCGCCCACCACGGCGTGGTGGCGATCATCAAGGGCGCGCTGCCGGGGCCGAAGATCGCCCTGCGTGCGGACATGGACGCGCTGCCGGTGACCGAGCAGACCGGCCTGGCGTTCGCCTCCAAGGCCACCGGCGAGTACCGCGGCGAGACCGTCGGGGTCATGCACGCCTGCGGCCACGACGCCCACACCAGCATCCTGCTGGGCGTGGCCGAAGCGCTGGTGGCGATGCGCGCGCAGCTGCCGGGCGAGGTGATGCTGGTGTTCCAGCCCTCCGAGGAGGGCGCGCCGGGCAACGAGGAAGGCGGCGCCTCGCTGATGCTGAAGGAAGGCCTGTTCCGCGACTTCAAGCCCGACGCGATGTTCGGCCTGCACGTGTTCTCCAGCGTGCAGGCGGGCAAGATCGCGGTGCGCGGCGGCCCGCTGATGGCCGCCTCGGACCGCTTCAGCATCAAGGTGATCGGCCGCCAGACCCACGGCTCGGCGCCGTGGAACGGGATCGACCCGATCGTGGCCAGCGCCGACCTGATCGGCGCGGCGCAGACCGTGGTCAGCCGCCGCGCCAACATTTCCCGGCAGCCGGCGGTGCTCAGCTTCGGCGCGATCAAGGGCGGCATCCGCTACAACATCATTCCCGACGACGTGGAGATGGTCGGCACCATCCGCACCTTCGACGAGGGCATGCGCCAGCAGATCTTCGCCGACCTGAAGACCGTCGCCGAGCACACCGCCGCCGCGCACGGCGCCAGGGCCGAGGCGCACGTGCCGGACCAGGATGGCAACCCGGCCACCATCAACGACCCGGCGCTGACCGCGAAGATGCTGCCCAGCCTGCAGGCGGTGGTCGGTGCCGACAACGTCTACGAGCCGCCGCTGCAGATGGGCGCGGAAGACTTCTCGTTCTACGCGCAGCAGGTGCCGTCGATGTTCTTCTTCGTCGGCGCCACCGGCCCCGGCATCGATCCGGCGACCGCGCCGAGCAACCACTCGCCGCAGTTCCTGCTCGACGAATCGGCGCTGGACGTGGGCCTGCGCGCGCTGCTGCAAGTGTCTTTGGACTATCTGGGTGCGAAGCGGTGATTCGGGATCGGGGATTGGGGATTCGTAAAAGCGGCTACTCGGGGCGGAGATAGCGCCGCACTCCCTGGCACCTCTGGATCCGATGGATTGGCCAAGCCGCAGCTCGCGCAGTGCGCGTTTACCAATCCCCAATCCCGACTCCCCAATCCCAGCATCTGTATACCTGCCAGCCAGACCGCCCCCGCTAGACTGACCGGCATGAACACCCCCCAGGATTCCAGTCTCGGCCGCGAGGTCGCGTATCCCTCGCAGTACGATCCCGCGCTGCTGTTCCCGATCCCCCGTGCCGGCGGCCGCGCCGAGATCGGCCTGGAGACCGCACCGCTGCCGTTCTTCGGCCTCGACCGCTGGCATGCCTACGAACTGGGCTGGCTGGACGCGCAGGGCAAGCCCTGCGTGGCCACCGCCACCTTGCAGGTGCCGTGCACCTCGCCGCAGCTGATCGAATCCAAGTCGCTCAAGCTCTATCTCAACTCGCTCAACGCGATGCGCTTCAACAGCGCCGAAGCGGTGCGCGCCTGCATCGTCACCGACCTTTCGGCGCGCGCCGGCGCCGACGTGACCATGGAGTTCGGCCTGCCGCCGGTGGACGCGCTGGGCGAGGGCGAGTCGCTGGACGCGCTGGACATCGCCATCGACTGCTACGGACCGCCACGCCCGCAGTTCCTGCTCGCCGCGGCCGATGACATCGTCGAGGAAACGCTGAGCAGCGAATTGCTCAAGTCCAATTGCCCGGTCACCGGCCAGCCCGACTGGGCCACGTTGTGCGTGCGCTATCGCGGCGGCCGCATCGACCGCGAAGGCCTGCTGCGCTACCTGATCAGCTTCCGCGAGCATGCCGGCTTCCACGAACAGTGCGTGGAGCAGATCTTCCACGACCTGATGACGCGTTGCCGGCCGCAGTCGCTACAGGTCGAGGCGCGCTACACCCGCCGCGGCGGCCTGGACATCAATCCCTGGCGTGCCACGCCCGACGTGGCCGAGCCGATCGCCTTCCACCGCGATCCGCGCCAGTAGTGCGCGGCTGAATCGGGCCAACGCCGTTCACGGCTGCGCGATCCGCTTTTAACAAATCCTGTGCAACCGTGGCGGCATCCCATCCACGCACGGAGCCACATGCGATGAACAGCGACAAGCGCGCCGATTTTTCGGCAGTCACCGCCAAGGTGGACACCACCGCCGACGTCACCCCGAAGGCGGATTTCTCCGCAGTGCAGGCGCACGTGGACACCACCGCCGAACAGGTGCAGCAGGTCTATGTGGTCAAGTCGGGCGATTCGTTGTCCAAGATCGCCAAGCTGCACTACGGCGACGGCAACGCCTGGACCCGCATCTTCGAAGCCAACCGCGACGTGCTCGACGACCCGGACAAGATCTATCCGGGGCAGACGCTGAAGCTGCCCGCTCGCGCCTGACCCGCAGCGCACCGCAAAGCGTGCGCGATCCATCATTCCATCCAAGGAGCACCACCTCATGAAGATCCATTCGAAGACATTGACCTCTCCGCTGCTGCTGGCGCTGGTCGGCGCGCTGGCCCTGGCCGGTTGCAAGAAGCAGGAGCAGAGCCAGACCGCCACGCCCGATCCGACCTCCTCCGCCCCGACCGAGGCGATGCCGGGTCCGGCAGAGACGGCGCCGGCCGCGGCTAATGCCGGCACGGTGACGGTCGCCTCGGTGACCGTGGGCAACACCGCTGGCGCCGACAAGACGGTGGCGCCGCTGACCACGCTGAGCAGCAAGGACACCATCATCGTCTCGGTGAAGACCGAGGGTTCCTCCACCAACACCAATGTCGGCGCCAAGCTGCTGTTCCAGGACGGCCAGACCGCCGGCGAGCAGAGCGCGACGCTGACCACGGCCGGTGCGGAAACCACCAATGTCTCCTTCACCAACGCCAAGGGCTGGCCGGCCGGCAAGTACAAGGCCGAGGTCACTGTCAACGGCCAGCCGGCCGGGACGGCGCAGGAATTCGAAGTCAAGTGATGCGCATCGCATCGCGCTAGGGACACCGCAGTCACGGATCGCGCCAGCCGACTCTCTCCCGGCCGGCGCGGCACGCTGGGCGCAGTCGCGAGACTGCGCCCTTTTTTATGCGCGCTGACGTGCAGGCTGCGGTGCGCGAAGCGCCGAGGCGCGCAATGCCGCGCAAGCCGCGCCGCATGTGCCGGCGTCAACCATGCGCAAGCGCATGGCATGCCCGCATCGCTCAATCACCGATGGCATCGGCATGCGCCGCAGCGGCGCATGCTGCGGCGTGTTCCATACGCATGCGCAGGGAAGGCGCGTCGCCTTGTGTCGCAAGCGATGGCGGAATTTGTCCTGCGAGCCAACGCAAGCCATCGCCGCTGCGCCACGCCGCACGCAGCGCAAGCGCATGCGCTGACACGGCGGCGGCGATCTCCACCGTTCCATGCAAGCGCTTTCTCCGGCCCGCAGAAAACGCGACAATCGGCGGCCGTCATGCCATCGCCGTCGCAGGGTTTCCCTTCGTCGCAAGCGCTGCACTCCGCACGCCGTCCGCGCCGTGCCACCCGCAGTCTTGTTCGCGGCAACGTGTCCTTCCCGAATCGCAAGAGAGCCTACGTCACTCATGTCGAATACGCCCAAGATCCTGTACACGCTCACCGACGAAGCCCCGTACCTGGCGACGCAGTCGCTGTTGCCGATCGTCGCCGCCTTCGCCGGCACCGCCGGCATCGCCGTGGAAACCCGCGACATCTCGCTGGCCGGCCGCTTGATCTCGCAGTTCCCCGAATACCTGCGCGAGGATCAGCGCATCGCCGACGACCTGGCCGAGCTGGGCCAGCTGGCGACCACGCCGGAAGCCAACATCATCAAGCTGCCCAACATCAGCGCCTCGGTGCCGCAGCTCAAGGCCGCGATCAAGGAACTGCAGCAGCAGGGCTACGCGCTGCCGGACTACCTGGACGAGCCGCAGGACGACAAGCAGAAAGAGGCCAAGGCGCGCTACGACCGGGTCAAGGGCAGTGCGGTCAATCCGGTGCTGCGCGAGGGCAATTCCGATCGCCGCGCGCCGCTGTCGGTGAAGAACTACGCGCGCAAGCATCCGCACCGCATGGGCGCGTGGAGCGCCGATTCCACCTCGCACGTGGCGCACATGGACGCCGGCGATTTCTACGGCAGCGAGCGCTCGGCGCTGATCGCGCAGGCCGGCAGCGTCAAGATCGAACTGGTCGGCAAGGACGGCACGGTCAGCGTGCTGAAGGAAAAGACTGCGGTGCAGGCCGGCGAGATCATCGACGCGGCGGTGATGAGCAAGCGCGCGCTGGCCAGCTTCGTGCAGGCGCAGATCGCCGACGCCAAGCAGCAGGGCGTGCTGTTCTCGCTGCACCTGAAGGCGACGATGATGAAGGTCTCCGACCCGATCATGTTCGGCGTGGTGGTCGGCGCGTTCTACCAGGACGTGCTGGACAAGCACGCCGAGGCGCTGAAGCAGGTCGGCTTCGATCCGAACAACGGCATCGGCGACCTGTACGCGCGCATCGCCACCCTGCCGGACGCGCAGCGCACGCAGATCGAGGCCGATCTGCAGGCCGTGTACGCGCAGCGCCCGGCGCTGGCGATGGTCAATTCCGACAAGGGCATCACCAACCTGCACGTGCCCAGCGACGTGATCGTCGACGCGTCGATGCCGGCGATGATCCGCGACTCCGGCAAGATGTGGAACGCCGAGGGCAAGCTGCAGGACACCAAGGCGCTGATCCCGGACCGCTGCTACGCCGGCGTGTACCAGGCGGTGATCGAGGACTGCAAGCTGCATGGCGCGTTCGATCCGGCGACGATGGGCAGCGTGCCCAACGTCGGCCTGATGGCGCAGAAGGCCGAGGAATACGGTTCGCACGACAAGACCTTCCAGATCGCCGCCGATGGCACGGTACGGGTCAGCGACAGCGAAGGCAACGTGCTGCTCGAGCACGCGGTCGAAGCCGGCGACATCTGGCGCATGTGCCAGGTCAAGGACGCGCCGATCCAGGACTGGGTCAAGCTTGCGGTCAGCCGCGCGCGCCTGAGCGGCACCCCGGCGGTGTTCTGGCTGGACCCGCAGCGCGCGCACGATGCGCTGATGATCCAGAAGGTGGAGCGCTACCTGCAGGACCACGACACCAACGGCCTGGACATCCGCATCCTGTCGCCGGTGGAAGCGACCGCGTTCTCGCTGCAGCGCATCCGCAAGGGCGAGGACACCATCTCGGTCACCGGCAACGTGCTGCGCGACTACCTCACCGACCTGTTCCCGATCATGGAGCTGGGCACTAGCGCCAAGATGCTGTCGGTCGTGCCGCTGATGGCCGGCGGCGGCCTGTTCGAGACCGGTGCCGGCGGTTCGGCGCCCAAGCACGTGCAGCAGTTCGTCGAAGAGAACTACCTGCGCTGGGATTCGCTGGGCGAGTTCCTGGCCCTGGCCGCGTCGCTGGAGCATCTGGGCCAGCGCCACCAGAACGCGACGATCGGTGTGCTGGCCAAGACCCTGGACCAGGCCAACGGCCAGTTCCTGGACAACGACAAATCGCCCTCGCGCAAGGTCGGCGAACTCGACAACCGCGGCAGCCATTTCTACCTGGCCCTGTACTGGGCGCAGGCGCTGGCCGCGCAGGACGAGGACGCGGCGCTGAAGGCGCGTTTCGCGCCGCTGGCCAAGCAACTGGCCGAGCACGAGGCGGCCATCGTCGCCGAGCTCAACGGCGTGCAGGGCAAGCCGGTCGACATCCAGGGCTACTACCGCCCGAACCTGGAGCGGGTCAGCCAGGCGATGCGGCCGAGCGCGACGTTCAACGCCGCACTGGCGACGCTGACGGCGTAACCCGTCCCGCGCCCGCTGCCGCACAGGGCGGCAGCGGACGTGCTCGACCGGTACTCGCGAACGCAGACTTGCGTTCGTGCCGGCCTCAGCCGGCGATGCTGCGCAGGGCCTGCGCGAAGCGGTCGATCTCCTCCGGGCTGGTGAACAGCGCCGGCGTCGCCCGCACGCAGGCGCCGCTGGCGGCACCGCTGCGCATCGTGGTCATGACGCCGAACTGTTGCAGCAGTCGCTGCGCCAGCGCGGTGTTCTGTTGCTCGCTGGTCTGCCCTTGCAGGCGGAACGAGGTCATCGCCCCGTACAGCTGCGGGTCGTCGGGGGTAAGCACTTCGAGCTTGGGCAGGTCGGCGCTGGCGTGCACCCAACGGTCGCGTAGGTACTGCAGCCGTGCCTGCTTGTTGGCCGCGCCGATGCGTTCGTGCGCCTCCAGCGCCGTCGGCAGCGTCAGGAACGCGGCGAAATCGACGGTGCCGGTATGCACGCGGGTGTCGATGCTGTCGGCCGGGCCTGCCTGGCCCATGTGCGGGTCGATGTCGCCGATGCGGTCGCGGCGGATGTGGAAGCCGCCCACGCCCAGCGGTGCGCCGATCCACTTGTGGAAATTGAAACCGACGAAGTCCGCGCCCAGATCGGGCAGGCGCAGGTCGCGCTGGCCGATCGCCTGGGTCGCATCGACGATGCAGTCCACGCCGCGCTGGCGTGCCATGGCGACGATCTCGGCGACCGGCAACGCCAGGCCGGTGCGATGGCTGATGCAGGTGACCAGCATCAGCCGCACCTGCGGATGGCGCTGCAGCGCCTGCGCATAGGCGTCGATCAGAGTCTGCCGGGTCGCCGGCTGCGGCAGGTCGATGCCGATCGCCTCCACCCCGCGGCGCTGCCGCAGCCACTGCATCGCAGTGATCATCGCGTCGTAGTCGAGGTCGGCGTACAGCACCGCATCGCCCGGTTTCAGCCGGTTGTAGCCGCCGATCAGCAGTTGCAGCGATTCGGTGGCGTTGCGGGTCAACGCCAGTTCGCGCGGATCGATGCCGAGCACGCCGGCGGCGCGTGCGCGCAGGGCGCGGTAGTCGTCGGGGAACTGCAGGCGCGCATAGTGGGCGTTGTCGTGGTTCACCTGCTGCACCCGCTGCAGATAGGCTTGCAGCACCGGTCGCGACAGCGCGCCCCAGTAGCCGTTTTCCAGCGCGATCGTGCGCCTGTCCACGTCGTAGGCGGCGGCGACCTGCGCCCAATAGACTTCATCGGAGGCCAACTGCCGCGCCGTCACGCCAGCCGGTGCCGCCGGCATGCCTGCCGCTTGCGTCGCGTTGCTGCCGACCTGGCGCAGCATGTCCTGCATCGACAGCAGCGGCGCGGCGGCGAGCAGCGCGCGCCGGCGCGGGTCGGGACGGTCAGAAGCGCAGTCGGAGTTGCGCATAGAGATTGCGTCCGTCGGTGTCGTAGGGGGCGTTGCGCGAGTACACCAGGCCACGGCTGGCCTGGAAGGTGGCTTTGTCCGGATAGGTGTTCAGTACGTTGTCCGCGCCCAGCCGCAGCGACAGGGTCTGGTTCAGCGCATAGGTCGCCGACACGTCGAGCAGCGAGATCGCGCCGAAGCGCTGGAAGATGTCGCCGCTGGCGTTGCCGCTGCTGTCGGTCCACGCGCCGTAGTAGCGCATGCGCAGCAGTCCCTGCAGCGGCCCCTGTTCCCAGGTCAGGCCGAGGCTGCCCTTGTGCTGCGGCAGTTGCTGCTCGAACAGGATGCGCTGGGTCGGATTGGCGGCCACCGCAGTGCTGCCGTTGTCGACCTGGGTGCGGTTGTAGTTGTAGGCCAGCGTGGCGCCGACGCGGCCGGGACCGAGCATGTGTTGGTAGCCGAACACCAGGTCCACGCCTTCGGTGGTGGTGTCGAAATCGTTGGTGAAATAATTGACCGAGGTGTAGTGCATCGGATTGGACAGGGCGGCCGGCACCACGAAGCTCTGCGAGGTGCTGAAGCGATCGCTGAGCGCGATCCGGTACAGGTCCAGCGACCCGAAGAACCCGGTCGTCGCCTGCCAGGCCAGGCCCAGGCTCAGGGAATCGGATTCTTCCGGCTTCAGCGGCTTGGCGCCGAGCGCGATGGCGATCGGATCCTGCGGCGACAGCCGGCCCGAATTGAAGACCTGCAGGCTGACCGTGTCCAGGCCCTGGGTGATCTGGGTGCCGTACAACTGCCCGGGCGTCGGCGCGCGGAAACCGTTGGACCAGGCACCGCGCAGCGCCAGCCATGAGGTCAGTTCCAGGCGCGCGGACAGCTTGCCGTTGAGGCTGCTGCCGAAGCTGGAAAAGTCTTCGTAGCGCAGTGCGCCGCCGACGCTGAAGCGGGCCGTCAGCGGCACTTCCACATCGGCATAGGCAGCGTAGCTGGTCTGGTCCCAGGAACCGGCCTGCTGCGGACTGAAGCCGGGCGCGCCGTTCGCGTTCGGCGCCAGGCCGTAGCGCGCGCCGGCGCCGATGGCATAGGAGGCGGGATCGCCGGCGGCGATGGCATAGGTTTCGTTGCGGCGCTCGGCACCGAAGGCGATGTTCACCGGATCCGGCAGCATCGCCAGCGGCAGCGCATAGACGAAGTCGGCGTTGAGGTTGACCTCGCGCTGTTGCAGGCTGCCCAGATGGAAGGCGGTCGGGCTGGTCGGGCCCATCGAGGCGTTGATCGAGTCGCCGAGCGAATAGGCGATCTTGCTCAATCCGTAGGCGGCGCTGACATCCCAGCTGAAGCGCTCGTTGAATGCGCCCTTCAGCCCGGCCAAGGTCTGCGCGTCGCGATAGTCGCTGCCGTAGCGCGGGGTGAAACCGGCCGGATACACGCTGCGCAGGTCGAAGCCGGGAAACGCGGCGGTGGTCTTGTAGATGGAAGCGTTGGCATCCGGATTGCGCCAGTTGAAGTCGGAGACACCGCCGCCGTCGTTGAACAAGGCATAGCCGTACAGGCCGATGCTGTCGCCCAGCGGCAGGTCCAGATTCATGCCCAGGTGCGTGCTGTGCTGTTCCGGCTGGCCCCAGCGCTGCACAGGATCGGACACGGTGATCGTCGGATGCGCCGCCTGGAACGCGATCGCGTCGGCGCGCTGCACGCCGCGGTCGGTGGGTTCGGACGCGCTGTGCTCGGCGAAGGCCACCAGGCGGCCTTCGCCCAGCTCCCAGCCGCGCTTGAGCGAATAGGTGCGCGCGAGTCCATCGCCCTCGCTGTAGCGGGACACGTCCACGCCCAGTTCGGTGCCGACCCGGTCGTCGAGAATGATGTTGATCACCCCGGCGATGGCGTCCGAGCCGTACTGCGCCGCGGCGCCGTCGCGCAGCACCTCGATGCGCTTGATCGCGTTGGTCGGAATCTGCGCCAGGTCCGGCGCCTGCGCGCCGCGCGCGCCGAGCAGGGCGGAGCGGTGGAAGCGATGGCCGTTGACCAGCACCAGGGTCTGGTCGGGCGAGAGCCCGCGCAACGTGGCCGGGCGCACGAAGACTTGGCCGTCGGCCAACGGCAGGCGCTGCACCACGAACGACGGCACCAACGCCGCCAGCACGGTGTTGAGGTCGCTGCTGCCGACCGAGCGGATCTCCTCGGCACTGATCACGTCCACCGGCGCCAGCGTGCCGAACTGGGTGCGGTTGGCGCCGCGAGTGCCGGTGACCACGACGCTGTCGAGCGTGGTGCTCGTGCCATCGGCCTCCTGCACTGGCGGGGCGGCGTCTGCGGCGGCGCTGCTGCCAGCGCACACGGTAAGAACGACGGTCGCCAGACGGCGATGTGCGATGCGGTTCAAGTGCTCTCCCAAAGGGCATGCAAAGTGTCGAAATACCGGGCCGACCAGCGGCCGGCCCGGCGAAGGCGGCCAGTCTGCTGGCCGCCGACGACGCGGCACTGACGCCTCCATTGCACGCCGATGACGGAGCGTGCTCCAGATCGCGGCGTTGCCTCGCCATGGCCTCGACCTCGCCGCCACGCGCAAGCGCCGCCGCGCACGCAGGTAGACTGCGGCCATGACCGACATGCCCGCTCCGCCCGTGCCCGCCGAACCCCGCGCCGACGCCGTGGCGCGCAGCATCCGCGACGCGTTCGAGGACTACCACGCGCGCTTCGCGCAGATCAGCGGCCGCGCCCGCCGCCGCTTCGAGACCCGCGACTGGAACGCCGCGCGCAACGACGCGGTCGAGCGCATCGCGCTGTACGACCAGTGCATCGGCGAATGCATGCTGCGCCTGCGCACGCTGCTGCTCGGCCAGACCCACGACCGCACGCTGTGGGCGCAGGTGCGCGACAGCTTCGCCGCGCAACTGCACGGGCTGATCGACCAGGAGCTGTATAAGACCTTCTACAACACGCTGACCCGGCGCTTCTTCCGCACCCAGGGCGTGGATACGCGGATCGAGTTCGTGGCGTTGGATATCGAGCCCACCGACGCGATCACCCATCCGGTGGCACGGCACAACTACGCGGTCTCCGAGACGCGGCCGGTGGACGCGTTCATGCGCGTGCTCGGCGACTACCCGTTCGACGTGCCGTACGCGCACCGCACGCGCTGCGCCGCGGCCATCGCGGTGCGCCTGCAGGACGACCTGGCGCACTGGGGCGAGCATCCGGTGCGCGGCATCGAATTGCTGGAGACGGTGTTCTACCGCGAGCGCCGCGCCTACCTGGTCGGCCGCGTGTTCGGCGAGCACCGTTTCTCGCCCTGCGTGATCGCGCTGGTCAACGATGCCGACGGCCTGCGCGCCGAAGCGGTGCTGACCAAGCGCAACGACGTGGCGCAGCTGTTCGGCATCTCGCGCAGCTACTTCCAGGCCGACCTGGCCACCGTCGGCGACGCGGTGGTGTTTCTGCGCAGCCTGCTGCCGCACAAGCCGATCGACGAGCTGTACACCATGCTCGGCCGCGCCAAGCAGGGCAAGACCGAGCGCTTCCGCACCTTCTTCCGCCACTTCCAGGCCCAGCCCAACGAGCAGCTGGTGCACGCCGACGGCACCCCGGGCATGGTCATGGCGGTGTTCACCCTGCCCAGCTACCCGCTGGTGTTCAAGCTGATCCGCGACCGCTTCGCCTATCCGAAGACGATGAGCCGCGAGCAGGTCGAGGACAAGTACGCGCTGGTGTTCAACCTGGACCGGGTCGGCCGCCTGCTCGACGCGCAGCCCTACCGTTCGCTGCGCTTCCCGCGCGCGCGCTTTGCGCCGGCGCTGCTGGCCGAACTGCTGCAGGGCTGCGCGCGCAGCCTGCGCGAGGACGGCGACGACCTGATCTTCGAGCTGTGCTACGTGCAGCGGCGGCTGCGCCCGCTGAACCTGTACCTGCGCGAGCAGAGCGCCGAGGCGGCGCGCGAGGCGGCGCTGGACTACGCGCAGGCGATCAAGGACATGGCGCGCAACAACATCTTCCCCGGCGACATGTTGCTGAAGAACTTCGGCGTGTCGCGGCAGGGGCGCGCGGTGTTCTACGACTACGACGAACTGTGCCTGGTCACCGATTGCACCTTCCGCGACTGGCCGCAGCCGCGCAACGACGAGGAGGCCATGTCCGCCGAACCCTGGTTCCACGTCGCCGCGCGCGACGTATTCCCGGAGCGCTTCGCCCTGTTCATGGGGTTGCCGGCCGCCTCGCTGGAGGCGGTCAAGCGCGCGCATGGCGAACTGTTCGACCCGCAGTGGTGGCGCGCGCTGCAGGCGCGGTTGCGCGAGGACGACTACCCGGACGCGCCGCCGTATCCGGAGTCGCTGCGCCTGGCCTGACCTGCCGGCCTGACTTGTCTGCGTAAGCCGGCTGCGTTTTAATCGGCGCCTCATCCATGCAAGGACGGCGCGATGCACCGCAATTCAAACATCTCGATGTGGCGTTGGGGCGGTCTGCTGCTGGCGTTGCTCGCCGCCACCGCGTTCGCCACCGGCGCCGGGCCGGGCGCGGTGCGCAAGCAGGTCGAAAACAGCCTGCTGGTGACCGGCAAGATCGACATCGAGCCCGACGGCGCGGTCTCGGCGCT
>Ga0308160_10004412_pt1 | contig 15113 bp, 22 predicted proteins | sample PhyFR1_FD_201036 | JGI IMG/M metagenome (GOLD analysis project Ga0308160, IMG submission 201036) | Phyllosphere microbial communities from UC Gill Tract Community Farm, Albany, California, United States - DLSLF.R1 | ecosystem: Host-associated > Plants > Phyllosphere > Unclassified | place: USA...
GCACGACTCTGATATATTGCAGAAAATCCTTCGAGTCGTACCCTCCACCACCTCGATTCGAATGTTTCAACTCTGGCTACGCGAGAATCAACGTTGGGGCGGTATGGGTACCTCGGGTACCATACAAGCTTATGTATGCAAGGATGTTAAAGTCGTCGAGGAGGAATTGACGGAATGGGCAAAGAAGGAAAAGGAAAAGAGCATGACTGCTCAGCAGAGGCTGTTGGCGAAATGTCAGGCGGAAGCTGCCAAAGTCCTTCCATCCAAACGGAAGAAGGTGGTGGTTAACGAAATCGTCGAAGAGGAAAGTGTGGACAACAAGGACGATGATGAGGGTACGACGCCTTCTGAACCCGACGTGAAGCAGGAAATGTCGGATGTCGAAGCGGAACTGCATGGCAGCTATGGCTCCGACTCTGAAATTGGCGCTGATTCGACTACATCCAAAGGCGCCAAAATGACCAATTCCGAGCGACATGCGATATACGCTCATCGATGGACAGTACGGCAATACGAGCCTATCCTGTGTAGTATCGCCCGAGCTATGCCGGATCTCATCGGTCTATCTGTCCTCCGTCAAGGTACATATATGGCTGAAATCACCCAAGGCGCTCGACTGCTCGACTCCGAAGCTGAACTCTGGGTTGAGCCCATTTCAAAACTTCATAAACTACAATACCTCGACCTTGGTCTCGCTATCTCCGGCGTCAAGGAAGTGTCCGATTTCCCACTTGGTCTCTCGATTGCTCAGTCTCGAAAGGGACGCGAATCCGCCAAAGTGGCTGGAAACGATATCCAAGCTTTGAAACGAAGAAAGTACGAGCAGGATATCAAGAAGGCGGTGGAGGAGGGTGATAAATGGAGATTGCAAGTATTGAAGCGCTTCTTGCTCCCCAAAGTGATAGATACACCTGTATCGCTAGCGGAAGTCGAGTCGAATGCGGGTAGCAGTGAGGCATCAGATGGAGATGGGCAAGGGCAAGGGGACGAGGGGTCTTTGGTGACTTGGCCACAGAGTCTGAAATCTGGGTACATTTACTCTACTGATTTGGTTCACAGATTGAGGGGTAATGGGGTTGCTATCTCATGGAAGATTGTTGGTAGAAATGTACAATTGGGTCAGCCCAAGCAGATCAAGTTGTAGTGATAGACATCGTATGTAGTAAATCAGCAGCAAGCGTTGTAGTTGATGAGTTGTATATAGTCAAAAAGACATGTATCAAGAGGTCGCCTCCACTTTGACCTCGAACTTTGGATCAACTGAACGAGTCGACTTTTGCGTTACCTTTTAATAGAATACACTTTACAATCACTACGCAATGTCTGACGAGGCGGAATCGAGCGGCCAGGCGCTAGAGAGGTTTATGAAGGAGCAGTTTGATGCTTTGAGCATAGAGATGCCAGAGGATGATTTGGAGATGATGGCTCGTTTCGTCGAAGAGGAGGGATTAGAGAAAGAAGAAAAGGTTGAAGGGGTCCGAGCTATGATTGAGGGCTTTGTGGATGTCCGTCTCAAGTGTTTCTATCTCATCTGGCAGCAACTGATGTGTAGCCTTTACCTGAGGGGATTGATCCGATACTGGAATCGATAGTGGATGAATATGACCGTTTAAAAGCCCTCGAACTCGAAGCCCTTGCTGAAGAATCTTCTTCTTCGTCAGAAGATGAGGAAGCTGGAAAAAGAGGGAATATACTCGATACTCTTACTCCAGAAGAATTGAGGGCAGCTCAGAAACAAGCACTACTAAGGCAATATGCATATGTAGATGCTGATCCTGATGAACTTGCTATTGCGGGTTTGAGCGTAGAGGGTAGGGATCCTAATGCTCCTGCCAAGACGTCAAAGGAGAGGGAAGGCGAGAGGGAGAAAGAGGAGAGGAGGAGAGCTATTGAGGAAGCATTGAGATTGGACGGGAAGAAGAAGAAACATAGGAAGAATAAGGAGGGTATGTACTCCTTCTTGTATGAGACTGGGAGGGAGAGGCTGATGGAATAGTTGATTTACTGGCACCGAATTTGAACAAGGAGAAAATGCAGTATAAAGCCCAGATGGAACGCAATGCTCAGAAGAGTGATGCTCAAGTCAGGAAAGATAGGGATAAAGCAGCACTGGATAAGCAGAGGTGAGCTTCCTTCCACAATGAGACACCAGGACAAGCTAACATCCAGGGCGGACGCAGCAGCTGCCAAAGCCGCAAAACAGAAGAAGGCAGCCAAAGGTGAACGCAGGGCGTAGTCAATCGAGCATAGTGGACAGAGCATAGATAAATACAAGATGACATGCATTATAGCTCAAAGGATAGCACGGGCGGTGTACGAGTACACAGAGGTTTGTCGTTTGTGTGATTGTACAATTCATGATCATTTCATCAACCGTATCGTGTGGGTAGTGTCGTTATACATCGCTCTTCTCGTGGACAGCTTCGGCAGCGGCCTCATTGTCGTTATCATTATCATTACCGTCGTCTTCATAACTCCTGCTAGGTTCCCTCATGAATCGTCTCAAGCGCGCAAGCTCTGCTTGCAGTTCACTACCCGTCAGTACCATTCCAAGCCGTAGCCTTCGGACTTAACCCACCTGGCGATCCCCAGAGCTTGCCTCGTTTCTTCCGCTGATCTATCAACTTGGTTTCTCAATCCTCCTATCTCGGAGTCTAGAGCCTGGCGAGCAGCTTCATTCTGCTCGGATGATTTATCAAGCAAGGTCAAGACGGATGTACGTTCAGCGCTGCTCATCAGTGATGCTCGCATGTCACACTAGTTTCCAGACTCACGATTGATCCTGAACAAGCTTCAGCAACGCCGCATTCTTTGCCAGAACCTCATCTCTCTCCTGAATCCACCCCTCATCAGCCTTCTTCATCTCACCCCTCAACCCCTTGACTTCCCTTGCCCAACTCTCCTTCATGCTCCCCACACTACTTTTCAAAGCGTTGGACTCGCTCTCTGCTTTGGCTTTATCGCGCTGTGCTTCGGCTAGTTGAGTTGACATCTCCGCTAAGGATTTCTTGGTCGATTGCTCCAGTTCACGTTGATTACTGCTGAGAGATGCTGCTTGACCTTCTGCTTTTTGGGCCCGCTCAAGCACCTCTGGTTGTTAGTGATGTGGGGTTGATCACAAACAGAAACCACCCACCCGCTAGCATCCTCTCCTTCCTCGCTGTGAGGTTTTGAGCCGTCTCTACCTCCTTTCTCAGCCTTTCTCGAGTTTCTTTTAGATCTTCAGTCTCTCGGCCAAGCTATGATGAGCATATGTGAGAGTAATTGAACAGTGCGAGCACTCACTGAAGCAATAATCCGCTGTGACCCTCTGAGATTCGACTTGACCTTTTCCAGATGTACTTTGGTATTCAACAGCTCGGTCTGTAGACTATCAATGACTTTCGTACTAGCTGACGATCCGTTTGATGACTTTCGCGCACCAGCAGGGTAGAGTGACGGACTGCCTTGTACGAATGCAGTTGGTGAGTCGGCATGAGGCGAGCTAAGAGGTGATTTGGGCGAATCATGGAGTGATAGTGTATTGTGCACTGCCGCTCTAGGGATTCCTGATATCAGTACCCACTCTGACTCGGACGAAGCCACTCACGCCCTAATCCACGGGACTGTTGTGGGGTAGCTGCGGCAGTACGTAGATCGAAGTTTGAATTCGACTTGACCAATCGTCCGATAGGTTCCTCTGAAACGCTATCCAGTCTTTCGTCCTCACTTCCCTCTCCTGGCGTTAAACCTATCTCGGGCAATCTCAGAGTACCGTTGGTAGGTGTCCATGGTAATGGTGATCCCGAGGTCGGGGATGATAAAGACATTGAAGCATCGATACCAGAAGCGCGACAGTCTTCGGCCATACGAGCATGCGCAGCTTGCAGTGCTCCTTCGAGTTTAGAGATCCGTGCCTTTAGCAGTGCTGTCGTTGTCAGTTCTGTACCCCATAGCAGGACGCGGAGGACGAAGGCTAACGCACCAGGATCCTCAGCCTCGGGACTGTTCTTCCTCCCATTGGCATGACCATTACTGCTACTGCTGGTACTCCCATTCAGACCATGGCTATTAGCAAGACTGAGTCGTTTGTTGTTCTTTGAGTTGGTTAAATTCGCGAGTGGACTAGGTGATCTTCCAGCACTATTGACTGAATTTGTCGACTGCTGTAATACAGATGGATGGAGTGATACCGATGCTCGTTTATTGATGGGTACAGGTATCAAAGAAGGGTGAGCCATAATGACATGAGTGAGTGGACGAAGGGAGGGTGTCAATTCAACATCATTCTACGCGTATCATTCTCGCAGTTTGTAAATCACGTGGCATAGCAAGATAAAGAGATTTATTAAAATCAAAAGTAAAGTTGTCTATTTTGCACAATACACCTTCTTGCAGCGATATAGATACAATGGCTCATTTTGGAAACACAAGAGGTAGAGGTAGAGGGGGTAGGGGCGGAGGAAGAGGTGGTAGGGGTGGAATGAATGGACCAAAGTTACCCGCTGAATTACGGGATAAATTCGATAGCGGCAAATCTGGTAATTACAAGAAGGATAAGGATTTCAGGCGTCCCAGAACCGACATGGGACTTGCACGGGACGAAGAGTCAAAGTTCGAACGAAGAATACGCAACGAGGGGAGAGAAGAACCTCAAGCTGGTCCTTCGCGATTACCATACAAGTCGACTTCGAAATCTGCCAAACCGGCGCTGGTGACATCGGGGAAGAAGAAGGCAGTGGTGGAGGAAGAACCGCCAAAGAAGAAGAAGAAGGAGTTGAGACTGCCGAATGCCCCTGCGGATGATAAGGAAGATGGAGAAATCGAGTGGCTAGAGTGGACATTGAGGAATGAGAAAGGTAAAGGGAAAGAAGAGGAGAGTGATGGTCTTGACGGTAAGTCGACTTTCGCTCGACGAGGAAGGGCTCTCAGCTGATCCGGTAGATCTACTTGACTTTGCGGATTTGATCGGTCCAGGTGGAAAGGGGCTCAAGCGTGATAGGGAGGATGAAGATAGTGAGGAAGATGAGGACGACGATGATCTAGACTTGGATCTTGATCTCGAGGCGGACTCGGACGAGGAAGAGGACGAGGACGAAGAGGAAGGGCTCGAAGATTCAGATATGTACGACACCGATCCGGATGATCTGGCCGAAAAGCATGGTCGACCGCGCGAGCCATCAGAGCTGTATGGTGGAGGGGACGATGAGGATGAGGAAGAAGCGGAAATCGATCTCAGCGAGGACGAGCCTACAGATGTCAAGGACGAAGGAGACGGTACGCCGGTAGCCGCTACGAAATATGTTCCACCACATATGCGTGCTGCCCAGCTAGCGGAGAAGGCACAAGGAAGCAAAGAGAAGGCGTTGAGTAGGCAAAAACTGGAACGAAAATTGCAGGGTCTGCTGAACAAGTCAGTATCCATGAGCACGTCGGGAACAGTACTGATAACAGATTGTCAGAGGCGAATATGGACAGTATTATTGGTGGCATTGAGGAGGTGTATCGCGATAATAGTCGAAATGGTATGTTGGCCGATTCGATAGACACTGATAACAGATGTAACGACAACAATCACGGACCTTGTTTTACTGGCAATCTCGTCGAAAGCGAATCTACTAGACTCATTTGTCTCGCTCTACGCAGTCTTTGTTGGTGCTCTTCACCGTATAATTGGGGTCGAATTTGGTAAATCCCTCTTCGAGCATACACATCCAGCATACTGATGACAGGTGCACATTTCCTCCATACCTTAGTGATGAGGTACAAGAACCCCACTTCCAACCCGGCACCGGCAGCTACGATCTACGAGACCCCCGATGCTTCCAAGGAATCCTTGAATCTGCTCACTCTGGTGGCCGAATTGTATAATGTCGGTGTAGTAGGCCCTAAATTGATTTACGATCTCATTAGGGAGTTTATCGATAATGGTCTGCACGAGACGGATGTCGAGGGTTTACTCAAGCTGGTTAAGCGTAAGTATAAGTATCGACCTGATTGTCAATGCTGACATGTAGGCTCCGGATCCCAGCTTCGATCAGAAGATCCTGGAAGTCTGAAAGATATCACCAATCTAGTTCTCGAAAAGACAAAGGGACAGGACATGACGTGAGTTGAGAAGCACTACTTGCATTGCGCCCCAACTGACTGCTTAGTGTTCGAACAAAGTTCATGCTTGAAACCCTCACCTCCCTCAAATCAGCCAAGAAAGAGCCCAATCGCTTTCTCTCTTCTCTCGGCAAGAAACGTCGTCGTAAGTCGTGATACGTACCTCAGTACGGTGCAACAGCTGACGACCAAGTACTCACGAATGAACCTCTCCGAGTTTCTCTCAATGACCTCTTGCAATCGGATACCAGAGGAAAATGGTGGCTCGTCGGCGCGGGTTGGCAGGGTAATCCTCTACTCGAAGTCAAGCCTGTCGAGAAGCAGGAGGACAGTCTAATGGAAATGGCAAGAGAGCAGGGAATGAACACGGATGTTCGACGTTCCATCTTTGTCATTCTCATGACTAGTGAGGTATGTCAACTTCACTGCCTTTTCCAGATCTCGGCTGATAAGCAGGACTTTATCCATGCTTGCGATAGGATGAATGCTCTAAAGTATTCCGAAACGCAACAGCGGGAATATGTTAGGGTGACATTACATTGTTGTAATCTCGAAAAGACTTATAATCCCTACTACACCCTCGTCCTGAATCACCTCTGTTCGGAAAGCTATTCGCATCGATTTACGCTTCAATACGCTCTATGGGATCTCCTGAGGGAGAGTGCTGGAGTTAATGTAGCCAAGACCATGGCTTATATTATCGCTAGGGGAAGTATGGATCTGACTGTCTTCAAGGTATGTTGCGCTACTCCCTTCGTCAAAATTTCAAGAAGAGGAGCTGACAGGTAGGCAATCGATTTCACTACACTCAAAAAGTCCATGATTGCATTCTTCAAGGCCTTACTACCTTCTGTCATCTTAGCGACTCAAACGACCTCACCATTATTCGTTCTCTCGAAGCAAGCCTATGACAAGGAGGTGATCCAAGATGTGTTTGAGAAATGTCTTGCGAATCCCGAGTTGGCACAGGGATTGGCTTATGTGATTACGAGGTATGGGACAAAGATGAGTGAAGGGCTTGATGAGAGGCAGGCCGTTGTCGTCAAAAAGGGGCTGGACGCAGGGAAGAAGGTGCTTGCTAAATCTTTATAAAACCCATGTCTTGTCCCAAGTAGATTGTTGCAAGGTACTGCACTGTGCTGTAGACTGCAGACTGCAGACTGTAAACATGAGTAATGCATGACAATTATAGTACAGGCTTAGGATCATAACTTGTTCGAGGGCAAAGGCATGGAATCAACCTTGATAGCTTCCCCAGCTTCGACCTCGTGCATCTTGATATTCTTCTCCGGAACTCCCCTTCTCAAATACTTGTCCATTCCAGGACCCAATCCTTCTGGTCTCTCGTCAGAAATTGGATGTGATGCTTGATCTCCATCGTCCTTCCCATCAGCTCTGTTTTCTTTGTGTTTCGTTCAAAAGATAAGGGTAACATATGAAGAAAGCCGACATACGTGTATCACCTCCCCACCTGCTAGTAAGACGTCTCTGAATGACCAATCTCGTTCCACTCCTCCAGGCATATAATCTGCTCTACCTAAGTAGATTGGATCCCATTCTCCTACTCCGCAAGGTAATGTTGAAGTTGAAGTTGAGGAGCTAGTATCGACGGGTTTACGACGATACAACGATGTCGTTGCGCATCCTGCTGATACGTCTAATGCTTTGTTCCCGGTCAACTACATCATCAGTATATGTATTCAGGATTTGGAGTAGCGGTCGGACCGCGCCCAATAAACAATACTCACCGCACGACCCAAGGCAATCACACTGGCAGCATGAGCAAATATGACGACCGACTTGACATTTGGATACTGTTCCTCCACTCTACCCGTCCAAGCTTCCACAAACAGATCCGCCCGATTTTGTAGATCTTTCAATGATTCACCCTTTCTCGAAGGGAACGCAGTGGGTTCATAACCCATATCCAGTGAGTTGTCGGGGAAGAATTGTGCCAAATGCGAAACATTCGATGGACGTGGGTGTAGCCCCGTATTTGGGTTTACAGTCGAGTACCATTCTCCAACTCCATGTTCTAGTGATACGGGGACATTTAGTAATTGAGCAGTCGGGATGGCTGTTTGTATACATCGATAGAAGGCGGATGAGAAAACTCGTTCAGGAAGGGGTGAGGCGGACGAGAGGAATTCAGCAAGGGCCGTTGCTTGATGTAGACCGTATTGAGCTAGCTGTTGGTCAGTCCTGGTCTGCCTACAGCGTTGAGAAAAACAAGGAGAGGGAAAATTGAATAGAGGCTACAATGACAGACATACAGGTGGATCTCGTGGCATCCCAGTAGGACCAGTCTTTATCGTCGGATCGACCCAATTCGACCTAGTTAGTGTCAGCCTCGTCGCTTGAAGTTCATTGATCACAGTCACCTGAATCCATGTCGGCAGATATAAACGTGTTCTAGCATCTCTTGTACTTTATCAACAGTAGTACCAGGTGTCGAACAAGTGATGAAAGGTAGAGCAACAAGATTACAACATTTCGAGGTGTTTGAATCAAAAGACGTCACTTGCAAAAGGGGCACCGTATGATAGCCCTGACTTGCCCGAATCCCTCCGTACTCCTTTCTCTGGAACTGGCCACCTTTGCGACGGCATTGCAATAAATGCTGGACAGATTGGACGATAAGATATGCTGCACAATCTACTACATGTCGCTTCAGCCGTGGGGACCACATTCACCAACCCGAAAACAGACAACACAGGCGTAAGAATCACATGCATCTCAGCCCAGTACAGCGTAGCCAGTAATCTAGTAACCGTACTTGACGAGGAGGTCGTTCTTGGGAACGGTAGCCTCGGCCTTTGAGATGAGCTTGGCAGCAGCCTGCTTTCGCTCGTGGTAAGCCTGTCCCTTGACCTTTCTCTTCTCCTCCAGCCTGTCGACAACATCCTTGTATCCCCATCCGACCTCGTGACTGAGTCGCTTCAAAGTACAGTACTTCCTTCCGGGCTTGAGTCGGAGGACTCGTAGAGCATCGGGAACGACGACCCTCTTAATCTTGTCCTGCGATGGGGGGATACCCTCGTAGAGTTCGAGTCGCTTGAGGGCAGCGGCACCTCGGGCGGATTTGTGGGGAATCTGTATGTTAGCGCTATCCACCGGGTGGAAACCTGAAAACTCACCATTCCTCGGATGGCCTTGTAGAGGATCCTGGAGGGTGCTCGGTGGTGGAAAGGACCGGACTTTTTGGGGTTGACGATATGTCGCTCTGGGAATCAGCTACGTCCTGGACCAGTTCCAAAAGATACGCACTGTGTAGGTATGCGTGGTACTTTAGCTTGTTTCGGAAGAAAGAGCCAGAGATGTTGATCTCTTCACATCGTACAACAGTGACCTTTTGGCCCATGAGGATCTGGGAGGTTAGCGTCCGGTCTGAAATTTTGCTCCAAGTCCGGTCAAGCACAGTCTTCTGCTCCCTTGTCCATCCCTTCGGTGCAACGGCACTGCGAATCCCTCGTCCCATGCCGTGCGCTTCATTCCCATATGACAGCCATCCAGTCTGATCCAGGGCTCCCTGACAATTACTCCCCAGCCGCAATTCCATATTCATCTCAATGATCCAACGCGTAGCACACCACGACTAAATCCAGAATCCAAACTAACCTGCTTCGAGATGATCGAGGCGAGTCGACCGAGGAGGTGACCCTTGCCGTCAATGACGATAGGTTGGGCGGAGAAGGTGGACATCTGTTGAGTTTTTGGTGTATTTGTGTATAGATTGAACGGTATTGAATAGGTATTTTAATGCAAGCGTAGTTGAGTCGGATAGAGAGGAGAGACTAGATCAGTTGATGTTGACTATGTATGGTATATATGTCTGTATGCTTACCTTTCACCTATATTACTTGATGTATGCTGAAATCACTATCACTCGTTGTCCTAACTGAACACCGCCGGGCATTTAACTTGTATTACCGTAGACAGACTGAAGTGGCACTTGGGAAAGGGGAGTATGTTCGGTGTTAGACCAACTGCCCAAAGTAATCACCGATACACCCGTCTCGGCGGAACCATTCTATCTCCCCGGCATTTCTTCGGCCGGTGATGGTAATTTGCCGTTAACAGACTAGTCACTCGGGACAACATCGCCTCTTCTATTCCAACCCCACTCTTTGCCATCACTCTACCCTCACCCAACCTCACCTGCAAGCCCGAGTAAACAGGGCTCCACATTTCAACAGCATCATGGATTCCCACGCCCATTATCATCATTCATACGACGACCATCACAACAATAATAATAATCATAGTAGTGGGAGTAGACGTAATACGCCAGAACCTGGCACTAAACGTCGTAAAGTAGATGGCGAAAAGGGAATGGACACCAAGAAACGTTCAGTTAGCTGCGATGTTTGTCGAGCTAGAAAAGTAAAATGCGTCAAGCCAGAGGGAGCGATGAGGTGTGAAGGCTGTGTGACACTGGATCAGCATTGTACTTATACGCACGAAAGGAAGAAGCCGGGACCGGCAAACAGGTCAGCTCATTCATTACGCCCCATCGTGGCGGTCACTGATGAACAGCTTTGCACGTAAGACGTCCTCACCGTCAAGAGACTTTTACGCTTCGTTGGACCAGACTCGGTACCCTTCAACAGCACCTGGTCCGAGCCGATCGGAAATGAATCAATCAATGCCGCCTCCACAGAATCGATGGCCGCCCGAACAATCCAACTCGAACTCCTCCATGTCATACGGCATGTACAACTACGATGTCAACCCTAGTGCCATACCTCACCATCTGAGCGAGAGCAATCACCAGACCAGCATAAATAACAACAACAACACCAACAATAATTCCGAATTATCTTGGCTACCTATCTCGCCCAATTCTCTCCTACATCCGCAGCCTGGAGAAGCCGACTCGGCTTCCGAAGGATCACCAATGGGAAGGTGGCTGCATAATACCATGCAGGTGAACGAATGGGAACATGCCTTGTTTGGGCCTCTACCGCCCAGTGATCCGCCGAGTGCAACCGGGAGTGGATCGGCATCTAGGCAAGATCATATTCCGCAGCACCTGAGTCGCAAATCCCGCGTCGAGGACATTGTCGCGTGGAGCGTGATCATGAAGATTCTCCATGCGTATCATGCGCATCTATAGTAAGTCGGATCATGAGGCAGAGGAAGTGTCGTGCTGAGGACAGTCCACTGATGCCTATCGTGCATTGGCCGACGTTCTCACAGCAACTAGTTGCGAGAGAGGACGAAAAGTCGGAAACATGGAGAGCTTTCCTTCTTAGTCTCGGTAAGCTCGACGGTACCTCACGAATGAGTAACAGCTGATTGGCAGTCACCTACTCGATCATTCAACTGCCCAGATCCGCATTGACCTTCTTACCAGTGAAGGAATTGCGAAAGCTACATCAGCGATGTCACATTGAGTCTAGGAAATTGCAAAACAGGAGGTTCGCCGAGGTCTCTCTAGTGGACGTGTCCACTCTATAGTACGTACAATTCATCGCTTCTGATGGATCAACTAAACCTCAGCTGCGATCACATATACCTAGGAACCCTCGGCCGACCTCACGCAGCAAATATCGTGTTGGCAGAAGCTATTCGGCTCGCTCAGATTATTGCTCTGCACGATGAGCGTCTCGGTGAACCGATCTACAACGTCGTCGAGAGAGAGACGCGACGACGAGTCTTTTGGCTACTGTGTATGTCTAGCATTACCTTCTGTTTGGTAAGGAGAGGCTGACCCACAGACGGCTCTGACCGAACAATAACAGCTCTCACTTCCAGCCCATTGCATATTCACGAATGCGACCTCTACATTCCCTTGCCCATGGCCATCGATGACAACCTCCTCACTTCTGCCGGCGCATTCCCACAACCACCACATAGTGTTCCCATATTGGCCGGTTTCCACCACGCGACCCGCCTATTCCGTCTCCTGGGAGCGGTCCTCACTGCCCATCGACAGCTTCTCGCTCCGCCCGCCGATGGACTTCATCTACCTCAATTTCAAAATCATCATCGACCCGCTAGTCATTTCTTGGAACAACTCGAACATATCTTGATTGATTTGCCGGGCCCACTACAACTTATCAATCCAATCGACGGGACACCGACCAGTCAAGCTCAACGTGAAAAAGTGAATGGTGAAACTGCCTTTTCTATTTGTAGGGCGAACATCCTAGTCTCGCAAGCTATGGTTAGGTTTGCTATTCGACAATATGCCCGTGCCGTCGGAGAGGAGGATGGGGTGGAAGAGAAAGCATGGGCAGAAAAAGATGTTTTGGGATTACTTGAAACGTAAGCTATCCTATTCATAACGAGCTGAAGCTGATGGTAGAATGTCGAGCGAAAGTCTTGCTGCGAATGGAGAATCATTGGTGAGCTGATGGCTCTCTCTTTTGGGTACAAGCTGACAAGATAGCGCCACAAAGTGTTGTTTGTCGCTTCATCACTTCTTGAAAAATACCCTTCAGCAACAGAAGGACATAGTTACGTTACTGATTTCCTCGCTGTAGTGAGTATCTCTATCCTTACAATGATCATGCCTGACAGAGTAGTATTCAAGGATCAATCAGGAACAACATGCTGCACTGCTCGAAGCGGATTCGGCGGCACCCAGTCGGGATGTTAGTCCTGGACTGGGATTGATGGGAGGAGGATTATAGAGAGCTAGATTCAAGCCAAGTCATATAGTATAATGCAACATAGACACATCTCCTCGTACTCTGCTCTATACTCTACAGCTTCAGCTCACTAGATCTCAAGCGGGTCCAGCCTTGGTAGTTGGGACTCGGAGGGAAGGGAGTTTTCGAGGTCGAACAACGATTCGGAGATTTGGTTTCTGTCATGAGTATATGCGGCAGGAGACGATGAGTATTGAGATACGTACTTCATATGACTTCCTGGGGTCTGAGAAATGTCCAGGTGCTCGACCTGGAACTCGATAGTTAGTCATAAGGGATGTGATGGATTGAGACATGTTATATATGAGTGGTAATTTTGTCAAATGATGTCAAGTGGAGTGAGTATGCTGAGTAAGTGAGTGGGGACGTGAAGAGATGGGAGGGTTGGTTATGTGGTCGGTGATGGGGGAGGGGGAGGAGTAGTGTTCTATTCATGCAAAACCCCTCGACGTGTCGTCCTTTTGTCATGCGACGTTAGGTGTAGCTGAACCTTTGTCAATTTGGTGTCTTTCAGGCATGAATGGATCTCTTTGTGGTGGATCTTCTAGCATGACCCAGAGTCTAGTTTGGGGCGACGCTCGGACATGATATGCCTCCAGGGTACAAATTTCCCCGTGTCTGTTTTGATAAGTCGGTTTCACAAGGGTCGATGTTTGTTCGGGCGAGGTGAGGGTACGTTCTCGTCACTCCTGCTACTGAGTACCTTAGTCACGATTCCCAGTGGTCCTCGTAGTATCAAGGTATGATGACCAGTATAGAAGACAGAGGATAGAGAATAGAATGCCAATCTGGTTTACCGGATAGAGTAATTCAGGGTAAAATACAACTAGACGCGACGGTAGTGCATTGGTCTACTCTACTCTACTCTGACTTTTATCTGATTCACATACACTTCATTCATACATACATCTAACTCATTTACAACTTGGAACCTGAAGACAATAGGCTGGATCTTTTGTCTCTTTTCCCCATTTCCACGGCAATCGCCGGGATTGCGTTCCATTGCGCTCTGCTCTATCCTCTACACTACAACACTTTACGAATTACCGATCCATCACTAGTTCTCTTGGCAGTATCAATCTTTCACTCGTCAAAGCTACCTGTCGTCCTTTGAATTGGTCATCGCTTTTGACTCGCTCGATAGCATACCTAGTCGTGATCAAAGGTCGACATACAATATCTCGGCTGCCAGCATACTCGCCCACCTCACGATCATTATACGACACAGGAAATGGACAAGATGGAATACCGCGAGGGGGAGCCTACCTCTGCACGCCCTCATTCGCCTATACTCGATACTCCACCTGATACTCGTTCACCCTCCTCTCCAGTCAATTCCGATGAACATCTCCCTACTCCCATCAACCATATCCTATCCCAACCTATAATCTCCCATTACTCGCCATCACCTCCGCCAGACTCACTCACTCCCCAGGATACAAAGGGACCTTATCTTGGTCCCAATCTGGAGGTCAAAGCTTCAGGATCACCATTACTACATCAGACCGAACAAATGGGGAGGGAGAGATTATCTCCTACTAGATCACATGGATTTAGGGATCAGCAACAACAACAGCCTACACATTTCACTCCTGCTTTCTACAACGGATCAGAAAAGGATGATGGATTCGGAGCAGGAACGGGAACGGGAACAGCATCAGGATTGAATGGAATAGGAGGGGCACAACCTCGTCGATTTTACGCAAATACTACACCGACATCATATACCATGCCAGGTGCCCATCCACTTACGCGTACACCGACCGATTCGGGTAAAATGGATGCACCGACTAAACAGGGGTTTTACGATTCGCCGGCGTATTGGTTAATTCTGTATTTCTTCTTCAATCTAGGATTGACTCTTTTCAACAAGATTGTCCTTGTTAGCTTTCCATTCCCTTACGTGAGTCAGCTTCGCCCCACTGAGCCCTCAGTGATGAAGCTGACAAACAGACATTGACCGGCTTGCATGCTCTATCGGGATGTGCCGGGTGCTACTTTGCCTTGGAGCGAGGTGCTTTTGTGAGTGATATCCATGTATATTGTTCGATTAGCGCTCATATTCAGGTCCCCGCCCGTCTGACACAACGGGAGAATGTCATCTTAGCTGCATTCTCGGTACTATACACGATAAACATCGCCGTTAGCAATATCTCGCTACAACTCGTCACCGTACCCGTAAGTCAGCTGTTCGACTCGTTCCTTGATTTCGATACCAGCTGATGTATAGTTCCACCAAGTCGTTCGAGCTTCCACTCCCTTGTTCACCATCATGATTGCGACTGTTGTGCTTCGAACCAAATTCAGCGCAATGAAGCTTGTTTCGCTCCTGCCTGTCGTGGCTGGAGTTGGATTTGCGTAAGCTAGCTT
>Ga0308160_10004413_pt1 | contig 15113 bp, 29 predicted proteins | sample PhyFR1_FD_201036 | JGI IMG/M metagenome (GOLD analysis project Ga0308160, IMG submission 201036) | Phyllosphere microbial communities from UC Gill Tract Community Farm, Albany, California, United States - DLSLF.R1 | ecosystem: Host-associated > Plants > Phyllosphere > Unclassified | place: USA...
CAACTCGTACGCCGTCGGAAGTGGACTTGCGGACAACCAAAACAAAGACGTCACGTCGCAGCTGGACGACGGGATCCGTACGCTGCAGATCCAAGTGTGAGTTTTATGCTTGCTTGAGGGTCTGTGCATGGGCTTCGTCTCCTGGCAAATATCGACAATGCGGGCAACTGATAGCAGGCACGACGCGAACGGTACCGTTCAGCTGTGCCACGGATCGTGCAGCTTCGAAAACGGGGGCACGATGGAAGACTACCTGAGCAAAGTGCAGTCTTGGGTCTCTTCTAACCCTAACGAAGGTGAGTCGAACTACCCGCCAAGCCTGGTCTTTCGCTGATGACAGTCATCACGCTCGTCGTTGTCAACTCCGAGAACTACGCCGCGACGGCCATCGACGCTGTGCTCCAATCCACCGGACTATCCTCGCACGCCTACACGCCCGACTCGGCCTCGCTCACGCTCAATCAATGGCCCACTTTGGGATCGATGATCGACGCGGGCAAAAACGTCGTCGTGTTCATGAACTACAACGCGGACTTTTCCTCCGTCCCATACATTATCGACGAATTCACGAACATGTGGGAGGACGCGTACGACGTGACTTCCGCCGGATGGGAGTGTGCCGTCAACAGGAGTTCGGGCACTTCGGGCCAGATGATGTTCATGGTGAACCACTTCCTGGACGATGTGAGTTGAGCACAGTTCACCTTTCGACCAGATCTGATGACAGACATACAATCTCGCAGGCCAGCAACTGTTCATCCCAAAGAAAAACGCGTTGAACGTGACCAACTCCGAAACCTCCCTCACTACGCACATTGGCAATTGTAACTCGATCTGGGGGTGAGTGCGCAGACAACCACGAAAGGAGCAAAACTGACGACCAGCCGAAACCCAAACCACATCCTGCTCGACTTCTACGACTCGAACGGTAACGCTCCGTTCGACTATGTTGCGCAACTCAACGGTGTCGCCTCACCCACAAACACCGTCGTACCCGCCTCAACGTCGTCCAGCGCGAACACAGCCGGCGCAGCAGCGCTCGGCTCGCAGACTGCATCGGTCAGTTCTCGACCAATCTCCGGTTCGCGGAGAGGCGCATCGGGCTCGGGCGCATGGGCTATGGGTCTCGGCATGGGCGCGGTCGGTCTGCTCGTTGGCGGCGCACGACTCGTATTCTAGTTGAGTGTGGATGAAAGTTCAGCTTTACCAAAGAAGCAAGGCATAGAGAGTGTATGTACGTTAGTCAGCATGACGGGCTCGAGGCGACCGTGATAGTCAAGCGGACAATGCATCGGTGCTATGAAGATGTGAAGATGTGCGATGGTTACAGATGCGATGTGTATCGCTCGTCGAGTCGGTGCGGTACGGGGAGTGAAGCGAAGGGGCAAGTCGTGACGAGCTCAGGAGGGGCGGTGAGGTGATGCGAACAGCTGTGGGCAGGGCTCCGAAGGCGATTGAGGCGATGATACCGTTGAGGCGGTAGGGACGTTCGAGGTGGTTGCGGCGCACCCGATGCAGAGCCGCAGCCTACGCAAGGAACAGCGACTTTAACCGGTCCCGAGCTTCCAGTGGACAGGTATCGAAACACGATTTGACGGTCGGATCCCCCCGGAAAACAGGCGCATCGGGGTTAGGGATCCGCCTCGGACCCGCCTTTTGCTGGTTCTGCGATTGGTCGGCGGAAGGAGCGTTGGGAGATGGCGAGGCGGGGTTGGATGTAGCTGGAGAGGCTCGCAGCTGTTGTTAGCTGCTGTGGGTGGATTGGTGGTTGGGCGGGGAGGTGAAGAGCAAGGGAGGCGATGGAAGTGCGGGAGGCGTTGTCATTGATGGAAGTGGGTGAGGTGGTGGAGATGGAGATGATGAGATGAAGGAGGCGCTCGACCCGAAGGTCAAGGCAGGTATAGAGTGGGCACCATGCCGCCCGTCGCGCGCTCCAAGGCGCAAAGTGCCAAGTGCGGCAGAGGAAGGACATGGCGTCGATGAGAGGAGCAGCCTTATGGAGGTCACCTGTCCGGACACTCACAGTGGAAACCGAGGGCGAATGTAGGTGTCGCGCTCGTCTTGGTGTTTCTGGCGTTAGCTGGTGTCGAAGGATAGCTAGATTCGCCCAGCCCGGCCTGCCGCAGCTCAGATCCTTCCGCAAATATGGCCCCACTACCTGCAGGCCGGACCAGAGTACGGTGACGCCCTAGATTGGGAGGGTTGTATACCCTCTCAACGTCTCGACCTCTCAATGGCTTGACCTGCAAATATCTCGACGTCACAACGCCTCATCCCTTCTCGTCTTCTTGACGGCCGAGCACCGCTGTTGACCTCTCCACCTCTTCCACAAACCCATAAATCAGACCCAAGACTCACCAATCCCCCCCATCGTCCCCTTCACAGCGGGCAACGGTGCGTACCCCGTCCATTCCCTCCTGAGCCTATCCTCCGTCTCTTTATCGATGACCTCCTGCTTCTTTTCGTCCCCCGACGTCCGCTGCGCCCGCGAGCCATCCGACCTCAACGTCTGTGAGGATCGCTGTGAGGATTCTTCTGAAGCTGAGGACCCGCTACGCTCTCTGTTGGACATGATGTGTTGGTGGAAAGTTGAAACTCTTGATGTCATTTCGTCGGCTTGCGCCGTTGGGTGTCCGGTCCACAGTCACTTTGACCGCGATCAGGGCTCGACAGGTCCAGGTGCTGTGTACATTATTCTACAAGTCTTGTTTTGTTTTACATGCTTAGAGGGGGAGTGGGGGTAGGGTCTTATTACTTCCTCCCTCCCGTAAAAGTACAATATAGTCGATGTAAACCCTCCATCGCGGCGCGCCGCCAACCCCTCGTCAACCGTAACACTGCTGCCCCAGCCTGCTACAGCTCGCGACGTTGCCCCCGCCAGCGATCCCCAGCTCATGGTACGTCGCTATACCTCTCCGCTGTCCGGATACAGTCCGCAGCTCCTCAACTCCCCGCCATGTCCCCATAACCCGACATCACCGCGCCATTATGATCACCCGACCATGTCCCACTACCGTCATGCGCGTGATGTTCTCCATGCCCACTGTGTCTTTGCTGCATGTGCGGGTGCATCTCGACACCGTGACCGGAGTGTTGTTGCTGTTGGTGCGGATGGACATGATGATGTTCCGGCTGTTGCTGCGGCTGGTGATGTTGCTGGTGGTGGTGGTTCGATTGATCGTGCTGTTGAGGTTGAGGTTGGGATTGTGGTGGCTGGTGTTGCTGGACCCCGTCCGCTGCTCCCGGACGATAAGAGTAATTGAACATGTGCGACAACAACAGGTCCAAAGGCGTTGCGGCCGGTCCGTAAGCGTTTTGTCCCGCGTCGACATTCCCATTTGCCTCGCCGTTCGGCGCAGGATGATCCGAGGCCATCCATCGATCCGAGGTGTCCATGTAAGGATGTTGCGCGGCGTCTCCAAACGCCCCAGCTTCGCCTTCCATCGTCACTCCAATCGTTTCACCGGTCGGTGGACCGGATGTCGCCCCCTCGCTGCCCTCCGCTTTGGGCATGATGAATTGCCCTTCTTTCTCTGCCCCCGGCGTCTGCGTTGTCCGTTGCCATTCGTGCGCCAAGCGGATCATGCTCCCGACGAGACTTCCACACCCGCTTGCCAGACTTTCGTTAGGTATGTGAGTCACGCCTGATGCGCTGCCCGACGCAGAGTTAGGGGCAGACTTGGGTCGAGATGGCGAAAGCGATGCTAGCGCTCGCATGATATCGCACACCTGGTGCAGGACCGAGATCCATCGTGGGATCGGCAACTCCTCCTGATTCCGCCTCATCATGATCGTTCCGGCTTGCATCTCCATCAGAACTTTGGCGCTCTCGACTGCGATACACAGCGTGTCGTGGAGCGGCAAGATGATCCGTTGATTGCCGTGCACCAGACCTCGACCGATCTCCACAAATGCCGCGAGTGTCGATTCGCAGAGCTCTCCTCGGTGTTTGCCCCATGTCCACACGGCTTGGGCGACTGGGTTGCTGGGCGGCCCCAAACAGAATGGGAGAATATCCGCCGGGTTCGTTGCGCGGGACAGGGCGTATGTGACTTTTTGGAACGGCTGCATTCCATTTGGCAGGCCGCTGAACGCCAGTGGGCTGCCAGGGAGGTATGCCGTCGCAATCAGTGATCGAAGACCGTTCGAATAGAGCTTGCTAGCTTCGTACCGTCTTCTCAAGCTTCGATAAGCAAGCCAGCCCGCTTCGACGCCGCCGGACGACGGGGACAGGATGGAGATGATCGCGTCGTGCTTAGCGTCGATGCTTTCGAGCTTCTCCGTGATATACTTCATCTCGCTCACGATCGCCTCGACAATGTCCAGAGAAGGGTCCGCGGCTGCAGACTCGAGTGCTTGGCGCAACCGTATAGCCGAGTCGATAACCTCGGACAGACGCGCGACCCGGTCGCATATCGCAAGCCGACCGACGAGTTCTGGCGGTGACAACACGTGTAAACCTACCGACCAAACATCGCTATAGTCGTCTCGCCAGAAGTCGTCGACGATTCCTCGTGCCTCCGCCAAACTGTCCGGTTTCTTCATCTTGATATCTTCCAAACACATTGCCGCTTCATTGATGCACATGGCGAGCCACAGCCAATTGTCTGCAGTCTCCCACGACATGTGGCCTTGTATGCCTTCGATCCTGCTCACGTGAATCATGGATCGGATCATCGTGCTGAAGTTGAGAGCATGGGCGATATGGACCGCCGCGGCAACTTGACCTCGGGCGACGGCGATCATACGAGGGTTGGCGGTTTGGGCTGGGAGGAACCCCAATGGGACATGAACACAGAGTAGGTCGAGCGCTTGAATAGCGTAGAAGGACTGAGGGAGGGAGAGTAAGATGTCATCACGCAGGACGGTAATGAATGGCGTGAGTGTCGTGCGTAAGGAGGAGAGCGATTCGTCGTTTGGGAGAGCGAGCGTGGATAGGTATAGCACCAAACTGAGGAGAAGGGTAGTTGAAGTCGAAGATTCCGTTGTGTAATTGTTGAAGAGGAAAGGAAGGGTCTCAAGATATGGATGGAAAGTTCTTAGTCGTGCGACTCTGGTCGTTAGCCTAATTTCTCGCACAGCACTCACCCCGGCTCAAGACGCGACCTCATTTCATGTGAGACCAATGCTTCCAGGTCGATATCGAAGGCCTCTTCAACTCCGGCCCTGCGCGTCCCCCTTTTACCATACGCCACACCCAGCATCTCACAGACAAGCTCGAGCGGTCGGCCATGCAGTTTCATACTTTTGCTCTGGTAGCTTTCGCTCGGTTCTGAAGCGTACGACATCCCTGCTCCTTCTGCGCCTCCGTTGGCCGCATCGGCCAAAGTCCACGCGGGCGAGTGCTCCAACGGGTTGAGTCCATGAAGAATATCGAGAGTGTGATCGATGCTCGCAACTTGCGACGACGTCTGCGCTTTCGAGCTTGCACTCGTGCTCGTTCGTGCTCTTTTCGGCTTGACTCCAGCCGGTCCGCCCGTATATTCCGCGATAGTTATCCGTTTCCGGGGTTTCTTCCCCGAATCATCGACTATGCACGGGATCGACAGGATCCGACATCGATGGCACGCCTTGTCGAGCGACAAAGGGGTTTGCGACGACGGTACGTCTAAGTCTGGCAGTTCGCAGCGCGTCTTTCGGATCTTGCAAACATCGCATGACCTTCGAGCGTGGGTACGCTTCGCCCGGAGTTCAGGAATGGGTGTGGTCGCGTCCGCCGATGTCGACATTGCTGTGGGTTATGGTCGAGGTGTGCGTCGCGATAGCCGGTGTACGCGGTGTGATAGATGGTTGTTGTTGAGAAGAGGATCCGTCGGAGCGTCGAGCTCATTTCCCACGGAACGACGGGATCAAATGGTCAATCGTCGCACGTGACTTCTCAGAGATTTCAACCCTTCCTCAGCCAGACATCAGCTGAAATCTTCAATTATATCCACTCTCCATCTTACACCGCCATGGCATCATTACTCAAAGCATCAAACGAAATCCGGAAAGAGGCGAAGGGAAAGGGCAAGGGAAAGGCCGAGGATGCGGAAGTCGCTCCGGTTAAGATGCGTAAAGACAAAGTCCTCATGCTCTGCTCAAGAGGTGTGACCCAGCGACACCGACACCTCATGCGGGATCTCGAGGTGTTGCTCCCGCACACCAAGAAGGGTAAGTTAGTGTGATGATTCTGACACCCAACGCGGTGATTTACTATGAACCACGACGCTTACTCTAGACTCCAAGCTCGACACGAAATCCTCCCTGCACTTGATCAACGAGCTGGCGGATTTGCATTCTTGTAACAACGCCCTCTACTTCGAGACCCGCCGACACGAAGACCTCTACCTCTGGCTCTCGCGTACGCCAAATGGACCGTCTGGGAAATTTCACGTGCAAAACATTCACACGATGGACGAGCTGAAAATGACCGGAAACTGCTTGCGAGGTAGCCGAGGAATTTGCGTCTTTGACGGAGCATGGGAGGAGGGAGAGCACTGGAAGTTGATGAAGGAGATGTTCTCGCATGTGAGTTTTGGTCACCCGTTCTGGCTTGGGTCGGGACGTTGTGCTTGACCCCGCAAGTGGCATTGGCGCGATATCGTTCCCCTCGCCTCTCCCGCTTCCTGTCTTTCGGGGTAGCGCCCTGGTATCTTGGCGTCTATCACCTTTGCCATCTTGCCTAAGTCTCCCTGGCCCAATCCTTTCCTCTCGCCATATCCGCTCGCACTCCCCTCCACACGTCGTTCTCTGCGCCGCATCCTCAATCGCCCCCTATCCTGCCTCGTCTCCACCCTGCCCCGTCCCCAGTCTGCCCCTGCTCTACGCTTCCTCCGCCGACGCATACTGCTCCTCGCGATGATCGCCCTCCCTCCACACAACTAACCCCAGGTCTTCTCCGTCCCCAAATCATCCCGCCGCCTCAAACCATTCGTCGACCACATCCTCCTCTTCTCCATACTAGACAACAAGATCTGGTTCCGAAACTTCCAAATCATCGAAAAAGACCCCCTCCAACCTTCCGGCCCACCCGTGACGTCGCTCGTTGAAATCGGGCCTCGATTCGTATTGACCCCGATCAGACTGTTCGAGGGTTCATTCGGCGGTCCGACGTTGTACCAAAACGCCGAGTTTGTCACGCCTGCCGCGACTAGGGCGTCGATTAAGAGGGCTATGGGAGATAAGTACAGGTTGAGGAAGGGTGGGGAGACGGATCGTGATGAGAGGAACAAGAAGAGGAAGGTTGATGTTGGGGAGGATGAGCTGAGCCGCGACAAGGTTTTCGCTTAGGGCGTAGGGATGAGATGTATGCTCTGTTACAGTTATACCCGGCGGCGATGTGGCTCGCGATCATGCTTACGCGACAACATACTCACACCGCAGTGGCTGTTTTTGTCGATACAGGTCTAAACTCGCGATTTGCCTCGCGGGGAGCACCGTTCTGCACGTCACCTACGCCACTCAACCTCGTCAAGCTCTGCCGCAACAATGACCGTTCATTTACACCGTCTAGCATTATAACAGCTCTAGATATTCAACAGCTTCTTAACCGCCTTCTCGCACACGCCGTGCGCCTTGCACACTCCATGACCCGTTCCATTCACCTTGACCCACTCCACCAGTCCTTCGCCCGTCACCTCCTCGGCGAGTCCACGCTGGCCTTCCGCCCACGCGTCGTCCTTGCTCATACGCGCGTTGGACGAGATGATGATAGCCGGTTTGCTCGACGGGTAGTGCTTGCCCGATTCCAGGAGCGCTCGGAATGACGGTGTAGTGTGAGAGTGAGCGCCGAAAGTCTCCTGAAGTCGAGCCTTTCGGAGGTTCTCGTTCAAGTGGACAGTGCTTGGCGAGGGGTGGGACGATGCTAAGATGCGCGAAAGCGATGAAGATCGACGCAAGAGCGCCGAGGGGAGGCGCACGATCGACAGGGGAGTAAGCAGAGACGGCAGCATTCGGGTGGTGATACGGTGCAAAGTGAGGCCGATCACTGAGAAGCCGTTCGGGTACTCGTTGAAGTATGTCAGGGCCGTTTGTGCGTCCAGGTGGAGGATCGAGTGGACGATTGACGGGTGTCGAGCAGCGAAGACGCGAGTGAGCAAGCTGGGATCAGATTGGATGTTTGCGTTTGAACCAGATATTCGAGCTCAAACTCACCCTCCGTAACCCTCGCCAACGAGCATGAATCCAGCACCCTTCTCTGCCGTCTTCACCTCTCCAGTGTAGTTCAGCACCATGTACAGCGCATCCGCGACCATGCCGAGATCAGCGGAAGACAAGACTTCGCTGAAGCCGTATCCTGGTCGGTCCCAGATACAGACCCTTCCGACGTGACCCTTCTCTTGCATGTCGAATAACCATCGGCCGGGGTTGGTGGCATTTACGGAAGAAGGGACCAAGGGGATGTCGAGCAGAGCCAGCGAGCCTGGGATCCCGGACGAAGGCTCGTAGATGATTGTGGGGAGGTGCTTTTTAGGAGTCGAGTGCTTGTATGTTCCAGTGTTATTTGAATGGTCCTGACACGCGAGGTGAATGTTTATCGGCCAAGGCGAGGTTGGCGGGGTGACGGAGACAAGCTGCGAGGACGAAGACGGCAATTCGACAGATGAATCATACGCCGTGATGCTCAGGTCGATCACGAGGAGCTGGTCATGAGTAGCTGTGACGAGCGAAGTTTCGGAAGACTTACAGCGACAATGGCGACTCCAGCCAGTCCAGCGATGAAGCCGATTACCGAGGAGAAGAACCCAGTTACTCGGGAGCAAGTTCCTTTCTGCAGTCCGACAGCCGCTCGCGCACCGTGTTCATCTCCAGCGCGCTCGCGAGCTGCGACGTCGGTGATCATCCTCGTGATTCGCTGAGACTCATTCCATCGGGCTCTTCGGACCATCCAGTTGCTGAGCAGCGTCCAGAGAAGGATGACAAAGGTCAAGCCGAGGGGGACGAACAGGAGCGGATGGTGGAGACGGCGAAGATCGGGGTTGAGCAGTGTCAGTAGGGCAATAGGAGCGTGCAGGAGGGCTGTGAAGAGTGTCGTCCAGAAGTACAGGCTGGACGGGTGGGAGAACTGGTGTAAGCGGAATCGGGCTCGGAACCTACGAAGAGAACAGCGCCGAGACCAGTCCACGAGCCTATGATAGATACCCAGAACTCGGTGAAACCACTCCCTCTGATAGTCAGTGGGGTGATTCTCTCACAGCGACTTGTTCGGACTCACCTGTAAGGGAGAATACTTGGGCTAAGGTCCATGGCGGTGTTCAAGAAGAGCAGCAGACTCAGGACCAAGCTGCAGAACTCCAGAATCACAAGCGTGAAGAACGCAAACTGCAGAGGTATCGTAGTCAAGACTCTCTGATGATGAGTATTGCTCGAGTAATCATCTTCTGAAGCCGGTCCGACCACTTACCCGTTGACCGAGTTTGCTTACGCGCGGAGCTTGCTCGGAAGGGGACACGCGCGTGCTGACTGCGCCATAGCCCCTGACGCTCCCAGCTGTGCTCCTCTGACCCATTGAGACCTTCCGACCATGGGTGGTGTGTGCGGCCGGGGCGTGAGGTGGCGTGCGAGGCCGTGAAGGAGGAAGGAGTGACGATGTCTCCTGCGTCGTCGAAGCTGGCGGAGACGGGCTGCGCGAGCGATGCGAAGCGATGGAGGAAGGCATGACGGGTAGATGTCTGCTTGAGGAGGAGATGCTCGTCGCTGGCCTACCGAAGGTGCACAATTGCTAACTCTAGTCGAGGTGGTGAAAGGAACCGCTGTGAACGCTGTAATGAGTCGCTGCACGAGGGGCAAAATGTCCGGAATCAAAAGATCGCTACGTCACTCGAGCTCACCTCACTGCTCAGCCAGGCACACGGCCAAAATAACGTGAATCGCGGCCTATGCAGCCCAACCCTGAAAGACAACCCGATCGTCAGGTCTGATAGCGGAGGTGACCGCCTGTCAGGCTCTATCGACCACCGCCACTCTGGCAAACCCCGACCCCGGTTCAGACCATCCCCGGCGTTATCTCCTCGACGCGGGGTGTGACCCTCGGAAGGCGGGTCGAAGCGCGTCGTGAGGGGAGGCAAGGCGGTATTGTGCCAGCTCGACGGGAATGGCGTGCATGGATTTCTGGCAAAGTTGCATACTGGCTGGTCTCACACCAGCACATCCTGTACAATCACACTTACCTTGAATCCCCCCGGCACCCCTTACCGCACCCGCGCAAAGGAGCAATCAGTCGCCGCCCCGGCCATCTTTACCCCAGATACCGCGCCACGCCACTCTGTTGCTACAGCTCTGGCCAATTCACCTCTCCACCGCATCAATACCTTAGACATCTATTTCGCTGCATACACACAATCATGGCCGAAGGATCAAACTACGACTACCTCTTCAAGGTGGGGTTGCCGCGTATATGCATGCATCATGTGAGCTAACTTTCAGGTCGTCTTGATTGGAGACTCGGGTGTCGGTAAATCGTGAGTGCTCGTGACGCGGTGCTGGACATGTGCGGCGGAGCAGTAGCTGATGGCAGGAACTGTGCGTGATAGTCTCTACTGCTACGAGATGGAGGGACGAACAAGACGACCTAGCTAACCGCCAGTGCTGTCGCGTTTCACACGTAACGAGTTCAACCTCGAGTCAAAGTCGACTATCGGTGTCGAGTTCGCAACGAGAAGCATCAACGTCGACAGCAAGACTGTCAAGGCGCAGATCTGGGACACTGGTGGGTTATGCCATGCCTCGCGTTGTACAGGCTCGTCGGGATATACTGCAGTTGCAGTAGCGGACATCACACGCCCGTTCACACACCCCACCTCGCCTCGATTCCGGAACATCAGCTAATGGCAGCTGGGCAAGAACGTTACCGTGCGATCACCTCAGCCTACTACCGAGGAGCTGTCGGCGCGTTGCTCGTATACGACATCGCCAAGCACCAAACGTACGAAAACGTCCAGCGATGGCTTAAGGAGCTGAGAGATCACGCGGACCAGAACATTGTGATCATGCTTGTCGGAAACAAAAGTGATTTGAAGCACTTGAGGGCGGTCCCGACAGAGGAGGCCAAGGCTTTTGCCAGTGAGTTGTTGTGGCGAGGCTTTGGCAGGGTGTGTCTTTGGCACCGGCGCGGCGAACATCTAAGGCAGTGGGACATTCGTGGGGCCTGATCTGGCGGATGCTTTGAGCCGTGGAAGATGAATGACTGGGGAGACAGCGTGTAGCACAGGGCGATGCGCAGGGAACACCCGCCGAGAATTACCTTTCGCAACACTGACATGCAGCCGAGAACGGACTGTCGTTCATCGAGACCTCCGCCCTCGATGCGTCCAACGTCGAATCAGCATTCCAGAACATCTTGACTGGTGAGCTGTGACCCGCTTGAATCGTCGTGCATCCCTCACCCTCGCAGAGATCTACCGGATCGTGTCCCAGAAATCCCTCGAATCCTCCGACAACGTCATCAAGCCGTCCGGGGGCGAAACCATCATTGTCTCGCAATCGACCGACGATGGGGGCGCGAAGCAAGGCAAGGGGTGTTGTTAGGGGATTGGTTGTTTGGGCGTCAGAATCTGCGGGCTGCAAATCGCGGCGCGGGTTGCTGGTGCCGCACGCGCGGTCGGGGTTGTCTGGTTACTTTCGGTGGGACATATATACGTGATAGTCGTTGAGCCCATCTCTTCGAGTCGTCGATCTGCACGATGTACTTTTTACGACACGAGTTGGGGTTGGTGCGTGCTTTCTGGGCTTGAGCGATTGAGATTACGTAGGGTAAGCCTGAGAGACGCCTGGTCTGTGCGTTAAAGCGAAAGACTAACGACCTCCACCGGGTTCATCCACTTTTGCCAGTCTCACATTTGGTACGTTACTTATTCTACTTCTTCTTTTTCAGCTCTCTCTTGGTATCCAGCCATTCTTGCGCAGCTTCATCGCTCAGAGGTGACCTTGAGTCTTGCTCGAGGTGTCACAACCGGCTCGGCCTTTCCGACATTCCTTGAGTTAGGGCGAATATGCCCTCACCGGACCTTTCACCCACTCCGACGCCCATCAACTCGTCATCAACCACGCCCACCTCGTCAAACGGTCCGGAAGTTATCGAGGGCTCAGACGGGGTCTCGATGGATCGGTCCACTGAGTATGCCGACGGACCAAGCACCGAGCCAGACCCAGACGCCCCAGCCTCACCTAGCCCAAAGAAACCCAGCAAGCGAACGACGGTAGAAGAGCTCCGGTCAGCGCTAGGGGAGCTAGGACTGGACGCGAAAGGCAAAAAAGACTCTCTGTACAAGTACGTATCGCTCCTGTCCTCCATCTGCTTCGCCTTCTTGTCCCATCGAACTGGAACAAACGACCTCCGAGTCTCCCTTCCTTCGGCAGGGACAATCCACAGGAGCTGATGCAAGACGCCTGCTCAAAGCGTTCTACAAGACAGAAGAGCCTAATATGGAGGAGATCGAGAGAACCGCCGAGGAAAGGCGACAGCGGGACCAGGCGGCGTATGAAGCGAGGCTGGAATCCGCCCAGGAGACATGGAGGAGTTTTCTGTGTTTCGATGTCGAGGCCACCTGTAGAGGAGGGAGGGAGTATGACTGGCCTAATGAGGTGATAGTGAGTGGATAGTCATCCATCTCTTGCCCATCCCTCCGCCCGGCCTTCAAAATACCGCTTGACAGCCCTGGCCCGGTTCCGTGTGCTCCTGGACTTCGGTTTCCTCTGCTCCTTCAGCCCTGATCCTCTGTGTGGCCGGTGCCGGTGACCATCACAAGCTCGTGTCTATCGTCTTCACTGTCGCATATTGTCCTCGCCGTCGTTTGTCCCCCACTGACAAATAGGAATTCCCGGTGGTCCTCCTCCAGTGGAAGCCGGATGAGTCCGGGCGGGAAACGCTCCAGCGGGTGGATACCTTCCACACCTACGTTCGACCGACTTGGCAGCCGATCTTGACGGAATTTTGTACGGCTCTGACCGGCATTACACAGGTACGAGCTCATAGCTGCCTCAGAAGTCCACTGACGGGACAGGATATGGTCGATCGATCTCCTACGTTCCCCGAGATGGTCCGTCTACTGGAGACGTGGATGGACAAGCACGGGCTCCGAGACGAAGACGGACGACTGAAAGATGCAGTATGGGTGACGGACGGAGTGAGTTTGACTGGGCGCCGATGTGGATGCTTGTAGTTGGTGCTGACACGCAGCCGTGGGATCTTAGGTTGGTTACTTGATGTTGTCTTGCCCAGCGCTAACCACTTTCTTTCGCCTTACAGAGACTTTGTGAGCTCTCATGAAACGCTGCTAGATTCCGCTGACTCTAGATCCCGAAACAACTATATATAACGCCGACGGATCCACCGTTTCCGCCGTACTTCTTCGGGCAATACCTCAACATCAAACAGGCGACCCAGACGGTGCTTTCTGAATTTTGGTACGACTCGCAAGCTGCGAAAGAGGCCATGTCATCTGCGACAGACCCTCCCGCACCATCTCTCGACTCCTCTGATCCGTTCCAAGGCGAGCACTTGGCGGTCGAGCCTCTCAGGAGTCCTTCGACCGAGTCATCCACAAGCCACCAAAGCACCCCGACGCGAATTATCTCCACCAATCGCACGATGACGAAACAGTATCGAGAGGGGAAATGGAAAGGGCCCAACTATTACTTCCCTATACCTGGTCAACTGCAAGCGCTGGGTCTGGGCGAATTCGAGGGACGGCAACATTCTGGCTTGGACGTGAGTTGCCACTGGGTTTGACTCTTGATGAGCTGGATAGTCATCGAACGAGCTCGGAAGCTGACTTCAGGACGCCACGAACATTTCGAGGATACTTATCGCCATATCCCAGAAGCCGCGAGTCATCATCGAGCCGAATGCGCGGACTCCGAGTGAAAAGCATATCAGGAGATACCCGTGGATGGGTGCTGAGCCTGGTCAAGTGAAGTTCGAAGAATGGATGTCGACCTCGAAAGCGACGGTGTATGAGGGGAAGACGTATGGGGGCACGGATCAGACGGGCGAAAAACCCGCAGAGAAGCAAACGGAGTGGGTGTTGAAGGAGGACGCGGCGGGGAGGTTTGTTTGTGTCAAGGTGGAGGTGAAGACGGGGGGTTATGCGGGTGCAGCCCTTCGCGCGACACAGGCTTGATGTGGTGAGATTTGGCCGCGTCAATCCTGACAGATACTGTCCAAGTCTCTGTGGTCCAAGTCTCTGTGAATGATCACGTTCGGTGTGGAGGGGGCACGAGCTACGCGTGGCGCCAGCGGGTACACCAAGCCGAGCGCTCGGATGTCAGGTCTTGGCGAGTCCTGGCCGGTCCAACCCACCAGCCGACAAGGGTTCCACAGCCATACGCATGGTTGTAAGACAGACCACGCAGGCTTCATGTAGCGTCACGTCTTCTGTGTGTTCTATAGAGTACGCAGTGTGACACATGCGAGATTCCCGCGGCCAAGACCGACCGCCTGGTCACGCGAGCATTCCCGACTGGTAGAGACATTCCGGCTTTGTTCCGTAATGCTCGGGTAAACACCTGTCATACTAACACCCCTCCTTCACCCCCTCCACCTCTCCCCTCGCCCGTTTACCGCTATCGCCGCCCGCACGCCACCGACAAACGTATTCAAGCTTGTGAGCGGGAATCCGACGAAACCGACGGCTTGGCGCGCAACGTACCATGACAGGGAACGTCAGGATTATCGACCTCGCAGTCGCAGATGTCGCAGCTTTGGCGATATCCTCGCTTGGCTTGCGGAGTTGATGTTTTGACACCTGTTGTATTTTCTTCGACGGAACATCGCAGTTTTCTAGTTGTAACACACCCCGCTAGCTTGTTCCCGATGGAAAATGCGCCGGCAGCCGTTGTCCTCGCCAACGCAGGTTTTATCGACCGATATGGATAAGGATATCTCGCCATTATCCTCCCCGCCCGCGTCGATATCGCCATTATCGCTCGAGCCAGCGGACGATCGGGACTCGCACATTCCTTCACCAATCGATGCAGACGCAACAGGCATACCGCGCCATGCGCCCGTGCACCCCTTCCGACCGATTCTCTATCCTTACTCTTTTGGTCAAACACTCCGAGGGACGCTCCGACCCCGACGCCGAAGCTCGCTGTACCGGCTCAGCCAACGACGATTTCTGCAAGCGGTCTAC
>Ga0308160_10004414_pt1 | contig 15110 bp, 13 predicted proteins | sample PhyFR1_FD_201036 | JGI IMG/M metagenome (GOLD analysis project Ga0308160, IMG submission 201036) | Phyllosphere microbial communities from UC Gill Tract Community Farm, Albany, California, United States - DLSLF.R1 | ecosystem: Host-associated > Plants > Phyllosphere > Unclassified | place: USA...
GCGGCGGTTGCCAGCGCTGCGGCCACGCGCGGCGCGCCGCCGCAGCGCAGCCCGGCCGTCTGGAAAGCGCGCACCAGCACCCCGCCGGCGCCGGACCTGACCGCCATGCCGCTGGCCGCGCCGGCCCCGGTCGCCGCGGCCAGCGCCGCCCCAGTGCCGGCGACCGAAGCCGACGCCACCTATGCCCCGGTCGCGCGCCACCGCCTGACCCTGGCCGCGCTGGCCCTGCCGCGCCTGAGCCGCTACCGCGACACCGGCGCCCAGACGCTTGAAGTCGGCCTCGACCGCGCACTGCTGCCGGCCGCGCCGGGCAAGGACAACCTGATCGGCTTCGCCGTCGACGATGCCGACCAGCTGCACGCGATCACGCCTGCTGGCCGCGCCGGGCCAACTGGGCGAACGCTACAGCGCCTTGCTGGTGCTGCCCGAAGGACCGTCCGAACCGGCCCTGCCCGGTGCGCGCCTGGTGTTCGGGCGCGGCATGCCGGCCCTGAGCGCGCTGCGCGTGCTCGACACGCCGGCCTTCGTGCGCCAGGGCGACGGCGGCGCGGCGGCCAGCGCCGACCGCCTCGGCCTGTCGCGCAACGCCTTCAGCTGGGAAGCCGGCGCCGATGGCTTACGCGTGAGCCGTGGCGCCGCCACGCAGGCGCTGTACCACCTCGACGACGCACTGGCGCTGGTGGCGCAGCTGGACTGCGCGGCGGACGACGAACCGTATCTGATCCCACCCGGCCACCACCTGGTGGCCGGCCACTACGTGCTGCGTTTCGACGCCTGAGGCCAGCATGCCATCGCCCCTGCACTTCGCGGCCTATGGCGCCGGCCTGTTGCTGACGCTGTGCGCCTGCGCGCGCCTGACGCCGCGCGCCTGGTGGCGCCGGCCGAATGCGCGTGCGCTGGGCGTGCTGGCCGGCGGCAGCGTGGCCGTCGGCGCAGCGCTGTTGGCCCTGTTCGGGCCGCCGCAACTGGCGCCGACCGGCGCCCCCGAAAACGGCACGGCCAGCGCCAGCGCCGCCGACGCGCCGACCGCCGGCGCCCGCTACCGGGTGGTCGATGCGCTCAATTTACGGGCGGCGGGCGGGGTCGATGGTGAACGGCTGCTGGTGGTGCCGGCCGGCAGCCGGGTGACCGCCACCGGCCGCCGCGACGGCGACTGGTGGCAGGTGCGCACCAGGCTCTACGGCGCGCCGGTCGAGGGCTGGGCCAGCAGCCTGTGGCTGCGCCGCGCCGACGAACGACAACCGCCTTGATGCTTCAAGCGTCGTCGAGCGCCAGCCGCATCGGGTTGTAGTACAGGCCCTTGGCCAGCTGGGTCGGGCCAACCCGCACGAAGCCGAACGATTCGTACACCGGCACCGCATAGTTCGACGAATTGACAGTGAAGACGCCGTCGCCACCGCGCGCGACCGCATCCGCGCGCGCCACGTCCCACAAGCGGCGCGCGATGCCCTGGCGCTGGTGCTCCCTGGCCACGAACAGGTGGAACAGATGGCTGTTGTCGCGTACCGCGATAAAGCCGGCCAGCACGCCATCGAGCAGCGCCACATGGTAGGCATGACCGCGCGCCACGAAGCCGCGAATACCGAGTTCGTTGTTCTCCGCCAGGAAATTGGCCGCGCCCTCGGCAGTCGACTCATGCGTGATGTACTCGCGCGACAGCGCCTGGAACAGTGCGGTGACGGCAGCGATATCGGCATTCACGAGCGGTCGGATATCCATGGAGTGTATTGACGCTTTTCGGGAGAGTGTGAACATACCACATAGCTCGGTTTCTGCAAGGCAATTTCCTTGACCCGGGGTCGGGACACGCCCTATGCTTTGACCATGCCCAAAGCCAGCTTGATTACCGCCCCCGCCGCCATAGCTGGCGCCCCCGCCGCCGCCACCGCGCGGCGCAAGATCCCGCTGACCCAGCCGCTGCGCCACGCGCGCTATCGGCGCATCTGGCTGGCCAATATGGTATCGAACCTGGGCACCTGGACCCAGACCTTCGCCGCCGCCTGGCTGGTGGCCTCGTTGTCAGGCTCGGCCTCGATCACGTCGCTGGTGCAGACCGCAAGCTATATCCCGGTGTTCCTGTTCGCCCTGTTCGCCGGCGTGCTGGCCGACGCCGTGCACCGGCCCAAATTCCTGTTCTTCTGCAACCTGTTCAACGCGCTGTGCGCCGGCACCATGGCCCTGCTGGTCTGGAGCGGCAAGGTGTCGAGCGGTCCGGTGCTGGCGATCACCTTCTGCCTCGGCATTGGCACCGCCTTCATCTGGCCGGCCTGGCAGGCGGCATTATCAAATCTGGTCGAGCCGGACGAAGTCGAGGCCGCCGCCACGCTGAACAACCTGTCGTACAACCTGTCCGCGATCCTGGGCCCGGCGCTGGGCGGCCTGCTGTTCGGCTGGATCGGTCCGGGCGCCCTGTTCCTGGCCAATGCGCTGTCGTTCACCGGGCTGCTAGTGGTCTACTGGCGCTGGTGGCAAGAGGGCGCGCCGCAGCCGGTGGCGCGCGCCGCCTTCGGCCAGCGTTTCCGCCTGGGCGTGCGCAGCGCCTTCGGCTGCCCGCGCTACCGGCGCATCCTGCGCAACGTGTGCTCGGTGTTCTTTGCCACGATTGCGTTTGCCAGCCTGCTGCCGGTGTTCGTGCGCGACGTGCTGCACCTGCGCGCCGGCGTGTATGGCACGCTGATGGGATGCCTGGGCGGCGGCGCCGTGATGGCGGCGTTCTTCCTGCCGCAGGTGCGGGCCCGGGTCGACAAGACCGGGGTGCTGGCCGGCGCCCTGCTGGTATATGGCTGCATGCTGATCGCGATGCCGCTGACACGTTCGCTGGCGCTGCTGATGCCGCTGATCGTGTGCGGCGGCATGGCCTGGTCGGCAACAGTGTCGACCCTGAACGCGGCGGCGCAGCTGTCGTTCCCGGCCGAGGTGCGGGCACGGACCCTGTCGATCTACCTGTTCGTGATGTCCGGCGCGTATGTGGCCGGCAGCGTGTTCTGGGGCCAGGTCGCCGATGCCTGGGGCGTGCGCGCGGCGCTGGCGGCGGCCGGGGCCTGCGTGGTGCTCAATGCGCTGGTGCTGTTGAACAGTAGCCGCAAACACCCGATCTGAGACGCAGTCCGGACGGGCCGCAGAAAGATCGGTGTACAGTAGCGCCAACCTACCGATCTTTCCGTCAATGCCCGCCACGCTCACCGGTTTTTGCTTCGCCCCCTGTTTCGACGTCGCCGTCGCCAGCCGCATCGGCGTCGCCGGCAGCGCCACCCGCGCCGAAAACCAGGACAATTTCGTGGTCATCGATTTTGAAGGCCGCGCCTGCCTGCTGCGCGATCAGCAGCCGCAGCACCTGACCTTGCCGCACTGGCCGGCCGGACACGGCCGGCTGGCGGTGCTGGACGGCATGGGTGGCCATGGCCATGGGCGCGAAGCGGCCGAAGCGGTGGCATTGGCGCTGCTCGAGGTGCCGCCCTGCCTCACGCTCGAGGAGCTCTCGAGTCGGCTCGACGCCGTGCATGCCGATCTGCAGGCCCGGTTCGCGGCCGGGGCCTCGGGCACGGCCCGGCCCGGCACCACCTTGACCCTGCTCGAGCTGCGCCCTGTTGGCGCGCCCTTGCTGTACCACGTCGGCGACTCGCGCCTGTACCGCCTGGCGCGCGATGGCGCCGCCGCGCTGACGATCGATCACGTGCCGGCCACTGCCGCCGCGCTCGCCGGTCGGCTGGACCAGGCGGGGTGGCAGGCGCAGGTGTATGGGTGCCATACGCCGCAGATTGCCCAGGCATTCATCCTGGGCAACGCCTTCGCCGACCCGGCCCGCCTGTCCGACCCGCTGTTCGCCCTGACCACACTGAACCTGCCGCCGTGGCTGGCGCACCTGCCCGACCGGCGCCCGCTGCCGCTCGAGGCCGACGCCGCCTATCTGCTGGCCACCGACGGGTTCTGGTCGTGCGCCGAGCCGGATCGGGTTACCCGCGAATGGGCTGGATTGCTGGCCGCCGAACCCGATGCGGCGCTGCTCGTCGAGCGCCTGTTTTCTGCCCTGGACGCCGCCCCGCCGCCCGGCCTGCAGCCGGATAACCTGACCGCGCTGGTGGTTCGGCCGCTACCGCGCCATGGCGACGAGACCGCCTTGCCTGTCGATGCGGAGAGCTGACGCAAAAAAATTGATGCAGAGAATTGATGCATTTAGGCAAAATAATGTTGTTAATCAACGAACTCGGCGCGCCACGGTTGGGCAAAACAGGCTAAGCTTCTGGTGTTGCCTTTCACTCTCCATTCCTTGTCTGCCTGACATGAACCGCTGCCGCCATCCCGATCATCCGCACTGCACCGTCTGGGTCATGCCCGGCGAGGCCGTGTGCGAGCACGGGCATGCGCAGCCAGAGGCGGCAAGTCCGGACCACGCTCCCGCCCTGGCTCCAGCTCCGGCCGCCGCACCAGCCGCTTTGCCGCTCAGCTACGAAGCAATCCGCAATGTGCGCGCCCGGCGCGACACCGTCATCGGCCCGGCGCCGGTCGAGCCCGGCGCCGGGCTGCAGCGTCCGCAACTGCACATCAGCGGTTTCGATCCGCGCGCCGCCGGCGGACGCCAGGCGATCCGGCTCGAGCTGCGCGGCATGCCGATGGATTGCTCGGCCGACGTGCGCATGCTGGTGCGCTCCTCGCTCAAGCTGCAGGGCGGCGCCAGCTACGCGTTCCAGCGCACCACGCGCGGCGAATGGCGTCCGCTGTTCCTCGAGTTTTCGTCGCGCGGCGTCGAGCATGGCCAGCACCGGATCGAGATCGAACTGCACAGCCGTCATCCGCAGGCGCCCGCCGCCAGCCGCACCTGGGTCTGCTCGCCGGTGATCCTGGTGCCGCGTCCCGACGCCGGCCTGGCCGAAATCCACCAGACCTTCCTGGCCACGCACAAGAACGTGCGCGTCACCGCCGACGACGCCGGCATCGCGCGCGTGCACGCGCCGGGCGGCGGGCGCATCGACATCGACGTCACCGCGCGCAACGCCTCGATCGCGCACCTGAACCTGGACAGCAGCGACGGCGGCAAGATCGACCTGGCGATGTCCACCATCGCCTGGGACGAAGACCTGATCGAGATCGACTTGCCGCACACGGCCGACGCTCATCCGTGTCCGGCAAGCAGCGCCTGCCTGGTGCATGCCGAGGCCGACTCGGCCACCCAGCGTCACGTGCGCATGTTTGCGCTCGACGAATGCGTGCTGGGCCGCTTCGAGACGATCGAACCCGAAGCCGACCTGCTGCTGGCGCATTACGGCGAAACTGGCCCCGACAACGGAGGCCTGACGCGCCGCCTGTCGGGCCGCCACGCGATCATCCGCCGCAGCCGCGCCGGCTTCGAGATCGAGGATGTGTCGCGCTACGGCGTGCTGCTCGACGGCGTGTGGCCGGGCAAGCACCTGCCGATTGCGCTGCGCGCCGGCATGCGCATCGAACTCACGGCCAGCATCAAGGGCGTCGTCACGCTCGAAGTATCGGCCCTGCTGCCGCACGCGATCGTGCTGCACCGGCTCGATGCCGGCGCGCGCGCCGAATGCTTCTACCTGATGGCGCCCGAATCCATGCCTGACGCGCGCGACGTGGCCCGCGCCAGCGAGTCACCGCGCGCCGCCACGCTGCCGCTGCTGTTCCACCGCGACGGCGGCTTCTGGCAACGCGACCGCGCCAGCGGCGCCGAACAGCCGCTCGCGCCCGGCGCCGGCCTGGGCCGGCCGGCGGTGCAGGGCTTCGGCCCCGGCGCGCGCTTCACGCCCAACGCCTATCCCGAGACCCGCGTCAGCCGGCGCCAGCCGGACGGCCACCGCGCCGGCTTGCCGGCCGCCTTGCTCGGCGCCTGAACCTGGCGCGGCCGATTACGGCCGCAACACCAGGAACACCAGCGAACAGCCGATCAGCAATACTGCCTGCAAGGCGAACACGATCGCCAGCGGGCGCAAATGCTCTGGAACGTGCATGGCGCGCCTCCTTTCATCGTCATTAACAGTAGCGCTGAATTCATGCGGCATGAATCCACGGCTGATCGCAGCGTACTCCCGCAATCGATTGCCGCGCGCCAGCTAGCCACACGGAACGTCGTGCGGCATGCAGGCGTTTTATCGCCTCATGCGTTGAGGGGGCAAGGTAGATGCATTTCTGCAACAACCCGGCAAGAATGCGGAAAATCTATTGGCATACGGCACTTATTTAGTTTCTTTAATGTAACATACATACTGTCTGCGTCGCCAATTCGCGCCCACGCTCCTTCCCACGCCACCATGACCTTCACCAATCTAAAAGTACAAACGCGCATCGCGCTTTCTCTTGCCACGATTTTCATTCTTTTGCTTGCCATTAGTAGCTATTCGGTTAGCAACTCGTTCCGTAACAGCCACGCGATCCAAGCTGTAAAAAGCAGCAATATCGGCCTGGTCAATGCGCAGAATGCGATGTGGGAGCTGCGCTTCGGCGTGGCCAACTTCATGTCGGGTAATGAGGAAGCACGCAGCAAGATCCTCGGCGATGAGAGCAAGTGGTCCGCGCTGGTAAAGGAAAGCCTGGACGCATATGCCGCCAAACCGCTTACCCCGGAAGAGCAGTCCAGCCTGGCCGAGTTGCGCAGCACGTTCCAGAAATACATGGAATCGCGGCCGAACTGGTTCACCCTTTTTGCTTCTGGCCAGACCGCTGAAGCCGCGGAATGGCGCGCGAAATTCACGAACAAGTACGGGGGCGCCACCGTCAAAGGCTTCAAGACCCTCATCGAGCTCGAGCAGAAGCGTCAGGAAACAAGTGTCGCCACCATCGTCGATGGCAACGACAGCTACAGGACCGGCTTGATCAGTATTGTCGCCCTGGCCCTGGCACTTGCAGTGCTGATCAGTGTCATGCTGACCCGCTCAATCACCAGCCCGCTGAAACATGCGCTCGAGCTGGCGGAATCAGTGAGTCGCGGCGACCTGACAAGCGAATTGTCGGTGCGCTCGAGCGACGAAGTAGGACAGATGATGCAGGCGCTGGAAAAGATGAATGCGGGTTTGCGCACCATCGTCACCGATGTCCGCCAGGGTACGGATGCAATTGCCAGTGCATCGACTCAGATCGCGTCGGGAAATCAGGAGTTGTCGCACAGGACCGAGCAGCAATCCAGATCGCTGCAAGATACCGTTGCGTCGATGGAAGCGTTGACCGCCACCGTGCACCAGAACGCCAGCAACGCGGGTCAGGCCAACCAGTTGGCAATGTCTGCATCGGCAATCGTCGTCAAAGGTAATACGGTGGTTGCCAAGGTCGTCACGACGATGGCATCGATCAATGACTCGTCGAAGAAGATCGTGGACATCATCAGCGTGATCGACGGGATTGCCTTCCAGACCAACATCCTGGCACTGAACGCGGCGGTAGAAGCGGCGCGTGCCGGTGAACAGGGCCGTGGGTTCGCGGTCGTTGCGTCCGAGGTGCGTAACCTGGCGCAGCGATCGGCCAGTGCGGCCAAAGAGATCAAGGCCCTGATCGGCGATTCAGTGCAGAAGGTCGATACCGGGACCACGCTGGTCAACGAAGCCGGCGCCACAATGGATGAGATCCTGGCGAGCGTCAAGCGTGTGACGGACATCATGGTGGAAATCATGGACGCCACGACCAAGCAGAGCACCGGCATCGAGCAGGTCAACGTGGCGGTTGGCCAGATCGACCAGGCCACCCAGCAAAATGCGGCGCTGGTCGAAGAGGCGTCAGCCGCCGCCGTCGAACTTCAACAGCAGGCCGCCCATCTGGCGCAATCGGTCGCGCTGTTCAAGCTGATGACGGACCAGGGTCCGCGCGTCGCATCGAGCAGCAAACGCGTGCTGATCGGCGCATGAGGCAATCGTGCGGCATCCCTTGCCTGGTGATGCCGCACCCTGCGGTTCATGCAGGCAGCTCTGCCGCTTAAGCTGGTGCAGCAGGGCTAGCCCAGATCGCGCGCCACCCTGAAGCCCACGATATCGTTCGACAGCACCGCCGAAAACCCATTGCGCAGCGCCGAGCGCAGGTAGCGCGGGTTGTACAGCCAGGAGCCGCCGCGCAGCACGCGGCGCGCGTTGTCGCCGCCGGCCTCCCAGGCGCTGCCGTCCTGCGGCGCGCCTTCGTAATTCTCGTGCACCACGTCCTGCACCCATTCCCATACATTGCCGTGCATGTCGTGCAGGCCCCAGGCGTTCGGCGCGAAGCTGCCGGCCGGCGTGGTGCCGCGCCTGAACAGGCCGCGCGGGCCGCCGTTGTAGGTGAAGGTACCGTCGAAATTGGCCTGCGCGCTACTGATCGTGTCGCCCACATTGAAGGTGGTCCTGGTGCCGGCGCGGCAGGCGTATTCCCACTCGGCTTCGCTCGGCAGGCGATAGCGTTTGCCGGTGGCCTGGCTCAGCCACTCGATGTATTTCTGGGCGTCGAACCAGGTCACGCCGACCACCGGATGCTCGTCCGATTGCGGGTAGCCGGGCGCAGCCCAGTCGACTTCGCCCTGCGGCTGCCAACCGGTCGCCAGTACGAACACGCGCCATTCGCCGACCGTCACCGGAAAACGGCCAAGTGCGAACCCGCGCTCGATGCCGACCCAATGCTGCGGCGTTTCGCGCGCCAGCCAGGTCTTCTGCGCGCCAGCCGCCATCGCGATGCGCCGTTCATGCTCGGGTGAACCCATCTCGAAGCGCCCGGCCGGGATCGGCGCCATCACGGGGCCGCTGCCGCTGCCGTCGAGGAAAGGATCGCGCAGCAGGCTGCCGATCGGCACCGAGGGCGCAGCCGGCGCCGGGTCGGCGTCGGCCGGCGGCGCTTCGAGCACTGAGGCGCGTGTCGGCTCGCTCGGCGCAGCCGCCGCGGGCGCCATCTGGGCAGCACGGGCCGCATCTTCTTCGCGCGCGCGTTTCTGCTGCACCAGGTAGGCCGCTGCGGCCTTGCTCTGGGCCGCCTTGCGCTCGGCTTCTTCCTTGGCGGCGCGCACCTTGGCCGCTTCCTCGTCGCGCGCGGCCAGCAGTTGCTGGCGCAGCGACTCCTTGCGCAGCTGGCGCGCTTCCTCGGCCGCGACGCGTTCGCGGCGCTGCTGTTCGCGCAGCTGCGCGCGGCGCTGTTCGTCCAGGCGCGCCTGCTGTACGGCCGCGGCTTCGGCTTCGCGCTGGCGTCTGGCGGCCAGTTCGCGTTCGACGCGCTCCTGTTCGGCGCGCTGGGCCGCCTCTTGCGCCGCGAGCACTTCCGGCCCCGGGCCGGCGGCGGCGCGGATTGCCGCCAGCAGCGCGCGCACCGTCGGCGGGCGCCGCGCCGGGTCGGGCGCAAAGCCGGCGCGCAGCACTTCCCACTGGCGCGCGCCGAGTGTTTCGGGCACCTGGCCGCCGGCGGCGCCGGGCAGCACCGAAGTCAGCAACTGGTGGATCATCACCGACACCGCATACACGTCCAGGCGCGGCTCGGGCACATTGCCTTCGCTGCCCACTTCCGGCGCGCGGTAGCCGGCGGTGCCCGACGTCGCCGGCGCCTCCAGCGCCGCCGCGTGGCCGCCGCCGGCGGCGCGCGCGCGCGCGGCGATGCCGAAGTCGAGCAGCTTGACGTCGCCCTTGCTGGTGACGAACACATTGCCCGGCTTGATGTCGCGGTGCACCAGGCGGTGCCGCTCCCACGCGTAGTCGAGCGCCTCGGCCACCGGATCGAGAAGCGCCAGCACCCGCTCCAGTGGCAGGCGCGACTCGCGCGCCAGCACCGCGTCCAGGTCCTCGCCCTCGAGGTATTCCATGATCAGGAAGAAACTGCCGGTGGCCGGGTCTTGCGCCCATTCGTAGACGCGCACGATGTGTTCGTGCGCCAGGCGGCGCGCGCGCGTGGCTTCCTGGATCAGGAGCTTGGCGTGGCTGGCCGCCTGCGTCAGTTGCGGCGGCAGGATCTTGAGCGCGACCTGGGCGCTGTGTCCCAGTTCGGCATGGGTGGCCAGGTCGGTGGCCTGCCACACCTGGCCCATGCCGCCGTGCGCGATCAGGCGCTCGAGCCGGTAGCGGCGGTTTTGCGGACCGACTTCCTGGCCCATCATCAAGCCTATCTCGGTGCCGGGGCGGACTACCGGGGCGCCGTCGTCGCCAAGCTCGGTGCGCGGGCGCGGCTGGCCGGGTGCATACACGGCATCGAGGATCGCGTTCTTGCGCAGGTCGAATTCCTGGCTGCTCAGCAGCCCGTCTTCGTGCAGCGCGCGCAGTTCGCGGATCTTGTCGATGGCAGTCTGCATTGATCGATCAATGCTGCAGCGGCGAGCCGCAAGCGGCGCAGATGCGGTCTTGCGGCGCGGCGCGGTGGCCGTGCACACACTGGCGCGCCGGCGCGCCCTGGCTGGCTGCCGCCTGTGACGTCAGCGCTGCCTGATTGACGTCGTTCTGGCGCTCCATCAGGTCGAGCTGGTGGCGCCGGTCCTTGTCGACTTCGCGCTCGCGCCGCGCCTGTTCTTCGCGCACCAGGTCGGCCGCTTGCTCGGCGCTCAATTTACCGGCCCCGACCACCCCCGCGAGCGAGGCCAGCTGGCCGGCATCCATGCTCGCATGCACCCGCGTCTTCATGAAGTCGGCGAGGATGGCGGCGTTGGCCGTGCCGGCGATCGCCAGCTTGGCGGTGTCGTCGAGCATGCCCATCATCTCGGCGCGTTGCAGCTCGTGCGCGCGCTCGGCGGCCAGCGGGATCTGCGCCGCTTCTTGCGTGCGGCGCGCGTGTTCGGCATCGAGCTCGATGGTGCGCTGCAGCTTTTCGTGCTGGGTTCTAGCGTCGCGCGCGCCGGCTTCACGGCGCACGTCGCCGATGCGCTGGCGCGCCTGTTCGTCTTCCCATTCCTGCCAGCGCTCGGCTTCGCGCCGGTGCGCCGCATTGGCCGCCTCGAGCGCCTGGCGCCGCGCCACGTGTTCGAGTTCATCGAGTTCGCGCAGGCGGCGCGCGCCATCCTGTTCGCTCTGGCGCAGGCGCTGCACTTCGTCGCGCCGGCGCGCCGCGTCCTCGATCTGGCCCGCGGCCTCGATCTTGTGGCGGATCTGCTGCTGCAGCAGCTGCTGCGAAAAGCGCTGCTGCGCGAACTGGCGGTTCTGGGTGGCTTCCTGCTGCGCCCCGGCCAGCTCGGCGCGCATGCGCAACTGGGCCAGCGCGCGCAGGTGGCGCCACTCGAGTGCTTCGTCGGCGCGATGGGCGCCTTTCCTGGCCAGGTCGTGTTCGAGTTCGGCCAGCAGCTCGGCCGCGCCCTGGTCGAGCGCCTGCTTGCGCGACTGCGCTTCGACGATGCGGCCATACAGTTCGATCTGGCGCGCACGCACGCCGTGGGCGCGGTCGGCGCCCTGCAGCGACAGTTCGGCGCGCGCGATCGCATCGTCCTGCTTCAGTTCGGCGCGCCGGTAGCGCAGGCGCGCGTCTTCTTCGCTGCGCTTGATGCGCTGCCATTCTTCGGCGCTGTACAACTCGTCCAGGTGGCGCGCGTGCGCCAGCCCCACATGCTGTTCGTCGGCCGCCAGCCACAGGCTACCCACGCGGGCCCGGTTGGCGTCGTATTTGTCGTGCCGCAGTTCGAGCGTCTCGACCGCGCTCACGGCCAGGCCATACTGCGCCAGCAGCGTGCGCAGGCCGCCCTGCAGGCGTTGGTCGAACTGTTCGCGCAGTTCGCGGTTGCCCGCCATCTCGCGGATCGAGCGCGCCGCGATGAATTCGCCGACCAGCTGGCGCACCGGGTGATCCAGGAGTTCGCGCAGTTCGGCCACGCTGACGGTGCCGGGGGCGGTCATGAAGTGGCGCGCAAAGGCCGGCACGTTCTCGATATTGACCTGCAGCGCGAAGCGCACCTTGATGTCGAGGTGCTCGGCCGTGGCGACGTCGTCGTAGTCGAACGGCACCGCGAGAGCGCCGCTGCGGGTAATCAAAATCTCGGCATGCCCGTCGCGCAGCAGGTGGTTCAGGCGGGTAAAGAAGCCTTCGATTTCGTATTCGCCCTGCGGCACCTCGGTGGCCTTGTCGCCCTGCAGGATAAAGCCGCGCGCCGTGGCCGGCACGCGCAGGGTCTTGACGAACAGGCCCGATAGTTCGCGCACGCCGAAGAACACGGCCAGTTCGTCGGCCCCGGCAACCCAGCGGTTCTCGACCAGCACCGGTTTGCTGCGCGGCGCGCCCAGGATCATGCCGCAGCCGGCGCAGTAGCTGGCTTGCCCGCCATTCTTGCGCTCGCAGCGCGGACAACTGGCGCCCTTGACGCCGAACATCTGCAACATAACCGACTCCGTTTACGTGTCTGTCGTTCCGACCTGCATGCAGCGGAACCCGTGGATTTTAGCAGGGCGCTGCACCGTGCAGCCCTACCCGGCCCGCTATCGTGCGCGGGTTTGGACGATCAGATAATACCGATCCGCTCGACGCAGGCCAGGCTGGCGCCGCGTGCGCGCAAGGCTTCGCGCAGGCCCGGCGGCAGGCCGGTTTCCCATTCTTTTGGCAGCAGCACCCGGTCGCCCGGCGCCGCTTCGCGCGCGATCAGCGCGCATTTGGCCTCGAGCGCCTCGACCGCTTCGACCTTGCCCGCATGCCAGGCGCTCGAACTGCCGCTGGCGATGACGCGCCCGCGCGCCAGGAATTCGCGGCCGCGCGCGATGCGGTCGGCCATCACCAGCGCGAACTGGTACGACTCGCCCTGGAAGCGCGGCTCGCCAAAACGCACCGTGGTGCGCCACTGGCTCTGGCCGCGCCCATCGAAGTGGCGCGCCGCGGTCAGGGTGGCGGCGATGGCGGCCTGGCGCACCGGGTCAAACCCTGGCGCCGTGACCGCATCTTCATCCTGCCCGGCCGCGGGACGCACGCTGACCTCGACCCAGCCCAGGCTGTCCCCGGCGCCGCCGCTGTGCATCGGGAACCAGGCGCGCGCGCTCGATACGGCGGCCGCGGGATCGGGTTGGCCGTTCAGCGCGCCCAGGTGCGGCAGGCCGCCGGCGCCGCCGGCGAGCACGCCGGCGGGCACATTGGCCAGCGCGCGGCCATCGATGCGTCCCAGGTGCCAGGCATCTGACCAGCCGTTGGCGGTGAGGCCGGCGCGCACCACCAGCACGCCGCGCACCATGCGGTCGGCCAGCACGGCGGCCAGCTCCCAGTCGCGCCAGTCGCCCGGCGGCGCGCGGTCGAGGCTCAGCAGCACCTGGTCGCGGCTGTCGAACCGGGCCTCGGTGTGGCGCGCCAGGCGCACCACCTGCTGCATCCGTTCGGCCAGCGCGGCGTCGCCCGGCACGCTGCATTTGACGTCGGCGCGGCCGGCGCGCGGGCGGCGCGTGGCGGTGATGGTCAGCAGCGCGCCATCGGCGGCGATGCTGCGGCACACGGCTTCCTGCGGCGCGCTCATGCCGCCACCTCTTCTTCAAGCACGGCGACGCTGCGCCGGCCCGCGGTTTCATATTCGAGGTTGGCGACGATGCGGTCGGCTTCGTCGAACGACACCCCCAGCACCGCGTCGCCGCCGGTCTTGAGGCGCGCCAGCATGGCCCAGGCTTCGTCGAGTGCGCTGGCGGCGCGCCGGCTGTGGCGCGCGCGGCGCAGTTGTTCTTCGTGCGCCAGCGGCTGGTTCGGGGCGCGCAGTTCGAGCGCCGGCATGGTGCCGACCGCGAGGCTGACCAGGTCGAGCCGGCGCATCAGTTCCTGCTGCTGGCGAAACTGCTCTTGCTCTTGCGGCAGCGCGGCCAGGCGGATCGCGCACATCAGGCAAGGCAACTCGAGGAACAGGCGGCGCAAGGCGCGCGCATCTTCGCAGGCTGGCACGAAGACTTGCTGCGCACCGAGCGGCGCGGCGCTGTCGCGCTGCTGCGGCGCCAGCGGTTGCTGCGTCATTCGGTTTTCGAGCAGCTGCGCATAGTCACGTGCGGCGCCCAGGTCGACCGGCACGCAATCGTCCACGATCACGCCGAAGCGGGTGTACATCAGTTGGTTGAAGCCGGCGCGGAAAACATTCCATTCTTCGAGCGTGGTGCATGGCGGCAGGTCGAGATTGCCCTGTGCCAGTTCGCGCTGCAGCGTGTTTTCCATGGCTGCCGCGAACCCGTCCAGTTCGACCGCCGCCCCGCCTTCGCTGGCCAGGAACAGGTCGAACCGCTGATAGGTGGCGCGCGGGTCGCTGGCGTCGATGGCGAAGTTCACGCGCAGGCCGATCTCGGGCGCTGCGGCGAAAGGCGCCAGCTCGCAGCTGTACGGGCCCGGATGCACGCACCAGGCGATTTCGCCTTCGTGCGGCGCGATGCGGCCGCCCGCAGCCAAGCGCCGGCTGCGGCCATTGGCGTCGACCAGCACCGCGGCGCAGGCGCCTGGCACCGATGCGCCGGCCGGCGCCTGCAGCGCCAGCGCGCTCACACCCAGGCGCCCGTCAGCGGTCTCCGATTGCCGCGGATTGAGGCTGCGGTGCAGGGAAAATTGCAGGCAATTCTTGAGCAGCGAACCAAACATCTCTTTCCTTCCAACGCCGTCACGCGGTGGGCGTGACGTCGAAACGTGCTCCATGCTGCTGAAAATGCGCCGCCGGCGCTGCCGCGAAAGGCCAGGGCCCTTCGCACTCGCCGTCGGCATCCAGACACCCCTTCAATACGATGGCGCCGGCGCCGTCGCGCACCACCACGTCGATTCGACGATCCAGTACCTGCGCCGCACCCGGCGCTTGCGGGTCGAGCTGCAGGATTACCCCCAGCTTGCCGCCACTGTCGACGACATGCAAGCGCCACATGCCGTCGTCGGTCTCGAGCAGCGCGAATCCGCCGCCACTGTCGGCTGCGCGCAGCAGTCCGTGGCTGCCCGTCCACGCCGGCGCCGCGTTCTGGCGGCGCGCGCCGGCCAGCTGCCTGAAACGGCGCAGCGTCAGCGGCGAAGCCTGCAGCGCCGCGCGTTCACCCGCCGTCAAGGCGCGGCTGCCGTCGAGCGCCGCCGCCAGAATCGCGTCGCCCAGCAGCAGGCGGTCGCCCTCGATGCGCGCGCCCAGCAGCAGCCTGGCGTGCAGTTTCCGGTCCAGTTGCGTCATGCCCATTGTCGTTTCTCCTCGGTTGCCGCGCCAGGCGCGGACGCCGCGTTCAAATGCGCGATCGCGGCGTCGCGCCGCTTGCGCAGGGTCGGCAGCGATACCCCATCCA
>Ga0308160_10004416_pt1 | contig 15109 bp, 25 predicted proteins | sample PhyFR1_FD_201036 | JGI IMG/M metagenome (GOLD analysis project Ga0308160, IMG submission 201036) | Phyllosphere microbial communities from UC Gill Tract Community Farm, Albany, California, United States - DLSLF.R1 | ecosystem: Host-associated > Plants > Phyllosphere > Unclassified | place: USA...
TTGGACATGGCGGGGATCGTGTCGGGAGGGTGGTAGTCGGGAGGTCGGGGGGTGGGTCGTGTCGGGGCGAGCTCGGCGAGCTGGCAAAGTGACGAGCGGACGGGATCACTTCTTGATGACGTGCGCGTGACGTGTCGTGTCGTGTAGCCTGTAGGGTAGCGTATCGGTAGGGTCGGGACAAAGCTATGGGCTCATAACCTGTACCTTCGGCCGTTCGGATGCGTAGCCGGAGAAGCGGACGAAGCTGGACGACGTGAGCCGACGGTGCCACCTCCTCGGGTACGCGACGGAGGCACAAGCATGGCGCCTGTACGACCGGGCGACTCGGACGGTCCTCTTGGCCCGCGACGGGGTCTTTGACGAGGCGATGCCGACGACGAGAGGGGGACGAGATCGAGCGGGACAGGCTGCGGAGGCGAGAGAGGGGGGCCTGAGCGTCAGCGAGGGTCCTCCTGCGGACGCAGCTCGACCCGCGGTCGACCTCGACCTCGGCCCGCCCGAAGGGCGGCAAGGGCTCCGCCCGAGACGCGAGTAGCCCGGGTCCGCTTCGAAAAGACCAGCCGCCGCAGGCGGCGATGGGCAAAGTTGTAGGTGTGTGGCAACGCCACCCCGGAAGAGAGGAAGAGGCTTGGGGCGATCGGAGTTGCCGGGGTTTGGCCGGAGCTACCGGGGTTTGGCCGGAGTTGGCCGCCGGAGTTGTCAATGGCCGTGGAGCGGAGACCGTGACAGCCTCGTGCAAGACACCGATGAGGGCGTCGATCAAGCGGAGGGATGGGGAGGGAGAGAGAGCGGTCGGAGTGTTGAGGAGGGACGTAGGCGTTGATGAGTATGTGACCTTCTAGCTCGTGGATGAGCGTGTCAGGGGTCGAGACGGGGTGGAGGGTGAGGAGAAGGCTGGAGCGGTAGAGGGAGAGGACGTCGCCGCCGCGCGTGCCGCAGGGGCGATTGAAGGCGGAAAATCCCTTGGGCAGGGAAAGATCGACATCACTGCCCGGAGGCAGGTGCGTCTCTTGCAGGAAGATGATGTCGAGGGAGCGTAGAAGAGAGAGAAAGGAGGGGCTGAGAAGAAGGTCGTGGACGCTACCACGGACGTTCCAGCTGAAAAAGCCGGAGACGTCGTTTGACTCTCGGGCGTCAAAGCGTCAAAGCGCGGCCTCGACGGCCGCCTGGTTCAGCTCCCCCTCGACGCCTTGCTCGTCCGAGCAGTCGGTCGGGGGTTCGACAGGGGGGGAGGGACGGGATGGAGGGGACGCGGTGAGGGGCGAGGGGGAAGACGAGGGAGTCGGGAGGGAAAAGACGCCGCGACGCGGCGCGCCGCCCAATCTCGCGTCGCGCGGGAGAAAGCGTCCGAGACTTTTCGGACGCAAGCCCCCCCGTCGAGCTTCTCGCTCTTGCTCCCTCGGCCGCCGTGCTCGTACTTTTTCAGACACGTAGCGCAGGCTTTGATCGATGACCTCCCATGTTCTTAGACCGCTCATGCGACGCGGTGAGGAGAGGAGGGTGGCGGCAGCGAACGAATTGAGGTCGATTGCTGTCGGCTGCCGCCGCGTCGACGCGACGCCGCGCTCCTCACCATCACCCCCCTTCGTGCACCCCCCTTCGTGCAACGATGGCAGCATCTGGCAAGCCCTTCAAGGTCGTCTCGGATGACTTCCACATTGCCAAGGTCGCGAGCGAGGCAGACTTCCAGCAGGCGATGACGATTCGATACAAGGGTGCGTCGTGACGAGCTCAGCCGGCGTGCCGGCGGCCCGCAGCCGTCGTCCCGACCTGACTCGTGCTCTGCCTCTCCTCGCGCGTCCTCCTTGACTATATCCGTATGACCTGCTTCCTCCGCAGTCTTCTGCGACGAGCAAGGCTATAGTCGAGGTCAGCATTTGCTTCCCGCGGGTGGCGTCAGGATACTGCAGCTGACGCTCGCTCGTCGACCCCGACCCGGCTTGGCCGTTATGTCGTCACGCCGTTTGCAGATGACGAGGAGGACGAGTGCGCCCTTTTTGCTCGACCGTTCCCGGACCTTTGATGCTGCCTGGCTGACCTGTGCGCTCCTTCCCCCTCTTTTAGCGACGACAAGGACTGCGTTCACTTTCTTCTAGTCGAGACCGCGACGAGCTCGCCGGTCGGCACCGTTCGCTTCCTCCCCTCCAAGTCAAAGGTGCGCGCGCACTTACGCTCCAGCCTCTCGTCTTCAGAAGGCCATCTCGGAGCTGAGCCTCTCTTCGCGTTTCATCTCATCTTGCAGCTTGGTCGCCTTTGCGTGCTGCCAGAGGCTCGCAAGCATCGACTTGGCGCCTCTCTCGTCCGGGCTGTCAAGGACCATGCCGTCCGAGCAGGCATGGATCGGGGGGAGCAGGAGGTGCAGGTGTCGTGTCATGCGCAGGTGCGACGCTCCCTTTGACACGCTGCTACGCCAGGCTGCGACCTGCGAGCTGACCATCGTGCACCCTGTAGGCTTACGTCGTTGGCTTCTATGAGAAGGTCCGCTCCTCTCCCTGTCACAACTCCTATTCGCACCTCGATCCGCGTCTGACGTTGATCCTCCGCCCTGCGCTGCAGCTCGGCTATCGCTCCGTTGGCGATCGTTTCCTTGAGGTTCGTCACCTCGTTCGACCCAAGTCTCAGCTGCCACCGTTCGCGCCTCCGGCTGACGCACCCCTGGTCCTCTCGTCGTCACAGGAGGGCACGGAGCACCAGAAGATGATCCTGACGGTCCCCATCTGAGCAGATCAGAGTCACATTCGCCATCTCTGAGACGAACATGTTGTATGCGCGCAGCCGCTGACGAAGGAGCCGACCGCCGAAAGCCAGCAATGGTCCGAAACACTCCCACGATGCACTGAGCAGGATTAAACGCGCAGGGCGCGATGGTTCATCGTCCATACTTGTCCCCCGCGTTCGTCTTCTCTCGTTTGCGCTCTCCGTCGGCGCCATCCCGGTCGCGACCGCGCTTCCCACCTAGAGCGACGAGATCCTCGCCGCCGACGCCGATGAGCGAGTAGGCCTTGCCGCCGCTCGGCACAGCAGTCACCGTCGGTGCTGGAGGAGGGACCGGGATCGGCGGACGTTTGGGCCTTGATGTGTACGGGGGTCGATTCGACGATGATGACGACGAGGTGAAGCCGATGCGGTCCCGCTTGCCGGCCTCCTGGCTGGCCGTCAGACGCTCGCTGCGCTCCTTCTGCATGTCGCTGATGTGCTCGGTCGTCCAGCGCTCGCGCTCCCCGACCTCCCAGCCCCAAATATTCGGTGCGAGGCCGCGTCGCTCGTCGACGTCCACAAACTCGACGAGCTTCTTGTAGATGGTCGGGTTGCAGAACGAGCGCGACTTCATGAGCGAGTCGTTGAAGTGGGTGCCCTGCTCCTTGAGAGCGAGGAAGGTCGAGACCTTGTGCTGGCAAGCGCGACGCGTAGGATCACCGTCAACCGAGGGTCGAGAGCCTGAGACGCAGGCGGTGGACCACGACGCACCTGCAGAGCTGGGTCGACCTGCCTGGCCATCAGGCGAGCCTCCTCGCTCAGCCGCCGCAAGCCGTACTCGTCGTCCCAGCCCTCGCCGTTCCTGAGCGGTGGAGGCCTCAGCAACTGCCTGACGAGCTCGCCGTCGTCCTCCAGCTCGTCGGCTTCGTCACCAACGAGCGACGGACGGGTCGGCGTCGTGTCGGGCGAGGGCTCGAACGGCCGGCGAAGGGGCGAGTTGAGATAGGCCGAGGCGCTGGCCGAGGCGCTCGTCCCGGAAGGCCCAACTTGCGAACCGGACGCCGCCGGGCGGCGGACAAGGTTGGGCAGCTGGTGCTTGAGAGCGAGCTTGGCTGAGGATGATGGATGGGCTACTGGCCGACGAGGAGCGATCGCCGAGCTGGCGGACGAGGTGCTGGCGACCGGTTGATGAGGGCCGACGGGCTGCGGCCGCTCATCCTCGTCGTCCGAGTACGACAGAAGGCCTAAAGGAAAGGAATGAAGGCCGCAGTCAGCTTGCGTTCTCGTGCTCGTCCCGGATCCTTGCAAGCGAATTGCAGACCTTGCATCGTCGGGCGAGCGGGTCGATGGTGAGCGTCAAGGGGTCGTCGCGGACAAGGCCGCCGGCTCGTGTCGTCGTCTCGCGCGAAGCCGCGGCGAGGCGCTCGACCAGCGGCCGAGCCCTCGACTTGCATGGCGTCCTGCTGACCTCGGCCGTCGCTCGTCGGACAGAAGGGCTACATGTTTCATCGCAGGCTACAGAAGTTATCGCGTGCAGGTATGAGGTTGCGTTTATGTGGAAGCGAGCCGGAGCGTGACGGGGCGTGAATGTCCAGAGAGGCGAGCAAGCGTATGGAGAATGACAGAGTGAGAGAAAGAGACGAAGCCGCCGAACAGCAACTCAGGCCTCGGACTGGACGGTGGCTGTCAGGCAGAAGAAAGCAAGATCGTCAGGAGGGTAGCACGCAGGAGGATCCGAGAGTCAATGGCGAAGGACGAACGCTCGCGCTTGGACGAATCCTTGTGAGGCGTCAGTCGCTCCTTAACGCCCTCGGCCATCCAGCGCGCGGTCCTGTGCGGTGCGACAAGGGGACGAGATCAGCAAGTCGCCTCGGGTGACGGGAGAGACGGCGGACTCACCGGAAGGGCTTGAACGAGTGGACGCCGCGCTGGTGGTTGCGGTCCTGGCGCTTGTTGGCCTTCTTGATCGCCTTGGCCTCCTCCTTGTCGATGTGGCCGTCGTCGTTGGCATGAGCGTTGCGCTCGGCAAGCTCAGCCTGGCCCTCGATGCGGTCCCAAGTCTCGAGCGCGTGCCGGCGGGCCTGCGAGCCGGCGGGGCCGTTGGCGGCGGCCGTCTCGTGGTCTTCGTCGAGGCCGGCGTCGAGCTTGACCCTGCAAAGGGATCAGACTTGGTCAGCATGCGCTCTGTCATCCGGACGGCAGGGTGGCGACGTACTTGGTCGTGAGCCAGCCAACCTGAAGAGGAAGAAGGGAGGAGCAGCGTCAGCTTGCTGTGTTGAGGGCGTCAGGGCGATTGCCGGACGCACAATCTCGTACTCGTGCGTCTTGGCCGTGAACTCGTTGATGTACTGTGAGATGAGAAGGGCGAGAGTCAGCTGCAGCTCGATCGGCGCGGGGCAGCTGGGTGCGAGCAAATGGAGGACCGACGTTCTGCCGCAGCTGCTTAAGGTCCTTGGACTTGAGGACGGGAATGCGAATAACGCGCTCCTCGTCGTCGACGAGCTCCTGTAGCCAGAGGACGGCGAGCGCCTTGGCCTCGGAACCAAGGATGCCAAGGTGAGCGCTGCCCATCGCCTGGATCGTGAGGACCGACTGGAAGCGCGAGTAGACGGCTGGCAGGTACGTTGATGACGGAGGGTCGTCAGTTGTCTTTTCCCGTCGAAGCCGCGCCGGTTGCACTCACGGAGCCGGATGCGGCCGACGTCCCACTCGATGCGGTTGCCGGTGATGCTGGCCTCCTTCTTGGTGAGGTGCTCGGTCGAGTCACTCGTCGACAGCGTCAGCTTCTTGAAGTCGTCGATCAGGTCGGTGTGCGCCGGGTCGAGCTCGATGACGCAGGGCGCGGTAACCTCGACAGTGCCGGTTTCCCAGCCGAGCATGTTCTGCGATCGAAACAAGCGGGCAATCAGCGCCAGACCAAGCGAGAGAAGGGCACAGACTGAGCAGGGACGCACGGGCGGTAGGTCGACCTTAAGCGGGCGGAAGAGGAGGGAAATGTTGACGCGGCCGAAGCCCTGGCCCTCCTCGAGCGAGAACATGCGCGTGACCTCGGAGGCTTCGGCAAAGAGCTTCTTGAGCGGCAGGTTGACGATGCCGAGGATCGGGTCCTTTTCGCGAAGAGCCGAGTCGCGGACTGTGCAAGGCAGCAAGCAGGGGTCAGCGGCAACATCGGCATGGGTGAGCAGTGGGGAAAAAAAAAACTGACCAACGACGCGGACAATGGCGTCCTCGAAGTTGCGGATGAACTTCTCGGTTCCAGCCTGTGGAGCAGAAAGCGAGTCAGCCTTGGAAAGCACGCGGGTTGAGCAGCCCGGCCAACCGGACCGACCTCGAAGAAGGGCATGGTCGTGTACTGTTTCACACGCGTCTTGTAGACGAGGTCGTCGTTGATGACGATCTCGCAGTAGGCGCTCGGCAGGTTGGCCGTCTGCTCCGAGGGCTCGTCCGTATCCTGGCCGGCGACGCCCTCGCGCTCCTTGCCAGTCGTGCCCTTCAGGTTGCGCTTCTCGAGGTTGGAGCTACAGGGGGTAAAGCGTTGGTCAGAGATGACCTGAGCGAGGCAGGAGCGAGTGGCTGCGCACATCTGATGGATGACGACGCTGAGGATTCCAGACTTCCAGCGAGAGTCGGGCCTGTTCGGGGTGGGAACGGGTCAGCGGCGCAGTCGCCACCGCGTGAGATCGCTAGGGGGATAGAAAACGGACGGGGTGCGCTCAGGCGAGGGCAGCGGCGGCGGGCCGTCCTTGGCGGCCGGGTTGGGCGCGGCGTCTCCCGGGCGCATCTCCATCTCGGGGAGCGACTTGGACGGCTGGACAGCTGGGTGCTCCTCGGGGATCTCGAGCTTGGGGTTGAGCGCGGCCTTCTCGTAGTAGCCGACTGACCAGTGCAGCTTGCCCTGCATCTTGTCGGCGTCTTCAAAGCCCATGAGCGGGTCCGCCCGGCGGTGAGTGACGTTAGGCTCCTTCATGAGCTCCTTGACATCGACCTTGACGCGGCCAATGAGGTCGTCGCTCGTGTGCTCGTCCGAGTCCCACAGCATGAGCGAGAGGGCCTCCTCCGACTTGACCTCGTCGGCCGTAAGGAGCAGTACGCAGGTCTCCTCGTAGACGGCTGAGGTCGAGCAAGCGATGGGCTGGTCAGCTCGAGTGGACCCCCCCGGCAGCGACCGGGGATGACGCACGGTTGAGGTCGCCGAGAATAATGCGGGTCGAGTAGAGCGGCTTGCCGAACTTGGCATACGCGAGTCTGCGAGGGGGGCGGTCGGTGTCAGGTCACGCGGAAGCCAGGCGCAAAGAAGTCGGAGACGGCGACGAACACAATGTAAGGGTCCGACTTGCCGCCGCGGTCTTGCGCCGAGAGGTCCTCGCCGTAGTGGATCGTGACGACGAACGCGCCGATGGCCTGGGTGTCTGTTTGACGGCCAAGGTGGGCTGCGTCAGACGAGGGCCAGGAGCGAGAGAGCAAGGGGCACAGCGGGGCGCACCTCCGATGGCAGCGCCGGAGAGCATCTCCTGGAGGTTGAGCGTCATGCTCTTCGGGGCGACGAACTCGGCCGTGCCAGCGGCGATGGCCATCTTGACGAAAGACGAGACCATCGGCAGATCGAGTACGTTGGGAAGAGCTACGGCGGTGAGGGAGACGCGTCAGTGCAATCAAAATGCCCGGCAGTCTGCACAGAGACGCACCTCGGGTCATGGGGACAACGGAAACCTCGACGGCCGGCTGAGGGGGAAGGAGGAGTGGGTCAGGGTCAGTCGACGCCGGGAGGATGGACACAACCGGAAGCGGCTAGGGACGCACGACGCCCATGAATGTGAACGTGCAGTTGCGGACGTAAGGGAAGACGGGGATGAACTGCAGACGGAGGCGGACGGTGCCGACGAGGCTCTCGACTTGGATCCAGAGCGGGACTACGTGCGGAGCAGGTCAGAGACTGCTACAGTCGTGCAAGGTGAGGCTGGCGTCGTATGACGTACCAGGAATGTGCAGCCAGCTAAAAAGGAAAAGGGAAGCCGGCTCGTCAGGTCGGGACAACTCGGAGGGCAAAAGATAGGTAGACTCACTCGAAGGCGCCAATGAAAAACTCGAGCAGCATGTGGATGTTCTTGCTGCGCGAGTCCTCGTCCTTCCCTGGCTTAGCGCTGTACGCAAAGGCGACCTCGAGGTTCTGCGTCACGCGTTTGGGTCAGGAGTCCGGGTCAGCGCCGTGCGCACAGAACGCTAGTGTGTTGCTCGACGCACGACATAGTCGCCGGCCTGGTCCGAGTCGGCGGCCTCCTGCTGGTTGCTGAAGCCGGGCTTGCGCTCGGCGTTACCCTGGTCGATCCACTCCTCGCGAGGGTACCTAGGGAGAGCCTCAATCTTCAGCTTTCTGACTGCGCAGATAGTAAGCAGCCGAGCGGATACGGACCGGGCATCCGTCGGGTGATCAGGCAGGCCGCGCATCGAGATGATCCGGAAAGGGTTGGTGCCCTCTGCAGGCCGGGACAGACAGCCAGAAGGTCGTCAGCGAGGCAGGCTCATGCGCGCAAGATACAGCGCAGGTGATCGACGCACGTCCAATGTCCGAGATGCGCACGGCGTCGACGAGCGCGGGCAGCGATGCCTTCATGATGTCCTCGACCATGTCGGCTGGTGTAGCGGGTGTGAGCTGTCAGCGGCAGCGGTAGAGGGCTGACTGTGGATGGGCGCTCCGACGCACCGGTCGAGAGGAACATCTCTGGGTTGATGAGACCCCAAAAGGTCTCGATGAGGGCGTTGAGCCACTCGACCGACTCGGGGAAAGGTGGGGCAAACTTCTCGGCCCGCTGGCGGTGCATCTCCCACCTGACCTTCTCGGTCTCCTTTTCGACGCCGCGAGCAGCCTTCCAGGCGTAGAAGCTACCGCCGGCGCCAAAGCCGACGCAGAGGGCGGTCCGGAAGGCAAAGACCCAGAAGCCGTGGCGGAAGGCGATGAGCAGCCAGAGGACGAACGAGGCAAAGACGGCAAAGTAGGCCAGGTTCTGGAGGGCAGAGATCGTCGAGGCGAGGGCCATCGGCGCCGCCGGAGGGAACGGCAGGAGCGAGATGTTGGTCGGCGAGGCCGGCGACGGCGACGTCCGCGAGTGGTGGACGGCCGCCTTGCTCGGGGCTGGCTGGATCGCGCTCATCTCGCTCTTCTCCGGATAGTCTGGAGGGGTAGGAGGGTTGAGAGGTCAGCAAAGGAAGCAGAGAGACGAGAGGCGACCCTTCACAGCCGCGCGGACGGACCCTTGAACTCGGCATCCTTGATGGTAACGGCGTGGCCGGTTGTCGGATCCTTGACGGTGCGCTCGCCCTTGCGCTCCTTCACCTGTTCATCGCGGGCAGGGCAGGCAGGCAGACGATGGTCAGCTCCTCCACCTCGGCTGGCTGTCCGAGCAGGCAGGGCGGCCTCCGCGTACCTCGTCGGTCGGCTTGTTCTTGTTGGGCTGCATGCGCTTCATGATGGCACCCTTGTCGTCCTCCTCCTGGCGGAGGGCCCGGTCGGCCTCCTGGTCCTTGGCCCGCTGGAGCTCCTCCTCCGACAGGCCCTTGTCCCAGTTGTCCTTGTGCTCCTCATCGCGGCGGGAGAGGCTGCGAGTAGGCGGGAGGGAGAGAGCAGCGGTCAGCTCCCTCGTATGCGCATCAGAGAGCGGCAAGGGGGACTGGGGGCGGGGACGCAACTAGTTCTGGATGGTCGGGACCTGATGGCGCTCGTCGTAGCCGGTGTGTTGGTGGTGCTCGGTGCTCGGTGGGTTGGCGATCGCCCCACCGGTAGTCGGCGTGTTGTCCTGGTTGGACGACATGGCGGAGGGGTGAGAGAGAGGTAGAGGTTGGGAGGGCAGGTCGTGGCACGGGAGGGAGATGAGGACGACGAGCAGGCAGGCAGGCAGGCAGCAGCAGCAGAGAAAGGCAGCAGGGCCGCGCGCGCGCCTTCGCCCTCGGGCCCTGCTGCTGCTGATGATGACGCTGATCGCTCGCTAGCAGGGGTTCTCGGCCCGGTTACCTAAGCCCCCCTTCGCGCGCAGCAGCCAACCCTCCCGCCCTGCTTGCTCATGAGGTGCTGCCCTTCCGAAGTCAACCAGCAGCGCTCATCTCGATATGCTGTCGTCTGGGATCTCCGCCTTTTTGTCCTCGATGAGGCCATAGTCGGTGCTCGGCGCCCGGATCGGGACGTCGTCGATCGTGAGGATCTGTACGAGAGCGAGCGCCAGTCGGTCAGCAAAGTGCGGCCGACAAAGGAGGGGCAGGAAAGCGTAGGGGACTGACCCTGGCCTGCAGCTCGTGGATGATCTCCTCTTCCTCCTCGCGTTCCCGCCGCCGACGCTCCTCGGCCTCGAGCCGGTCGGCCTCGCGCTGCTCGACGACCATCTCGCCCATCTCGAACGCGAGCTCGCGGATGCCCTGCCCCCACTTGCCGCTGAGCAGCTTGACCTTAACCTCGGTCTTGTCGCCAACCTCGTACGTCTCGCCCGTCTCCTCGTCCGTGTGCGAGCGCGTGCCGAGGTTCTTCCACGTCCACTTGCGGAGTGCCGACGCTCGCCGGCGGCCCTGGGCCTCGTCGCGGACGAGGTCGGCTTTGTTGGCCACGACGAGCCGGATCCGCTCATGGAGCCGCGTCTCGGGCTCGAAGAGCCGGACCTCTGACAGCAGCATGTCGGCTTGGGCGAGAAGCTTGGCCGTCGGCAAGGAAAAGTCGAGGACGAGCACGAGGATCGGCGAGCGCGAGATCGACAGGAGGAACTGGTGGCCGAGACCGCGATTCAGGTGCGAGTCGCGCACGAGGCCCGGGTTGTCGCAGATCTTGAAGCGAAGCGCCTCGTCGTACTTTGCCACCCGGCCCCGTCGACCATGAAGCGACCTGGAGCCCTCGGCCCGAACGGGCAGCGACTCGGTCAATGGCACCTTGGCAACCGGCACGACTGGCTTCTCGAACGAGACGTTGCGCTCGGGCGTCTCGAGTGCTTGCGGAGCGGCCGGTGCCGAAGCGACCGAGCCGTCTCCAAGAATCCGGCAGAGTCCGATGTTTGGGTTCAAGGTCGTGAACTGGTACGAAGCGATCTGCGGCTTCGACGAGGTGAGCGCCTGCAAGAGCGTGCTGCAAAGGGCGAGGAGAGAGCGTTGAGGGACAGGTCAGCGCCAGCACAAGAAGCGCGGTGTCAACGAGACGAGCGGCATACCTCTTGCCTGCGTTCGGCGCACCCAGCAGCCCTACGTCAGCGAGCAGACGAAGCTCGAGCTCGAGCTTGATCTCGTCCGGCACCTCGCCCCGCCGCGCAAACAGGCTCTGGCGGTCCTTGTCGTGCAAGCCAAAGCTAACATTTCCCTCGCCGCCACGGCCGCCACGGCAGAGCAGGACCGGCTCGTCCATGCCGACCGACAGGTCGAGGTCGATCGGCGGCGGTGGTGGCTTCGGCGTGCCGTGGATGGTCGTACCATACTTGTGCGCGGGCGTGATCGGCGGAGGGGGGATGTCTGAGTAGTTGTTCTGCCGGGCTTGCGGGTGAACGATGAGCAGGCGGTCCGTCACGATCGGGTCCCGCTCCGACGGTGGGAGAGCCTCCTCTTCGGGCGTCAGGACCCGGTGGACGGTGCGCGAGATCTGCCGGATCATAGTTCCCGGTGGGACCTTGATCTGCGCGTGGGACGACAGCCGACTGTCGGTGAGATCCTACCCGACGCTCAGCAGCCTTGGGTGGACGTACGATGGTTGCCTCGCCCTTCTTGCCCTGCCGGCAGTCGCCCATGCCGTTGCCGCCCGTCTTGCCCTTGACTTGGCGGACGAGCGTGTTGAGGCTGAGCAGGTCGTCGCACGCCTGGATGTAGATCGGTCCGCCCTCGCCTCCAGCGCCACCCGAAGGTGGGCCACGTGAGTCTCTGCGATGCGGTAGGTTCCTGTGTCGAAGCCGCGCAGCGTGTCAATCGCGGCCCCTTACGAGGTGTGTAGGATGGCAAGAGGCAGGCTCGGACGCACGAGAAGGCCACACAGCCGTCGCCACCGCGACCACCTCGAATCGTCAGGTGCATGTAGTCGAGGAACTGCGAGCCCTATAATAGATGTGAGTAGCGCAGGTCGCAAGAGTCAGCCGAGCGAGCTCTTGAGCTCCGATGGCAAGCTTCGAGCAGACAAACAGCTCGCCGCTTCGCCAGGACCTCCCAGCGCGTCGCCCGCTTGACGGGCAGGTCAGAGTAGCCGTCTGCGTCTACATCGTCCGCGCCCGTCTCCGACTGGGAGTTGGCGGCTGAAGGCGTCTCGGAAAGGGGTGAGGACGACGAGAAGGTGGCCGCTCGGGTGACCGCCTCTGGGAGCTGCCGGAAGGGGACCGACTCCTCCTCGGCCTCTGGCGGCCAGCTGGGCTCCTCAGGCGGCGGACGGGGGGTACGGATCCTGCCAAGGCGAGGAAGCGCTGCTCTGAGCATCCTTGGCGACGCGAGTGGGGATCAAGGTCGGCAGAAAGCTGGCGGGAGGGCTAAGCAGGTGCTGGTGGTCGAAGGTGGACGATGCAGCGCCGGCGGCTCTCGGTCTGCGCAGCCGCTCGCTGGAAAGGGGGGAGAGGCCCACGGCCGTCCTCCGTCCTCGCGGGCTCGCGCAAAGCAGCTCCGTTCGGGCCGTTGACCGCTTTTTTAGGCGAAACGGGCGGACGGCGATACGGATGGACGGCAGAACGGGCGCAACGATTCTCTGACGCTTTCACGGTCATCCAGTCTCGCCACACACGAGGGGCAGCAGGAGTTTTGGCAAGAGGATCGTATCGGAGAACGGCACACGCGTCGCAAAGGGACCGGGCAAAGGTCTGCAGTGAGGGGCGACAGGCAGAGCGGCAAGAAGAAGAGCGCAGGAGCGAGCAGAGTCGCGAATGTACCTTCTTTGGTCAGCCAACCGCGCCGAGCCTGGAAAAGCTGCACTCGCGAAGAGTGGGCGGACATGGGGAGTAGAATCGAGCGAGAAAGAGAGCGGACTGACCCTCTTGCGCACACGCACGTTGCGCTTTAACGGTACGACTAGAAGAGGACGGGTTGATGTCAGCGACCGACGCTGGGAAGAATGGCGCGGCAGAGGTTGGCGACGCACCTTCTGGACACGAGCGCGAGCGCCGGGTCCGCCGAACTTCTTGGGCTCCATGCGACGGGGGTCAGCAATGAGGAGGGTCCGGTCGTAGGCAACAAGGGTCTTCTTGAGGTCGAGGGCCGAGGCGGCGTCGACGTTCTTGGCGTAGAAGGCAACGATGGCCTTGCCGATCGCCTGGCGGACGGCGTAGACCTGCGAGACGTGTCCTCCACCCTTGACCTTGAGGCGGATGTCCATGTTGGCGATCCTGTCCTGGCCGACGACGAGGATGGGCTCGTAGTACTTGTACCTGTCGACGAGTGAGGGGCGAAAGCAAGCGGTGTCAGCCAAGGGCGACCAGGGCTGAGACAGCATAGGACGGCACGCACCGGAGGAGCGCAGGCTCGGCAAGCGAGATGGGCTGGCCGTTGAGACGGACGAGACCACGGCCGGGGGTGGCGTGGGCGACCGCGGTGGCGGTCTTCTTCTTACCGAAGGTCTGGACAGCAACGGACATCTTGAGGTGAAGTTGGAGCGAGTAACTGGCAAGGGAGGGGAAGGCGACGCGGGCGACGGTCAGCTGAAGCCATAACGGCGCACGCGATTGAGGGCGACGAAAGGAGGCGCTAGTGGTGATGCGAGCATTAACTTGTCTGCGTCTGAAGACGCCAGGCAAAGGAAGCTGGTAGTCGACCCAGCTGGCCTCAGCAGCAGGTCGTCCGACCAAGCTGCAAACCTCTCCGGCCAGCCGACAGGAGGCCTGGCCCAGCTTCCCCTCCCTCCCTGTTCGTCTGAGTGCGACAGGACAGAGACTCACGAACTGAAAGAAGAAGCGGAGAGTAGAGTCAGCAAGGTTGGCTGTTGGCCGGCAGGGAGAGGGGGGGGGGGGCTCAGACTCACGTTTGTACGTCGACGAGAGGGGTCAGAGCAGAGGGCCCGCCGCCCCGACGCAAAGGATTTGCCAGCCGCCCGGCGGCGGGCGAGGCGCTCAGCGGCCGGAGTTTCAATTTTGGAGCTGGACATCGGCAGATGCACTTCGCTCGCGCGTCGTCGTCGTCGTCGCGCAGCCGACACCTCTGCCCAACAGCATGTGACGTCTCGTTAAGACACAAGCAGCTCGGAGGAAAGCAAGATTCACATGAGATTAGAGTCGTCGCGATGAGTGGCTCGTCCCTCGCCGTCGAAGCGTGATCGGACGCCGGCGCCCTGCGTGAGCCCCTTTGCGTCTCACGCGGGCCGCGCAACGACGCAGCCGGTCTTTGGATCTCTGGCGGCCGGCGCGTGGAACGGCAGAAGCCCGTGCTGGGCGGCGCAGATTGAGGTTTGCAGACGCCGGAAAGGGCTTGCGTGACGCGGGCGAGCTTGATATAAGCAGCGCGGCCGAGAGGCAGGTGTGTTACCGAGTGCCGGTCCGGAGCGGCGCCCGGTGCAGAGCAAGTATATGTTTGCCGGAAAACGGCGCATTGCCAAGTAGAGACAAGGGGGCGCGTGATGGATGGACAGGAATGAGTCGGTTGAGTCTCTGTGAGGCGGAGTGTCGAGCCGACTGGGACCACGCCGGTCGGCGTCGCGCTGCAGCGAGGCGGCAGGCATGCCGCTGAACGACGGACATAGTCCGCGCTTCGTATCGACGGCGCTCAATTGCGCTCAGCAGTGACTGTAGCAGGGCGAGAGGTGGAGCAAGAGAGGACGACCGAGCGCATCAGTAGGAGGCGCCGGCTTCAGGGAGGGGAAAGGGGGGCTGGCCGCCCGCGCGCGACGCACCCCAAGGACGGCGATCCATCGGACATTGGCCCTTGCTTGACTCCGTGTCGATCCACTTGAGAAGGCAATGCATATGGAAGACGTGCGTGCATTGACCCCAGACTGTGTTCAGGTAGAACGAGCGCATCAGTCGGTCAGTCGATCGGGCCGTCGACGAGAGGGGGAGAAGGGACGCGTCGCAAGGCTCGGCCGACGCACTCAGCGGGCAGTCATCTCCGGGCACCTTACAATCGGGGCACGTTCCGTCATAGGGCGCGTGGCAGATGCCGCAGACGTCGTCGTCATCGTCCTCGTCATCCTCGTCGCTCGCGTCGGACGTGTTGTCGCGAGCCTCGGGTTTGGGCGAGTCGTTGCCGAGCTCCCAGCGCCAGACGCCGACGGCCTGGTAGGACTTGATGCTGGAGGGACCAACGAGGGCGCATAGTCAGCTCGAGCGTCTCCTGATCAGAGGAGGAGCCCTACGCACGTCACCTTCATAGACTGCAAGCAGTCAAAGCAAGAGCGAGAGGGGGTCGACGTCGAGCAGCAGCAGCGACCGGGACTAGCCCGAGCCGACGGAGTTGGACGAGGCTGCCGGCCGCGTCGCCTCCGACCGTCATC
>Ga0308160_10004417_pt1 | contig 15108 bp, 15 predicted proteins | sample PhyFR1_FD_201036 | JGI IMG/M metagenome (GOLD analysis project Ga0308160, IMG submission 201036) | Phyllosphere microbial communities from UC Gill Tract Community Farm, Albany, California, United States - DLSLF.R1 | ecosystem: Host-associated > Plants > Phyllosphere > Unclassified | place: USA...
TCCTGGCCCGACTCCTGGGAGGGACGATGGATACCACCGCCTACGCGCGCCCGATCGACCGCTATTTCGCCAGCTATTCCGACGATCACCGCAACGTCGCCAACCAGCGCATCCATGTGCTGGCGGTGCCGGCGATCCTGTGGTCGGTGGTGGCGCTGCTGTGGTGCATCCCGGTCGGCGGCAGCTGGTTCCAGAGCGGGCTGTGGGCGGCACTGGGCATGTTCGCGGCGTGGATGTTCTACAACCGGCTGTCGCGGCCGCTGGGCTACGGCATGCTGGCCGCGTTCTTCTTCTGCGGTTGCCTGTGCCGGCTGCTGGAGGCGCGCCTGGGCCTGCACGGCCTGCTGTGGCTGGCCATCGGCGTGTTCGTGGTGGCCTGGATCGCGCAGTTCGTCGGGCACAAGCTGGAAGGCCACAAGCCCAGCTTCCTGACCGACCTGGTGTACCTGCTGATCGGGCCGGCCTGGGTGCTGGCCAAGCTCTATCGGCGCATGGACTGGCGCTACTGAACCTGCCGCCGGGCCTGCTGCCTGCGCCTCAGCGCGGTTCGCCCAGCATCGCCGCATCCGGGGCGAAGGCGCGCGGCGCGTAGCCGAAATCGCGCTGCGCCGGCGCCAGATCGAACACTAGGTCCTCACCCATGCGCTGCAGCGCGGCGCGGTTCATGCCGCGCAGCCGGCCGCCGGCATGGGCAATGCCCAGCGCCAGCGCGAACACGGCATGCGGCAGCGACAGCAGTCGCGCTGGCGGCTGCAGCGCGGCCAGCACCCGCCGCACCATCTCGCGGTAGCTGAGCACTTCGCCGCCGCCCAGCGCATAGCTGCGGCCATGCGTGGCCGGATGCGCCAGCACCGCCAGCGCCGCATCGGCCAGGTCCTGCACGTGCACCGGCTGGCGCAGGCCGCGCGCGCTGCGCGGCAGCACGAACCAGCCGCTGCGCCGCGCCAGCGCGGCGATCGCGCTCAGCGTGCGATCGCGGCCGGCACCGTAAACGAGCGTCGGGCGCAGCACGGTCGCCGCTGCGCCGCGTTCGGCCGCAGCGGCGAACAGGGCCGCCTCGGCCTCGCGCAGGCGCCGGGCGACGTCGCGTTCGGCGGCGTCCAACGAATCGCGCTTGACCTCCAGGCTGGTGGAACCAAACGCGACCACGCGTGAAGCGCGCAACGGCGTGCGCCGGTACCAGTCGGCAAACGCATCCAGCGGGCCGCAGCTGAAGATCGCCTCGGCCTGCACCGGCGGCGCCTGCAGCTGGCTCAATTCTCCCGGATGCCAGTGCAGGCCGTCGCGCGGCGCTTGCGGCGTGCGCGAGAACGCATGCACCTGCCAGCCGGCGGCCAGCAGACCGTGCAGCAGGCGCTCGCCGATCTGGCCGCTGCCGCCGAACAGCAGCGCCACGCGCGCTTCCGCGGTGGGCGTAGGCGTCGTGGAGGCGGCAGCGGTCGCAGGAGGCGCATCGGTCATCGCGCAAGCATAGCGAGCAAGCGCCACCGCGCCCAATCCCGTGGCCGCCGCGCGCTCGCAAGCGCATCACCTGGGCTGCGCTATCGTGCATCAATGACCTTGCATGCGCCGACCACCATCGCAGGCCAGCGCCGGGAAGCGCCTGTTACACTCGGACTCCTGCTCGCGAATCTCGTATTCCCTGCATGATCCCCGTTCTGGACATCCTGCTGGCCTTGCCGTTCCTGATGGCGGCGGCCGTCATCGCCCTGCGCCACCGTTCGCGCGCCACGCTGGCCTGGGTCGCCGCGGCGGCGCCGTTGGCCGGGCTGATCGTGCTCGGCACGCTGACCCCGACCGTGCTCGGCGGCGGCATCGTGCGCGCCGACCACGCCTGGCTGCCGCAGATCGGACTGCAGTTCTCGCTGCGCCTGGACGGACTGGCGTGGATGTTCGCCGGGCTGGTGCTGGCGATCGGCGCGCTGGTGGTGATGTACGCGCACTACTACCTCAGCGCGCGCGAGAACGCGGCGCGCTTCTACGGCTACCTGCTGCTGTTCATGGGCGCGATGCTGGGCATGGTGATCGCCGGCAATCTGCTGTTGCTGATGGTGTTCTGGGAACTGACCAGCATCAGCTCGTTCCTGCTGATCGGGTTCTGGTCGCACCGCAAGGATGCGCGCGACGGCGCGCGCATGGCGCTGGTGATCACCGGCGGCGGCGGCCTGGCGCTGCTCGGCGGCGTGCTGCTGCTCGGGCGCATCGTCGGCAGCTACCAGCTCGATGCGGTGCTCGCCGCCGGCGACGCGATCCGCGCCAGCGCGCTGTATCCGTGGGCGCTGGGGCTGATCCTGCTCGGCATCTTCACCAAGAGCGCGCAGTTCCCGTTCCATTTCTGGCTGCCGCATGCGATGGCCGCGCCGACGCCGGTGTCGGCGTATCTGCACTCGGCGACGATGGTCAAGGCCGGCGTGTTCCTGCTGGCGCGGCTGCATCCGGCGCTGGCCGGCAGCGACCTGTTCTTCTACACGGTCAGCGGCATCGGCGCGGTCACGCTGCTGGTCGGTGCCTGGTACGCGATCTTCCAGCACGACCTGAAGGGTTTGCTCGCGTATTCGACGATCTCGCACCTGGGCCTGATCACCATGCTGTTCGGGCTGTCCACGCCGATGGCGGTGGTGGCCGGGGTGTTCCACATCCTCAACCATGCGGTGTTCAAGGCCTCGCTGTTCATGGCCGCCGGCATCATCGACCACGAGACGCATACCCGCGACATGCGCCGGCTCGGCAACCTGCGCCGCTGGATGCCGTTCACCAGCGCGCTGGCGATCATCGCCTCGCTGTCGATGGCCGGCATTCCGCTGCTCAACGGCTTCCTGTCCAAGGAGATGTTCTTCGCGCAGGCGCTGGACGCCGATGGCCCGGTGGCGATGCGCGTGTTCACCGCCACCGCGGCGCTGCTGGCCGGCGTGTTCGGCGTCGCCTACAGCCTGCGCTTCGTCTACGAGACGTTTTTCGGCAGCGGTCCGCGGCAACTGGACTCCATGCCGCACGAGCCGCCGCGCTGGATGAAGATCCCGGTGGAGATCCTGGTGCTGCTGTGCGTGGCGGTCGGCATCTTCCCGGCGCTGACCGTGGCGCCGGTGCTGCGCACCGCGGCCGGGGCGATCCTCGGCGAGGCGCTGCCCGATTACAGCCTGGCGGTCTGGCATGGCTGGAACGCGCCGCTGGCGATGAGCCTCGCCGGCGTGGTCGGCGGCGTGGCGCTGTACTTCGGCCTGCGCCGGCTGACCGTGCTGTACACCGAAGTGCGCCGCTCGCTGGGCAAGCGCGTCTTCCACTGGCAGGTGGATGCGCTGTTCGGCGTCGCCGCGCGCTTCACCCGCGTGCTGACCAACGGCAGCCTGCAGCGCAGCCTGCGCTGGCTGCTGCTGAGCGCGGTGGTGGTCGCCGCGGCGCCGTTCGTCGCCGCACCGCCGCTGTGGAGCCAGTGGCCGGCGCCGCAGCCGATGCCACTGCTGGGCTGGGCGTTGTGGCTGCTGATCGTCAGCTGCGCGCTGGCCACCTTGTTCCTGTATCGGCAGCGCCTGCTGGCGGTGCTGGTGATCGGCGGCAGCGGCCTGGGCGTGAGCCTGGTGTTCGTGTTCCTGTCGGCGCCGGACCTGGCGCTGACCCAGTTGCTGGTGGAGATGGTCACCCTGGTGCTGATGCTGCTGGCGATGAACTACCTGCCCAAGGCCTCGCCGGTGGAGCCGCAGCGCTGGCGCAAGCTGCGCGATGCGGCGCTGGCGATCGCCGCCGGCACCGGCATGGCCTTGCTGGCGTATTCGGTGATGACCCGCCCGGCGGCGACGATGGCCGGCGAGCTGTTGCAGCGCGCGCTGCCGCAGGCCTATGGGCGCAACGTGGTCAACGTGATCCTGGTCGATTTCCGCGGCTTCGATACCTTCGGCGAGATCACCGTGTTCGGCATCGCCGCGCTGGTGGTGCACGCGCTGCTGCGGCGCGCGCGGATGGCGCCGGAAAAAGTGATGCCGGGGCCGCCGATCAAGCTGCCGGTGCCGGCCGACCTGGCGCAGCTGATGTTCCCGCTGACCCTCACCGTGTCGATCTTCCTGTTCCTGCGCGGGCACAACGCGCCCGGCGGCGGCTTCATCGCCGGGCTGGTGCTGGCGGTGCCGCTGCTGATCCAGTACGTGATCCAGGGCGCGGCCTCGGTGGAATCGCGCTTCGGCTTCGACTACATCCGCTGCATCGGCCTGGGCCTGTTGCTGGCCGCGCTCAGCGGCATGGCCTCGATGCTGTTCGGGGTGCCGTTCCTGACCAGCGGCCACTACGACCTCTACATCCCGCTGATCGGCGACATCCCGCTGGCCAGCGCACTGGGCTTCGATACCGGCGTGTACCTGGTCGTGTTCGGCGGCACCATGCTGACCCTGTCGATGATGGGCACGATCAAGCCCTCGCGCACGCGCGAGTCGCAGCGCGGCGAGATCGATCCGGCACGACGTTCGGCCCGCACCGGGGAGATGCGCTGATGGAACTGGCATTGGCGAGCGCGATCGGCGTGCTGACCGCGGTCGGCGTGTACCTGCTGCTGCGCGCGCGCAGCTTCGACGTGATCCTGGGCATGACCGTGCTGTCCTACGCCACCAACCTGCTGATCTTCGCCGGCGGGCGGCTGGTGCAGGGCAAGGCGCCGGTGCTGCGCGACGGCGTCGCGCCGACCCTGGCCGACTACACCGACCCGTTGCCGCAGGCGCTGGTGCTGACCGCGATCGTGATCGCCTTCGCGATGACCGCGGTCAGCATCGTGCTGGCGATGCGCAGCCGCGGCGACAACCGCAGCGACCACGTCGATGCGCGCGTCGATCACGACGGCGACAGCGCGCTATGAACCATCTGGTGATCCTGCCGATCCTGATTCCGCTGCTCGGTGCAGCTCTGTCGCTGTTCGTGGAGCACCGCCGCTACGGGCGCCACGTGCGCCGCGCGGTGGCCTGGACCGCGATGGCGGCGCTGGCGGCGGCGGTGATCGCGCTGTTCGTGCGCGCCGGCGATGGCCAGGTGCAGGTCTATCTGCTCGGCGACTGGCCGTCGCGGCTGGGCATCGCGCTGATGGCCGACCGCCTGTCGGCGTGGATGCTGTTGACCACCACCCTGCTCGCCGCGGCCTGCCTGCTGCACGCCTGCGCCGGCTGGGACCGGCGCGCGCCGCACTTCCATGCGCTGTTCCAGTTCCAGCTGGTCGGGCTCAACGGCGCGTTCCTGACCGGCGACGTGTTCAACCTGTTCGTGTTCTTCGAGGTGATGCTGATCGCCTCCTACGGCCTGCTGCTCAGCGGCGGGCGCGGCCTGCGCCTGCGCGTGGGCTTCCACTACGTGGTGTTCAACGTCACCTCCTCGACCCTGTTCCTGATCGCGCTGGGCCTGCTGTACGCGCTGCTCGGCTCGTTGAACATGGCCGAGCTGTCGCAGCGCATCGCGCAGGCGCCGCCGGAGAACCTGCGCCTGATCAAGGCCACCTTCGGCCTGTTGCTGCTGGTGTTCTGCGCCAAGGCCGCGCTGCTGCCGCTGTACCTGTGGCTGCCGGAAACCTATGCGCGCGCGCCGGCGCCGGTGGCGGCGCTGTTCGTGATCATGACCAAGGTCGGGCTGTACGCGGTGCTGCGGGTGAGCACGCTGATCCTGGGCAACCAGGCGCAGGCGTTGGACGGCTACGGCCGCGCCTGGCTGCTGTGGCTGGGCATCGGCACGCTGCTGCTGGCCGCGCTCGGGGTGCTGGCCGCGGTGCGCTTGCGGGTGCTGGTCGGCTACCTGGTGATCGTGTCGGCGGCGACGCTGTTCATCGCCTTCGCGCTGGACGCGCCGGGCACGCTCGGCGCCGGCCTGTACTACCTGGCGCACAGCAGCTTCGTGGCTGCGGCGCTGTTCCTGGTCGCCGACCTGATCCGGCGCCGCCGCGGCGATGCCAGCGACCGCAAGGAAGTGATCGCGCCGCTGCCGGGCAAGACCGTGCCCGGCGTGCTGTTCCTGATCGCCGCGGTGTCGGTGGCGGGGTTGCCGCCGCTGTCCGGGTTCCTGGCCAAGGTCGCGATCCTCAGTGCCACGCCCGCATCCAACGCCGGCCCGGTGTGGGCCGCGGTGCTGCTCAGCAGCCTGATGGTGATCATGGGCCTGACCCGCGCCGGCGTGCGCCTGTTCTGGCGCGTGCCGGGCGACCAGCGCATCGACGATGACAGCCTAGAACAGCTGCCGCTGCCGCAGCCGCGCAAGGCGCGCGCACGGCCGCTGGAAACCGCGGCGACGCTGCTGCTGCTCGGCTACGGCGTGGTGATGACCATCGCCGCCGGGCCGATGCTGCGCTATACCGAGGCGGCCGCGGCGCAGTTGCTGCGTCCGGCCGATTACGCCACCGAGCTGCGCGCGACCGCGCCAGCGCTGCGGGAGCCCTGACATGCGCCGTCCCTGGTTGCGCCGCCTGTTTCCGTCCTGGCCGCTGAGCGTCACCGTCACCGTGTTCTGGCTGTTGATGAGCGACAGCTTCGGCCTGGGCCAGTTGCTGTTGGGCGCGGTGCTGGGCGTGGCGGTGCCGCTGTTCGCTGCGCGCCTGGACCGCGAGTTCGCGCGCATCGGCTCGCTGCGCTCGGTGCCGAAGATGCTGTGCGTGGTCGCCTGGGACATCGTGCGCTCCAACGTGGTGGTGGCGCTGCAGGTGCTGGGTCCGGAATCGCGGATCCATCCCGGCTTCATCTGGGTGCCGCTGGACATCGCCAACATCCACGGCATCGCCGCGCTGACCAGCATGATTACGCTGACCCCGGGCACGGTGTCGGCGGCGCTGTCGGACGACCGCAAATACCTGTTGGTGCACGTGCTGCACCTGGACGACGCCGAGACCGTGATCCGGCAGATCAAGACGCGCTACGAAGCGCCCCTGATGGAGATCTTCCCATGACCGGCCACATGTTCATCGAAGGCACCATCGCCACCTGCATGCACGTGGTGGCATTGGCGATGCTGCTGGCGCTGTGGCGGCTGCTGCGCGGGCCGACCGTGCCCGACCGCATCCTGGCGCTGGATACGCTGTCGGTGACCGCGATCGCCGAGCTGATGCTGTTCGGCATGTACCTGGATTCGCCCGTGTACTTCGAAGCGGCATTGGTCATCGCCATGCTCGGCTTCGGCAGCACCGTGGTGCTGAGCAAATTCGTTTTGCGCCGGGATATCGTCGAATGATCGGGCTGCTGCAGGTCGGGCTGTCGCTGCTGCTGATCGTCGGCTGCTTCTTCATCCTGCTCGGCGCGCTGGGCCTGGTGAAGCTGTCGGACTTCTTCAAGCGCCTGCACGCGCCGACCAAGGCCAGCACGCTGGGCGTGGGCTGCGTGCTGCTGGCCTCGGTCGGCTACCACCTGTTCCTGGGCCAGGACCCGCAACCGCGCGAACTGCTGATCACCGCATTCCTGTTCATCACCGCGCCGATCAGCGCGCACATGATGGCCAAGGCGGCGCTGTCGCTGATGATGGAGCAGCGGCCGCAGGTACCCAACAGCCGTGATCATGCCGACAAGGAGGGGCTGCCGCCGCCGGCGCAGCAGGACGACGAGGGCGCAGTCCCGTAGGAGCGGCTTCAGCCGCGACCGGACCTTACCGGTAACGCCCGGTCGCGGCTGAAGCCGCTCCTACAGGAGGGGGTCGCCGGGATCGCACAGGCTACAGCCGCGCCTCACCCCACCAGCGCCACTTCCAGTCCGATCCAGGCCAGGAACGCGACCAGCAGCACCGCGCCTTCGCCGCGGCTGATGCGCATGTCGCCACGCAGCATCGGATACAGCACCACGCTCAACGCCACCGCCGCCGGCAGCTCCAGACGCACGAACGAGGCCGGCAACGGCAGCGGGCGCAACGCCGCCATGCCACCGATCACCACCAGCAGGTTGAACAGGCTGGAGCCGAGCACATGCCCGACCACCATGTCGCCCTGCCCGCGGCGCGCGGCGGCGATCGCGGCGGCGGCTTCCGGCAGCGCGGTGCCGATCGCCACCGGCAACAGGCCCACCAGCAGCGGCGACAGGCCCCAGGCGGCGCCGAGCCGCGGCGCCGCATCGACCACGAGCTTGGCGCCGAAATACAGCAGCACGATCGCGATCAGCAGGCGCAGCAGGTTCAGGCCGAGCGCGGTGCGGGTCACCGCATAGCCGGACAGGCCGAGCTGGCGCGCCGCGTCCTCGCTGCGGGCGCGGCGCAGCAGGAACACCACCACGCCGACGAAGCCAAGCAACAGCAGCACGCCTTCCAGGCGCGAGATCGCCCCGTCCAGGCCGAACCCGATCAGCGCCAGCGTTGCTACCGCCAGCACCAGCAGCAACGGCGCCAGCATCCGCGTGCGCACCAGCAGCGGTGCCGCCAGCGCGGCCAGGGCCAGGGTCAGGCCGAGGTTGGCGATATTGCTGCCGACCGCATTGCCCAGCGCCAGGTCCTGCGCGCCGACCACGTAGGCGCGCGCATTGACCGCCAGTTCCGGCAACGAGGTGCCGAACGCCACCAGCAGCAGGCCGGCGACGAACGGCGAGGCGCCGCAGCGCTGCGCCAGCCCCGACGCCGCCTTGACGATCGAATCGCCGCCCAAGGCCAGCAGCAGCAGTCCCACCAGCACCAAGCCGATCGCGCTCGCCATCGCCCATCCCCTCGCCATTACGATGCGCGATTCTATGCGCAGCGCGGATGATGCGGCTGTCATCGTGGCGACCGGGCGGGAAACGGCTGGCTGGCCAGGCGGGTTTCGTCAGCGGAACCGGGGGCCGGCGGCGTGGATCGCGACTGCCACCGCTGCACCCGCAAAAGCCCGCGGACCGGCGAGCCGGCGAAGATCGTGGTCGAATTCCTGAAGGAAACAAAAAGGGCGACGAGGCCCTTTTATCAACGACTTCGCCCCACTTGTCTCACACCCGAATACCGTTGGAGCAGTCCACAAATCGCAACCCTCCAAGCGCGGACGCCTCGCATTGCTGCTTTAGCTGTTGGGAAACGAAAATGCGCTGCGAGCTTTCCTTGGCCCGGACGAGGTGATGACCAGCCAAAGCCGCAGGCGGCAGGGTCTGAAGCGTTGAGAATCTCAGAGGCCCACCAGGCATAAAGCCGAACATGGGGGCATGCTGGGAGTATTCGAGGTCGATGCAAGGCAACGTCTGGATCACATTGAAGACGTAGAAGCCCTCCAGTCTTTCCTCTTTGAGGTAGACGTCGGCTGGAAACAATTGGACGTCATCAGGATATTGGCGCAACACCTCAGCCATTGCCTGGCTGACGAATTCGAGCGTGTCGCTTTGGAGAAGATCGAACGCCAGCAAGCGGGACCTGCTTACTTTCTTGTTGTTTCTGAAGGTCGGAGTGGCGGCAATCGTCGATTGCGTTTCGCCACTGATGAACAGCAGGTGGTCGGGCGAGAGCTTCTGGTCGTATTTGAACCAGAAAATTTCCGAGTAGCTCTCGCTGATGTCCAATAGGTACATGGCATTCCCTGCAGCGACCTGCCAGAGTTGATCTTTATCCAGCGGGCATGCCCAGTGCGTAACTGCCCTGCGCGCTGACAATCGGCTTGACGCCTGCGCTAGCCACAGCCTTCGACGTAGTCCACCTGCGGCGGCAGGCCCACGCGCCAGGAGGTTGCCTTGCCCGCGGCGTCGGTCTCGAACACCAATACGCCGGGGTGGTCTGCACCGCTGCGGATACGCAGGACCTTGCCGCCTTCGATGTACTTGTGCGGCTGCTCCTCAACGCGCCCGGCGTACAGCGTGCGCAATTGCGTCAGGTCCATGCCGACCTTGCCGCCGCCCGGCGCGGTTTCCTTGGCGGTGCGCACGTCGTAGCGCACCAGCTTGTCGGCTTCGAACATCAGGCCGAAGTCGGTGCCGCCCTTGGCCCAGCGCGGCCTGAGGACGTAGCAGCCACCCGCTTCGCCAGGCTGGCCGTCGAGTTCGCCGCCCCAGGCCGCGCGCGCCTGCGCCGCGCTCATGCCCAGGCGCAGGTCGCCATAGCCGTCGTCGCGAGCCAGCTGGCGCTCGGCCGGGGCCATCTCCGGCGGCATCGCCGCCGCGGGGGCCTGCGCTGGGGGCACGTCGGTGTCGGGCTGATCCAGCGTCGGCGGCGGCAGGCCGCCGTCGTCCGCCGTGCCGGCCGTGGGGGCCGACGTCGGTTGCGGCGGCGGCGGCGACTTGTCGCAGGCGCTCAGCGCGAGCAGCAGCAATGCAGCGGCGGGCAGGGTCGGCTTCATCGCAGTTCCTCGCAAGAGCAGCGCATAGGCTAGCGCGAGCGCCGTGCCCATGCACTGACTGGCGTTGCGGAATCGCGATGCAGGCCCGTCATCTCATCGCCATCGCTCGCAGTGGCAGTGCCTGCGTCAGAGCCACATCGCGTCGCGCCGCACGAACGCGCCTCCCACAACAGCCGACGCGCACCGCCTGTCATCAGTGTTTCACCGCCGACCGCCAAGCTTCTTCCCTTCCGGCACCACTGCCATGCACCCGCGCAAGACCGCCCTCGCCCTCGCGGCACTGCAATCCCACGCCGCGCCGCTGGACATGCGCCAGCGGCGCGTGTTGATCCTGGCCGATGGCCAGCGCAGCGTCGAGGAACTGGCCACGCTGGGTGGCAGCAATGCCGCGGCGATCGTGCAGGCGCTGCTGCAGCAGGGCTATCTGGACGATGGCCGCGTCGCCGCCCAGCCGCCGGCTGCAGCACCGCCGGCGCCAGCCGGCGCGGCGCCGGTGGATCCGCGCCGGGCGCTGCTCAACGCGCGCATGTACCTGCTGGATCTGCTGCAACTGCAGCGCCATCCGGCCTCGCGCCCACTGCAGCAGCGGTTGCGCGACGCGCGCGAGGAGGCCGCTACGCTGCAGGCGATCGCCGACGCCCTGCGCGCGATGCCGGAGATGACCTCCGAGCGCTATGCGCAGCGCATCCGCGAGCGCCTGCTGGAAGTGCTGCCGACGCCGCTGCACGCCTCGCTGGAAGCGGCCTGAGCCCATTGCCGTAGGTGCTGCCCCTGGGGCGCGGGCTGGATGCCGCGCGCCGCGGCGCTCAGGGCGCGCGGAAATTGCGCCGCAGGCCCTGCCAGCACTGCTGGTAATCGCGCCGCCGGTGCGCGGCGGCCAGCGCCTGCGCGGTCGGGCGCAGCACTGCGCGGGTCTCGAACATGAAGGCCATCGTGTCGGCGATCACGTCTGGCCGCGACAGGTCCGCCTGCGAGGCCTTGTCGAAGGTCGCCGCGTCCGGGCCGTGCCCACTCATGCAGTTGTGCAGCGAGGCGCCGCCAGGCGCGAAGCCTTCGGCCTTGGCGTCGTAGACGCCGTGCACCAGGCCCATGAATTCGCTGGCCACGTTGCGGTGGAACCACGGCGGACGGAACGTGTGCTGCGCCACCAGCCAGCGCGGCGGGAAGATCGCGAAGTCCAGGTTGGCGGTGCCCGGCGTGTCGCTGGGCGCAGTGAGCACAGTAAAGATGCTCGGATCGGGATGATCGAAGCTGATCGAGCCGATCGTGTTGAAGCGGCGCAGGTCGTACTTGTACGGCGCGTAGTTGCCGTGCCAGGCGACCACGTCCAGCGGGGAATGCCCGATCGGCGCCTGCCACAGGTGGCCCTGGAACTTGGCGATCAGCGCGAAGTCGCCTTCGTCTTCCTCGTAGGCGGCCACTGGGGTCAGGAAATCGCGCGGATTGGCCAGGCCGTTGGCGCCGATCGGCCCGAGGTCGGGCAAGCGCAGCAGCGCGCCGAAGTTCTCGCACACGTAGCCGCGCGCTTCCGCGTCGAGCAGCGCGACGCGAAAGCGCACGCCGCGCGGGATCACCGCGATCTCATGCGGTTCCAGCTCCAGCGTTCCCAGTTCGGTGCACAGCTGCAGCCGGCCCAGCTGCGGCACGATCAGCAGTTCGGCGTCGGCGTTGTAGAAGAAACGCCCCTGCATCGAAGCGTTGGCCGCGTACAGATGCACCGCCACGCCGTGCTGTGCCTCGGCCGAGCCGTTGCCGGCCATGGTGTACAGGCCATCGACGAAATCCACCGGGGTCTGCGGCAGCGGCAGCGGACTCCAGCGCAATTGGTCCGGCGACACCGGCCCGGCATTGAAGTCGTTGTGGAAGTCGCCGGCCTGGGTGTACGCGGCGAACGTGCCATGCACTGCCGCCGGACGGATCCGGTACAACCAGCTGCGCCGGTTGACGCCGCGCGGCGCGGTGAACGCGGTGCCGGACAGCTGCTCGGCGTACAGGCCATGGGCGACGCGCTGCGGCGAGTTCTGCCCGACCGGCAATGCGCCGGGCACAGCTTCGGTGGCGAATTCGTTGCCGAAGCCGGATTGGTAACCCTGGTGCTGGCTGTTCATGGCGTGGACTCTGGCTCTGAAAGCCCCTCTCCCATCGGGAGAGGGGTTGGGGTGAGGGTTCGGCCGCCGGCAAAGCCGAGAATCGACTCCAGGACCGCATCCGGTTGCAACATTACATCGTTGTTTCAAAAGCGCAGTACGCGCATTCCTTGCGACTGCAGGTAGCGAGTTCGCTCGGCATCGACCTCTGTCGAATGTTGCGAGCCATCCAGTTCGACGACAAGTTTCAGCGCTTCGCAATAGAAATCGACAACGTAAGGTGGAACCAGGTGCTGTCTGCGGAATTTCAGACCGAGCAGATGCCCGCCGCGCAGATACCGCCAGAGCTTTCGTTCCGCATCTGTCAGGTCTTGGCGCAACCTGCGGGCGTTTCTAAGCGTAGCTGTAGGCAATGGCGGTTTCACGGTCATGACGCCGCCGTACCCTCACCCCAACCCCTCTCCCGATGGGAGAGGGGCTTATGCGCTTATCGGCATTCTCCGCGGCTTAGCGTCAGAGCACGCCGCGCTTCATCTGGTCGCGTTCGATGCTCTCGAACAGCGCCTGGAAGTTGCCTTCGCCGAAGCCTTCGTTGCCCTTGCGCTGGATGATCTCGAAGAAGATCGGGCCGATGCAGTTCTGGGTGAAGATCTGCAGCAGCTTGCGCTGCTTGGTCTCCTGATCGGCGTCGATCAGGATCTTGTTCCTGGCCAACCGTGCCACGTCTTCGCCGTGGTCGGGGATGCGCTGGTCGATCACTTCGAAGTAGGCGTCCGGGGTATCCAGGAACTCCACGCCGGCCGCGCGCATCCGCTCCACGGTCTCGTAGATGTCGTCGGTGAAGCAGGCGATGTGCTGGATGCCTTCGCCGTGGTAGGCGTCCAGGTATTCGTTGATCTGGCTCTTCGGGTCGGACGATTCGTTGAGCGGGATGCGCACCACGCCGTCCGGCGCAGTCATCGCCTTGGAGGTCAGCCCGGTCTTGGCGCCCTTGATGTCGAAGTAGCGGATCTCGCGGAAATTGAACAGGCGCTCGTAGTAGTCCGACCAGCGCTGCATGTTGCCGAAGTACAGGTTATGGGTCAGGTGGTCGATGAAGGTCAGGCCGAAGCCGGCCGGATGCGGCTCGGCGCCCGGCACCGGCTCGAACTCGGCGTAGACCGAACCCTTCTCGCCATAGCGATCGACCAGGTACAGCATGCAGTCGCCGATGCCCTTGACCACCGGCGCCGGCACCGCGCGGGTGTCGGCCTTGTCGGCGATGGCTTCGCCGCCGTTCTCCAGCACCTTGGCGAATACCTCATCGGCCGGATGCCGGAAGCGGATCGCGAAACCGCAGGCGCAGGGACCATGCGCGGCGGCGAAATCGGCGGCGAACGAATCCGGGTCCTCGTTGACCAGGAAGTTGACCCCGCCCTGCCGGTACACGGTGATCGCGCGGCTGCGATGGCGCAGCACCGCGCTGAAGCCCATGCTGCGGAAGTAGGCGTGCAACTGCTCGCCCTGCCCGGCCGGCGCGGCGAACTCGACGAATTCGAAGCCGTCGATGCCCATCGGGTTCTCGAAGGTGGTGACCTGCATGCCCAGGTTGGCCGGCTGGGACGGATACTGCGGTTGTGCACTCATGGCTCGTCTCCTGGAGGACGCGGGCAGCGGCCGACCGAAATTTCGGATGCGGACGGACGCCAGACTCGCGAGAATGGACAGTAGTCTCCTCCGTTATAGTTACAAATGAAACCACCAGCAAGGTGCAATGCAGCATGACGTCGATCGCTTCCGCCGCCCCGCCCGCTCCCGAGCAGCCTTCGCTCGACCTGGAGCAGTTCCTGCCTTACCGCATCAGCGTGCTGTCCAACCGCATCAGCAGCAACATCGCCCGCGTCTACGGCGAGCGCTACGGCATGGCGGTGACCGAATGGCGGGTGATGGCGGTGCTGGCGCTGTACCCGGGGCTGTCGGCCGGCGAGGTGTCCGAGCGCACTGCGATGGACAAGGTGGCGGTGAGCCGCGCGGTGGCACGGTTGCTGGAACGCGGCTTCATCCAGCGCGAGACCCATGGCGACGACCGCCGCCGTTCGGTGCTGCACCTGTCCGAGGCAGGGGTGGAGGTGTACCAGGTGATCGCGCCGATGGTGCTGGAATGCGAGCGCCGCCTGCTCGCGCCGTTCAGCGAGGAAGAGCAGCGCGTGCTGAACCGGCTGATCGATCGCCTGGCGGCCGAGGGGCTGCCGAGCATGACCGGCAAGTGAGGCGCAGCGCCCGCTTGAAGCGGACGCTGCGGCAAATCCCTGTAGGAGCGGCTTCAGCCGCGACAGGCTCTATCGGTAAAGCCTGTCGCGGCTGAAGCCGCTCCTACAGGATCGAGCGACTTTCAGCAGTCTGCCGCTGCGCTCAGGTCTTCGGCGGCGCCCACTGCTTGAGGAAGTCGAAGAACTTCTTGCGGTCGTAGCCCTTGCCCTTTTCCAGCTCGCCGGTGAACTGCGAGTGCAGCAGCTTGCCGTCGGCATCGAGCACCAGCAGGTGCGGATAGGCCTCGATCTTCGGGTACTGGGCCAGGAACGCCTCGTTCTTGTTGTCGTCGCTGTAGTTGACCTTGACCCACACGTAGTTGGCGTCGCGGAAACTGCGCACCTCGGCGTCGCCCTCGATGAACTCGTCGAGGATGTGGCACCACGAACACCACTCGCCGCCCACGTCGAGCAGGATGCGCTTGCCGCCGCGCTTGGCTTCCACTTCGGCCGTTTCCAGGTCGTTGGCCGGATCGCGGTTCGGATCGAACTGCGCGCCCAACGCCGCCGCGGCGGCCAC